>Ga0255765_1000795_pt1 | contig 41638 bp, 39 predicted proteins | sample 041ome_8_FD_179965 | JGI IMG/M metagenome (GOLD analysis project Ga0255765, IMG submission 179965) | Coastal salt marsh microbial communities from the Groves Creek Marsh, Skidaway Island, Georgia - 041407BS metaG (version 2) | ecosystem: Environmental > Aquatic > Marine > Intertidal zone > Salt...
ATGACGACACGGCCTCACGAACCTCATCGGCGCTACCAGCAACGAGAATTAAGCCTGCGGCTCACTTCTTGTCCCTGTGCAACTTCTTGGCCTGCTTGGCCCACTCGTCACGCTTGACGCGGCCGGGGAAGAACTCGATGGCGACGTTGACCTCTTCTTCGATCTTCGCCGTCATCTTGCTGACCTGCTCAGAGGTGTAGATGCCCAGAGCGTTTAACTTCTCTTCGATGAACGGCCCGATGTCCTTGATGGCCTTCAGGTCGTCCTTGTCTGAAGCAGAGGCAACACCCAGCGTGGCGAACTCAATCGTTGGATTGCAATTGAACGCCGTGAACGACATCAAGATTCAGGCAAGGAAGGGTTGCCGCCGGATGGCGTCGGAGGATTCGTACCGGAGGCGGTGGAGGGTGAGGAAAGAAAAGACGAAGAAAACATTCCTTCAAAAGGCAACTTGAAGGGCTGACAACATGAGCCGTCGCTACGAGCAACTCGCAGCATGGCTCCTGCCCCGGAAAAGGGGTGCTCACCTGGCGGTCTTTCTGCTCACGCTGTTGATGATTCCCGGAGCCATGACGGCCCTGCAACCCATCGACATGGAGTCGTACGAGATGGAATCGCCCGAACTGACGGCGCAAACGATGATCAACGAAGAATTTCCAAATTCAGAAATCATCCTCGGCTTTTTGGTCTCCGTGCGCGACCCGGCCCATGTCCCCAGCGTAGAGGATTGGGAACCCGTCCCCCGAATGACCGACGGTTCACCGGATTATGCATCCCTTGTTCAACCGTCGGAGATGCTGCCGGCCGGCGAGGCGTGGAGCGGGATTGATGCTCCCACGGGCGGCATTCTGAACCTCACCGTGTTGCGGGAGCTCGACACCAAACTCAACCTCGTTCTCGAGCACCCCCTTGGGCCCGCCCTCAAGCCGCTGGTCAACGACGTCACCGGCCACCGGTCCAACGGCGCCATCTCCCTTTCCGACCACTTTCGCGGCTTCATGAACAACACCTCCATCCTCACCCAGCCAGGGCTGACCCCTCTCGGCGTGGCGACCGAACCGCCAACGAACTGGTCGAATTGCTTCCCTCTCGCCTGCCTGACCTTTGACGACGCCAACGTCACCCAAGCCCACATCGACATGGCCGCTGCCCGAATGGCCGAGGCGTCGGACAACAATTTCCTGCGCTGGTTGTCGCTTGACCGCGGGTTCAAGGCCGACTTCAACGCCCACCAAGAAGGTCCAATTTACGGGCAACTGCAATCCGACGGAACGTGGGAGGGCGCCATTTGGGGGAACGGACGTTGGACGGCCTCCACGACATGGTTGCTGGTTCAACTCGACAGCACCCAACTCGCCAACATGGGGTGGGAAGTGGTGTGGAAGGACGCGCATCAGGAGAAGAGCGTCCAGTTCACCGACGAAGGGTTCCGAGTCGGCGGTTACCGATTGGCCGACGGTCAACTCGTCCTCCATCCCCCCCGGTACACCGAAGAATCCTGTCTTGAACTGCAAGCCGAGGGTGCAGGCTGCGCCACCGAATGGACCTACATGGACCTCGAAGGCCATCTACGCTCTCACGACCGAACCACCGTGACCCTGCTGCTCGGTCAAGGCGTGAACGTGGAGGTCAACCGAGAACTCCAATCCAGCGCCGGCCTCATCGTCCTGATGGGTCTCGCCATCGTTGCCCTGCTCTTTGTCAGTCTGCGCCGGTGGACCGATGTCGCCATCACGATGGTCGCTTTGGGTGCAGCATTGCTGTGGATGCAAGGCCTCATTGGCCATTTTGCCAACCTCACCGGATGGTTCGGCCTCAGCCTCATCGCCCGTTCGCAATTCTCCAATCTGCTGCCGATTTTGGTGCTCGCCCTCGGTATTGACGACTCGTTGCATGCCCTCCATCGCTACAAGGAAGAACGGGCCAACGGCAAAACATCTGAGGAAGCGGGGAGCATCACGCTCTCCAAGGTCGGACGAGCCATCACGCTCACTTCGCTGACGACCATCGCCGCTTTTGCCGCCAATCTCTTCAGCGACATTGCCGCGTTGCGCTCCTTTGGCATTGAAGCGGCGCTCGGCATTCTCGCTGCCTTCATTCTCACCGGGATTTGGGCGCCTTTGGTCCGCGTGAGCGTGGACGAGTGGTTGGAGGCGCGCGCCGCCAAGCGCCAACAAAAGGAGGTCAAGTCCCTGGTGAATCCCGAATGGTTACGGAAGGTCACGCACGGTTCCGGTCAACGTCGCAATGCCCTGCTCATCGCTGCGATTGCGCTACTCTTGACGGTCCCTGCGGCGTACGGCATGGCCCAACTTGAGGGAGATTTTGCCGTGGAGGATTTCCTCGACGAACGTTCGGATTTCGCCATCGGCGTGGACGAATTGTCCAAACGCTTTGCCGACGAAGGCGAACCTGCAAACCTGTTGATTTTGGGCGACGTGCTGGACCCGCGTGTGTTCGCCGCCATCGACACGTTCCGCCAAGACATGGACGCGTTACCCGAGGGTGTGCCCGACAAGATCACGCGGCAACCGGACGGGACCATCGATATCCTCGCCCTCGACGAGATGGTGTTCGCCGCACAAGGTAGCCTCGTTCTGGACAGCGCGCCCTTCGAAGCCGCGGGATGGGAGCCGGAAACGGACGGTTTCGGCATGAATTGTTCACTTGCTGGAAACGGACCCCTCGTCGACACCACGGACCGAGAATGTTTGGCTTTCTTTTACGGCTTCCTTTCGCTGTACGGCGTACCCGGCGTCGGGCCGATCCCCGACATTCCCGCCAGCATCGTTCAACTCTACATCTTGCCCGTGGTTGAACTCAACCCGAACCAACCCTGGCTCGACATCAACGGCGACGATGCTGCCTACACCATGATGCAAATTCGCTTCGGCATGACCCAACCCGAAGACTTCCCCGGCATGCAGGGCGGCGTCGCGGAAGTTTGGCGGGACTTGGAGGTCTTCACGAACCTCTCCAGCGGAACCTACGAGGCTCCCGGTGAGGATACGGAAGACAAGCCGCTGACATGGGTCATGTTGACGGGTCGACCCATCACCCGGTTTACGGCTTCCACCTCGATGCAAGACGAGATGCAATCCTCGCTCGTTCTCGGCTCGGTGTTTGTTTTGGCGTCGCTTTCAATCGGGTTCCGATCGCCCAAGCAAGCGGTTGTGACCTTCGTTCCGATTTTATTCGTCGTCATCTGGCTCTACGGCCTGATGTTCGTCTCCGGCTCATCGCTCAACATCGTCACCGTTACCATCGCCACCATCTCGTTGGGCGTGGGCATTGATTACTGCATCCATGTGACGGAACGCTATCGGGAAGGGAGAGAAAACGGCGAATCCCATGCCGATGCACTCGCCGCCGTGGGCGGTGCGTGCGGTCTGGCCCTGCTCGGTTCGGCCACCTCCGACATCGCAGGCTTCCTCGTCATCGCGCTCTCACCGATGGGGCTGTTTGCGAACTTTGGCCTCTTCTCGGCGGCAATGATCGCCCTCTCGCTGCTCGCCAGCCTTGTGTTGACCACCGCTGCTCTCGGCCTCATTGCCAAACCCAACGACCCGATGCCTGCCCTCACTCCCACCACCGTCCACACCAAGGCCTCCGTCGATGAAGAGGCGTGAGAAACAGAGACCGACACCAGCGCTGGCATGGGCGTGTGGATGTCCGTTCTGGGGGCGTGCTCGGTGTGTTCGCCGGCGTGTTGGCCTTTCCCGACCCGAAGGGAATGCCGAAGGTGCGGTGACTTCATGAAGGGTTGAGTCTGCGCTCCACATGCCGTCTTTGGGGTTGGCCCCGGGAAGGTGGTGGCAAAATGACAGGGAACGAACCCGATACGGCCGAGGACATCGACGGCGATGATGACGACTGGATGAAGTACGCCAACACCGGGTTCGGAGAGACCGATTATTCGCTTTGGGACGATGTTGCACCCGTTGAGGAAGACCAAGAACACGCATTGGAAGTCGCCATGCAGTTGGGCACCCACGTGGAGGAAATCCCTCGCGCACCCTCCGCAGCCGGTCACAAGTACCTCGTCCGTCAGGGAACCTGCGATGCTTGCTTGGGCCGTGTCGGCGGCAAGCGCATGTACGGTCAAAGCCTCGAGGAGGCGGGCCTCGGCGTTCGCTCCTCGGTGGTGGACCAAGACCCGCACTTGGAGAAGGCTCGTGAAGAGGCCCCGTTATGCCCGTTTTGTGAAAACCTGTTTGAAGAAGTGGACCTGCTCGCTGACCTGATCCACGAGGCGATTGAACCCTACGACCTCAGCCGTTTGCAACTCGGGGCACGCTTTCCAAAAGACCAGATGGAAACCGAAGAAGACTTGCGAAAGCGGTTGGGTGCCGGGGGTTCAGAACCGTTGAAATCCTCCTTGGTTGAGCAGATTGGCGCTCGCCTCAAGGACCGCTTGGAAGGCGTGGCGTTGGTCAACGACAAGCCCGACATTTTGGCGCTCATCGACGTGCTCACCTTGACGGTTGAACTTGACATCCGAGCCGTGTATGTCTACGGTCGCTACCGAAAGCTGGAACGGGGCATCCCCCAAACCCGTTGGCCTTGCCGGGCCTGCAAAGGGCGAGGGTGCGAGCGATGCGACGAGACGGGGTTGCAGTACAAACGCAGCGTCCAAGACCTCGTGGGTAACCCGATGCTCGAGGTCTTTGAGGGCACAGAACACGCCTTCCACGGCATGGGTCGAGAGGACATCGACGTGCGTTGTTTGGGACGAGGTCGTCCCTTCGTCCTGGAGATCAAAGAGCCGAAAAAGCGGGCCTTCAACGCTGAGAAACTTGCCGAGATCATCAATCAAGCCGCTCAAGGGTCGGTGGAGGTGTCGTCCATTCGCGCCTCGACCCGCAGCGAAGTGGTGCGGATCAAGGACACACCCGCGGAAAAATCCTACACGATTCGGTTCACCGTCGAGCCGATGAACGAAGCCGAATACGCCGTGCTCACCGCACCGGTGGACATGACCAAAGAAGACGTTCAACAGCGCAGCAAAAAGCGCCGTCGGCAACGACGCGGTGACAAAGATGCCGACCGAACCAAGCCGCTCGACGCTCCCATCGATGTGCCCGCAACCGGACCGAGCGAGGCGGAACTCAAGGCCATGAAGAAACCCGAATTGGTCGCCTTGGCCGAACAACACGGCTTGGCGAAGACCGGGAAAAAGGAGGACTTGGTGGCGCGTATTTTGGCCGCTCTGCCTCCCGCACCCGCCGAGTTTGAACTGCCTGATGACGCCACCATCCTGAAGGTCATCGAGGGACTCAACGGCCTCAAACTCGCTCAACGCACACCGGAGCGCGTGGCTCATCGGCGCTCGGACTTGATTCGGAAGCGTACCGTCTTCGAGGCTCACACGCCCTTCATCGAAGTCAACGAGCAAGGACAACGAGAGATCGAATTCACCTTGCGTTGTGAATCGGGCACCTACGTCAAAGAAACCGTTCACGGCGACAGCGGACGCACCCAGCCCTGCGTGGCGGCGCTCATCAAAGCGAAGTGCAACGTGCTCTGGTTGGACGTGGGCGACATCCACGCCGATTGAGCCTTGCGAAGGCGCAGGCGTCGCTCGTCGCGGTGCTTATATGGGGAGGGAAAGTCGGCAACTTGCTCCGAAGAGGCGCTTGCGCTGATTAGGAGCGATGGAGGCGAATAAAATGAAGCGCTCAAAGGGACAGCGAGTCGGCACCCGAAGCATCTTGCGACGACGGAAGAACGAGCGAAGCCGCTTGAACATCCGCCGTGTGATGCACGAATACGAGGAAGGCGACCGCGTCGCCATCGTCCTTGACGGCGGCCAACAAGCCGGCATGCCGCACCGCCGCTTCCACGGACGTACGGGCTTCATTCAGAGCCGCCAAGGCGTTGCATGGATTGTAGCCGTTAAAGACGGTAACATGCAGAAGACCGTGATCGCTCGCCCCGAGCACCTCCGCCCACTTGAATGAGGGATGCACCATGACCGAAGAAGAAAGATTCCTGGATTTTGCCACCGTTCGAGAGATGCTTTACGACGCTCAAGAGCGCCGTGGGGCGTTGAAGTACGAGCAAAAGTGGGCCCTCCAACACGCTGAGTGGGCAGCCAGCGAAGCTCGCAACGGCATCTCCACCCTGCCCGAAGTGTTCGAAGAACTCCGTTCCAAACTTCTCGAGGTCGAAACCTGTGCGAAGCACCCCGACTTGGCTGCAAAGCTGGCTGAACTCATGCCGGCCGCCCCCGAAGATGTTCGCGCGGTGTTTGGCTCAAAGCGCATCAAGATCGAAGACAGCGAAATTGACGCTGTTCTCGATGTCGTGCGCCAAGTCATTTGATGCGCTCCCGCATCCCAGAACGGTGATGACCGATGACTGAACGGCGAAGACGCTCCATCAAAGCCCCCAGCGGGCCTCGAAAGAAAGAGACGGTTGACCCGTCCAAGTTCCGAATGAATCCCCCGCCGATGGGCCGATCTGAGGTCCCCAAGCCCAAGCCCAAACCCGATCCGAACCAACCCCGTCAAAACCGCGAGCGCTCCAGCGTCCCTCCACAAGGCGGGGGTGGGCGCCAACAAGGCGGCGGCCGTGGACGGCAACAAGTCAGTCAAGGGCGTCAGCAAGGCGGCCGTGGACGCCAGCAAGGCGGACGACGCGACCAACCTCGCCGAGAGCGGCCTGAACAACTCAAAGGCGAAGACTGGGCGCGTGTGTTTGAGCACGACATCACAACAGGCACTGTGACTGCCCTGACAGAAAAGGGCATGAAGTGCTGCCGACTCAAAGTCAAGGGCAGCGATGTGCTGCCGTTGAACCACCGCTTGTACATCGGCACCGACGCCAAGCGCCGGGAGGAAGTCACGGCAATTCTGGGCATGGCGCACTTTGACAAAATGTCAAACATGGCGCAAAAAGACCTTCCCGTGGCCGTTGAACTGTTCGTGACCGAACACGGCCAATACTTCGTTGACAAGTTCTACAACAAAGCCGGACCCATTTCGCTCAAGCAGCACTCCTACGAATTGCTCCCCGATGTCGGGCCCGTCAAGGCTCGAAACATGGTCAAGGCTCGGGAGGGAGTGGGCGTCTTCGCCTCAATGGACGAACTCAACAGCCTTGCTAAAATCAAAGGCGCCGAATTGTTGGCCCAGCGTTTTGTTGAAGAGATCAACGACCCGGCTTTGCAACCCCGCCTTATCGAACTTCTCTTGCCGGTGACCGCATGAGAGGCGCTCGCCAACTGGTGGACGCCCTGCGAGCCTTGCAACCGACGAAGAAGAGCCTTGGCCAGCACTATTTGGTGCACGACGACGTTCTTGAGCGAACCGTTGCTTGGGCTGAAGTGGACGTCGAAGACCACGTGCTTGAGGTTGGGCCGGGCCCCGGCGTCTTGACCGAAGCCCTGCTCGCCACGGGTTGTGCCGTGACGGCCATCGAATTGGACTCGGGAACATGCGCTCACCTTCGCCACGTGTTTGCCGAGGCCTTGGCCGACGGCCGCCTCACCCTCATCGAAGGGGATGCGCTCACGGTGGCTTGGCCTCGGGACATCACGAAAATCGTCGCCAACATTCCCTACCAAATCTCCTCGCCGCTCATCGAAGCGCTCACCCGCCACCACCGCCACCCGAAGACAACGCCGTTGAGCGAAATCGTCCTGTTGGTTCAGGAAGAGTTCGCCGAGCGGGTCGTGATGGAATACGAAAGCGATGTGGGCTCACTGGGCATGGTCGTGGGACTGGATTTTGATGTTGACATGGGCGAGCGCGTACCCCCCCATGCTTTCTCACCGATGCCAAAGGTGCATTCTCGCTTGTTGCGCATGACCCCGCACGACGAGGACTGGCCCTGTGACCGACGCTTGTTGGTGATGATGATTCAAACGGCCTTTTCTCAACGACGAAAGAAGGTCAAACGGACGTTGCGAAAAGCCCCTCGTCGTATCGCAAGGGTACCGGGCTGGCATGCATCCCGCTGGGACCGGGCCTATGCGGCGATGCAAAACGACCCGCGCATGGACCGCCGTCCCGAGACCTTTGAATTGGAGGAGTGGGCCGAATTGGGCGTTGACTTTGCATCCTGCGAGGAAGAGGCTTGAACCTTGAAAAGGGGTTGAGCGGTTGAACGCCTTGGGGAGAGACTTTTCTTAGGAGTGTCTGCTCGCCTCAACCTGTCGGGGGGAATGGGATGGCAAAGAAGGACACCTATCTTGCACTGCTTCGCCGAGGTATTGACGATACCACGGCCAACCAACTCGCTGACGCCGGTTTGAAAATCGGTGACTTGAAGAAACTCGACAAGGGCATGCTCGTTGAGAATTACGGGTTGAAAGAAGAAATCGCTCAAGGTGTTATCGAAATCATCACTGCTGGACCGCAATCCCACGGAAAGGAACGTTTTCTTTCGAAGGTTCTTGCCCCAGAACGCAAGCAGGAGTCCCGTATCGAGGAGATGAAATTCCAGCGCAAGCAGAAGGATGTTCTGACCGAACTCGCCGAGCAAAAGGAGCGGTTGAAAATCGCCAAGGTCGAGGCGTTTCGTGCCCAGAAACTCATCATGAACCGTTTGGGCAAAACCGTGGAACTCATCGTCAAGTTGGAGAACAGCCTCTACGACGAATCAAAGGACGACCAGAAGGTCAAGATTCGAGACCAGTTGGAAACCCGTGGTCTTGAGGCCGCACGCGACCACGAAATGCTGGAACTGGAAGGGACGCCACAGGACATCGTAGATTTCCGTCGCCAACACGTCCCGAGCCTGATTTTCCACGCCTGCCCCGAATGCAAGGACGAACTCGATCCACGCCAATCCCGTGACCCCGACCGACCTGACGATTGGGCGTTCATTTGCTGGGAATGCGAAACGAGCTGGATGCCCGACCTGACCGAAGGGGTGGAAGCCATCCTCGATGAAAACCGCATCACCATCGACCCCGACAAGCCGCCGCGAAACCCGGTGCCCCCGAAGCCCGCTTCAATGGATTTCTCCTCGGTCAGCGACCTGATTCGCCGGGATCTCGAAGAGACCGGTGCCAACGCCGATGAGATGACCCGAGCGGTGGAGGAAAGCGTGGTGGCTGGTGGCCTCATGGACATCAACGATTGGATCGACCAAACCCTCGCCGCCAAGGACTACATCCAGGCACAGGAAGACCGTGAGGATTTCATCCTCCTCACCGGCGCCGGAGCGACCAAGTTCAACAAGTGGATGAAGAAGGCCGGCCTCTTCTTCAACAAGCAAACCGGACGTTGGACCCGAGAAAAGGGACGATGAGGGCTGGCCATGTCCGCAAGTCCGGCCGGCCTCTCCCTCGATGAAAAACCGCCCCAGTCCGCGCCGCCCACGCCCGTCATTCGTTTCCTGAAAGGTCATGTTTTGCTCGGCCAATGCGCCGTGAACCCGGGCGAAACCATCGTTGAGCACGCTGAAGCCTGCGGCATCTCCCTGCCCACCAACTGCACCTCCGGCACGTGCGGCACATGCATGGTGAGTTTGATTCTCGGCGAAGTCCCGTTGCCCGAAGAACTGCCCCCCGGATTGGACGACTTCCTCGTTGAGGAAGGGGCCCGTTTGGGGTGCATTGGCAAACCGCGAGGCGATGTTGATATCGACATCCGCCCCCCCATTTGAGGTGCTGACTCGATGGTGGACTGGACGCTCTCCGACTGGCTCATCTTGGCGGTGGATATCCTCGCCGTCATCATCATCGTCACCTTTCTCAAGCGGAAAATCCAGCACAAATTGCGGGAGGTTGAAGCCCGGCAAGCGCATGAACGCTTGATGCGAAAAAAAGGAAAACCCTCAGCCACCGATGACGGGACCAACGAGTGAAAGCATTAGAAGAAGAACGCCAACACCGAGGCATGGCCGAGTTCGCCCTGCACAGCACAGCGAACGGTCGCCTTGACACCTCAACAACGGCACTTGGCGAGGTGCTGCACCACGTCGAAGACCAAGGCTTGGTTTGGTTGGACATCAAGGAGATCAACGAAGAGGTCAAAACTTTCCTTGCCGAAACCATGGCCGTGGACGAGTTGATCGTCGAGGACGTCTTCGGCGACGCTACCACGGCTTGTTTGAGGTTTGAGGACCACGCTTTTTTTGCCGTTCGGGCCCGAAACAATGCGGCCCGGCTCGATACGGAGTTCGTCTTCGTGGTCGTCAAAACCAACCTGATCGTCACCGTACGGCGAGGAAACATTCCCGCCCTTGCCACCTTTCGCCGACGGCTCATCAGCAGCGATCCCGACGACGTCGCATTGGGCGTGGATTACTTGCTTTACGAATTGCTGGATGCCATCGCTGACGATTGGACCCCGGTCTTGAGCCGCTTCTCCGGCAACCTCGATGATTTGGAATTCCAAGTCTTTGACCCCAGCAACACCTACGACAACCTGCTTGAACGGCTACACGGCCTGAAGGGCGATTTGCGAGAAGCCAACAAATCGATTGAATCGCTCAATTCCATCACGATACGCTGCTTGCAACCCGGTGTCCGTTTGGTGGGCACCAACGTCATGGGTTACTTCACCGACCTGCATCAATTGACGACCGCTCTGGTCAAGCGGGTGTCAAACTATTCTGCTGGGGCGGCTTCGACCCGAGATGCGTACTTGAGCAACATCAGCATGCAACTCTCCGAGTCGAATGCAAAACTCACCGAAGTGATGACCACGCTAACGATGGTGGGTGCCATCATGCTGCCGTTGACGCTCATCGCCGGCTTGTTCGGCATGAACAACGTTGACTTGCCGGCAGATGCTTTCGGTGGGTTTTGGGGCATCGTGGGCGTGATGGGCGCTTTTGCGGCCATCATGCTGGTGTACTTCTGGCGCAAAGGATGGTTCAATCCTCCCCAGCCTTGACGGTTCGCTCTCTCCCGCCCTACCGCTTCCTTCACCGGTACCGGTCTGAAAACGGACGGGGCAAGGCAACGCAGGCGATGCTTCAAGAACCCTTGACGGCCGTTGAAGACCCATGTCAGCGGGTCATGAAACGACGACGGGCCCGCTGCCCATCGGTCAATTCGCTCGCTTGGTCCAACAGACCGTCAAGAACGACCCGCTCTTCCAGCATCAAGCCCTGCAGGGCGAGGTCTCCGCATGGAGCGTTCACAACGGCAACGTCTACTTCACGTTGCGCGACGATGACGGTCAGATGGATTGCGTCATCTGGCGCAACGCTCGCTTGACCGTGGACCCCCGCATTCAGGTCGGCAGCGAGGTCATCATCATCGGCAGCGTGGATCTTTGGCCAAAGCGGGGGCGTTTGCAACTCGTCGTCGCCCGGATTCAACCCGTTCAAACCCTCGGTGCTATGGAAGAGGCCAAGCGGTTGCTCGTCGAAACGTTGCGAGCCGAAGGGGCACTCGACCTCCCTTCGCGACCGCTGCCGGTCTTGCCCAAGCACGTCGCCATCGTCACGGGTGCGGAATCTGCAGCACTCTCCGACATGAAACGCTTGATGGCGGACCGTTGGCCGGGTCTTCGCACCACGGTCATCGAGGTGCTCGTTCAGGGTGAACACGCCGCTCGTGAAATCGTTCGGGGGCTGGCCGTGACGCGAGAACTGGCTCGCTCGGACGTCGCCGAGCGCTTGGGCCTTCCTCCCGTGGACGTGGTGATCGTCGGGCGCGGTGGCGGGTCTCCTGAAGACCTGTGGGCGTTCAATCTCGAACCGGTCGCCCGAGCCATCATGGCCAGCCCCGTCCCCACCATCTCCGCCGTTGGCCACGAACAGGACCACCTCGTTTCCGATTTGGTGGCCGACGTTCGCGCCTCCACCCCGTCCAACGCCATTGAACGCCTTGTTCCCATCCAAAGCGAGGTGCTCCAGTGGTTTGACGACTTGGACGGACGCTTGGAGGCCGCCTTGCAACGACGCGTGAACGAATGGCGTCAGCTCCTCTCCTTGCTCTCGAACCGGTTGCGACACGCCCCCTCCAAAGGGATGTTCGCCGCCAAAGAGCGGCTTGGCCAACTCAACCACCGCCTCAACCGAAGCATGGAGGCGCACGTGGCGGGTCAACACCAACGTCTGGCACGTTTGGAAGCGACCCTCAACGCAGCCCACCCCAAACGCGTGCTCGAGCGCGGCTACAGCATGGTGCAGGACGGCACCGGCCGAGTCGTTTCCAACGTCGCAAGCCTTGAACAAGGGCAGACCATCAACCTTCAATTCGCCGATGGAAGCGCCCAAGCCGATGTTCACACCTTGACCAAGAAGGAGGAAAACCCATGACCGAAGAGAAGACCTACGATGAAGCCCTACGACGACTGGAAGACCTGGTGGCCCAACTGGAGCGGGGTGGCAAAAACCTCGACGAGACCTTGGCGATGTTTGAGGAGGGCACGGCCCTGTTGAAGCGATGTCAGAGCGAATTGAGCGAAGTGGAAGGGCGGTTGGCCGAACTTCGCTTGGACGAAGCCGAAGCCTTCGTGAAGGACGACGCGTGAGGGCCGTCCATGAGCAAGCGAAGGCACGTGGCCCTCCAGCGGCGCGTCGCTCGCCTGCTCGCCACGTGGAACGACCCCCACGACGTGCGCCCCTACCCCGAACTTGACGTGGTTCAGAGCGTGGACATCGCCGAAGACGGCGAAGTCAACCTCACGGTCCGTCCTGCACGCCCGCATTGCCCGTGTTGCTTGCTGGACTTGAACGAACTCCGCAAACGCTTGGCCGGCGTCAAAGGTGTGACCTTTGTTCATGTCAATGTGGTTGACATTCCGGCCGCACCGCGATGGACGAGAGCGATCAACCGTTGAGACCCTTGGCGCTCTCCTGAAGAAAGAGCGCTCGTTTGCAGCGACTCAAGGCAACGCAGCCGTTGATTTGGCGTGGACCTTGCGAAGCACCAAGAAGGCGGGTAAGGACCAACCGAGCACCGAAAGCAACCAAGCGATCAGGGAGCCGAGCAGAACACCGTACGCTGGAAGCGACCACATCACCACGTTCGCAAACACCGCCACGCTTGCGCCGCCCAACATCATCGGCCCCGCTGCACCGCGAGGGACCGTGGGCCCTTGAGCCAACCACAGGGCGACCATACTCGTGAGGAAGATGGCTGGAAACACGCTGGCCAAACCCGCAAGCAGCGGTTCACCAAGGCCCGAGAGCCACACGGCAACACCAATGGCCAACGCCGCCATCGAACCTCGGGCGACCAAAACCTGTTTTGAAACCAATTTCGTGCCTTTGGGGGCGGGCTGGGGTCGAGTGTTGAACGCCACGACTACGACGAACAAGGCAGCAAATCCAAGCAGGGCAATCGCTCGTTCGGTCATGGCGGGAAGCAACATCTGTTCCACCGCCCAAAGCATCGTCAAGCCGAGCACTGTCCATAACATCAATGCCCCCGATGCGGTCCACAACAGGGCCCGAGGTGAGTTTTCAAACCAACGGGGAAGCACCAGCCAGGCACCCAAGAACAGGGCGTTGAGCAACATCCCGAAGGGCACCACCGACATGCTGGAAATCAACGCCGCCTCACCGCCTGCAAGGTACATGCCAATCGCAGCAGGAACGATGGTGGAGGGTGCCGTCCCCAACAAGCCGCCGACCAGACCTCCCCATTTCTCGATGGCGACCGTCACGGCCGTGGCGACGATACCTGCGAACAGGGCGGAGAACAAAATGGACGTGAGCCCCATGCTCAATCCTCCAAAGCCGTGAGACGCGCCAGCAAACGTTCAACGCCGCCGCCGGTCCACTGGTCAACCACCTCGCCCTCAAGGTAGAGCACGTTGAAAGGGATGAAATCGATGTGCGCCGTCCAAGGGTTGGCTGCCTTGAAGGCAACGCCCTGTTCGGTGGTCAGGTCGAGGCCGAACACATCGACGGGAACGTCGGCCGACCATTCAGCCAACGCAGCGTACCATGCCGTGCAGTCATCGCACGTCGGCCGTCCCAAAACGAGCACGGCAGGCCGTTCAAACCCGAGCATCTCTCCCGGGTCGGTCAAGGGTTGCACCAACACGGAGTTCACCTAAGCGTAGGATTGGCTGTTGATGACGTCTTGGAGTTCGATGACTTTGGTGCCTCGGCCTTTGGCGTGGTCCGCCGCACGGGTCAAGCGAGAACGCATCCAACCCAAGGTCATCATGCCCTTCATGGCGTTGATGGATTCAATGAAGTGCACGGGGTTGCTGCCCAATTGTGCGTGGTTTCGGATGTCTTCCTCAAGGTCCTCGAGGACCTCAGCGTAGAGGTCCAACAATTCGTCCAAAGCCTCTCGCGTCACCGCCATGCCAGCGATGCTTTTGGCCATCGCAAGCAGCGCCGTAGGTGTCACCAAACCACCGGCTTGACTGGCAACAAATTCTTCCGCACCACTTAGATCGTCGTCCCCGTCATCGCCGTCATGCTCATCGCTGGGGGAGGTGTTCAGGACCGCACGGTCCAGATGACGGGGTTTAATGGTCGCCACGCGGTCACGTTCGGCCGCTTCGGAGGCATGACGAAGCAGTTGGGCAAGGTGCTGTTCGAGATGATCGATACCAGCTTGGACGGCAGCAGAACCCACGGAATCAACGTGCTCAATGCGGTCGATCATCAACTCTCGGGTCCGGTTGTAGTTCAAGCGGCTGCGTAGAGGGTCGTCAAGCGTCTTTCGCTCGGGGTCTTGGGAGAGAGTTTGGGATTCCATTTGGGGCACGAGCCGGTCAAGCTCCTCGCACAGCAAGGTCACCAACCGGTCCTTGACCTCCCCCGAGAGTCGCATGGTCGTGTAGTGGGCGGAAACGGCGGCAATGTGGCTGGAGGAGTACGGTTTCGCGACCATGGGCCGGGTTGGTGGTGTGCCGCCCTTGAATGATGTGGTGCGGCGTGATGACTTACTCGGTGAGACCGTCGTCCCTTCCCATCACCTGGTTGAATTCCCAAGCGTGGAGGCATTCGTGGCCACCGAGGAAGCCACCGGCCTCTCGGGAGGGGCCGATGAATTCTGCACCGCACATCGAACAGAAGACGTTGACCACGAGTTCGTTGTAGTATGTGCCGTTGGGGGTTTCCCGTTGAGGAATGCGCTTACCGACATCCTCGCGGGTCCATCCCGATGTTTTATTGCAGATCTCTTCTCCGTGCGCGTCTTGTGTCATGCATCCCACTCCATCAGCCAAGGCAAACCACCGTCGGCGGTGAGCGGGCGCATGCCGTCTTCGTCACGAACCCACGTGTCCTCGGTACCGACGGTCCCCTCGCCATAGACCACTTTCGGCTCAATCGCCATCGTCCCGCCCACCGGCAGTGGACGGTCAAATCCAGCGGCCACGACCGGGGATTCATCGAGTTGGAGGCCGATGGAATGGCCCAAAAAGCGGCTTTGGTCGGGCGCTGCCCCCATCAGATGGTCGGCGTACCCCAATTCGGTCGCCAGCGCAAGACCGGCTTGCCATGCATCGCTGCAGTTCAAGCCCTGGTCAAGCACGTCAACGACTTCTTCCTTCACCAGCATCATGTCGTCAAGACGGGTTTGCCAGACCTCGTTCAGGCCGCCAACCGCAAACATGCGGGTCGCGTCGACCATGTAGCCTCGGTGGGCGTGAACGAGGTCCACGAGCACCGGCTCGCCCCGCTTGACACGGGTGAATCCTGAGCCCATTCCTCCAAGCGGATGAGGGCCTGTCCCGCCAACGGCGGAATCAAAGAAGGACGGAATGCCGCCGGCTCGTCCCGCGACGATCACGCCACGGTCGCATTGCAGCGGATAGCGACGCATCTGCACGCTGCCCCCAAAGCCTTCGCTGCGGCTCACGGCTTCTGCGGCGGCCACCATGTCCAGTTCACTCACACCCTCACCGCCGATGGCCTGGACCGCCTCAAACATGCGAAACTGCACGGCGGCTCCGGTTTCCATCTGCTCCAGTTCCCATGCGGATTTGATTTCCCGCTGACGGTGAACCGTAGCGGTAACATCGCCGGCCTCGCCCAAGGAGGCCAAGGCGGAAGCAAAGCGAGCCGTAAACGAGGCCGGCGCCTCACCAAACTGCAGCCCAGGGGAAGCGGTGACGCCCATCTCGCCGAGCGTTTGGGCCAGTGTAGAAAGCCTTGGGAAGGCCGTCACAACATGCGGTGAATCGTCGCCGCCCGCTTCCCAAACCGCCCGCTTCAGCGAACGACGAACAAAGGCCACGGGCCCGTCGCCGCCGGCTTCCTCGCTGCCTCCAGCGCCCTTGGCGGGAACGAAGAACGAGCCGTCCTGACGTCCCCCTGCATAATAGTACAGGTCGACGGGGTGTTGGATGAGCGCCCCTGGCAACCCAGCCTCGGCCAACATGGCACCCAAGCGACGTTGGCGAGCCTCGAGTTCGGCCGCAGGGACCCGCCAGTCCTCCCCATCGGGGCCAACGATATCGGCGGGGGACCAAGTGGTCATGGTCGTGGGTGGCGGGCAACCGTTCAAAACCCGTTCGGCCGGCTTGCCCGCATCATGTGCGTATCGTCTCTAGCGAGACTTCGGCCACGGTCGCCAACCGCTCCTCGGCAATGCTGCAATACGCGGGAGAAAGGTCGACCCCGATGTAGGTGCGCCCGTGCATCTTTGCAGCCACGCAGGTGGTGCCCGAACCGTTGAACGGGTCGAGGACGACGTCGCCGGCAAAGGTGTACATTTCGATGCATCGCTTGGGCAACTCAACGGGGAACGGTGCAGGATGGTTCACCCTTGAAGCCCGCTCGGTAGCAAACGACCAGATCGACTTCGTGTGTTGAATAAAATCGTCGCGTGGAATCGTGTCCAAGCGACCCTCAGTTCGTTGAGCTTTGGTACGGGGCAATTTGTAGTCGCCTTTGGAAAACACAAGCAAGTATTCGTGCACGTCGCGAAGACAGGGGTTGGACGCCGATTGGAACGAACCCCACGCACAGGAGGACCCTGCGCTGGCGGATTTGTCCCAGATGATTTCACCTCGCATCAAGAAACCGATTTCACCCATCATGACGTTGATGTGCGAAGACAGCGGAATGTAGGGTTTCCGTCCAAGATTGGCCACGTTCACGACCATGCGACCGCCCGGCGCAAGCACGCGGTAACATTCGGCAAACACATCGTGGAGCAGGGCCAAGTATTCGGGCAACGAGAGGTTTTCATCATACTCTTTGGAGGCGTTGTAGGGCGGCGAGGTGACGACGAGGTGAACGCAGTTGTCGGGAAGCGGCAGGGTTCGCGCATCACCGCAAAGAACGCTGTTCGCATAGGCGGTCGGCAAGGCCTGCTCCGAGCCAACTTCGCGCGAACTCACGAGGTCTTCGTTAAGCCGACTGGTGTAGTACACGCTGGCGTCGTGGCCTTCACGACGGGACACCCCAAAAGCCGACGTTGCGGTTGAAGCCCGGCGACGAGCACCTTCCAAAGGTGCAGGCTCTTGGGGCGGTTCATCGGCCATGGAGGCCAAGGGTTTCGCTGGCCTTATCACCTTTCGCGCCCGAACCGGGGACGAGACGCGCGTCTACGCACCCCATGAGAACCGCCAATGCTTGACGTCAGGACTTCGACGACCTGTCCACGGAACAATAAGCGCTTTGACGTGCCATCAAGGCGACGCCATCGCCCCCGTCGGGCCGATTGACGCTCGACCCTGCTGAGGTCCAGGGGGCATAAGGCAGAGCGAGGGATGAAAAACCGACGGCCTTTCGGAGAACCAATGGCAAAGGTCCTGTCCTTGGACGATGTCAACGTCGACGGGAAAACCGTCTTGCTTCGCGTCGACATCAACAGCCCGCTCGACCCCGCCACCAAGACCTTCTTGGACGTCACACGAATTCGGGCAATTCTGCCCACGCTCCAGAAGATGTCCAAAGCGAAGGTCATCCTGCTCGCCCACCAATCCCGTCCGGGCTTGGACGACTTCACGAGCACCTTGGGCCATGCCCGTGAATTGGGCCGTCTTCTCGGCCGTCAGGTCAAATGGGTGGACGACATTCACGGTGAAAAGGCCATGAAGGCCATCGAGGCGCTTGAAGTCGGTCAATTGTTGATGTTGAACAACGTCCGAATGGACGAGGAAGAAGTATCGGTCAAGGGCGATATGGCGGCGATGGCCGACACGCAACTGGTTCAACGCTTGGCGAGCGTCGCCGACATGTACGTCAACGATGCGTTCGCCTGTGCCCACCGCTCAACGCCTTCCATCGTCGGCTTTGCAAGCCTGCTGCCCTGCGTGGCTGGCGAGTTGATGAACAACGAATTGAGCAAACTCGATCAGGCCTTGGAATCCCCCAAACGCCCGTGCCTCGCCGTGTTGGGCGGTGTCAAAGTCGACGACTCCATCGAGGTCGCCGAGAACATGTTGCGCAACGGCATCGCCGATGCGCTCTGGCCCACCGGCGGCGTGGCCAACTTGCTGCTCGACCTGGCCGGTTATGACATCGGTGAAGGCAACCGGGACTTCCTCAAATCCCAAATCGGCACGAAGTGGCCTGCAACGGTCCGACGGGCCCGAGAACTCATCGAAGACCACGGCAACAAAATCCACCTTCCCGTGGACCTTGCCGCCAACATCGAGGGGAACCGAGTGGATCTTTCCATCGATGATTTTCCGCTTGATGCCCCCTTCCACGACCTCGGTCTGAAGTCCGTTGTCCACCTCTCCACCGCCATCAAACAGGCCGGCACCGTCATCCTCAACGGCCCTGCCGGTGTCTTTGAGAACAACGATTTCGCGCTCGGCACCGTCGAGATGTTGAATGCATGCGCGGAATCTTCGGCCTTCACCGTCATGGGCGGCGGCCACACCGCCACGCTGGTCACCAAGCGGGGGCTGGCGGGCAAGATGGGTCACGTGTCCACCGGCGGTGGTGCTTGTTTGGATTACATCGCCGGGCGACCGCTTCCCGGTGTCGTGAGCCTTGAACAAAGCGCCGTAGCGTTCGGCATTGACATCAAGGCCGGACCTCGCAAAGCGTGAGGAGCCACTGGGGAGACTCGAACTCCCGACCTTCTGATTACGAATCAGATGCTCTACCAACTAAGCCACAGTGGCGGCAACCTGCCGCTGTCCCAATCAAAGATAAGGCAGTCGGTGCAAACCTCTGCATTCTTGAAGCATGGAGCGCAGGACCCAACATGAGCGAGCCTGCTCCGGTGCGCTACCGAAACACGGTCCTCTACGACCGGGGCGGGCAACGCGTCGCCGGTGATGTGCTGCTTCACGCCGACGGTTCATGGACGCCATCAAACGGCGATGAGGACGTGTTGGAGGAGATTGACGGTTCCAAGCGCCTCATCACTCGCAGCTTCCAAAACTGGCACACGCATTTGGCCATGCAACTCAATGCGCGGGATTTCAGTGACGGGTTTCCGCTTCACCGGTGGTTGAACGAAGCCATCTTTCCCACCGAATCCCGCATCACACCCGAATACGTACGGATGGGTTCACGGTGCGCAGCAGCGGAGATGATCCGCACCGGCAGCACCTTCGCTGCAGACATGTACTTCTTTCCACATGTCACGGGCGAGGTGCTCAATCATGCTGGCTTGCGTGGCTTGGTCGGCGGACCGGTGAGCGACGCTGCGCTTCCAAGCCATCCAGATGCGGCCTCGGCCCTCAGTGAACTCGACGGTTTGCTTGCCGCCAACCGGCCCGACGATCCGGTCCAGTACGCCATCGCGACCCATTCGGTGTATTTGTGTGAGGAAGATACCCTTCGCAGAGCCTCGGAACTGGCAGAGAAGCGGAACGGGCGCTTGCACATCCACGTCAGCGAAACTCGGAAGGAAGTCGCCGACTGCCACGCAAAAACCGGGAAGTACCCCGTTGAATACCTCGACAGCATCGATTTCTTTCAGCCCGGTACCGTCTGCGCCCACGCATCGTGGGTGAAGAAAAACGAAATTCGCTTGCTTAAGCAGCACGAGGCTACGGCGGTCCACTGCCCCTCGTCAAACATGAAGCTGGCTTGCGGTGGAACCCTTTCGCTTCCCGCCTACATTGAAGAGGGCGTTGATGTGCGTCTGGGAACCGACGGTGCGGCCTCCTCGGGCAACGGGCTCAACATGCAGGGCGAGGCACGACTCGCCTCGCTGGTGCAGCGCCACGACCACTGGGACCCCACATTGCTTCCAGCCGTCGAGACCATGGATTTGGCGACGAAAGGGAGTCGAGATTGGGCCGTTTGGGACCTTGAGGATGTTCGGATGCGACCCCGAGGTCGCTCGGACAACCGCCACCTCGCGAACCTCATTTTTAACGGCGCAACCTGCCTTGACCTCTGGGTCAACGGACAGGCCTTGCGACGAGACGGGACGACCCTGACGCTGGACGAGCGGGCGATTTTGGACGAAGTCGACGAAGCGGTCGCCACCTATTACGAAGGTGTGGAGTGATTTACTCCACCCGGGTGTATGCAAGGCCCGCAACGCCGATGAGGGCGAACACGAAATAGAGGGCAAAACCCGCGCTCAAGTCCACGGAATACGCCAAGTCCACTTGCGTTCCATCGGGAAGACCGTCTCGGTTGAGGGTGCCGATGCCTGCAAAGTACGTGCCCTCCTGAACCTCCCACCTCAACCCGTTCTCTCCGTCGCTTCCCGAAGCCACCAAATCGGTATCAAAAGGGCCGCAGGTGGTGCTGGGGCCTTGGTTGAACAAACCGGGAGGTTGGGACTCGCAGGTGTTTTTCTCGTCTTCATCAGCGATGACGACATAGATGTCTTCGCGGTCCCACGTCAAGGTGAGGGTGGCGGAAACGAACACGGCAAGCGATTGCTCGGGAAGCGCTTCATCGGCGAAAAACGTCCGTTCGGGAAGATTCGGGGTGGTGATGTCGGTGATGCTGCCCTCGAGCGTGATACCAACCGCCCCTGCGAGCATCAGAAGAACAGCAACGACCACAAGACCGTACCCCACCTTCTCTTGCTTCCTCATGAGATCACCTCACGATGTGCATGCCTTGCAAGGTTCAAACCGTCGTGCAGGGTCATGTCAAGCCGCTCTCCTCGTGGCGTTGGGCGATGATGTTCAATCATCGTCCGAATTCCGCTTGACCGCGCGTCGCTTGACGGGGGCCTTCCGAGGGGCTGGACGTCGGCCAACAGCCCGGCGAACGGGCTTCTTGCGGGGCGCATCGTCATCATCGTCATCGTCATCGTCATCATCGTCGTCGTCGTCATCGTCGTCCTCATCCTCCTCTTCGGGTTCCGGTTCGGACGTCTTCTTGCGACGGCGCTCTTTGCGCTGCACGATGTTGATGGCGAAGGGATCGTCATCATCATTGACAGGAGCGGCTTTTGCCTCATCTTCCTTCTTTTCTTCCTCAGCCGCAGGCTCGGACTTGGTCCCGGTGCCGGTGACGGCATCCATATCGAGGTCTTGGCTGGTGCCGATGAACTCCGCCATCCACGATTCGTCTTCGTCGTCGTCGTCGCCACGCTTTTTCTTCTTGGGTCCGGACATGCCGACCCGGATGATCATGAGGGAGACCACAATCGCCAACAGGTTGACCAAGGCGATAATCCACACCATCACATAGGGTGGGTCGGTATAGCCCGGTGTGATGGTTTCAGGTTCAACCGGTGGTTTGAGGTCCTCAACGTAGTTGCAATACGTGGTGCCGTCCAAGTTGTTCCGACAAAAATCAACCACGAACTCAACGCGCTTTTGAACCTCGTTTCCTGCACCGTCCATTGCTCGGACCGTCAGGGCGTGCTTGCCGGTTTCGAAGTTGCCCGACGAGATTTCCATGTCGGCCGAGAGCGCACGGCTGTTGCCGTCCAGGTCGGTTACGCCCGTCAAATCCGACCAAGGCGTGGACACGGGTGAGCCGGTTTCGCCACCAAAGTGGTACGTAAATCGGTACTGGAACGTGGTGATGATGACGTCGTCTTCGGCCCCTGCAAGGATGTTGATGCGGTTCCCGTAGAGGTATTTTGAACCGTCAGAAGCGGGGGTGGGCGAAAAGATGCTGACCTGCGGAAGTTGAGCATCGATGGAGAGGTGCGTCCAGGTTTGGATGACCTCGTTGCTGGATTCGTCCTCCATCATGACCCGGATCACCAGGTCCCCAGCGTCGGTGTTCGGGAGGATGCTGAAGTCGTAGGTGAAGAGCGGGCCAACCTCGGGGTTGTTTCGGTTATCGTTGAGCACGGAAAGAGGTTCATCGTCGTTGGTCAGCGTCGCACCGTCGAGGGTGGTGATGTTGATGGTCGGCGTGGTGCCAAGGTCTTCGTTGACTTGGAGTCGGAGGCTGTACTGCCCGGCCACCATGGTGGTGCTTTCGTAGGGAGCCCCTTGCCCGTCGACGACGGTTAAGGTGGCGTTGGGCAGCAAGGTGTCCTCTGCAACCTTGAAGGCGTTCCCACCGATGCCACCGAAAATCTCGCCGTTTGAATTGCCCCATTCATCGATGATGGTCACGGCGTACCAAACCTCACGGTCAACGTTGGGCAGAATGCCGAACTCTCTCGTGATGGTGTTTCCGGTCTCGAAACCGGTGGAAATGTCGTCGAGAACGAGTTCCCATCCGTCGGCGTCGGTATCGGAGAGGTCGTTCTCATCCTCACCGAACGGTGCACCGTAATGGCGCCAGATAGCGTATGACTCGTTGGCTTCATCCTCGTTGAACCATTCGAGGCTTACGAGGTTCATCGAACCGATGGAGTATGCATTCTTGATTCGAGGAGCGTTGGGCGCAAGGGTGTCCTCAAAGGGAACCTGGAAGAAATTTTGGACCAACCCGGTATAATGGTAGGTTCCGTTGATGTTGCCATAGAGCGCTTCGGAGGTCACGAAGTAAAACGAGTTTGTGCGATACTCGCCCTCGGGAACCGGAGCGTCAAACGTGCCGATGCCGTCGGAAACGGTGCCTAAATACATGAGGGTTCCGTTCTCAACGAATTGGCCGGTGTTCACGCGATACGTGGAGTACCAAATGTGATAGACTTCGCCTTCGATGCCCAGTTGATCGTCCCAAGTGACTCGCGTCGTACGGTCACCAATGAACTCAGCACGGACGTTGGTGGGTTCCGCCACCCAATTGTAGAATGCATCTTCCTCGATGGCGTTGGTGGTGCAAGAATCGCCGGCGGTATCGGTGTTGATGACGCCCGTTGAATCCACGGTCACGACGCAATAGTAAGAGTAACCAAGGAAGCCTCGAGGGACTTGCACTTTGAAGGAATTGATCCCTTCAAGAATGCCAGAAACGAGGAGTTCGACATCGTTCCTCAAGACCGTCGTGAAGGGCTGATCGGACCGGTAAACGCTGTATGTTTCACCGGTTTCGGACTCCACGTCAGCCCAACTGAGGTGGGTGTGGCCCGCGCCCGTCTGAGGTTCTGGCACAAACTCGGCACCCAAGAGTACGGTTTGGGGGGGTGGACGGTTGTCCTCGGTCACGGGGCTCGTGAGCGTGTTTTTTCCGACGAAGCGAAGGTCTTCGTAATCCTCGTACAACCCCGAGGTGCCGTTGTACGTATGATTGGGCAAGAAATAGGTGATGGAATAGTAACTGGAGCGTTCGGTGTTGGGGGGAACGGTCACGACGTACGACGTGCTGGTCGGGTTCACAACGGCGATGGGGGAGAGGGTCTCGGGCAGGTACAAACCGTTGGTGCGGTCGACCGAATACGGGGTTTGCCAGATACGAATCTGCATGGCATCCGAACCGGTTGTCGGGTGAACGGGGAGGATGTCGTTGTAGTTCAACCACGTCAGAGTGGTTTCGCTGGCCGTGCGATCAAAGTTGGCCGAGATGATGAACGGGGTCTGAACGGGTTGTGATGTTTCCGACACCGGCGTCGTTAGGTTCGATTCATCGGGCAACAAATCCGCCATTTCGCTCCCGTTGGCGAGCGTCGTCGTGATGGCGTAGTAGAACTGACCGTCGGTCCCCGGTGAGACCGGGTAGTCCACGGTATGGCCCGGATGGGTGGTGCCCGAACAATACCCCGGGTTTCCTCCCGCAGCCGCCCTGTTGCAAACATCGACCGTAGCGAACGCCGTCAAGGTGGCCAAGTTTGACGTGTTGATGGGTGCCGTGTGGCGGTAAACGTTGTACGTTGAATCGTACATGTCGCCAAGGACGGTGATGTCGGTGGAAACTTGGTTCGACCATGTGATGGTGGTGGTTTCCGTCACCGTGTCAAACGTAGCGCTAATGCCATGTGCCTGGTGATGGTTGGGATCTGCCGCTGCGGCGGCGTGTGAAAGAGGTGCAAGTGCAAAAAGCATCACCGCAACAAGAAGGACGGCGCGCAAAGTTCCGTTTTGTTCAGCCGGTGGACTACCCATCAACGCATATGTAGCCTGCGTCCGTTATCACTATGTCGCTTCATCGGCGTCAAAAAAGCCCATCCTCTGTCCGAAAGAGGGGCGCCATCACGGAGTTGTTTCTGCGCCCTTGTCTTGATTGGGTTGGGGCAACGGTTCCCGTTCGTCCAAAGCCTTGATTTCGCCTTTTGCCTGGAGGAACCGAACCAAGAACGTCCAAAGGCCACCCAAGGCCGAAATGAACACGATGAGGCTCATCGGATTGACGGCGATGTGGTCGTAAGGTGCGGGGTAGGTTGCGCCAACCCCCACGCCGAAGATGAGCATGAAGCCCATCACGACCAACGAAAGCAAGGTCAACACCGTGCGATCAGCGCGCGAAAAGCCGCGGTAATTTCGGGCCCCAGCCACCGCTTGCGCCTGCGTCCCCATGTACGAACCGAGCAAGGTCAGGAATGCAGCGGCAAAACCGAGCGTCAGGTCGCCAACGAACACGGAAGCGCTGATGCAAACGACCCAAGTCGCATCGAGCACGCGGTCGATGGTGTGGTCGAGGTAATCGCCCCAACGAGTGACCTCGCCCTTGGCCCTCGCCAACGAACCGTCCAACCCGTCGAACAGCATGGCGAGGGCGATCATCAAGGCGCCACCCAGCAACCAGCCGCCACCGGAGGCGCTGTTGGGGGCGTACATGGCCAGCACACCACCGGCCACCCCAAGCGGGAGGGCCATCCATGTCACGGCTTCGGGCGAAAAGCGGTGAAACGTCCGCAGCACGGGTTGAAGCGCGGCTTCCCAGCGACGGCGCATCTTCTCTAGGGCCATGGGTCAACGACCTCCGAACGGGTGTTATGGTTTGTGGAAGCCACCGCGCCCAATCGATGGATTAGGCAAGCCAATCGATGGCGCTGGAGACGTGGGCCTCCAAGGCTTCCGACGGCATGCCGTCCTCCACCCAAGTCATGATGCGGTGACCGAGCGTTTCGCTTTCGTTCGCACCGGCGTCCAATTCCAACAACGGGACGTCGACCTCGAATTCTTCCAGTTCCGCCCAATGGCCCGCCGTCATTTCCCATTCCACGTTGGCGCGAACCTTGGCCCCACCGTAGCCTCGTTGAGTCAAACGTTGGGAGAGTACCGAGGGCGAACACCGCAAGACGACGATGGCATCAACATCCAGAAAGTGGCTCAAATGCCCGTCGACCACCCATCGCCCCGACCGAGGAGGTTCCCACGCTTCGTCCAAACGTTGGATATCGATGGGAGCAGCGCCGTCCTTCGGGTCCACTTCCTCAAGACATCCATGTGAAGCCGCCAGCTCAGCTACCGAGAGCACCCCCCATCCGCGCGCTTGAAGCCATGACGCAACGGTCGATTTCCCCACACCGGGCGTCCCGGTCAAAGCCACCACACAAGGTTCGTCCATGACCGGCCTTCGGTGCTGCACGTATCTAAAGGGACACGCCGATGGACGGGCCCGCCTCAACAAAGGCATCATAGCCGGCGGCGTTCTCACCTCACCTGTTCCCATGTTCGGCATGCAAGACCCGTCCCAAACGCTGCTCCAAATTGAGCGGTACATGGCGGAGGGTCGACTCGAGCTCTCCGAGGTGATGGCCACCCAATTTTGCGACTTGATGCTTTCAACGAAAAAAAGGGACCCGCAACAACAAATCTTCCTGCTCAAAGGACTCCGATTGATGTGCGATGTCTACTTGCTGCGCAACAAGGCCGAACAGAGCAGGAAAGCCATCAAACGCATGCATAACGAACGCAAAAACCTCGTCAATGTCCTGCAAAAGCATGCCCCACAGATGCTGGAGGCGATGCGACCCGAGCACGAAGACCACCTTCGGGCCGGTCGGTTGTACGCCGCAGCGGGCAAAACAAAGGCGGCGTCAAAGGCGTTTGCTCGATGTGAAAAACTCGCACCGGGCCACCTCGCAGCCTCCCTTGCCGCAACCCGCGCAATTCCCTCAAAAGCCCACATCGCCCGCTTCCTCGGGGCGATCGACGCCGCTGGGAGCGTGGTGCTGGCCAACGGTGCATTTGTGCTTCAGCCGACGGGGTCGCCTGCGGTACCGTTGGATGAAGTGCTGGACGCTTTGCGGCACGCTGCTTCAGCAAGTCCAGCGCACGCCGATGCCTGCACAAAAGCCCAGGCCGACTTGAGCGTGCAACAGGCAGCCATTCTCGCCGGTGAGCAAGCCGCTAACGCACGCTTGCAATCAGCGCTGGACAGCCTGCAACCAAAGCACGACTACTACCAGTACGGATGAGTAGCGAGGGATGGATTTGAACCATCGATCTCCGGGTTATGAGCCCGACGGGATATCCAGACTACCCCACCTCGCTAAACCAACCGCCACGGTTCACCGTCTTCAAACCACCGTTTGCTTCAGGTTCCCGAAAAAGGGTGCTTTCTTGAGGTGTAAACCCCTCCCCCTGACCATGCGAACAACCGGCCATCTCACGGCGCTGATGCTCGCACTCCTGTTCTGCATGCCTTTCTCGGGGTGCCTCGCTGGTGAAGTTCAGGACGACAGCAATCCCATCACGATGGCCGTGCATTACGATTCGACGTCGGGAACAATCACCGAACGCATCCAAAACAACGCCATTTTAACGCAAACAGGCGTGGAATTGAGTTTTGATTTCGCACGCGTAACCTCCAAGGCTGGGGCGATGAAGAGCTTCACGCTCGACCCGGGCGACGATGACGAAGGGGGAAACGTCGTGACCGTGAACGCCAACGAGCGGGCGGAACTCTCCTACACCTACCTCACGCACGGCTTGTTTACGGTCACCCTAAGCGCCACCGATGAAGCGAACAACAACGCCAAAATCAGCCTCACCGTTCGCATTGACAAAACCATCGACTGGACGCAAAGCAACACCGACGACCCCCCCACCATGACCGTGTCAACCACGCCCGATTGCGATTGCCCAATCGCGGAAAAAATCACCGTCGATTCCACGATTTCAAATCCAGAGGATTTGGTGCCCGCTACGCAGGTCACGACCACCTGGCACCTCAACGATCCCGACGGGGACCAACAAGCCTTCCACACCGAACAGATTGGCGACGGGCAGGAAGCCACGTGGACGCACAGCCAATACAACCTTGCCAGCGGAGACTGGACATTGGAGGTCACCATTGATTCGGGTAACGATTCCATCTCTATCCATCACATCGTCACCGTGCTTTACGAAGCGCTTGAATCCACACCAAATCCGTTGATGATTGAAACGCCCGATGAAGCGAGTGATTCACTTTCCGTTTTGCAAAATAAGAAGTGAAAGTGAAAAAACAGCAAACTGCGAGCACCCACAGCGAGAACTTTGCCGGCCGTAGAAGCGAAGTCACGTCGCACCCTCCTTCGTCCGTTCATATAGGGACGCCAGCACAGCCGGAGTTGAAGGGATGAAGAATGCCGACGAAAACAGAGAAGAACGTGAACATCAAAGTTGAAAAGAATGAAGCACCGAAGGAAGAGGTGGTCGCTCCAATGACGGAGGAAGAGGAGGTCCAGTTGACCATCGAAGACCTGCCTGGTGTGGGACCGGCAACCGCTGAGAAACTCCGTGAAGCCGGTTTTGAAGAACTCCTCGCCTTGGCCGTGATGTCGCCCGGCGACCTCGCTGAAGAAGCTGAACTGGGCGAAGCAGTCTCCGCCAAAATCATCGCTTCTGCCAAGAAAATGGCCAACATCGGCGGCTTCGTTTCCGGCGATGCCCTGCTCGAGCGCCGTCGTGAAGTGCAGAAGCTCTGCTCCAAGGTCCAATCCATTGACGACCTCCTCGGCGGCGGTTTTGAAACCCAAGCCCTGGTTGAGGTGTACGGGGAATTTGGGAGCGGTAAGACGCAGATCGGCCACCAGTTGGCCGTGAACTGCACCCTGCCCGTTGACCAAGGAGGCCTTGACGGGGACGTGTTTTACATCGATACCGAAGACACCTTCCGCCCGGAGCGCATCACGCAAATGGCGCGGGGCCATGGCCTCGACCCCGAGTACGTCCTCTCTCGTATCCACGTCGCTCGTGCTTACAACTCCGCTCACCAAATGTTGCTCGCCGACGAGATCAAGCGGATGAGCAAGGGCTTGAACGTCAAGATGATCATCGTTGATTCACTCACCAGCCACTTCCGAGCTGAGTTCATTGGCCGAGGCATGTTGGCTCGCCGCCAGCAGAAGCTCAACAGCCATCTCAAAGATTTGAAGCAGTTGGCGGACATCAACAACGCCCTCGTTCTTGTGACCAACCAAGTTCACTCCAAGCCCGATGCGATGTGGGGAGACCCTACCAAGCCCATCGGCGGCCACATTCTCGCCCACGCCAGCACCTTCCGCCTCTACCTCAGAAAGGCCAAGGGCGGTCGCCGAATTGCTCGCTTGGTCGACTCTCCGAACCTGCCGGACGGCGAGTGCGTCTACCAGGTGACTGAAGAAGGCCTTCGTGACTGATTCGGCGTTTCGGTGTTGGGAGTCAAAACGACCTGTGAACGCTTGGCCGGTGCGGCAAGTTGAAAATGTCGTCAAGTGAACTTCGCTCATGCGCCATCTGATCGAACGTGTGCTCGAACTCACCGATGAAGAAGAACGGACCCCCGTTCGCGAACAGGCGCCCGACCAAGGCAGCGACGAAGAATTGCGAGCCTTGCTTGAATCGCTCCAACCCCGAATCCGTGTTTACGGTGTGGGCGGTGCGGGATGCAACGCTGTGAACCGTCTCTTTGACGAATCACTCTTCGAATCGTCCTACGTTACTGGGTACGCCATCAACACGGATGCTCAGGCGCTCCTTCAATCGCCAATTCAAGAAAAAGTCCTGATTGGCAGAACAGCTCGGGGAAGGGGTGCCGGCGGCGATCCGACCAAAGGCGAGGCTGCTGCCCTTGAATCGGAGATGGTGCTGCGACGCATCACCAACGACACCCAACTCGCCATCATCACCGCAGGGATGGGGGGCGGTTCGGGAACCGGCGCAGCGGGCCACATCGCACGACTCGCAAAGGCCCAGGGTGCGCTAACCATCGCCGTGGTGACCTATCCGTTCAACTCCGAGGGTTCGCTGAGAAAACAGAACGCTGAATGGGGTCTTGAACGTTTGAGGGAATACTGCGACACCATTCTCGTCATTCCAAACGAGCGGCTTTTGGAGATCGAAGGCGTCAAGGATTTGCCCATCGCCAGTGCGTTCCGTGTAGGCGACGAACTTCTCGTGCGTTCCATCACGGGCGTGACCGAGATGCTCAACAGCGACGGGATGGTGAACCTGGATTTCGAGGACCTCAAGGCCATCATCACGTCTGGAGGTGGCGTGGCCATGATCGGTTTGGGTTCAGCCAAAGGTCCAGGAAGAGCCGAGGCGGCCGTGATGGAAGCCCTGCATTCACCCTTGCTGGAAATGGACATGAGCGATGCTCGGGGTGCCCTCATCAACGTTATCGGCGGCCCAAGCCTTACCCTAGGCGAAGCTGAACGCTGCAATCAACTGGTCAGCGAACAAATCTCACCCAACGCCAAAATCATCTGGGGTGCCGATTCAAAACCTGAACACGGTGATGAACTGCGCGTCATGGTGGTCATCACGGGGGTGAAGAGTCCCCAAATTCACGGCTCCATGGAAAACCGACAGCTTCGTGCATTGCGAAACCGACAAATCGAATTCGTGAACTGATCACTTCCGGGCGCTGACCCACAACAAGCCAACAAGCACCGCAAGGCCGACGGCCAACAACACCTTGTCTCCACCATTCAAGCCGTCAATTCCGACATGCGGTTCAAGAGGGCCTTCAAAAGCCACGCCTCCCACCGCAATTTCGAGGCTTGACCAGCCGTCTTCAGTCGGTGCGTTGTTGCCGTTGACGGCATTGCCGTGAACCGTGAAATCCGTCCGGCTGTCGTTGTTGAGCGGTGAGATCCACACGAGGTCCCACGAGCGTTGCCCCGCTCCGGCTTCCGTGTGCGTCCAACCTCCCCCGAGTTGTTGACCCAGACTTGCATTCATCTCAATGGTCCCGTTGCTGGCCAAGATTCGAAAGCCACCTGCGTAAGCGCCACCAACCGGCACGCTTGGGTTCTCAATCGACAGGGTGAGCAGGTAGGACGTGTTGCTTTCGTAAACATCGGGAAGGCCGTCCAGCCTCACGGTCGTTTGGTCCAACGGAGCATGGCACAAACACCCCTCATTCGCTTCATCCCCAACACCGTTTGGAGAAGAGACCGCCGTGCTTGGGAAAAGCAGCGCAAAGAGGAGAACACCCAACAACGCCCAGCGACCGCCTCCCATGCATCGGACCTTAGTTCCGGTTTCGTATGAGCCTTGCTTTGCTCGCATGGTCATGATGCAAGGGGTCCCACGAGAAACCATCCATTAAGTAGGAAGAGCGAGAAAAATTGCTCCATGATGGACGCGTTTGAAGCGCCGGAGGATGACGATGAAGACATCGACATCTACGCTGCGCTTGGCTTGAACACCCCCGTTGACAACGGCATCGAAACAGGTGCCACAACAGATGCCTACGATCCCCTGGCGGCCTTTATGGACGACGACGATGAAGAAGACGAGGTCCCTGTTGCTGACCTCTTCACGGGACGTGCAGACGATGCAAACATCGACGCTGCCCACCAAAACGTGGAAACCCTTCTCGCCACGCTCGCTCGAGATTTGCTGGATGAAGAACGCTTGGTTTCCTCTCTACCCGGCGGCGAAGCCGACCTGATGAGCCTCAAGGTTGAGCGGGACCGAGAGGCCTACCACCTCTCGCTCATCGTTGATATGGGCGGTCATCGCATCAAGCCCTTTGCAACCGTCGTCGCCGACAACAACACGTGGAGACCGATGAACCCGCCCAAAGGACTTCACGCCAAATGGAAACCCCTCTATGACGCCTTGTGCAAGGCGCTTTCCGACGCCCTCATGGAGCAATCCCGTTCCACCTCGGCTTGAGAAAACGAGTTCGAGGTTAAACCGCACCGTCTTCATGAAGCACAACCCGCCAGTTGATGGTAATGCTGGGGTCGAGAGAATTTGAAACGCTACAGTACTTTTCATGGCTCTTTTCAACCACGCGTTCAACCAATTTCTGAGGAACGTTGCCCACCACGTGATAGACCATCGTCATCGATGTAAACCGACGTGGGGTGGTCTCGGCACGCTCGGAATCCAGTTCAACCCAGACCTTTGAAAACGGCCGTTCTTTCAAGCCGACCACGACATCCACGAGCGAGCAAGCACCGACCATTTGGAGGGTCAGTTGCATCGGTGAGGGGCCCGTCTCCCAATCCATCTCAATGCGTTGTCCTGAGGCGTTGATGCCCACCATTCCCGTGCCTGCTGTCCACTCCACCCGTCCCTGCATACATGGAGGAGGGGCGGTTGATTCTTGAAGGAGATGCCTGTGGGTGATAATGAGAGCCATGACAGGTACACCGATCACCATGGAAAACGGTACGCTAAAGGTCCCCAACAACCCCGTCATTCATTACATCGAGGGCGACGGTATTGGGGTTGACATCACGCCCGTCATGATTCGAGTCGTCAACGCTGCGGTCGAGAAAGCCTACGGGAGCGAACGGAGCATCGTGTGGTCCGAGGTTCTCGCTGGCGAGAAAGCCTTCAACGCCACCGGCGAATGGCTACCTCAAGCCACGCTTGACGCTATGCAATCGGGTCTGGTTTCCATCAAAGGTCCGCTCACCACCCCGGTCGGCGGTGGGATTCGCTCGTTGAACGTCGCCCTCCGACAAAAACTGGACTTGTATGCTTGCGTCCGCCCCGTGCGCTGGTACGACGGCACCCCCTCCCCCGTGAAGGCGCCCGAAGATGTCGACATGATCATTTTCCGTGAAAACAGCGAAGACGTCTATGCAGGCATTGAATGGGAGGCCGAAAGCGACGAGGTGAAGCGGGTCATTGATTTCCTCCAAAACGAGATGGGCGTCGACAAAATCCGATTCCCCGCCACTTCAGGTATCGGCATCAAGCCGGTCTCAAAAGAAGGAACGGCCCGAATCGTTCGAGCCGCTATCCAATACGCCATCGATAACGACAAGCCCAGCGTGACCCTGGTCCACAAAGGCAACATCATGAAGTTCACCGAGGGCGGTTTCCGAGATTGGGGATACAACCTCGCCAAGGAGGAATTCGGCGCCACAGAACTCGACGGAGGCCCGTGGTGTACGCTCACCAACCCCGTCACGGGCAACCCTATCGTCATCAAGGATGTCATCGCCGACGCCATGCTCCAACAGATCATCACTCGGCCAGCGGAATACAGCGTCCTGACCACAATGAACCTGAACGGTGATTACATCTCCGATGCGCTGGCTGCTCAAGTTGGAGGCATCGGCATTGCACCCGGTGCAAACATCAACTACGACACCGGCATTTCCATCTTTGAAGCCACCCACGGGACCGCTCCGAAATACGCTGGACAAGACAAAGTCAACCCCGGCTCCCTGATTCTTTCCGCTGAAATGATGTTGCGCCACATGGGTTGGAAACAAGCCGCCGACCTCATCGTGAAGGGCATGGAAGGTGCCATTTCCAACAAGACCGTGACCTACGACTTTGAACGCTTGATGGACGACGCAGAACTGCTGTCCTGCAGCGCCTTTGGCGAGGCCATGATTCACCACATGTGAGGGGATTGGCTCATGGCTCGCTCTTACGATGCCCGTTGGGTGAGCATCAAAGGCGGGGCAGACCGTAAATGGTGGATTCGGGCAAAGGCCAAAATTGACACCGGCGCAAAGCGATGCTCCATCGATGCCGGTCTGGCCGACGCTCTCGAATTGCCGGTGGTGGGCGAAGTCAATGTTCGCAACGCCATGGGCAGTCAAACGCGAAAACTGGTGACCGGCAACGTTCGCGTTGGCCGCACCACCTACGAAATTGAGATGACCGTTGCTGACCGAAGCGACATGAAATGCCCGATGCTGCTCGGCAAAGCCTTCCTGGATGAACTCGCAAAAGCGCCGTTAAAACCCACCAACAAGCGCGACGTGCCTCAATTTGTTTGACGGCCCAACCACGGCTTGAGCGTGCGGTTGTTTTTCGTTACACCAAAGCCAAACCGTTCCTCGATAGCCCGATCGAGCAACGTGAAGTCGCCGTCCATCGTCGCAACCAAAACCGCTCCGATGTCAGGCAGCGGCATGGAGGAGAGGTGCATCGCCAATCGATAGATGTCGAGGTCGGTGGATTCTGGATAAATCGCCTCCCCGTCAAGTTCGGTGCGAACGGTGACGCTGCGCAAGGCTTTGAGCGCTGTAAGCTCGTCAAAGACCTCGGCATGGTGCCGCAAAAAGTCGTCCAAGGCCTCGGAGGTCTCGGGCACACCGGCCAACATTTCGGTTGTGGGCGACCAGGTCGTGAACTCCGTGAGGATTTCATCCACCAACGCCTTCATCGTGGCCGAGTCCAGAGTTTGTTCAAGCGTTGAGGCGTTGATCATCGAACCCCTGAAGCGGCTCAACAAGCGTTGGTCCTTAGCGATGAGGCGCAATTCCCCACGTACATCTTCGGGAATCATCAGCAAGAGGCGCTTTTCGGAAGCATGGTGACGCAGAAGATGATGGAAACGGTTGCCACCCAGAACATCGAGGTTGGTCTCAAAGGCCAAGTCCATGCGCTGGAACATTTTTTCGACCAGTGCATCCACCAGCACGTTCGTGTCGACGATAACGAGCGGTTTCAGGGAAAGGTTGTGGAGGAAACGACGCTTTGACGTGGGAATTTCCTCTTTGTACATCGAGAACAAAGACTGTTCCACCATGGCGAGTCGTTTGAGGGCCGAGACGGAAAACTTCGAGGAGTTTTGAGCGCGTTCCAAGTACATGAGTCCCTCGAACGCCCCTTCTTCAGCAGCGTTTTTGGCAATTTCATAGATTTCATCCATCGAGGGGGACATGCCCATCATGGCTTGGCGGAACTGTTGCTCAAATTGCGTTCTCGAGCGACGCAGGTCCCGACTGATTTGGGTCGTTGCAGCGGTGACCCGCCCGAGGAAGGGTTCAGGAGGCAACAGGTGGGCTTGTTCGTAGGGGTAATTGCGAAGCAAATCCAACTCCTCTTCGTTGTACACCGTCTTCGTACGTTCAACCATGTTGCCTTCGACGTCCTCCTCGGTGTACTTGATGCGCTGTTGGACGTGCCTCCGAACGAGGCGAGCTGCTTCGCTGGTGTCGGTCCCGGCTCGGTGGCAAACCCGAAGATAGAGTTTGAACCGTTCGGTGATGGCGGTTTTGAGCGACGGTACCTTGTCGAGCAGTTCGACGGCCTCGGCCCAAGACATGGCGTGGGCGTAGTGGATGAGCGACTTTCGATAGAGCGCAAGGGGGAGCGCCAATGCTGAGTCGTCATCGTCGGATTCAGAAGCATGGCCTGCAAGTTCACCGCTCTTCTCCCGTTGTTTGGTGAACAACTCGGCGGCTCTGGAATATTCCCGAGCCGAGTTCAACTCGTCCCCTTTTGAGGCGAACAAGGCCGCTCGGCTCAAGGAAGCCCAGGGGGACAGCGGGTGGTGTTGCTGGTACCAAGCGACGAGGTTGGGCAGACCCAAATCGTGCTCCATGACAACGTGGGACAGGGATTGCACCAAACGCAAGGGGAATACGGGGTTGGCGAGCATCGCATTGAGTTCCTCGGCTTGGCCTTCCTTGGCCATCCCGATGCCGTAGGCTTGCATGTGGCCGTTGAGCGAAAGCGTTAGGATCATCACCTCAAACAAACGCCGTTCAATCATTGTTAACTCCAAATCATTGAGCGAATTGCTGAGGTTGTTGAGGTGCGTTTCGCTTACAACGCCGCCTTCAACAATGGCTCGGCTGATGGGAGAGAAGGCCTTCAAGGCGTTCTTGTTAAGAACTTGAACGACGGCGTCAGGGGACTCGAGCCGAGTCCCTTCCATCAACAGCAGCAGGTGCTCGGCGACGGGGGTCATAACCTCGGGGAGTTCTGCCCCGTGAATGGCTTGAAGAGCCAAGGTTCTGCACTCAAAAATACCGGCCCGCAACGATGCATCCACCGTGGCTGGAGCCAAGTGATAAAGCAACAAAGCGACGTACGGGTGCTCCAAGGAAAGCATCTCGTCTTGAACGAACACGGTAGCGAGGCGGTTGATATCGAGCGTGCTCAACAAAAGCATCAACGCATTCGATTTTGAGGTTTTCCAAGCTTCTCCGGGCTCATCGCACATGCGTTGAGCGGCGGCCAAACGAAGTGCATGGCTCAACGCCTCCGCCCCGATGATGTGCTGAAGAGCCTGTTCGTCGAGTTCGCCGATGAAACGCAACAGCCATCCATTCGCCCGTTCATCGTTCAACGAAACCACGAGCGGCAAGAGTTCGGTCACATCGGAGGAACCGTCCAGACGCAGGCTTTCAAGCACCTCCACGGCGGCGTCCCGTTGGTCCTCGCGAAGCAGGGCTTTGAGGCGCCACCATGTCAAGCGATCTTTTCCTTCGTGGAGGTTGGCGGTTTCCAAAAGGCCGAGCCCGTCTTGAAGTTGAGTCGAAGTGCACCCCTCGGCTTCATCAGGTGCGTGCTGCCAAGCCAAGGTTCGGCGGGCGAGCGTGAGCGGGTCGTCCTTGTCGAGTTGAAGCAAGGACGCCCAGTCCGACACCTTCCCCTCTTGTAGGTTTGCAAAGTCTTGAAGGGCGTGGGCCAAGGATTCGTCAGCGGTCTCGCAGCGCTTGAAGACCACATCGTCAACCGTTTCACCGTTGTGAAGAGCGAGCAAATAGGGGACGAAGGCCAGCGTGTTCTCCAGTCCAAGCAAGGTGCTGTCAAGTTTCGCGGCACGGGCTCCTGATAGTTGGCTCCCGACCTTTTGCAACGCCACCTTGACATCGGGGTCGTCAACACCGGCTGCTGCCAGTTGAAGCACCGTTGCCAGAGCGTTTCGGTCGCGAGGGTCAACCCAAAAGAATTCGGAGGACAGGTTGGTTTTCTTGCTTGCAGCCTTGGCCTTGGCTTTCGGAAAAGCCAAAAATTGACCCAACAAAGGCGTTTTTTCACCGATGAGGTGCCAGACCGGGTGAACGCCTTTTTCCATGCACGTTGTTCGTAGAGCGGTCTCGTGTGCGTTCCACGCTTCGTCCCAATCGTCACTGTTCAGTTGTTTGTGGATGAGCAACACGGCGAGGCGGTAGGCTTCGTTGTACGGCGCCTCGTCGATGATGGCTTGCGGTTCGTGCAGCCACGACATGTAGGAAGGTCCTGCGTTCCGGCCGCTTCGGCGAGTGCGGCCGCGGGGGCGAGCCATGGCCGGACGACGTTGGGTAGATTCGTCCTCGTCATCGGCGGGAGGAGGTTCGGTTTCGTGAGCGGCAACGCACAGCACCGCCATCAACGGGCGGTCAACCATTTTCGAAGCGTTTTCACGGTTCATGGTTGCGATGCGTACGTTGCCCGACATGGGCTTTGAAAACGCTGCCTTGAGGCAGGTCTCCATGTACGTTTCCTCCAACCCTTCATCCCCTCGGTCCCCCCCACGACGAGAGCCCTTTCAATCCACCGCCAACCGTGGATGGGAAATCCAACCCCAACACATACCTCCTTGAACCGATGGGGCTTCCCACGCAGTGAGTCTCCCATGGACATGCTCCCGTTCCTTGTCCTTTTGCTCCACCCGTTGCTGGCCAGCGGGCTGGTGGTCTGGGTGTGGTGGCAATACGCTTGGCGAAAGAAGTCCTACGAACTCAAAGGCGAAGAACGCGCCCGCTACTTGGAGCGCCACGAAATCAACGGCGAACGGCTTCTTTGGGCCACCGGGGTCTCCATCATGGTCGCCTTTCTCGCACGAGGCTTCGCCGGATGGTACGCCGGTGACGGTGTCATCGCCTCGCTCGTTCCCCAATCCCTTCACGGTTTCATGGGGCCCGTCGGTTTCGGCTTGTTGGTGTTCACGACTCGGTTGGGCAAGCAGGCTCGGTCCCAACGCAACGCAGGAGAATCCTTCGCTGTGGCCAAACTCAAGCACGGACGAGCCGCCGACCTGATCGTCTACCTCGTGTTCATTCACGCCTTCCTCGGATTCATCTACACCTTTGACGTGTTGATGTGAGCCAGCCCCTGGCCAGCCAAATCAAGCGCCATCAGCTTCAGGCCTTTTACCGGCGCTCAGAAGATGTTGTTGAACAACCAGCCGAAGGTGGATTGGTCGCCGGGGCCGAGGTAGAACATCAACATGAAGATGGCCACACCCCACATGATGGGGCTGACATCGTTGAGTTTCTCTCGGTCGGTGATTCCGCCCATGAGCTTGATGACGACGAAGGAGATTACACCCCAAGCGATACCGTCAGCAATGGAATAGGTGAACGGCATCATCACCATCGTCAGGAACGCTGGCAAGACCATGTCTTGGTCCTCCCAGTCAATTTCCGTGGCTTGCTTCATCATCATGGCGCCGATCATCACCAAAGCACAAGCGGCGGCGAAGGTCGGGATGGCTTGGAACAAACCGGACAAGAAGAGGCCAGAAAGCATGAGCACACCAACGGTGACGGCGGTGAGGCCGGTCTTGCCGCCTTCTTCAACACCCGCAGCGGATTCGATGTAGGTGGTGGTGGTGCTGGTGCCGCATGCAGCGCCAATCACCGTAGCGACGGCGTCGGACATGAAGGCCTCGTCGGAGTTCTGCAACTCGTCGTCCTCGTTGACGTAACCGGCTTGGCGACCCACGGAGTAGAGGGTTCCAGCGGTGTCGAAGATGTCCACGAACAGGAAGGCGATCATGACCAACATGAAGTCGGCGAGGTTGTCGCTGATGTCACCGAAGGCGCCGAAAGCAGCACCAAGGGACTCTTCAGGCAGACCCACGAAACCAAAGATTTCGGTGGGCCACTTGGCGGTGGCTGAGCCCCACCCTGCGCCGCCTGCGGTGAAGTCGTTGTACGGGTCGTAGGCACCCACGGCCCATCCGTAGACCGAAGCTCCGAGGATACCGTAGATGATGGCCCCTTTCACGCCCTTGGCCATCATCACGGCGATGGCGAGCAACGCCACCATGCTGATGAGGGCGCCATGGTCGTATCCAAAGCCCTCGGTGGTGGCGAGGTTGACGAGGGTGGCCCCGTCGTCTTGAATCCAACCCATCTCACGCAGACCGATGATGGCCAGGAACATCCCGATACCGGCGCCGGTTGCAATTTTGAGATCCTTGGGGATGGCGTTGATCATCTTGGTTCGCCAACCGATTTGGGGAAGGGAAATGATGAGGAAGATGATACCTTCCACGAAGACGGCAGCGAGGGCGATGCGCCAGTCGATGCCCATGCCGAGAACCACGGCGAAGGTGAAGTAGGCGTTCAAACCCATTCCCGGCGCAAGTGCGAAAGGCAGGTTGGCCCACAGGCCCATGACCACACAACCGACGAAGGCAGCGATGGCGGTGGCGAAGAGTGCATCGTCGAAGGGAATACCGGAGACACTCAACATGGCCGGATTGACCAGCAAGATGTACGCCATCGTCAGGAAGGTCGTCAATCCGGCTCGCAATTCTCCATTCAGCGTCGCTCCTCGTTCTTCAAATTTGAAAAATTTTCCAATGTCTTGTTCAAATCCCATGTTCATTTCTCCTTTAGGGTTGAAACCTTTTACTCTTGGAGGGGTTAATATACTTCGGGTGCAAAATCAAGGCCTAGAGGCTCAAAACCAATCTTTCAGCACAAACCGTCATTCATCGTAGGCCACCAGGGCATGGACAGGTGCATCGACAGCACTACGACCGTTGAGGAAGGGCAAATCGATCACCACACCGCAACCTGCGACCTCGGCTCCGGCTTGCCGGCACAAGGTAACCGAGGCGGCCAACGTACCCCCCGTCGCCAGCAGATCATCGAGAATCACCACGCGCTGTCCGGGGTCCAAGGCATCAGCCTGAATCTCAATCGTGTCGCTTCCGTACTCCAAATCGTAGGTGAGGGACACGGTCTCACCGGGCAACTTCCCGGCTTTTCGAATCATCATCATGGGAAGACCAAGTCGCTGAGCCAGCGGCGTTGCGAAGAGAAAGCCGCGACTCTCAATCCCTGCGATCACATCGGGTTTCCAAGTGCGCACCACCGATTCGAAGGCATCCAAGCAATGCGCCATCGCGTGCGGTTCCCTCAACAACGTCGCGATGTCATAGAACAAAATCCCCTCAACGGGAAAGTCAGGAATGCTGCGAATGTGTTCTTTGAGATTCATGAACGAAGAGACCGCCATGCGGTTCATCAAGATGCCTCACTCCAATCCGTAGGCATTCACGGCTTTGGGCAAATGAAACGCTGATTGAAATACACCTTTTTTGCCGAGCAACTCATGGAAGGTGCGACAGACCCCGCCGTTCTGAAAGACCGCTTTTTCTACAAAATGGGCTTGTTCATCCACGACCACCAAAAGACCGTCATGGTTCTGGGTTTGATTTCCTGTGTCTTGATGGCAGGTTTGTGGACCATCGGAGCGGATTGGGCCGAAGGGTTCGGCGAAGACGATGTTGAATCCGTGAACGCCGGGCGTTTGATTTCCGAACGCTTTGCGAGCGACGGCGATGACAGCGGCCAAAGCTTCCGCTACGTCGTTCATCACCCCTCGTTGAACGACAGCAGTGAGACGTGGCAAGCGGCGGTCATTGAAGCGCTTTCTTCCTTTGCCGAACACCCCGAAGTGACCGTTGGGTATTCATGGGAGGTCAACGATGTTGACCGGGACGATGTCGTAGCGAGCGACGAGGAAGGAAATTATGCCATCAACACCGTTCGGATGTCGACCGACCGCAAAGAGGCCAAAGCCATCATGGGCGAACTCCACGAGACGGTCAGCATCGGTGGCGACTTTGAAGGGTGGATGACGGACGGTATTTTCATCGATTGGACCTTTGACGATCGCATCAAAAACGACCTCATCAAGGCCGAACTGATTTCCGGACCCCTCTCCCTGCTCATTCTCGGCATGGTCTTCGGCTCAATCGTCGCAGCTTTGCTCCCCGTTGGCGTTGGCGTTGGAACGGTGCTCGCAGCCATCGGCATGACCGTGTGGCTTTCAAACGTGACCGATGTTACGGTTTACGCAACCAACATCATCTCCCTCATCGGCATCGGTGTTTCCATCGATTACTCTCTCTTCTTGGTGAACCGGTTCAGGGAGGAGCTTGATCGGGGGCACGACGTCCGAACGGCTACGGCGATGAGTTGCGCCACCGCAGGCAAGGCCGTCTTTTACTCCGGCATCACCGTCGCCATCGGTTTGATGGGGATGCTGTTTTTCAAGAACACCTCCTTGCCCTCACTCGGGATCGGAGGGACGATGGCCGTGTCCATCGCCATGGTCTACTCCACCGTGGTTTTGCCCGCCGTAATGGCCTGGCTGGGTCCCCGCGTCAACAGCGGCCGCATTCCCTTTGCTCTGGACATGCGGGCGAAAGACGACGGGATTTGGGCCCGCATCGCCAAGCGCGTGATGGACCGACCTTGGGCGGTTCTCATCCCGACGCTCATTCTCTTGATCGGCGCAGGACTGCCCTTTGCCTATGCTGAGTTTTCCCTCTCATCGTGGAAGGCTTTGCCGCCCGACGATGAATCTCGGCTCGGCATGGAACTCATCGACGAGCAGTGGCCCGACCAAGCGGCGAACTCGATCTTCCTCGTCATTGATATGGACGGTGAAGACCCGCTGTCGGAGGCCAACTTGCGCGCCCAGCATGCGTATCTTACCGGCCTGCTCAACGACAACCGTGTCTCTGGGGGCATTGGCGTGGGCCTCCCAATGGCGGCCATGACCGCCGATGAAGTCGTCGGGTATTGGTCAGCGAGTGCCGAAGCGCTTGGCGAACAAGCGGCGATGCGGGAGAGCCTGCGAGCCGCCTTCGTCGGCGAAGGTGCAACCCTCATGTCGATTCAACTGGTCGGAGCGCAAACCAGCGTTGATTCCCGCGAAACGGTGGAGGACATCAGGGATGAACGGGACGCGTTTTTGGACGAGTTGACCGGTGAAAACGACCGGTTGCTCGTCGCCGGTTTCGCTGCTTACAACGCCGACAATTTGGACGCTATCGCCGACAACCTCCCCCGAGCCTTGGCCTTCATCCTCATCGCCACGATGATGTTGATTTTTGTTCAGGTCAAATCGGTCGTTATTCCGATCAAAGCCATCGCCATGAACATCCTCTCGATTTCGGCCTCCTTCGGCATGTTGGTTTGGGTGTTCCAGTGGGGCTACGGCGAATCCCTGCTCAATTTCACGGCCCAACCCATCGACTCGGGAAATCCCGTCATCATGTTCTGCATCGTCTTTGGACTCTCGATGGATTACGAAGTGCTGATGCTTTCCCGCATCCATGAGGAATGGGAACGTACCGGCGACAACACCCTTGCCGTCGCCAACGGCCTTCAGAAAACCGGTGGCCTCATCACCGGTGCAGCCGCCATCATGGTCGTCGTGTTCAGTGCGTTTGG
>Ga0255765_1000798_pt1 | contig 41579 bp, 23 predicted proteins | sample 041ome_8_FD_179965 | JGI IMG/M metagenome (GOLD analysis project Ga0255765, IMG submission 179965) | Coastal salt marsh microbial communities from the Groves Creek Marsh, Skidaway Island, Georgia - 041407BS metaG (version 2) | ecosystem: Environmental > Aquatic > Marine > Intertidal zone > Salt...
TTCTTATTCTTATTCTTCTTCTTCTTCTTCGTCGTCGTCGTCGTCGTCTTAGCAGTACGTCGTAGTTTTGAAGTAAAAAACTTCAAATTGTTCAATAAGAGGGATCCGACGCGCGAACGGCGGATCGGAGAGCGGGCGAGGAGAAGGAAATATTCCACGTACTTTAAAGGTAAACGAAACGAGCCGATGCAGAAACAAAAGCCAAAAGTCGATGATAATAAAAACACAGAGTAGAGAATAACAACTTTCCTTGATTGACTTTTATATATATATTAAATCGAGGATAGGTAGAGGTGACTCCTAATATGACTTCTATATTCGTCCTTTTCACGCGAATTGTCTTAAAACGCGCGCGAACAAAACGTTTGCGTTGATTTTTCTTATTATTCGTTTCATCGAAAGGAGTCGGCGTACTGCGAGAGGCAAGCGTCGCCGCACCCTTGGTCTTCGTACAAGCACTGATGAGCATCGCTATTCGGGGTTGGGTCATTGCCTACCATGACGTATTGCTCGCAATGTTCCATGGCGCCCGCTAACAAATCTTGGTACGCTCTCAACTGTTCATCGAAATCCGGGATATTGGAGATTTGTTCGTCTAACCGTACGTTAGCTGCAGAGACCAAATCGTAATCTTTCGAACCTTGCATATAATCTGCCACTATCTGCTTCATTTCGTCTTCCGAACCGCCTCCCCACTTGTAATCGTTACTCTTCGATCGCAAATATAATAAATCGGCGTTGGATAAGCCCAACAAATTTTTCAAAACCACCATGCTCTCGTCGAACCTCTCCAAAACGACGACGTGATCGTATAAGTTGACTATCCCTGCAGGCGACCATTCATTGTCACGCGCTTTTTGACTACCGATGTAGTCGTACTGTTTATTCATTGACGTTTGCATGTTCAAAAATGTGACCAACCTCGACTTCCACTCCTCTGCTGTCACTGGCATCGGCAGCAACTCGCTCGGTACTTCATAATCTTTACTGTGTGATTCAGATGGATCCATGACGTATTGAAACTCAGAGATCATTCTGCTCACCGGTTCTCGTACGCCCGTGAGCAAAAACGTCGGATGGTCCAACTTACCCAAAGTCGGTTCGCTTTGTTTGAACATCATATGATCGGCGTATAAATATGGCTCGTTTTTGTCGTCAATCTCCGTGGTTCCATCTTCATCGTGTCCCGTGAATGCTCCGTTTATCCCGTGTCTGGATGCGATTCTTCTGAACACACCGGCGGTCGTCGTGCTTCCGGTTTTAATCGTTTTCACGTAGAGAATGTTTATTCCGTAATCGTCGTCTATCTTCTCTCCGCTCCATCTGTGCCACTTAGATACATGCGCCGAAGAAGAAAGAGGTGCTAACGACGAAGAGAGAGACTCTAACACCATTCGTTCCAAACTGTTACTCCGTTCATATTGTTTCTTCATCCTCTCCGCTGCTTCTCCCACTATATCGAAAGGAGACGACGACGACGACGACGACGACGACGACAAAAACGGCGAGGAGGAGTAAGAAGAAGACGAAGAATAATACGCGGAAGCGCATCCGACGACGGCCAAACCGGTAGCAATCGCGCCCAGAACAACCTTACTCTTTCTTCCCCGGAAAAACGCAAAGCGCTGCGTCTCCTTCACCCCGGACGCATCATCTGCCTCGTCGTCGAACCCAACATTCTCATCTTTTTTACCGGGGATCGCCCCGTACGAACCGTGGAGGTTATGATGATGGTGGTGGTGGTGCTCGCCGTCACCGCCGCTGTCGTTACCGAAAAAAGACATCTCTTCCTCTTCTGTATTGTGCGTCGTGATAACCGCGCAAAACGAGAGAGACGAGAGAGAGAGAGACAAATGCGCGCGGCGCGGCCTTCTTTTTATGTCGCTTTTTTTTAGTGTTGGCTTTTTCATCCTGCTTACTACAGTACAGAAACCCTAAATGTTAAACCCTAAATGTTTTTTCTGCTTTTTCTTTTCAAATTTTTTTCTCGCGCTCTTCTTTCAAAAAACGCGCGCGCGAAAGCACACACGCACGGCTCCCTCGTCTCTCTGAGAGAGAGTGTGCGTGACCGCATAAACGATAACACGCGACGACGACGACGACGACGACGAGCGCGCGATGAGAGAAGAAGAAACGGCACGAGAAGAAGAAAAAGTCGAGGAGGAGGAAGGCAATCGACTTCGAATTCATCAATCTTCTTCTCCGGAGACGACGACGAAGATGGAGGAGGAAACGGAAGAAGAAAACGAAGCTGGCGTTGTCGTCGCGGAGAAGAAGACGACGACGAATACGACGACGAGCGCTAACGCCGACGATAACAAAGACGGGCGTCGTCGTCTGATTCCTCAATCGAAGGATTTTTTCCAACAAAACGCGCGCGCTTTCCATCCACCGCCGTACACTTTGGACGAAGAAATCTCCTACGCTTGGGCGACGCAACCGTTCTCGCCTCGGAGAGGCGTAGAGGCCGTGTTCGAGTGCTGGATGCAGTGCGAAAATGAAAAGTGCTCGAAGTGGAGACGGATACCCAGAATCGTTGGGAAGGTTTTAGAGCAAGGCAGAGCGGCGGTGGAGAGACAGTTGGTGAAAGATGCCGGGAAAGAGATGATTGTGAGGACGACGACGACGGAGGAGGAGGAGGAGGATATCGAAGAAGGACAAGAACGGCGAGGCAAACAACAAACAGAAGGCAACGACGACGACGCGGCAACGACGACGACGACGACGCATACTGAAACGAATAATACAACGAGCAGAAAAGTTTGGACTTGCAAAGACGTGCTCGACGCGCGGTACGATTCGTGCGAGAAACCGCAGGAACTTTCAGACGACGACATCGATCAATTGATGGCGGATGCTGACGAAGCGGCAGAGAAGGAAGTGCAGAAACAGGTGCAATCGAAAGCCCAGAAAGAAGAGGAGAAGAAAAAGCGAGCGCACGAATACAACAAACGAAAGCGCAACGAGGCGAACGAGTTGAAGATTCAAGCCGGGACGCACGAGAGGCTACCAAATGGGCACGTGAGGAAAATTGTAGAGAGGAAGGAAAAAGTCATCAAAGAACCGCGAGTGAAGAAAGAGAAAGTTATCAGGGTGAAAGTACAAAAAGAAAAGAAAGGAACGCTGGCCTATCTCTTGGAACAAGCGGTTGAAGGCGAGTTGTACGTTCCGCCGAGACTGCCGAATAAATTCACGACCGAGTGGACGTTCGTAAAGTGCGAGATTGAGTCGTGCGGGAAGTGGCGACGGGTAAAAGCGAACGAGGCAGTTGGCTTGGGGACGAGAGATCGATGGGTGTGTGCCTTGGGAGAGTACGGTGGTTTGAGGGAATTCGCGAGTTGTGATGCAAGGGAAGAATTTACGAGTGCGGAGATTGAACAGTTTATGAAGACGCAAACGGACGCTTTAGAAAAAGAGAAACAGTTGAAGAATTTGTTTCGAGAGTTTTGCGAACGGAATCCGAAGTACGTCACGGACGGATCATATAAAACGAGAGACGGTAAAATAGTCGTAGATGGATCGAAGAAAGCGGTGAAGATTACAGCACCCACTGTTACTCACGTAGTACCTGCGCCCGCAGTACCTGCACCGCCAGTAGCAATGGCGGCGACGAGTTCGAATCCATCGGAGGCGTCGACGCAAACGTTGGACGAGGAGAAGACCAAAAGTAAGCCAAAAAAGGGCGAAGGTGAGTTAATTCTCGCTTGTATGGCGTTTAAAAAAGGCGAAATGACGGGTGAGCAGTTTATGAGTATCGCCTCGCAGTCTCCATTTGGTGCCCTTCGCGCGTGTTTTTATGTCTTATTTGGTACGGAAACGAGTTCGAACAACAAGGAGTGGATACTTAGCACACTCGAAAAGAGAACCATGGACGCATCGTTTATGCCTAGCATCAGACTTCGATATAACAACGAATCGCGGCTGTGCAACAGCGGGAGCGTTATTAAAAACGAGAGAGAAGTGAAAGTAAGCATAGACGAGAAGATCAGGAATATAATAGAAAAGAGAACAACCGGTGAAAAAAATGGCGGCTTCCATACGTCATCAAAGAGTGTGAAACTCATATTTGAAGTAAATGAAGATGAGAACAGAGTAAAAGTAATCGTGACTCCAGTTGCCAAAGATCTCAAAGAGCACGACATGGACGTGGTTGTTAAGAAAGAGGACGATAGCAGCACCGCAGGAAACGAAAGAGTAGAGAAGGAGACGCAGAAGAAGAAAGTACACGCTCACGGTGGCAATTTTGATCGGCGAGAGCAGGACACGAATGCATTCCAAATGCCCATCGATGAAAAATCTCCTGAAGATGATCCGAACGCGTGGCCAGGTGCGCCACACCCTCGCGTTCTTCCGGAGCCGTTCAATGAGAACGCGCAACTTCTCGCGGTGGCCACGACGTCCAAATTTTCTGCAAAAAGTGCTAAGGTAAAAATCCCGCCAACCATTCGCGTTACGTGTAATGAACACGACGGCGTATATCTCGTCAGACGAAACATGTTTAGATGCATGTGCGAGCAAAATGGTTGTTTGAAAGTATCCGGCGAAGGCGATGGATGCGTGTTCTTAGGTACGGAATGGGAGAAACACTGCGGCAAGGGGACCTGTAAATCGTGGAAGCGCTCGGTGCGCATCGTATCGACAGACGGAAATAATGAAAGGATTGGCAATTGGTTGCATCGAACAGGTTTGCAGCCGATGAAAGAAAACAATCTGTCGACAATACAAGATCGTCTCGAATTAAACAATGGCAGTTTGAAGAAGCGAAAATGCGTTAGTGGAATGAAGAAAGATCAGATTCAGCAAATCATGATGGAGGCGCTCCAAGATCCAGATTCTGACGAAAATTGTGGTTCTTTCAACGGTCTCTCGCTAAAAGATTTAATGCGCGCGTTTAATTTTATTTTTGACGATGCGCAAAAGGACGACGAGGAAAAGAAAATGTTCATGACATCTGCGCCGGAAAAGTTCGACGCTTCGCTCGTTGGTCGTCGGGTGGAAGTATTTTGGGCGGAAGAAAACGCGTATTTCCCAGGCCTGATTTCTCAGTACATCCCAACCGACGAGGTCGATGAGGCGAATGCCAATTCGAGCGCTATTTTTGAAATCACTTACGACGACGGCGACGTCGAAAAGTTGAAAAACTTTCAGAGTGAAAAAGTGAAATGGTTTTCTAACGAATACGTCCCAAAGAAGAAGTTAACTGCGGAAGAAGCATACATTGAGAGCGAGAAAAATCTTGGTCGGTTTGCCTGCGTCTCGAAAGCGTGGCGAGTTGCCGCTTTGACAGTTCTAAAAGCGAGAGGTTCTAGATTGCTCGAAGAGGCAAAGAAAGAACAAATTGCGAGTCGACAACAAGTTGGGTTCGTACAAGATTACGTTCATCGCGCGGATGTGAGAGAAGTAGCGAGCGAGCGTCAATGTGAACCGATTCGCGGCCACGTGTCTTTGAATTCCTGCTTTGCCGCTGATGCTGAAGATGATGGAGGTCAAGTCATAGATGCCGACCCGTGCGATGAAGGTAGAGCAAAAGATTGGTACCCGTGCATAGGAGAACGCAATCCTAGACTAAAATCTGGACGTGACGTTCGCGAACAAGAGACGTATGGGTGTGATTTCGTCACCGGACGAGACGCGGTCGCTGTGCTCGCGGAGGCTTTGCCCGAATTTTCCGACGACGAGCATTGGGATATTTACGCAAAGCTCATGAACCAAGTTAACGAATCGTACGGAAAGATGACTCCAGATACTCTCGCGACGCAATCATTAGCGCTCGCTGCGGAGGATCTCGCGGAGAAGTTTGAAAGAGCAAACATAACGTCTCCAAAGGACGGCATGAAGAATTTAGCGTGCGCCAAAGCGCTTTGGACGCTTTCCAAGAAGGCCCGGGAGAATCCAAATTTGTTCGTCGTTCACAGAAAAGGCTACGGCGTGGTGAACATTCGCGAAAACAACATTCAGAAAGGTGAATTCGTCATTGATTTCTTGGGCGAAATCTACCCTCCTTGGGCGTGGATGGAAAAGCAGGATGCGATCAAGCAAGCGCAAAAAGCCAAAGGATTGAAAGATATCGGCGCTCCCGAGTTTTACAACATGCAAATGGAACGACCTGGAGGCGACAAGCATGGTTTCGGTTTACTCTTTTGTGACGCAATGCACTACAACAACTTTGCCGCGCGAATGTCGCACTCGTGCGAACCGAACGTTCAAGTCATTCTCACCGTTGTTGACGGTAAATACGAAATCCATTTCTACGCCACTCGAGAAATTCTAAAAGGCGAGGAGTTGTGCTATAACTATCACAGTTGTTCGGACTCTATGAAAGAAGTCGAAGCGGCATTTTGCTTGTGCGGTGCTAAAAAATGTCGAGGAAGTTACTTATCATTTGTCGGCGAGAACAACAACTCGCAAGTGTTTGACTCGGAACATCGAATGTTGGATCGTTACGCAATGTTGTTGGATGCCATAGACGAGACGAACGAGAAACGCGATGGGAACGACGAGAACGATGAACTCGTCAAGACGCGTTTGGAAAGTCTAGGTTTTCGAATTGGTCGCGGTATTCTCGCAGACGCACCAAAATGGTTGACGAATTATTACGCGAAATTAGCCTCTTTTATCGACCACGAACGCGAAACATTACCTCCGCTCATTTACCAAGCCGCGAAACAACATCATATGAGCAGAAAGAAACGCGGCGATCCCGGGTATCGAGGTGAGTTCGTGTTTACAGAGAAAAACGCCGAGATCGAAGCCATGGCGGTAAGAGAGAATAGAATTCAAGCGCTCGCAGTGTGCATGTCGAAAATCCGTCGATTATTGACGTTAGGAGAAGGTTTCGATTCACCTAAATACGGCACGAGTCCACCGCCGTATGCGAAATTATCCGCAAAGGAAACTATCGAAAAGTTTTGGAGTAATAAAATCGCTACGGCGCCACCGATAGTGGCGCCTTCGGCAGAATCTGATGAACCAACCACGACGACGATGACGAAAGCGACAACAAACGATAGCATCGGAAAGAAGCGCAAAGGAAGAGGCAAGTGGTCGAGACCTGCGAAGAAAGAAGAAAACGGCACCGTTAACAGAGGAGTCGAAAGTAACGCGCCGAAAGAGAAACCGCACGAAAATGCGCCAAGCGTTGCGTTGTTTCTTTCTCAAACTATCGCGCAACATTCTAGGCGCAAGACGCTTTCTCACGCGCAACACGAGAAGTACCTCTCGTTTCTCTCCACTCTGGAGTTCAAAACAAAAGAAATGATGGATTTGGTGCTGGAGACGGCAGGTGAAGAAACCAGCGACGAAGAGAATGAAAGTCGTTTGCGCGCCAAGAACCGTTCTGCGCTACTCTGGCTTCGTGACGCTCTACTCGATCTCCCAGTAACGCCATGCGCCCGTCACGACCTTTGCGCCGACGTCATCCACCTCTTTGCCAACACCGAACATTTCTACAAGTTTGACCATCTTGCGCCGTGTTACCAAACGCAAATTGGAATTCAAATCGACGTTCGCGAAGACGAAGTGATGGCGTTTGGCGTCGGTGCTCAGGCTGCATCGCACAAAATTGCTAGTTCACACTCGAAAAAGTACAAAAGCGATTACGTACCGGCTGCGTTGCTGTCTTGGCATAAACAAGAATTGGCCGATCCAACTAAGCTCGTCCACGCGTCATTCAAAGGTTGCGCATACTTGCCGGACATTTCATGCTGCTATGGCGTTCGAGCAGAAGCGAAACCGATCATGTACGGATGCGATCTCGAAAATCGATCAAAATGGCTCTCTTGTCTGACCGAGAAAATAAACGAACCGTGGGAACAGAAAACGGGTCCTTGGGCCCAAACAAACGCGCAAAAGTTGATCGGCTCGCCGATGTTGGACGCCTGGAGGAAGAAACAATCGATGCTGGACGAAACCGTTTTAGATTGGCTGAGGACGAGGAAAGCATCGGATGTCAGCTTGCAACACGTTTTACAAAACGCGCAATCGGTGGGGTACCAGAAGAACTACAATAACAATCCAGCTTTGTACGAAAGCGGCAGATTGCTGCAAGTCGAGAGAGCGTTGTCGGCTCCAACGGATGCAAACTTCACGTCGAATGGTGATGACGACGAACAAAGACACCTCAGTAAGAAGGCAAAGCAAGAGTTAGCTTCACTGGCACCGTGGTCGTTCGATCCAAAAGTCAAGGTTTTCCCCCCAGGGCCAAAGAGCATGAAAGATTTCTCGGAAGTTGCTAAGAATGGAGCGGGACACAACGACGAAAACATGGAAATAGACAAAGTGCACGCGGCTGTCGTTTCAACGGCAAAAAAGAACGTCGAGAACGGCGAGGCGAGGCGTGAATGAATGCTTGTTAGCATATAAACGAATGAACAATTGTAACAACAAAAGATAAACACCTGCTGCTTTATACATTCACTAACTGACCGCTACGTACACATACACTAAAAATCCTACTCCTTTTCTTCTTCTTCTTCTTCTTCTTCTTCTTCATCTTCGGAAGCGTCGACGTTGTCTTCGTCTTCATCCTCTTCTGAAGAGGATTCTTCTTCGTCCTCGGAAGACTCGTCGCCTTCTAACTGCTTCGCATCTCTTAAAGCCTCCCTCGCGAATCGACAGGCGCACAGTAGAATCTTTGGCATATCGGCAGCACCGTTTGGCAAGCGCTCTCGAACCGTCGCCAACGCGTTTTCCTCCCGGCTTTGCAAGAACGTCAACCAAACGTCGTTGGAAACACCCAACAAATCCCAATAATACGGGTGGCCAGCTTTAAAGGCGATCGTGAGCTTTTTGGATATGTCTATTGCTGCGAGTTCAAGCGACGCGGCTATCTCTTCGACTGATTTGCCACCTAAATGTTGGATTAAAATCTCCTCCACGTCTTCTGGAATCGGCGTCTTCCGTTTGGCGCCGCGAGTGAGTTCGAGTTGTTCTTTTGTTTTCGGTTGTTCCTGTTGCTCCGACGTCGTAGGCTCGTTCTCTAGCGTCGTCAGCGCTGCTTCACGAAGCGCAGCGTACGGTTCTATTTCTTCTTCTTCGTAATCAACTTCCTCCTCCTCTTCGTCCTCTTCTTCTTCGTCGTCCGGATCATACTCTCCCTCTAGAATCCTACCGCGAAAGACAAACCCTTCCGGAACCGGGTCCATTTCGTACCCATCTCCTCGCATCTTATTCAACGCGACCCATAAATCTAACCCAACCATAGCATCGATTGCCGCGTATATCAACTGTTTCTCGTCCAACTTCCCGTTCCGCTCCCAATTCGAAGTTCTCGTGTCACCGTCTTTTGGCACTCGCTTCTCGAGCACGCGAACCGCCAATCGAGCTAAACTCCATCTCTGACTACCGTTGCTATTTTTATTTCTATTCTGCATTTTCTCCTGAGCACTACCGCCGTTATTCTCATCACTCGTAACATTCTTCGCCTTTGCCAGCGCGTCCAATTCTACCACTCCGTTCATCCGAACCTTGAAATCCCTATTTAGCTTTTGCGCGTCTCCTCGCGCGTTCACGCCCGCTTTCAACACCGACGGATCCTCCAAAAATCGAACCAGTTTCGAAGGGAGCGGGTTTTTCTGTTTCAGTCGTTTCCCGAGACGAATCAACGCGACTACTTTCTTCGTTTTATCGCCTTCACCGTCGTCGTTGTTGTTCTCTTTGTTCGCGTAATACGCCAGCTGAATTAAACTCGTCTTGGCTTCCCCACCGCCTTTTTTATAAAGCACCTTCCACTCCATGTCGAATCCAACGACGATACCATCGCCAACCGACGACAACGACGACGACGACTTCATCACCCCTGCCGCTGCTTCGCGATATATCCGTTCGATCGCCGAATCAATCTCTCGCTTCGTCTCCGCGACGATAATTTCCCCATCCGTTAACTCGTAATTTGGAAAAAGTAAGGGAGAAGAATCAGAAGACGGGAGTAGTAGTTTCGGTCGCTTCGTTGTCGTCGTCGCTACAAAGTTCTCCATCTCGAGACAACAAAAAAAAAGAGAGCGAGCGAATATGAAACGCGCCGCGCGTGTCTTTTCTCTCTCTCTCTCTCTCTCTCTTCCGGTTCCGTTCTCCGTCGGATTGGAAGTGTTGTTTCGCGACCTCGATTTTTGAAAATTTTAGTACGGTGGAAATAATTTAGGGTTTAGTCTAAACCCTAAACAAAAACTGCTCGCGACGTTTCTTCCACTTTTGCAATCGTCATCTTTCGCGAGGATGACGACGTTTACGACGACGACGATGGCATCATCGCTCGCATCTTCTTCTTCTTCTCCTACTCGCGATGGTACGTTTCGCGTTTTTCGTGGAGCCATGGCATCATCATCATCGTCATCGTCATCATCATCATCATCGACAAAACAAAATCTCCATTTTTTTTCCCGTCATCACTTTTGTCGCCAAAAAAATGGTCGTCGCGCCTACAACTCCTCCTCCTCCTCCTCCTCCGCGTTGAATACAACGAGAACGAAAGCGAACCCGTTCGATAAATCGCCGATCGTCCTTTCCGACGACAGCTCGGAGCAGTCCGTTTTGGACGTTTTAGAGGCGAGAGAAGTGTTGCTCGAAGACGAAGAACTCGCCAAGAGGAAAGCTTTGGATAACTACGGATACGTGTTGCGAATGAAAGGCGGACCGGAGATTTTGAGCGAGATTGACCCGGACGTTTTACCGATGCTTTTGAGACTACCGACGACGCGAGGGGACGTGGAGAAGCTGAGAAGGGCGAAAGATGGGTACGAGCAATGGGAAGAGGCGCTGAAGAGAGGTTTGTTGCCGAAATCCGCGACTTCGTCTTTGTCGACGTACGCGGACGCGGGAGCGGCGGAGAGAGTAGTGGATTGGCCGGAAGACGAGACGTTTCGGGAGGCGCTTTTGGAAACGTTGGGGGAGTTGGATATGGCGAGATTTACGAGGAAATTTCCTCCGGTGTTGAAGACGTTGATGCGGAACGTTTTGGATATTTTGTACCAGTACGAAGTCGCGATGGACGGCGAGGAAGAGGAGGATCCGAATTCGGATCCGAGGCAAAGCACGGAGAGCAGTCAAAGCAGAGGCGGGGAACAAGAACCAAACGAGGACGAAGAGATGAATCCGGATGGAAGCGGAGCTGCGGGTGATAACGATCAAGAGGAAGGCGATCCGAACGGGGAAACGAGTGGAGGCGGATCCAGCGGCGACGGCGACGGGAAGGACGAAACCGACGTGGACGACATCGAGATGAACATGGAATCGAAGGAAAAAGACGACAACGCGTCGTCGGACTCGGAGGAAAAAGACAGAGAAAAAGAGAAACGAAAGAAAGAGATGGTAGAAAAGATGATGGAAGAGTTCAAAGAGCAATGGGAACCTGCGGTGGACAAACTGGAAAAAGCCTCGAAAGCGTTCGAAGGTTTAGATTTGAACGACTTGACGGAAGGGCCGGAAGGCTTCGATTTATCCAAAGGGTTGTGGCAAGTCACCGGGTGGGAAGAGATGGAAAAATTACGTAAAAAGTTGCAAGATTTGAAAGAATTGAGAGACATCGTTCGGTCTTTAGGTAGAGGTTCGGGAAGAGGCCCGTTGAAACGCGCCCCTCGACAGCGCGAACGCAATCGATTCCCGGAAGGCTTGACGCGATCGCCCATGGAACCCGAACAAACGAGCGGGTTAACTCGGTCGGACGACATCTCGCGCGTGCTCCCAGCCGAACTTCAGCTCTTAGCCATGAAAGACTCTGCCGCTGCGCGACGATTACACTTCGCGCGTCGCGCTGAACGCACGTTAGCTACGTACGAACGCGTCGGGTGGGCGGAAACGCCCGCGGTCACCGTCGAAGGCTTCGAAACTCGTCCCGCGGCGGAGTGCGGCCCAATCATCGTCTGTCTAGACACGTCCGGCTCTATGATGGGTGCTCGCGAAACCGTCGCCAAGTGCATGACCCTCGAATGCGCGCGACAAGCGCGCACGACCAACCGCCCGTGTTTCCTCTACGCTTTCTCCGGCCCGGGCGATTGCATGGAACTCGAACTCAAAGTCTCCGCCAAAGGCCTCTCCGATTTACTCGCGTTCCTCGAAGGCTCATTCCACGGCGGCACGGACGTCGACGAACCGTTCGAACGCGCTTTGACGCGTTTAGATACCGAAGAGTGGGAAAATGCAGACATTCTTCTCGTCACGGACGGTGAAATCAAGCCGATGCAAGAAGATTTGCTCGAGGCGCTCAACGAGCGTAAAGCGGAGCGCGGGTTGAAAGTCCACGGACTCGTCGTCGGTGAACAAGGAAATCCGGAGGTTGTCGAGAGCGTGTGCACGCACACGCACAACTTTAGGAGCTGGTCTGCCGTTATGTAATTAGTATTGATCATCATCGATAGCCGCGCGTTGTGCATTTTGCATTCACAACACATTCAATAATCGCATTTTATAAAGTCTCGTTGATGTCAGATCATCCGCGCGCAAAAATCCCCTACTTCGACTCCGAATTCATCTTCAGAAATCCAACTCGCGCTCTCGCTCTCTCGCGCGCTTGAGACGCACGACATGCCGCCGCGCCGCAAAAAAAGCGGCGGCAACATCCCTCCTCCTTTTCCGCCCCTTTCACCACCGAGACTCGTCCCTCCAAACCCTCCGCCAAAACCGTTCGTTTTCTCCCTTCGCTCGCGCGAAACGAACGCACTTCTCCACCCGCTCGCGTTCCAATCCAACGTCACGAGACATAAAATAAACAGCGGATTTACCATCGATGGCGGAAGGGAAAGACAGTTCAGTCGAACGTGGAACGGAGGAGTCGCGTGCATGGAGATTCACCCGGCGGTGGCGTCGTCGTCGAGCGGTGGGGACCGGTTCGTGCTCGTCGGGACCGTGGATGGGAGCGTGGTGATTTACGATGCGATGGACACTAAGACGAGCGCGGGAAGCGGAAGAAACGGAAGAGAGCCTGTTTTCGTGTCCAACAAGAGATTTGGGCGTCGCGGAGGTGAGCACGGAGTTGGCACGTCGCGCGTCGTGCGGACGTCGCGTGGGCACGAGAAATCGGTGTCGTCAGTGGCGTGGTATCCGGAAGACGCGAACGCGTTTTTCAGTGCGTCGTTTGACGGCACGGTGAAGCTGTGGGACGCGAGCCGCGCGGAGGTGGCGGTGACGTACGCGTCTTGTGCCGAGTCTGGGAGAGATGGGAGGAGAAGTGGTGCGCTTGGTAGTGGTGGTGTTGGTGGTGGTGGTGGTGCGCGAATACGGGACGTGAGTTTGTCGTTGTCGAGTCATTTGAATAACGACTTGGTCGCGATTGCGACGGACGAACCGGACGTGAAATTGTGGGATCCTGGGAGCAACGTGGTAGGAATGACGTTACCGAAAGCGCATCCGGGCGGGTGTTCCAAGACGGCGTGGTCGAAAGAAAACGCTTTCTCTGTAATTACTTGCGGTTTTGAAGGACGATGCGCGGTTTGGGACGCTCGGCGGTGCGCGACGCCGTTGTTTAGCATGGATAGGCGGAGGAGTAGCAGCGAGGTAGAAGTAGGAAGATCGACGTCGTGGAGTAGTTTGAGAAAACCCATCGAGTTTTACGACGAAAACGCACGGGCGCACGCGGATGGGATAGAAAGCGTATTGATACATCCAAACGGTCGCTCGGTTTTCACGAAAGGCTTTGGATTCCGAAACGACGCGAGGGTTCGCGAGTGGGATTTGCGCACCGGTCGGTGCGATGCGACAAAATTTGAACGGTTTTCGAAATCGTCTTCGTCGACGACGACGCAAAACGCTCGAGGTGTAGATGCGATGAATGCGAGTACCGGCGGAGCGGCGGCGCAGTGTCGGTATTCAACGACCATGTCGTGCACGGAAGATGGCATAAATATCTTCGCACCTTCGTTTGACGGGTCGATACTCGTGTACGATTCTCGAACCGGTGCGATTTCGGAGCGCTTGAAGTGTCACGCCGATCGAGTGACCTCGGTACAATTTGCAGCGAGCGAGTGCGAATTATTCTCGGCGAGTATGGATGGTTTTCTCGTCCGATGGAAGAGTAAAAGCGCGCGCGCGTCGGCGAGAACGACGAATACCGAAAATCGCGAAAGCGAGAGGGATTGGGTGAGCGACGACGAGGAGGACGACGAAGGCATTGGTGTCGGCACGCATAGGAACGTCCGCGCTCGTCGATGAGAATAGTTAGTAACATTAAAATTTTGTTAGAATGTAGTTCTTTTGTATTATCATCAAATGTACCAGTGGTAAGAGGAATAAAGAAATCTAAAGTTTTAGAAGAAGCACTACGCAAAGGTCGCGAGAAGATTTTCCAATTTTGGCATCCAATTAAATATAGAATGTATTAGCTTTAGATTTTACTACGATTTAGTGTAAAGGTGACTTCTACGATTTAAACGACTTCGATCGCGACCGTCGTCGTCTCGTGACTTCTAATTTTATTCTTCTTCTTTTACTTCGCTCTCTCCTCCTTCCGCGCTCGCGCCTGCTGCGCCGGAGTGAAGGAGGAAAATATCCGGTCCGTTTCCTTCGACCATCGTTCTGTTCGCGTGTTGCACCAGGCGGAATATTTGGTTCGTGAGCACGGCGAACCATATGCCTCGCAAACCCAAAGAGAAGTGCCGAACGACTCGCAAGACGACGGCGAGGGCGAGGAAGTTGAGCACGTGCGCGCGGAGTAAGTATCGCGCGTCGCCGGCGCCGATTAATATGCCTTCGCTCACAAAGACAACTGCCGAAACGCACTGGGAGACGAGCATGTAGAGCGAGACGGATCGGACCAGAGATTGGACGTAAAAGTCCGCGGTGAACGCAGCCGAGGCGAACGCAGCAACCACGAAAGCGACGATGGAGATGAAGACGCCGACGGCGAAGGAGAGGAGGAGGAGCTTTTTGGCGATGTTTTTTGCTTTTTCCGCGTCGCGTTCAAAGTCTCTGGCGATGAAGGACGTGGAGGCCACGAAGAGTGGGTCCACGAAGTACGTGAGCGACCAGAAGACGTTCAAAGCAATTTGGTGCGCTGCCATCACGGCGTTGCCTAAGTGCAAAGCCGTCGTGGTCATCATCGTGTACACGCCCATGCGACAGATGGAGGAAAAGAAGAGCGCCGAGCTAACTTTCGTGATGCGTTGGATTTCCATCGCAGTCGGCGGAGTCTTCCACTCGGGACTTCCTAACTTTGGTACCATCCTTTGTCGAAACAGCTGCGAAGAGAACGAAAGCGCAGAGGCGCACTGCGCGAACAAAGTCGCGAACGCGGCGCCGCGTAAGCCATACAATGGAACGAGCAAGAAATCGCCAATGACGTTGAGCACCGCCGCGAACGCGAATATTCTCAGCGGCGTTTTGCTGTCTAATTTCCCAATAAACGCGCCTTGCGCGCAGTACGAGGCCAACACGAACGGCGTCGCGAAGGCACGAATTCGCAGATACGGTGCCGCTGTCGCGAGCAAACTTTCCGGCGTTCCAACTAAACGTAAAATTTCGCTCGCGAAACAGTTCAGCACGATCAAAGAAACCATGCCAAACGCGACGGAGAAAAACAGCGATATCGACACGCTCCTCCTGATTTTATATTCCGCGATTTCGCACCCTTCGTTGAACCTCACGTAATGTCTCGCAACCATCCCAGTCGTCGTGATGGATAGAAACGAAAAAAGTTGAAATATGACTTGAAATATAGCCGCGTTCGGTCCCAGCGCGGTCAACTCGTTCACGCCGATTCTCCCGACAAACATCGTATCGATTAACGACATCAGCGGATCCGCCAACAACGCACCCAACGCAGGCACGGCTAAATTAAATATCTCTTTCGTTTCCTCGCCGTCGAGTACTATTTTCATGGAAAATTCCGCCAATTTCGACGACGAAGAAGACGAAGAAGCGCTTTCGCCTGATTTTCGTCTTCGTCTTCGTCTCCGCCGGCGCTCTTCCTCGTCGTCGTCGGCAAACTTCTCGTCTCCATCGTCCGCGGACGAGAAATCTTCCGGCCGAAACCCGCCTCGCGAGGACCTGTCGTAATAATTCGCGATCGTTCTTTCCCTCCTCGCGCCTTCTCCTTTTCCTTTTGAAGAAAATAGTTTCGTCGTCGTCCTCGCGTCGTCGCCGTCCTTCTTACTCTTACTACTAAGCAGGACTTGCTTTCTCTTCTTCTTCAGCATCATCATCATCATCATCCTCTTCCTCGTCGAAGAAGAAGAAGAAGAAGAAGAAGAGGAAGAAGTTCGCGCTTGTTGCATCGCGACGATCATCGCGTGTTCTTCCCGCTTTCTTCGCGCTCACTCAACGCGCGCACTTTCTCCTTCCCGTTTATATGTATGTATATGTATAATACACGTGTTATGTACAAAAAATCAATCTAACAAAAACGCGCGCAAAGAGGAAAAACATGCACTCTTTCTCCTTCTTCTTCTTCTTCTTCTTCTCTCTCTCGCACACTTTTTCGCGACGACTTTTAACGACGAGAACAAAACTTCTCTCTCTGTGTGTGTGTCTCTCTCTCTCTCTCTCTCTTATTATGTACGAACGTAAGCGCGTGCGAGTCGAGTTTGGCGCTTCTTTCCTCTTCTTCCCCAAGCGTCGCTCGTAACTGTTCGCACTTTTTCTACTAGAACCCTAAACTTCTTTTGTTCTAAACCCTAAATGTTTCGGATATCTTTCGATTTAAACGAACGCTGCTGTACCTAAAAATCATCGCTCATCGCGCAAAGGCGAAAGAAGAGAACAACAACAAAATGTCCCTCCTCTCTTCTCTCGCGACTCTGACTCTGTTCAAAAAGGCACCGCCGCCTCCGCCTCCTTCCTTCTCAGCTTTCGCTTTCCTGTCGTCCTTCGCGAAAGAAGAAAAAGGATGGTCGGACGTCGTCTTTTTCCTCGGAATCTTACTCCTCGCATCGATCGCACTTCTCGTGATTTTGGATGTTCTCTCGCGAACGATGTTGAAATCGAAACGCACGCCACCGTTGATCGACGCGTCGATTCCAATCGTCGGTGGGATGCTCGAGTTTTTGAAAGGTCCGATGAAGTTGATGGCGAAGGCGTTTCCGAAACACGGGGAGGTTTTTACGGTGCCGGTGTTTCACGAACGAATCACGTTTTTGATTGGCCCGAAAGTGTCTGAGTTTTTCTTCAAGGCGAAGGACGTGGAGATGTCGCAGAAGGAGGTGTACGAGTTTAACGTGCCGACGTTTGGGAAAGGAGTCGTTTTCGACGTCGATCATCAAACGAGAGCGGAACAGTTTCGTTTTTTCGCGGATTCGTTGAAGAGCGAGCGGTTGCGAACGTACGTCGGGATGATGGTGAAAGAGGCGGACGCGTTCTTCGAGAAGTGGGGAGACGAAGGCGAGGTGGATTTGTTGGACTCTTTGAGCGAGTTGATTGTTTTGACCGCGAGTAGATGTTTGCTCGGTAGAGAAATTCGCGAGAATTTGTTTTCCGAGGTGACGGCGTTGGTACACGATTTGGATAAAGGTATGGTGCCGTTGTCGGTGTTTTTCCCGTACGCGCCGATCGAGGCGCATAGGAAGAGAGATAAGGCGAGAAAAGAGTTGGCGTTGATTTTTGACAAGGTGATTCAAGCGAGAAGAGAGAGTGGGAGTTTGGAACCGGACGTGTTGCAAACGTTCATCGATGCCAGGTACAAAGATGGATCGAAGTTGACCAACGACCAAGTTTTGGGGATGTTGATCGCGGTATTGTTCGCCGGACAGCACACGAGTTCCATCACGAGCACGTGGACTGGATTACTCGCGATTGCAAATAAAGAACGCGTGATGCCGTACCTCGAGCAAGAGCAACAACAAATTATGAAAAAGCACGGCACGAAGATTGATTTCGACGTGTTGGCGGAAATGGACGAGTTACACTACGCCGTGAAGGAAGCGTTGCGAATGCACCCGCCTTTGATCATGCTCTTGAGAAAAGCGCAAGTGAACTTCGACGTGGAAACCTCGGACGGTAAGAAATACACCGTCCCGAAAGGTCACATCTGCGCCACCTCTCCGGCGTTTGCTCACCGCATGGAATCTGTCTTCAAGAACCCAAACACCTACGACCCGCAGCGCTTCAAAACGGACGAAAACAAGTTCGCCTCGTACATCGGTTTCGGCGCCGGGCGACACGGATGTATGGGCGAAACCTTCGCGTTCATGCAAATCAAAACCATCTGGTCCGTGCTCATTCGAAACTACGAGTTTGAGTTAATCGGTGACTTACCCGAACCCGATTACGAAGGCATGGTCGTCGGCCCGAAACATCCGTGTAAGATTCGATACAAGAGAAGAGAAAAGAAGAAAAACGGGTTGATGAAATCGCCGTCCATGATGAGTAAATCTAAGAGCATGACTTCGAAATGATATAAAATACACACGCGTACACATAACATTATTTATATACGTACTGGTACTTTTAGTTTTCCTCCCGTTCGATTCTTTTAAAAATGTGTAATACTCTCTCTCTCGCGCGCGCTCGCGCTCTCTTTCTCTCTCTTCGTGCAAAAGGATCGAAAGACCTCACAACTCTCGCCAAAATTAACTAGGGAGAAATGTTCCGACAAAACGCGCGTCGCGTCGCGCGTTCGCTCCTCGCATCTACCAGCGGTAGTAGTAGCACCAGTAACAACGGCGCTGGGAGGACGCGTTTGAGCGATTTTGTCGTCGCTTCCACCCCACGCGCGCAGCCTATGATGCGCTGTTGGTATTCCTCCAAATCGAGCAGAAAACGGCCCCATTCGGAGAGCGAAATCCTCTCCATGATCCGCTCTCGAGTCGAGATCACGTCGCCTTCGGACATCCCAGACGGATCGGCGGGGATCGATAAGATACCAGAAGGCGTTTTGTACGGCAACTACAACGACCCGACGGCAAAGAGGCACCTCGAGACGCAAACGGAAGACGAGAGGGCAATTCTCGAGGAGTTGAACGCGTTGGTGTTTGATAGAGAGGAACCGAGGCCGGAGGATCGATTCCCGCCGCTGGAACACTTTTACCAAGATTTGAGGAGTTTGGAGAAGGAGAAGAGGCAAGAGAGAGAAAAGATGAAACAAATAGAGCAGACGATGAGCAGAGTGAAGAAAATCGATCGAGGCGGCGGGAGCGTCGGGACCGGGAAGAGGAAGACGGCGGTGGCGCAAGTGAGGATCGTTCCGGCGAGAGGTCCGAAGAAAGATGAGAACAATATCGACGACGACGAAGAAGAAGAAGAAGAAGAAGTATTCGGTGAGATTATCGTCAACGGGAAACCTATGGACGAGTATTTCAAAGATGTGAGCTTACGGCAGCACGTCTTGGCGCCGCTCGCCGCGACGAATACTTTAGGTTTGTTCGACGTGCGCGTCATCGTCCACGGGGGCGGTTTGAGCGGTCAAAGTCAAGCCGCTCGACTCGGCGTGGCGAGATGCTTACAAAACTACGACCCCGCGTTCCGCGCGCAGTTGAAACCGATGGGATTATTGACTCGAGACTCGAGAATCGTGGAGAGGAAAAAGCCGGGTTTGAAAAAAGCGAGAAAGGCGTTTCAGTGGGTGAAGCGATAAAAACCCGCGCGCTCAACAAAGCGCGCACATCGTCGAAAGAGGAAGCTTTTATGATAATAACAATAGACTCCTGCGCGCGCAGCAACAGCAGCGCGTTAGCACAAGCCATCCCTCTCGTCGTCTTTAATATTATTACATCACGCATACAAAAACGTTATAGTACAAATGTCTCTCTAAGCAACCTCTCGACTTCTACACTCTAAAAGAACTACTCCGTGGGTCTCGTCATCATCACTTCTTCTCGTTCGCGCCCGTCGTTCCCTCCCCTCTCGACAACTTCCGCATCTTCTCCTTCTCCTCCTCCAGCTGTTTCTCCAACCGCGCGATCTCTTCGTCGTCTTCATCTTCATCTTCTTCGTTCAAATCTTTCAGCTTTTGCACGTTCGCCAACAACTTTTCCTTCACTTTTTCCATCTCGTGAAACTCCAGCGCGGTCGATTCGTACAGCGAAGAGAGCAGTTCGAGCTGTCCGTTCAAATCTCGACGAGAGTTCGCGTTGTGTTTTTGCAGCTCCGACGGGGTGAGTTTGGAGAGCGTTCGGTAGACGGCGTCGTCTTCTTCGTCTTCTTCAAAGTCTTCTGCTTTTGCGCTCATTTTCTGGGGAAAAAAAACTCCATTTCAGAGAGATAAAAACGGCGCTGCTCTGGATACCAATAAAACCACAAAGTCATGTTCTCCCGCGTTGCCCCGGCGTCTTCTCGAAGAACGACAAAGTTATTGTCGTTGTTGTCGTCTTCTGCTGCTGCTTCTTCGTCGTCTTCTTCTTCGTTCTCTTCGCTCGCTTTCTGTCGAATCCTTTCCTCTTTTCGAGCGGAAAGTAGTAGCGTTCAGCCTCGATGGAGTCCGCGACGACACTATCGTCGAGGCCCGCACTCGGCGACGAAAACCACCGTCGGCGGGTACCGGCCGCCTCTTCTCGACGACGACGAACCGCACCCGTACGACGACGACGACGACTTTGACGACGACTTTGACGACGAGAAAAGCGACGGCTCGTCGAAGAAGTTTTTCAAGCTTCGAAGACGACAGGTTTGGGAAAACGACGTCCGCGCACGCGTCGACGACAAACCCTCCTCGAAGCAAACGACGAGTGATGACGACGAAGATGGGCTGATTTTGAAATCGGAAAAACGCGGCGGGCGCGCGTACCGACCAGAGCGGAATAAAAACAGGTACAGACGAGCGATGGAGAAACAAGCGTTCATTCGAGAGAACAACGGGGAGAGGAGGAGGAACTTGGCGAAGAAACGCGCGGAGGAGAGTAAGAAAGTCGAGGAGAAGTGGCGGTCGATGAGTCGATTCGCGCAAAGACCGGACTTGTTGACGTTGGAGCAGTGCGAGTCGTGTAAGAAGACGTACGCGAAGCACGAGGGCGAGTGCAAGAAGTGCGCGGAGAAGAACGACGAGGAGAGCGTGTTTTCGATGTAGAGTTGTAGTGTACAGTTTGTAGTTTACCCTTTGTTTATTAAAACAACAACAACGACGACGACGACAAACGCGTGCGCGTTGATTTTCTTCTTCTTCTTTTTCTTCAATGCGTGTGCAATAGTAGCGCGGCGCGCGCGTGCGCTCTTCTTTTCTTTATCTTCTTTTAATGTTTTTATTATACTTTTACTTTTTCTTCGTCGAGGAGGCTAATCCGGAGACTTCCCACCTCTCTGGTTTCCAATTCGCGTCCAACTTTTCCGGCACATCCGTCGAGTGCGTGTTTTTACCCGCACCCAGCGCTTGTCGAACGCCTTCGTTATTGTTCAAAGCGTAAAACGCGGAGGCCGCCACAGCCTCGGAAACTTTCGAGAGTTTCGGTTGCTTCTCCTTGTGCTCCGGTCCGAGTTCCGCCGCGTCTAAGAATCGATCCGTAGCCGCTTCCCAACTTAATCTGTACGCGTCCTCCGCCGAAAGCGGTTTCGGTTCCGATTCGAACGCTTTCTTCATGCACTGCGAAAACTCCTCTTGATTGCCGTACGTCAAACAGTTTGGAAACGATGAGAAGAATTCGTTGCTCGGATGCTTCGCGCAGACGACGAATTTGCCCATGGCTAACGCTTCTGCCGTGGTGGTTGCCACCACATCGGACAACGACGGGTTGACGAAAATTTTATAATCATGAACGGTTGGATTCGCGTGGTCCAAGCGTCCTTTGAAATTCAAAGGTAACTTTTTATCCATCGCAGTTTGCGTGACCGACTCCAAGTCTTCGCCGTTGCCGTAGACGTCCATGGTGATGGGGCACGTTTGGCCGTATTCAGCGTTCGCGTTGTGTTTTTCGACGCAATCGAGGAGTTCGTGGTAGCCTTTACCCCAAACGACTTTGCCGAGGAAGTACGCGCCTTTGGTAAAAACCGATCCCTCGTTCCCGTTCGCTCCGTCGCTATTGCTGCTCTCCTTCTTCTTCTTTCTCGTCTTGCGTTTCGAAGAGGGGGAGGAAGAGGCGGCTTTCGTTGTCGACGTGATCGATGCAAATTGCGGTTCGCTGTTGGTTAAAGCATCTTCGTAATTCTCGTAGTCGTCGTCGTCGCGCATCAGCTGCACTCTCTTCGCCGCTGCCTTCGACGCGCCAACGTCTAAAAACACCGGACTCACCCCGTGCACGTTCATCGTGCAACTTCTGGGAAATTCTTGCACGGCGTCTGAAAGTTTGATGACTTTGTGACAATGCACCCTCGAAACGACTGAATTCACGAATCCTAACGCCTTCTCTTTCACTTTCCCGTGATTTTCCAACCGAACGTAATCTAAATAGTTCGTGTGAATAATACCGACGACGTGTTCAAACGTATCGCTCCATCGCGGTCCCGTGTGGAACCAATTCAAATGTTCTGGTTCTTCCAAGACGGCTACGTCGTTGGAGTTTTTAATATGCGCCGAAACGTCCCCAACCGGGATGATGCTCATCTTGTCTGTCGCGTATCTTCCCGGATAAAAGTTTAACTTTAAGTTTGGAACGTCAAATCCGCATCGTTCTTTGACCCAGTTTCGAACGTAGATTTCTTGTTGCTCCGGCGACTCGAAGACGTTATTTGGATGCAACGTTTTCTGCTCGTCGACCGGGAGGAACGGGACAACGAGGGTAACTTCGTGCAATCCACGCCGGGCTAAATACGCCGCACGCAAGAGAGGGTTGACGGCAGTTCCTGTCATCCAAGGCAGCGTCGCAGTGGTGACGATGGCGACTTTTCTCCCGGGTTCTTTAATCGATCGCGGTCTGTTTGGTGACTTTGTTTGCGTGGCAACATCTTTCTGTTTTCTACCGCCGGAACTACCGCCCACGATGGAAAACTGTTCTTTTTCACCTTCGCTCGTTTTTAACGGCGTTGCGATCATCTCATCCTTTGTTTCTCCTCCGTTGGTGTTGACGTTGCTGATGGCGCTACTTGGGGTGGTAAATTTGGATTTTAGTGTATCCAGCGCCTCCGAGGATGCTTTGCGTAACAACCTTCGAGTGGTTCGTAACGTCACCTTCCCGAAATGTTCGCGCAACTCGACGTCAAACTCCCCGGTTTCTTGTAATTCATCTCCTCCTGCTTCGTTATTTGTGAAATTATTATCTCCCATTTCGTCATCGGAGAGCGAACGCAACGACTCTTGCGAACTCCTTCGCGAGTTCAATCCCGAAAAGGTAAACTTTTTATTTTTGCTGCTATTACTACTCATGTTGTTCTTGGTAGTATTCGTCTTCGCACTTTGGAACGTTGGCGTCGTCGAACCTACGGATGGTTTCGGTTTGTTACCGCTCACTGCTTTAAAAACGTCCCATCCTTCCGGTGGCCTTTGCAAATTCTTAGTGATGTTGTCCGTGATGTCCTTCACTTTCGGCATGACGTTCTTCTCGATGATCGCGCTTAAATCTTGCGACGACGAAAACGGCGAGCTCCTTCCGCTCAAGCTCTGATTGGCATCTTCCTCGCCATTCTTCGAATCGCTCCTCTTCAACTTCCCGCTCGAAGTGGACGGCCACATCGTCTTATTCGCGTCCGTGTTCAAATCGTCCGGTTTCGACGCGCTCCTCCGCAACCCGCCCGTCACCGCGCTCGCGTCCCCGGTGTTTCCATTCGACGCCGCCGCTCTTTGCTTAAACTTCTCCATAAACTGCGAATCCCCAACTTTCAACAGACCGTCGTTGATTGGTTTTTGCACCGTCCTCTTCGCCAACTCTCGAATGGATTCCATCGATATCGCCCGGTCGCCGAGAGAAGCGTCCAAACTCGAACTAAATGCCGTTTGCAAACCACCCCAAACATTTTGATGCTCGTTGTTGCTGTCGTTGTTGTTGTTGTTGTTCGCCATCCCGCTCTTCGAGCTGCTTCTACTCCCACCGCTACTCGCGCCATCGCCGACGATAAACTTCGACTTGGCGTCTTGAATCGTCCGTTCCCACGCGTTGCGAAACTCGTCCAATTTTGCCGACCCCTTGGAGAAATTCAACGCTTCGTTCGTCCAATTGCGAGACGAAGTCGACGAACCTTTCTCGTTGTCGTTGTTGTTACCGCCGCCGCCGCTCATTCTTTGTTCTCGGTGGTGTCTTTCACGCGTTCCGTTCGCGCATGATGATGATGATGATGATATTAATCGCGCGCGCGCGTCTTCTCCGAAAGGTTTGGTTTTGGAATTTGAAGAATATTTTTATCCTTTTTTTCGAAAAGATACGCAAAAAATGGCGAACACGCGCACGAAATACGTAACGGAGAGAAAGAGAGAGAGAGAGAGAAAGTATTTCAAACTCTGAAACCTAACACGCTCCGTTTGTTGTTGATGATGTTGATGTTGATGATGATGATGCTGTTATTACTATTACTATTGCTATTACTATTCGCGATCGAACGCTTTTACTACGAAACGAGGGTGGACTTTAACCACTCGACGACTCTTTTTAAGCTCGCCGAGCTGCTCTCGGACATGGCGTCGAGCGTGTCGTGAAAGGCGTGGAACCTTTCCAGCGTGTCAACCATAGCTTGGACGCCATTTTTCGCGGTCGGGAGGTTTTTGTCGCCTCGAGTGATGTCGTTGCCGCCGTCGTCTGGAGTTTGTCTGGAGATTCTTTTCCGTTTTCCGCCTTTTGGTAAGGCTTGGTCGGCGGTTCGGCGCAAAGCCTCGCGGTCGTTTTCGACCAGGAAGGCGAGGAGGAGCGAGGAGTAGGCCTGGGTGATGAGGTCTTCGCCGTAGGAAGGGTCGACAGCGGCGTTTGCGGTGGCGTCGTCGTCGCCGTCGAGCATTTCCGCGGTGACTTCGTCGTCGTCGTCGCCGTCGCCGTCTTCTCCTTCTGCTTCTAGGCTTTGATCGTCGTCGTCTTCATCCTCCTCTTCGGCGCGGTGCATCTTGGCGCCGCCGGCGTGCGTGAAAATGCGCGCAAGGACAGTCGGAAACGGGACGAGTGGTGATGCCGACTTCTCGTCATTCGAAGCTTTCTTCCCGTTTGCGGTGCTCTTCACCTTTTTCTTCTTAAAGTCTTCGGCTTTTCCTACGCCAAACGGCGCGCAGTCCAGTTGGAGTTGCAAAAGTTCTTTCTTCGCTCGAGGATTCGCCTCGGTGATGTTCACCAGTAAGCACATGCACGCGTGGAGCAACTCCGTCGCGGCTTCTTTGTACGCGTCTGGAACGGTACCTTCCATGTTGTCTTTCTTCGGAACAAAACCGGCGAATTCGCCGTATAAAGCGCAACCGCGCATGGTGGAATAGTACGCGACGGCGGCGACGATGCCGTGCAACCCTTCGCGCGAAGCCGCGGCTCTCGCACCGACCGCATTTTCGTTTGTCGAGTTTGTTAACGCGAATACGCACGCTTTCAACGTTGCCAAGGATAATCGCACGTCGATGTTTGGGTTCAAATACTCGGAAGTTTGGATGCCGTGCAAAGTTTTTGCTCGTGGACGCATCGATCGACTCGTTAGAAGCGTAAGCGTCGGGAGCGTTTCAATCAAACATCTCGCTAAAGACCAGTTGTTCTTTCTGTTGTTGTTGTTGTTGTTGTTTTTATCGTTATTGTTCTTTAATGAAGCTGCTCCAGCTCCTTTTGGTATCGGAGACATGTTGTCTACATCTCCGTCTTTGGGAGACTTTGCGAGCCAGGAATCCAAGGCTGCTCCGGGAGATTTTGCCATTTGACCGAAAATCGGCGACGCTCCAACCGTCGCCGGAGAACCAATCTGAAGGAAACTGTTGTTATTATTATTATCTTTATCTCGTTCTTCTCCTTTGCTTCCTGGGATGGGTCTCGGCGGCGTTGACATTACTGCTGTTGATGTAGGAATAGTCGTGAGATTTTGTCCATCGTCCTTGTGCTTGTCCTCCTCCTCTTCTTCTTCTTCTTCTTCTTCTTTCTTCATCTCGAGCAAAGAAACCTCGGCGAGCTTCAGAACAGACGAAGAAGACGCTGCTTCGGAGGCGTTAGTATCAGATGGAGAAGGCTCTCCGAACGCGTCGTCGTCGTCGTCGTCGTCGTCGTCTTCCCGGTTCTTGTTCCTTTTTTGTGCAACATCTTTGCTCTCCTCGCTCGCGAAAGATTCCCAAACGGGTAAATTTGAAGAAGCCAACGTCGTCACCGTCTCCGGGCTGGCGTACGTCGCCGCCTCGATGACTCGAGCGCATCGAAAGAGTCTCGCGCACGATTTTCTCGCCTTTGCCTTCATCGCATCTTCTCCGCCTTTTGTTTTCTCGTGCTTCTTCATTTTGCTCGAATGCATGCTTTGCACCAAATCTTTGCAACTTTCATTGGCGAGTTTCGCGACGGAAGTTATGAACCCAGATCTGGAAAGGCGCGTCCGCAACGCGCGAGACGACGCGTCACCTCCAAAGAATATTTTGTTATTGCTAGTGCCTTGTTTACCTTCTTTTCGTTCGGCCTCTTCGTTTTCTTCTTCCTCTTCGCTTCCCCACTGCAACGCTCTGAATGCTAGCAATAAAGCTATATTTTTCGTGCACGCGCTCTTCTCGTTGGGGAGAAACTTTAAAGCGCTCAAAGATGTTTCCACCGTTTTCTCGACATCATCATCATGATCGACACCACCATCAGCAGCACCACCACCACTGTCTTTGTCGTCGTCTTCTGCTCCTATTACTACTATTTCTCCATTTACTTTTTGTTTATCCGCGATGAAAAAATTCGCCTCGTCTACGCACGCGGCGACGCCCACCGCGATATCCATCTCGTCCAACGCCCTCGAAAACGTTTTGATTTCCAAAGAAAAGAGATACGCCAACGCGATGGTAGCTAGTCGTAAGTTGGCGTCCGTGGCTGATTTTCCGGCTATCTTCAAAGCCGCCGTGAACATGGACGTCGCAAAGTGCGGTCGTTCTCTCGAAAGTCTTCGTCTGTATTGCGTGTTTGAGGCGATTTTCTTCAAAAGCCACAACGTAGACGCCAGCGTTCTTTGTTCTCGCTCTTGAAAGTTATAACTGCTGCCCCCGTTATTGATTCCATCGCTGCCGTGCTTTTCCAGCACCTGCAAGTGCGTTTGCGGGTCGCTCGATTGCACTAAAAACTTTTTCGCGGGCGGAGCGACGACTATTTGCTTCACCGGCGACGGCGTTTTCTGCCTCTTGAATTGAATAGGTTTTTCCGGCGTGAGTTTAATCTCCGTCGCTAACGCTTCGTCGAACAAGACTTCTTGCGACTGATTATTGATCGGTGATTTCAGAGGAGAATCGTGGTTCAGAGGAATAATCTTAATCTCTTCCTTGATTTTGATGGCTTCTTCTTCGTCGTTCGCTCCGTCGTCGTCCATCGCGAACGACACGCGTCGTCGTTGAGTTTCTTCCTTTTTCTCCTGTACCACTTCTTCTTCTTCTTCTTCTTTTAACAACTTCTCGCTCTTCATCAAGAGCGATTTCCCGAACAGCGCGATACCGAACCCGCTCTGTCCTCCTCGCTTCCTTCTCGACACGAAATACTTCTCCGCCTGCGCTTCCACGTCTTCTTCTTCCGAATCTTCATCCACGGCTAAAACTTCCTCGTCCACTTTCCCAAACAACTCCTTCGCGTTCTCGAACGCGTACGGATCTCCTTTGACGACGACGTCATCGCTGCTCTTCTTATTCTTACTCTTCTTTTCATCGCTCGTCTCCGGTTGTTGTTGTCGTTGCTTTCTCTTCTTCGCAGCGTTGGATTCGACGATGATTTTTTCATCGTCATCGGCTTTCGCGGGAGGAAAAGAAACGAGAACGCCACCGTCGCTTTCTCTTCTCTCCGCTCTTCTCGGTTTCCGAGCGAACCGTTTCTTCGACGACGCGGAGGAGGAGGGAAGCATTTTCTCTCTCTCTTTCTCTCTCTCTCTCTCTCTCTTTTCAGAGCGTCGATTGATGATGACTTAAAAAGGAAATATTTAAGCGTTCGCGCTCTCTTTGTGAAAAGTGGAGATTTTGGCGGGAAAATGCTTCAAATTCACTTTACAAAAGGAGAGAACATACACTAACACACACGCACAGAGAGAGAGAGAGAAAAAGAAAGAAAGAAAGAAAGAAAGAAAGAAACAGAGAGAGAGAGAAAATGGTGAGAGGCAACGCGAAAGCGAAAGCGCAGGAAAAGAACGCGAAGAAGCAGGCGGAGAAAACGACCGCGAAATCAACGTTGGGGAAAACGAACGAATCTTTAGTCTTGAAGTGTTCGGTGTGCATGGCGATGATGAAGAGCGCGAAGCAGCTGAAGGGTCACTTCGAGAGCAAACATCCGAAAGCGCCTCTGCCGGCGGAGTGCAACGGGGCTTGATGATCGAGATTTGGTTCAGGGAGAGGTCGTTATTTCCGTAGAAGATTAGAAGAAGAAGAAGAAGAAGAAGAAGATATACTTTGTGATTGAAAACAAAACTTCTTGCTTTTTACGCCGCGAACGAACGCGCACGACTATTTATATTCACAATCGTTAACTTCAGGAAGATGCAGCACGCCACCTTCGCATCGCCAACCGTTTTGCGGTAACTGGCAGCTGTTATCGAGGAGGTGTGGTCGTGTTACACTCGCACATCTCCGTAATCGCCATTCGAGTCGGTTTAACGCGTGTGATTCCCAAATTGAATAAAACCAAGAAGAGCGATATTTCTCGCGGCATGACAAGGGTGGACGATGAAATTTGGCACGCGCTCACATGTGCTCACATGCAATAGTCGTTGAGCGTAACATTATTTCGACCGCTGCATCATTACTTTATCCGTCGTTCGAAGCACCACGAGTCGTCCGTGTCGCAATTCTTCTTCGAGTGTTTCTCCCACAGGAGTCGTTTTCTTCATCTTTAGACACCCTCCCGCCCTCTTCCTGGTTTTCGAGCTGTCGACACGCTCTTCTGGTATACGAAGAAGCATCTCTTTGAATGAATAATCGTCGTTGTGCGGCTAAAAAAAAAAGGGGCATGTTTCGCCGCAGGGACTCGAACCCTGGTCGACCGGGAGCTACTTCGCAGAAGAAGAGCTACACCAATGTTTGTTGGTATATTTTTATGTGCCTTCGATTTTTTGAAAGCCGGACATGATAACCACCTACACCACAGCGAACCCATCTTTGAACAGATGGAACCCGCGAGTTTCCTCGCGTATGGTTTATTGATACGTGTTGAGGACGTTGTTAAAGTACATGTATTGTTCTTTAATTTCGTTTTTGTTGCTTTTCTCTAAAACCCTAAAATATTTTAAATTCAAAAAAAATTGGAAGAAGCGAAAGTGGTCCGCACATCTCCTCATTCGTATCAACGTGTGTTTGTGTTCTGTGTTCGTATTGTTATTGTTATCATCATTCACCGTCGTCGAAAACAACAACATTAACAACGATATGAGTTCTCCTACCGCCGCAGCGGCAGATATTGACGACGATAATGCTCTTCTTTGGAATGAAATCGTCGCCGCGTTTCGAGAGGATGGCTTCACGGGCATCTCAAAAAACATCAACGGCGCGATACGCGAGGAGTTACTTTCGATATACAAATCCTTCTTTTCGGGATCTAACGCGTCTTCGAAGTTTGTCATCGCGTGGGAGGCGTTCGTTTCTAAGACCGCAAACATCAAGGACGACGTGAAGGCGATCCCGAGCGTGGAGAACATCGAAAGCTTTCGGGAGTACGTTTTGAGAGAAGATTTGATGGCGAAGGAGATTAAAGGTTTGAAATCGTCAACGTCGTCGTCGGCGAAGAGTAACAGTAAAAAAAAGTTGAGCAAATTCGAAAGGCAAGTGCAGAAGAAAGCGAGAGTGATGATGTCTATGGGCGACCATTTGGAGATGCACGACGAAGATGTCCACGGGAAGATGGAAGTCGTCGGCGTTGGCGCGGCTTCAACCGCCGACGCAGTAGATGGGAACAAAGACGAAGACGATTTTGAACCGGTTTTGAAAACGCCGTTCAAGGAGACCAACAACGCGTCGACGTCGTCGTTACCGGCATCCATAGCGGCTCAGATGAAAACGCCCGGGTCGTATCGTAAAGCGAAAAAGAAAACCTCTCTGGCTAACACCACCTCGTCGACGTTGGTGAAGACGATATTCGAAGGCGCTTTGGGTGACTTCAATGCTTCTGAAACTTCGTCTTCGAAAGAAGCGGAAATATCTTTTTCAGAGCTCGTCTCCTCCGCCTCTCAGGGAAAGCTTTTCATGAGAGATCGCATCGAAGATAAAGTGGCTTTATTAAAGAACAAGTTTGTTCCTTTCAATAATAATAATAATAAAGAAGAAGGAGAAGGAGAAGGAGATGAACAACAACAAACAACAACAACAACAACTGTAGTAGGTCGCGTGTGCTGTGATTCCTCGGACAGACAAGAATTGCAGCTCGAATCATCGGACGGTTCGCGCGTAAAGTTGGAGTTACGTTCCGTCGAGAACGAGTACTCTTTGTTTCCCGGACAGATTGTCAGATGCGTCGGCGCGAATCCAACCGGATACTGCTTCGTCGCGAAGGAGATTGATTGCTATCATTTCAAGCAGGAAAAAGAACACGAGTCTCCATCATCATCTTCTTCTTCATTTTCTCCGACTGAAATGTTAGTCTTCTCGGGACCGTTCACTGCCAACGATGACTTGATGTACGAACCGTTGGACGACGTCTTACACGAAGCGTCGTCGTCGAAAAATCCAGCATCAGTCGTTCTCCTCATGGGTCCGTTTGTCTCCGACGAGAACATCAATCACGCATTGGCGAGCAACATAACGTTTAAGCAAGCGTTCGAGCAGATTGTGATGAAGAAGATTGAAGCGTTTGCAAAGCAATATCCGAACAAGCACGTTGTATTAGTGCCAAGCGTGAAGGACGCCTTCCACAGGTACTGCGCGTTTCCTCAAATGCCGTTTAATCATTCGTCGTCGAAATGTAAGAACATCCACTTCGTCGCGAACCCGTCGGCGTTTGAAGTCAACGGTATTCGCGTGGCGGTGTCCACGTGTGACGTTTTAAAGCACCTTTCCGGTTTCGAGCGCGGCGGGAAAGGTAAAAATACTGACGACGAGGAGAAGAAACCACAACAAACCGATCGCATGACGCGTTTGTGTTCGCACTTGGTCGGCCAAAAGTCCATGTACCCGTTGTTTCCGCCGCACCCAGACGCGAGGTTCGAATCCCACGACGCAATGGCACCGCTGAGAGTGGGCATGGACGAGCGCATTCCGGATTTAATCGTTTTGACATCGGATTTAGCCGCCGGCGGATGGAAAAACGCGTTGAGCGGAAACAAGACGATGTTTGTCAATCCGGGAAAAGTTTGCCGAGGCGTGAACGCCGGGACGTTCTGTAAAGTTAGTTATTCTGGTAGCAAAGAAAAGTCGTCGTCGTTCGCAGAATCCGCGCGATTAGAGTTGCACAAGTTGTAATACAATATAACAAGAATAAAAATATAAATAATCAATTTATCTTCAGCGTTTTTCTGAGGCTCCGTTTCGACAGCCCCAAGAGAAACTTCCGCTGAGAGTTCTCTCGGTACTCGACACTATAATATTACAACAAACGTAAAAATATACTGACGCGTTTTTAAGTCCTTCCCATCATCTTCTTCTCGAACGAGGCTTTTCGATTCGATTCAATCGTGTTTTTTTGTACTTGAATCAAATCTAGTCGAAACTCGTCGCCGCGATGATGTACTTGAAGCGCATCGGATATCTCTCTTTCTCTCTCTCTCTCTACTGATATATATAAACTAGATGATACAATCTGGTGATGACATATAACTTATATACTCAATCGAATTATTGACGTCCAGCCGCCGCAAAGCCTCTAGCGGAGGAGCCGGAAACTTGTTTCGACTCCACCCAAGACTTCTCCTTGACGGAGTGCGCAGCGACGGTTTGTTTCTTGTCCGCCTCCAAGGCTGCCATCGACATCATGCCGACGCCAGAGCCAATCGCGACGCCGGTACCGGTCAACGCGCAGAGGGAAAGGATAGAGAGCGATGCGTACATCGCGGTTGAAGAGCTCATTTTTGCTGATTTCTTTTCTGCTCGTGGAAAGTATTTTTAAAGATATAAAATAATGAGGTGAGCGAGTGTTCCCGGGTGCGAACGAAGAAGGTGAGTCAGCGGAAATCTCACTAAAAAAATAATCAAATCCGAAAGAGGAGAAAGAGGCAAGGCTCGCGACCCAAAAATCGTCCTCCTCGCGCTCGAATCTCGCGCATCGCGCATCGAATCATCCGTTTTTATTTCCAAACTCAGGTCGTCTTTCCTCTTGTTCTTCCTCTCTCTCTCTCGTTCGATTCTCTTCTTCTTCGACGCGCGTCGTCGCGACACACCGCAAATTCAGAAAACGAGGGACAGACAAGACAGACCGCAAAAAAAAAGACAAAAAAAAGGCGAAACGGTACGAATATGCGCGGGATCTCTAATAAAACCACTTGAACGCGAACCCGTCGTCGCGAATGCGAGCGCGAATTCGAGCGATGGAAACATTCGCGCGCGCGAAAAGAGACGTACTTTTTTTTGTTTATCGGGGGGTGTGGGTGAACGTGTTTCGTGCGTTAAAGTGACGCTACGAATTCGTTCGTTTTGCGTTTCGCGTCGTCTCCGAGAGAAAAGTTGCCTCAACAACACAAAAAAAACAAACGTTTAGGGTTTTGATAAAAAATGTTACATGAATTTTCTTTCCGCCGCGATTAGGGTTGATGATGTTACACTTTAAACAAGTGGCTTGTTAGCTCAGTGGTAGAGCATGAGATTCCAAATCTCACGGTCGGGTGAGTGACACAAATATTGAATATATAAAAGCGTGAAACTAAACTACGCTCAAATAATAGAGGTTCAATCCCTTCACGGGTCATCCATTTCTTTTTTTTTGCGCGAAGAAACGGCAAACTGAGAGTTTTTTTTTGGCGAAGACACTTACGTCCGTACAAAATGGTGCTTGTCCGTACAAAAAATTTTTGCCCCAAAACAAGAAGAGAACAAAAATAACTCGAGACACAATGTACTCTGCTATGTCTGGTATTCCCTCCGGGGGCCCTCCCGGGGGGACACACACACAGGAGCTGTGGTATTCCCTGCGGGGCATAGATGCGAGATTGGAGTCTGTTTTAAGCACAGATAAGTGTCTTTGTGATGCATGTTGTGCGCGATCTCAACCCCTAATTTTGTTGTTTTTGTTCTCGTATTTTGGACTGAAAAATTTTTTGTACGGACAAGCACCATTTTGTACGGACGTAAGTGTCTTCGCCTTTTTTTTCCCCCAAATTCTCCATTTTTTTACGAGAAAAAAATTACACGACATGCCCCCGAAACGGAAACGCGGTGCCGCTGCCGCTGCTGCCGCTGCAAAGGAGGAAAACAAAGACGCGCCGCCGTCGTCGTCGTCTCCTCCGGCAGCGAAGAAGTCGAGAAAGAAGAGCACAAAAAGCAACGACGACGAAGAAGATGAGAAGAAGAAGAACGAGGAGGACAAATTGCAATCGCCGACGAACGAGAACAAAGGAGAAGAAGACGACGTCGCGCGTGACGACGACGACGAGAAACGTCGTCAACAGCGACAACAAGAACAACAACAACAACAACAACAACAACGAGCGAAAGAGGAAAAAGTAATGAAAACGTGCCCGTACCTCTCCTTCGTCAACCGTCCTTTGTTAGATTTCGATTTCGAAAAGCGATGTTCGGTGTCTCTGATTCAGGAAAACTGTTACTGTTGCTTGACGTGCGGTCACTTTTTCGCCGGGAGAGGGCCGAAAACGCCGGCGTACACGCACTCGCTGGAACGAGAAAACCACCACGTGTTCATGCGCTTGGAAAATGGGCGCGCGTTTTGTCTTCCGGAGAATTACGAGGTTTTCGATAAGAGTTTGGACGACGTGCGGAAAGTTTTGTTTCCTCGCTTTACGAGCGAAGAGGTGGCGAGTTTGGAGAAGGAGGCGATGTGGTCGAAAGCGTTGGACGGGTCGGAGTTTTTAGTCGGCGTGGTTGGGTTGAATCGAGTGGAAAACGCGAGAGGCGTGAATCCAATCGTGCAAAGTCTCGCGAGGGTGGAAAAGTTGAGAGCGCGGTTTCTGTTGTCGTCTTCGTCGTCGTCGCTCCCCGGCCGCGATGGTGGTAGTAGTAATAACAACAACGAAAACGACACGTTGCAATCTCTGTGCCAGAGAATATGGAACAAGCACAACTTTCGCGGCCACACCAGTCCGGATGCGTTCGTGAGAAAGCTCAGGAAACAAATCAAACTCGCAAACCCGGAGAAATTAGAGACGGACATTGACAATTTATTCAACGATCCGTTTGCAACTTTGCGACATTTTTTAACGTTCGTCGTGCCGAAAAAGTACGTCGACGAGCTCTTTCGAGGCGAACTGTTGATGCTGAACCAAAACAACAAGAAGCAACCGTTCGTGTTCGTGCCGTTGAAGCTTCCAGACGCGCCTCTATTCCGCGACGTGATGGAGAAAAACGCCATCCCGCAAGTCGCGCTCGCGGAGCTCTTGAGACCGTTCGCGTTGAAAACCGCGCCGGAGTATTTAATATTAGCCTTCGTCAACCGGTTCAGCAAAAATCAATTCACCAAAGAGGTGAGCAAAAATCCAACCATAGTCACGTTCCCGGTGAAGAACTTGAAAATAAGTAGCAGCGACAATAGTAATAGCGGCACGACGACGACGGTCTCTTACGACTTGCTCGCCAACGTCGACTCGGCGGGCAAAGCGACGGTGAAACACGTCGACGGAAACTGGTACGAAACCAACGACTTGCTCGTCAACGAAGTTCTCGCGCAGCAAGTCACTCTCGGGGAAGCGTACGTGCAGATTTATAAAAGAGTCGTCGTTTAATTCTTTACTAATTTAATGCAAATGTATCTAGAATGAATCTTAATACTACTTCACATCATCCGATCTTCGCGCGCGTGGGGACGTTTTAGCCGCACGAAAAGAAAAGAAGATACGCCACAATTTGCATGTGCAGATAAAAAGAAGAATGCGACCGACGACGACGACGAGACCAACACCGGTGGTCGCATCTCGTTCTCATCCGCGAGATGTTGATGCTCGTCGTTTTATCGCGAAGAGTAACATTCTCCGCAACGCTAATAATCCTCGTCCATCTTTCACTTCTTCTTCTTCTTCTTCTTCGGTGACTTACACATCCAAAACCGAAGAAGAGACGTCATCAAAAAACGAATCGTACCTCCGCTTGCACGAGACGAAAGACGGCGACTGGGAGCTGCAATCTTCACAAGTGACGTATTGCAACGAACGAAACACGTGCGAGATTGATTTGATCGCCACGGTGCACGTGGGAGAGAAGGAGTATTACGCGAATTTAGAGAGAGAGTTGCGGTGTTCTTTGGATGATGATTTTGAAGAAGTGGACGATGAAGACGGAACGACTATCGCGAGAAGAAGCAGCGCAATCTTGTTCGAACTACTCACGGACGAACAGAACGTCGAAATGAATGATAATAATGACGATGATAACGACGAGAAGAAGGTGAAGAAGAATAAAACGAGATCGTTAAACTTACCTCGATTGAAAGTCTCGCTCTCGCCAACCGACGAAGCGAGACGGTTGGCGGCGTCGCACGGATTGGTCGCGCAGCTGGACGCCATCGATTTTAAGAAACCAAACTGGTACCTCGCGGATTGTTCGAGCAACGAGTTGGAGAAGATGAAAGCGAGCATGACTTTAGACGAGCAAGATACGGAGGCGTTTCGAGTGCCCGCGTTGTTGGAGGCGTTTTTAGTGACCATCATTGGAAGGGCGAGAACGTTACCGAGAGCGGCCCAGTTCGCGAGAACTTTAGTGTGGTTAGTGCCGTGTCCGGAAGCCAACTTGCTTTTGTTCGATTGGATTTGGGCCGGTGGGAGACCAGCGCCGGTGTTGGGCGCCATGGTGGATGCGATTTCGGCTGGAGATATCGTCGGTGCGAGGAAACTGGCGTTCGCGCAGATGATTGTCAGCGCGCAAGGCAAGAACGACGTGTATGGATCCGGTTCCGGCGCCAAGGCGACGATTGAAAAGAGAAACAAAATCGCCACGGAAAGGTTGCGAGAGGCTTTGCGACAGCTCTACGACGAAAAAACAGGAGTAATAAAGAAGCAAAAGCTCTCCGTCCTCTACGGCGGCTCGCACCTTCCCGGCCTCGCCAAAAATCTCGAAGCGCTCGGTGGCGACGAAAACGACAACCTCGACGCGTTCGGCGGCGCCTTCTCCGTATCCTCCACCACCTGGCGCACCGTCTGGCGCATCCCGAAGAAACCAGAAAACGCGTTCGCCCGTTTCGGATTCCTCCCTTTACTCTTACTCGTCGACGGTTTAGACTGGGCGCAAACGCTGGACGCGCTCGCCGAGGTCCCCGCGCGACGAGAGAAACTGCTCGAGATCTTCCTGTACATCTTGCGCCACGTCGCCGCGTATTACGCGCTCGGGAAGTGGGTGCTGGAATGGAACCGAGATTTATTCGAAGAGAGCCGACTTTGATGTTTGTACGTATAAAGATGTGTGTATATATAGCGGCGCGCGTGTAATAAAATAATAGCGGTAGCACGCAGCAGCAGCAGCAGCAGCAGCATAAATGGATAATGTTTAAATCATTAAATCTCGCGCGCGTTTTCGCGACGTCCACAACTAGCTTTCCTCTTCACATTTTTTGCCAAACACGCGATGAAATGGATAATGTTTAAATCATTAAATCTCGCGCGCGTTTTCGCGACGTCCGCAACGCTTTCCTCTTCACATTTTTTGCCAACCAAACACGCGATCGATGCCTAAAAAACGATTCACCACCAATCGAGGCGGCTACGGCGTCGCCTCGCGTCGGAGTTACCAACAACAACAACAGCCGAAAACCTTCCGAAACCAAAACCTCTCTCCTCTCGAAACCATCTCGCAAACGTCGAGAACGTTGCGAACGTTAAAGCGAGACGGAACGTTCGATAGAATCCGTCGGCGTTTAATCGAATCGATTCTCCAAAACGAAACGTTGAAAACGTACGCGCAGTTCGCGGTGACCGCGTCGTCTCGGATCATGAGTTTACGCATGCAGCAGAGAGAAAATAACGGCAGTAATAAAGGAGAAGAAGAAGAAGAAAAGTTACGCGTGGACGCCGCGACGAAGATGGCGATTAAGCGGGAGTTGGAGATGGATTTGTCGAGGGAAGTGAGCCACGCGGCGTGGAACGTGTTGGCGGAGAGAGACGGTCCGGTGCCGAGAGAAGTGCAATCGGAGATTTTTAGGGAGAGGAAGATGCGGTTTGAACGCGCGGAAAAGAGGAGAGAAAAGAAGAAGAGCGAGAAGAAGAAGAAGAATAAAAGTAGCACAATTAGTGGGAGGAAGAAGACGAGGAGGAAGAGCGTCGGTTTTGACGCGGGCGCGGCTTAGCGACGTTCGAGCGCGCGCATTCGGGCTCTCTCGACGCGAAGAGAGAGTTGGTACTTCTTGTAAAATTATTCTAGTACGTTGATGTTATAAAGTATATTCATATAGCATAAATTCTAAAAGCGACGAAATACAATCATTCGAGAAAGGTGTTCATGACCGCGATGGCGTCTCCTAACGCCCACGCGGCTTCGACCGGTTGGCCTTTGTAATCGATTTTGTCCACCAAATAGAGCGGCTCTTTGTCTTTTAACCCGTAGCCTTTGGTGAGCAACGCGTAGATGTACGCGAGATCTAAGCACAAGTATTCGAAGTGGTCCTCCTCGGCGTCCGGGTATTCTTTCAAGATGGAATCGACGTGCGTTTGGCAGACTTTCTTCCCGGCTTGTTTGTAATCGTGCGGAGTGATTTTCACCGCCTTCGTTTCCGAGTTTGGCCAGTGCACGGCTTTGGCGGCTTGCGCTCTCTCGTAAAAGTAACTCATGCCGTATAACGGCATGGTGCGTTTCGTCGTCCAAGCGCCGGCGAAAGAGCACGGTTCGACCTCGCACTCCGTGGATTCCTTCTCCATAGCCTTGAAAGCCGCATCTACGCACTGGTCGAAATCGCCGCCGCTCTCTCGTCCAATCGCGCTGTACCCTTCCCCTGGTTCTAATCCGTAACACTTCTCCGTGCACCCGCCTCGAAAGCCTTTCGCGGCGCACGGATGCGTCCGCCATCCTTCCTCGCCTTCGTCTAAATTTTGCGTCAAAATCTTCGCTCTCGCCGCCATGATGCCAAACCCTTTGAACGATTTCGTGTACACGTCGTAACCTTCCAACGGCAACACGTACCCTTCCGGCGCTCTGTTGACTTCATCTCTGTCTCCCATCGCGTACATGATTTGCGTGGAACCGCCCCCTAAATCCGCCACCGCCACCGTCTGCGTAGGCTTTACGCTTCCGCTCAACTTCCTCAACAAGTAATTCACGGCGATCCAACCGTACGCCCCTTCGTACATCCCGTCTAAAATGCTCACGTATTCATCGTCTAAACGAAATCCGTACTCCCCTACTTTCATTTTCGACGCCTCTAAAAGCGCGCTCGCCGCTTCCGGACCTTCCGGCAACAGTCTCAAACCCGCCGTCGCCCGCAGCGTCAGCGGCGTGCTCGACCTCATCTCTTCCGGCACGTGCTTCAGCGCCGTTTCCATCAGCGGTTCCAACGTGCTCGCCGCTTCGCTCGGATTTAACGCGTACGCTTTCAATCCAGGTTTAATCGCGTGAAAAATCTCATCCTTCAACACCCGAGCGCCCGAAGCCATCTTGAACCGAAACACGTGCACTCGACTCCCAGTCGACCCGGCGTCGATAATCACCGCGTACGATTGCGCCCCGTCCGTCGTTTCCTTCACGAGAGAAAAAATGCCGAGCAAGATGAACGCGACGACGCCTGCGACGAGTATTTTCAATCGATGCGAAGGAGAAGAAGATGCAACGCCGCCCGACGACGACGATGTTTTCCAGAAGAACTGGATGAGTTTTCCCGGGAAGGCTGCGTTTTCAGCCTCAAAGTCGCCGAATGGATTTTTCTTATTCGTCGTCGTCGTCGTCGTCGTCGCGGTCGCGCCTAACTCGACGTCGTTCGTTTTTGCACTCGTCGTCGTCGACATTCTACCTCTCTGGGTGAACGAAGAGAATGAAACCACGCGGTGTTTACGTGCCGAGATAAATAAACAGTAAAAGCGCGCTCTTTAATTGGAAAATTTTCTCACACTAATCTTTTTTTTTTTCTTTTCTGATGCACACTTGATTTTGTCAACTAAATACGCGGGCGCTTCATCATCAACATCAACATCAACATCTTCTCCGGCTGTTCTTCAGCTCGCGCCGTTACCACCGGAGGACAGCGCGCCACGATTAACGCCGTCTTCTCTGTTGCTGCTGCTGCTGCTAATGTTGTTGTTGTTGTTGTTTTCATCGTCGCTCTTTTTCAACGCGCGGACGATTCCGCGTCTCAACAGCGCGAGCGCGACGCCGACGGAGCAGGATAAACCTCCGACGCAAAACCAAAACGTAAACGGTTTTGCGCGCGCGTAGTAGGCGCCAATTTCGCCGGCGAAATAGTTGCCGAAGAAAGAGGAGAGGAACCAGCAGCCGCAGGCGAGACCGACGATTTCTTTTGGCGCGGCGGTCGTGACGAAGGATAAGCCGACCGGGGAGACGTAGAGTTCGCCAGCCGTGGCGACGAGGAAGTACAGCCAAATCCAAAATTGGTTGAGTTTGCTTCCCGGAGGTAAGTCGGCTTCGGCGACGGCGCCGGAGGGGAGATTAGTGGAGGCGAACGCGAGTATGACGTTGGCGAGGCCGAGGAGGCAACATCCTATGGCCATTTTCATCACTTGATCCGGTTCACTGTTGGTTTCGCTTTGGTATTTCCAGTACCGATTGATGACTGGCGTGAGCGCGAGAATCATGCCCGGATTGATGGATTGGAACGCCGCCGTCGGGACGCCGTCGCGGGATACGCGCTCGTCGATAAATAAGGACAACGCGTTGCCGGCTTGCTCGTAGGCAGCCCAGAATCCAACCGTCGTGAGCATGACGACGAATAAAGCGATGAGTCGCGCTTTGTTTTCGTTGAAGACGCGGAGAAGAGAGAGCTTATTTTGTTGTTGATGATGATGTTGATGTTCTTCTTCTACTACTTCTTCTTCATTGCTCTCTGGATTTCTGGGCAACAGCGCTTCCTCGTCGCCGTTGTCATTCTCCGCGGCAGTAATGCCAAAACGAGCTCTTTCTTCGTCGTCGTCGTCGTCGTTGTCGTTGTCGTTGTCTATGTTACTTCTACCGTTTCTACCGTTTCTGCGCTCGTCAACTATATCCAACGCCGCCCCTCGGTACACCAACCTCCCTTGAAACGTGAAATATACCAACCCGGCGGCGACCATCCCAACTGCCGCCGCTACGAAGCAGCTCTGATACCCAAACCTATCCGCTAAAAAACCAGCCACTAAAGGCGCGAACAACGCGCCTACGTTTATCGCGCAATAAAAAATCCCAAACGCCGAATCCTTCTTCGAGAGGAGCATCGAAGACGAAGAAGACGTCCGCATCCTACTACCACTACTACTACTACCACTACCACTACCACTACCACTACTACCACTACTCCAACCTAATTTACGCTCGTACATCTCGCTCAACCTCGCCGAAACGTTCGGCTTAAACCCGCCGTTCCCGACAGCCACTAAAAACAACCCCACGAAGAACGCGTTTCTCTCCGCGCCGACGAGAAAATTCCCCGCGAACATCACCAAAATCCCGATCGATATCATCCCATGTTTAGACGTAAAATCCGCTAAATACCCGCCCAAAACTGGCGTCAAATACACAAACGCCGTGTACGTCCCGTACAACTTCGAGCTTATCGCGTCAATTCGCATTCGCCGTTCTTCCTCGGACGCGCTCGTCGTCAAATCTACCCCGTGCCAAGAGGCGAAACTCGAGGCGAACCACACGCTCTCCAAACTCTTCTCCGTCGCGAATATCTCGTCTCTCGCGTACAAAACCAACACCGCTCTCGTCGTGTAGTACGAGAACCGTTCCCATATTTCTGTCCCGCCGAGGCAGAATAAGCCGAGCGGTTGCGACCACAGCGACGACGACGATCTTCTTCTTCTTCTTCTTCTTCTTTCCCGAAACAGAAAAGTCGTTGACGACGACGCGTTGCCGCGCTGAAGAGTCGCAGAAGAAGAAGAGGAGGAGGACAAAAGAGGCTGTCCTTCTTCTTCTTCTTCTTCTCCGCCGCCGCCGCTGGTTGTTGCTGCTGGTGGTGGTGCTGGTGGTGGTGGTTCGATCGTCATCTTCCGAGCGCGCATATGTGTGTCCCTCGGGATCGACGTTTTTGGGGGAAAAAATATCTCTCGAAGAGACGTTTTTTTCTTCCAATTCTTCTCCGTGAAGTGAAGTACGTACGCGCTATTTCTATCGCGCGCCCGCGTTTTTCCGCGTCGTCGTTCTTCAGAGAAAGCCCCCTTGCGCGCGTTCGTTTGTTTTCATCTCTCGTCTCGTCTCTCATCGCGGGCAAAGAAAAAGAGAGAGAGCGACAAAGAAGAAGAAGAAGAAGAAATGATGATTGGAAAAAGCGCAACGTTGCCGTCGTCGTCGTCGTCGTCGTTGCGGCGACGAGGAGGAGGAGATAAAAAGAGCGAGAGGAGACCAGTTTTTACTACGCGAAGAGGAAACTCGTCGACGAGGAGGCGGACCAGCGTTTCGTCTTCGTCTTCGTCTTCGTCTTCGTCTTCCCAGCAGGAGGAGAAACTGTACACGCCTCCGCAGCCGTTGCCGGATGGGCCGT
>Ga0255765_1000808_pt1 | contig 41283 bp, 51 predicted proteins | sample 041ome_8_FD_179965 | JGI IMG/M metagenome (GOLD analysis project Ga0255765, IMG submission 179965) | Coastal salt marsh microbial communities from the Groves Creek Marsh, Skidaway Island, Georgia - 041407BS metaG (version 2) | ecosystem: Environmental > Aquatic > Marine > Intertidal zone > Salt...
AGAGACATCACCATGAGGTTTGCGTGAATGTAATGAAGGGCCCAGCGTTTGAAGTCTTTACTCAGTGGATGAAGGGTGAAGATCGTGTGATTAATATCAACGAGGAAACCTCTATTAACCATTATCACACAGATTGGTATGGTAAGTATCAAGGGTTCTTTGATAAGATTGTGGAGATCATCAAGACTGCCCCATTCAAGGCTGGTGTAGGTGATCTGTGGTTTGACGACTCCGATTCGCAAACTGACTACTTTCACACTGCATATTACATGAGTGTGGGTGTTGGTAAGTGGGACAAACCATATCAGGCAGTCTGAAACCCTTATGGGTCAACGGTTACAGAGGATCAAAAAAAGTGAAAATAATTAAAAAAAGTGCTTGACTTTCTATTGACAGTCTGGTATATTAACTATGTAAGGTGAGAGAATAAGGAGATAGAGAATGATATATGATAATGTTGATATGGTTTCTACACAAGGGTTATACAATAATAAGAAGTCTAACTTTGCTGAACAAGACTTGTATTACGGCCCAGAGAACAAACGTGAGTGTCCTTGCGATGCTTGCCCTATGAACTTAGAGTGTTTAAAGAACGCTACTGAATGCTCAGCAATGAGGAACTGGTGTTCTAAGGGTGACTTCGCTGATAAGGATCTAATGCGTCTAGTAAGAGGTATTGCATAATGAATAAAGAGATGACTGATACTGAGATTGCTGAGTTGAACAAAGAGTTTGGTTCTGCCAATGCTTTCACTAAATGGAAGTTTATGCAGACGGATGCTTTCAAAGCATTACCTGATGCAGTACGGTATACTGTAGAGAAGGAGTGCTTACTGCATTACTTCAATATGATTACTGATGGCATGTCAGATTGGAAAATGCCAATCAAAGCAATGATTCCGATTTCATTACTGAACCCTATGAGAAAAGCAGTGGAATACTTTACTGGTACTGAGTTGTATGTGATGGAACAGGTGGATACTAAGTACTCAGTATTCGCTAAGGGATATTACATGATGAGTGAATAAAGCCCTTGACAAAGAGGATACTCTGTGGTATACTGATTCGTATCAGTACCCCCCTAAAACTGAGAGCACTTTGGTAATCTATAAATGCAATAAAGATACGGAGATATATTTCAATGAACCCTAATCGTCCCCCTGTATATGAGAAAGGCTATCCTTCCTATAAGGCAGTCAATGGTTATGAACCCGAATCAGTTCAGAAAGAAATCGACAAGGATACTTCTATCTCTAAGAAGTCAGCAAAGTTAATTCATTCATTACTTAAAGGTCATTCTTAATATACCCCCCCCCTAAAACTGGCTACACATAGGTTTAACATTCATATGAATATAACAAAAGACGATATTGATGCAATGCGTGAGGATCATACAGAACTACTGGTGATTCTTATGGAAGAGTGTGCAGAGGTGATACAAGAGGCCTCTAAACTGATTCGTTTTCCTGAGAATAATACGGACAAGTTGACAAAAGAACTCGGTGATTTACAGTTTATGATTAACCTTACAGCGAATCACTTACACATTGATTCTGTCGATATTGCTGTTCAGATGAATAAGAAGAGGAAGAAACTTGAAATTTATTCGTCACTTTTCTCGTAAGTCATTGATTTATAAGGGAATCTTTTTTAAATTATTTTGCATTTTCTGCTTGACATATCTGTTCTAATAACATATACTGTATATGTAAGTTGAGAAAAGGAACAAAGATGTTTGAACGTGGTATGGAAGTGATTCGAGTTTATCAGGATTATGTCGCAGAGGGTGAGATCACAAGCATCTCTGATGATGCAGACGGTGTAACACTTATCACTGTCATGTACAAAGATGGTGCAGTGAAGGTCTATACTGAAGATGCAATGGAGAATATGCTCGGACGTTTCATGTATGTTACCTACGGAGAAGCTGGACGGAACGCTTTGATGGAAGAGTTGGATATATATGAAGAGCGTCTGAATGTTCTGAAAACAGATTACTTGGGAATGGCTGCGTAAAGCGGTCAAGGTCAATCGGAGAATGAATATGAAAAAAATACTTTGTGGAATGTTGTTGAGTGTGGGGCTTGTAAGCCAGGCGAATGCATTTGAGATTGTCAGTAATGATGCGGTGTTGAAACAGGTCATCATGCAAGCGATGGTCGCTCAGATGTTTGGTACAAGTAATGGTACGGTGAACTTCCCTAATGCAACTATCCATACTGGTGTTGCAGCTGCGACAGGGAAACCCAGCCAATGCTGGACTAAGTTTGTTTATCATGCAGATGGAAGTAAGACTCCTAAAGTGGTGTGTCAGTAATGTTTGATAAGGTGAAAGAATATACAGTTTCGGATTATCTTCTGTTTAAAGAGGATAGTCTGAAAGGAAGTGAGTATGGCGGTGCAATTGATTTTGATAATGGATACGGACTGTCCATTGTACGCCACGAGAGTTCGTACGGCGGCACTAAAGGTCTGTTTGAGATCATGCTGATTCGGAATGGTGAACCATACTCGCTTCCACCTATTACCAATGAGGAAGATACTGTAAATGGTTTCCTCACTCAAAGTAAGGTGGAAGAAATCATAGCAACAGTTGAAGAACTGCCGGTTGTCTGATATGTGGGTTCTTGTCTATATACAGTTGTTCTTTCCTACCACTGGCTTCTATGAGGTAGATGCTCAGATACTAGGACAGTATGATAACTTTGTTGCATGTTTTACAGACAGAGAATACTTTGTCATAGAACAGACTGGCAAGTATGATGGTTTCCCACTGCCAGGAACTCAAGCAGTCTGTATCAATACTAACGGAGATTAGCGCAGCCTGGTAGCGCATCTGCTTTGGGAGCAGAGGGTCGTTGGTTCAAATCCAGCATCTCCGACCAAATTAATAACAGAGGAAGTCTCATTCGGGGGTTCCTCTATTCGTATGTGCAGTATAAATACTTGAAAGAGGATACTGCATGGAACAACAACTTTCTTATTTTGCTGGGCGTGACGGATTTATCTGGTGGATTGGTGTGGTTGAAGATAGAGGCGACCCTCAAGCACTTGGTAGAGTTCGTGTTCGTGTATTTGGATATCATACAGAGGATAAAACAAAACTTCCTACTGCTGATTTGCCATGGGCGTTCTGTATTCAACCAGCAAACTCTGCGTCATCTGGTGGTATTGGTTCCTCACCAACAGGGCCTATTGAAGGTACATGGGTGATTGGTTTCTGGCGTGATCCAGACTACATGCAAGAACCTATGGTATTTGGTACAATCCCAGGCAGACTTAACTCTTCTGCGGCGCCTCAAGCGGGCGCACCATTTGATTACTCTGACGCACAGACAAGGCCTGCTGGAAGTGTGCAGACTGTTTCTATTATTGCGGATGGTACAACCACAGAGTTCACCACACCAGCCTCCACACTGGATGCAACTGTTCTTGTAACAAGAGATGGTGAATCAGATGTTCCTACAAATGTTCCACCATCTTCTCCATTGAATACAGAATCCTCAGCACCAGATTTTTCTGGTGGAAGAACATGGACGGCCGCAGACTTCGGCAGATCACGGTACGCAACAAACACTGCTGGTAAGATTAATACTCTTGTTCCTTGGGTTCGTGATCGTTTCGCAGAGGGTATCATAAACCTACTTAATCAGAATCCAGATTATGATTTCAGTATTGGTTACGGATATAGATCGTTGAACGAACAAAGAAAACTTTACAACGACTATCAGTCTGGACGAACAACAAACAGAGCTGCATCGCCAGGAAGTTCATACCACAATTTTGCGTGTGCAATTGACCTTCAAATATTTTTACCTAACGGAAAATATGATACTGGTACAAGCGGAGACAATTATACAGTGATGGCAAGAAATGGAATGTCACCATATAAACTGAAGAATGATATTCCCAATGACGTTGGACACTTTTATCCATCAGAGTTTTCTGGTAGAGTTCCTTCATCAGTAAGAGGTGGTTCACAGAGTATTGCAGAGTATGCTTCTTCTGTTGGAATTAACACACAGGTAACATAACATGGCATATAAAATTGAAGAAAACAAAATCATTTTTGAAGAACCACCAAGAGCGGGTACGGAGATTGGTGTAACTGTTTCTACGCAACAGAGCTTGAATGGTTTTGCTGATCCTCGTTCATACTATCCTCGTAGGGTGAATGAAGTTGACACAAATAGACTTGCAGTAAATGATTTGGTAAACCAACATCCAGTGGTGAACTTTAAGAGAACACGAACTGATGATCTGACTGGCGAACCAAAGACACCTTACAATGCACAGTATCCTTTCAACCATGTAAAGGAAACTGAGTCTGGACATATTCAAGAGTTTGATGATACCCCTGGCCATGAACGGATACACGAGTATCATCGTAGTGGAACATTCTATGAGGTACATCCAGACGGCACTAAGGTTACAAAGATTGTTGGTGAGGACTATGAGATTGTTCACAAGAACAAGAAGGTTCGTGTTCGTGGTAACGTAGAATTATATGTTGACGGTAACACCAATCTCTATGTGCGTGGCTCTGTCAACGGACAAGTAGATGAGGATATGACTTGGAATGTCGGAAGGAACATCACGTTCCATGCAGGCAAGAACATTCGCATGTACTCAAATGAATCTACGGAGATAACTGCACAACAAAATATTACCGCAACTTCTGTTTCAGATATGAAGTTGCAGACACAGGCTGATTTCTACTGTAGTGTTGATGGAGATTACCTGACAAACATTAAAGGAACATACGCAGTATCTTCTGATGGTGCTGCGACACAATTTCATGGTGGAACCTATGACTTACTGTCCAATGGTGATATGTCTATTAGTGTAGAAGCAGGCAAGATGAACTTGGATGTTTCTGGTGCGGTAGATATGAGAGGCGCAACCATTGACTTGAACTTAGGTGCTGCTTCTCCATCAAGTTATACTAAAGTTCCAGACATTGAATTCAAAGACTCTCGTGGGTTTTCAACATATGAAGAAGGTGAAGATATTACCGCACCACCAGAAGCAATTATACTTGATGCAAAAATAAGAAGTGAATTGCCTTCGGAACAAAAGTTCATGGGTGATGATGATGTTGAGTATAGTATAGATGATTTGAAGGCCGCCGTCACTAGAGGTGAGTTTCTACCAACAACATTCTCTGACTATTCCTATAATGCACTTGAAGGTAAATACAATACGGAAAGTGCGGCAAGAAGATTGGTTGCAACTCCACTAGTACCATCTATTAATGAAGAACATTCTTCTGAGACAGGGGAAAGTTCTAACATATCTTCTGTTGCTGCTGGAAACACTTCAGTAAGTAGTGTGGAACAAGTTGAACTTTCAGACGGTTCTATTGATTACGGATTACAGTTGTCAACACACTTTAAGTTGGGAGACTTGTCTAAGAATGCTGTGTTTGGACATCGTATCAGAGAGCAACATGGATTGAAGGTTGAAGATATAATTAACAACCTCAAGGTTCTTGCGGTTAATGTTCTTGATCCTATTAAGACAAAGTATCCAAATATGTTTATCACATCTGGTTTCAGACCAGCAAGCGGAACATCTCAACATGAAAGAGGACAAGCCGCAGATATGCAATTCAGTGGTGTATCAAAGTCAGAGTATTATGACATTGCACTTTGGGTTCGTGAGAATGTACCGCACGATCAGTTTATTTTAGAATATCAATCTGGTGGCTCTGGTAATCCTTGGTTACACATATCAGTTAAAGATAGTTCAAACAGACTTCAAATTCTCACATTCTATAATCACAGAAGATATGGGGATGCTGGTAAATTCTATCAGTTGTATGCGTAGGAGATATTAATGCCTGAAGTTACCAGAGTTGGATTAGATACTCACATTGGTCATGCAAGTCCAACACCCAATCCATTTCACCAAACTGCATATGCTTCTGGTTCACCTAATGTATTTACAAATGGTGCAAAGACTGTTCGGATTGGTGATACAACTTCTTGTGGAGATCCAGCGGTTGGTGGGAGTGCGACAGTATTTGTCAATGGAATTGGAGTTCATCGTAAAGGAGATGCAACTGGTGGGCATGGGAGTTGGGTGCCGAATGCGTCTGCTTCTGGATCACCAACTGTATCCGCTGGGGGATAATTAATGTATGAATATAAATGTAAAATTTTAAGAGTGGTTGATGGTGACACAACAGACGTTGATATCGACTTGGGGTTTGGTGTATGGCTTCGTAAACAAAGAATTCGTTTCTATGGAATTGATACACCAGAATCTAGAACACGAGATTTGGAAGAAAAGAAATATGGACTTGCATCTAAGGAGTATGTGAAGTCTCACATGCCTATCGGGTCTATTCAAACTCTTGTAACTGTAAAGGATGCAACAGGAAAGTATGGACGTATCCTAGGCAAGTTCAAACTTGATGATGGAACAATTCTGAATGACAAGATGATTCGAGAACATCATGCGGTTGCATATCATGGTCAATCCAAAGATGATATTGAAGAAGAGCATATCAAAAACAGATCGTTAGTAGTTCTGTAGTTTCGTTATAAATACAAATGAGGAGATTTTAATGGCTGTTAATCCAACTGCTTTTCGTGATGCAGAAGCAACAAACAATTCAGATAGAAATGCTCAAGTCTTTTCAGACTTGAACCTTAACTTTGTTGCACACCCCTTAACTGGTGACATTACAAAACTTACTAATATTGAAGCAGTGAAAAGAAGTGTTCGTAATCTTATCAACACTAATTTTTATGAGAGGCCATTTCATCCAGAGATTGGTTCAAATGTTCGTGCAGTCTTATTTGAACCAGTCAGCCCAATCATAGAGGACATTCTTTCAAGACATATTCAAGATGTGATTGAAAACTTTGAACCTAGAGTGGAACTTATTAATATTAATTCAAAAGCAAGATTAGATGAAAATGCATATACGGTGACAATAGAATTTTTTGTTCGCAACTCTCCATCTGGTGTCCAGACAGTAAACCTATTTTTAGAGAGATTAAGATAAGATGTCACATCAATCAAAACTAGAAGTTACGGAACTAGATTTCGATAACATCAAAACTAACCTAAAAACATACATGAAAGGTCAGTCTGAATTTGCTGACTATAATTTTGAGGGTTCTGGTTTATCTGCTCTCATTGATTTGTTGGCGTACAATACTCATTACCTTGCAATGAATGCTAACTTTGCTGCAAATGAAATGTTCTTGGATTCTGCGACTACTCGTGGTTCTGTTGTTTCCAAAGCAAAAGAATTGGGATACACTCCTCGTTCAGCAAGAGCTCCAATTGCAAGAGTTGGTGTCACAGTAAATAATAACACACTATCATCTTTGACGATTAACAAGGGTACAAAGTTCACAACTTCTATTAACAACTCCACTTATGGTTTCGTTGTCAATGAAGATGTTACAACAACACAAACTAACGGACTTCTTATTTTTTCAAACCTTCCAATCTATGAAGGTACACTTGTTACGACAAAGTACACTGTTGACTATAATGATCCAGAAAAGAAATATTTGTTGACAAGTGACAGAGCTGATACTACTACATTGAAGGTATCTGTTCAAACTTCTACAAGTAATACAAAGACTGAAGCTTTTAATCTTGCAACTGAGATTACAAACACTAAGGGTACTGACCCTGTTTACTTCCTACAAGAATCTGATGATGGTAGATTTGAAATCTACTTTGGAGATGATGTTATTGGTAAGAAACTTTCTGATGGCAATATTGTCATCATGGAATATATTGTCACTAACAAGGCAGAGGCAAATGGTGCATCAATCTTTAATGTAACATCTATTGGTGGCGAAACAAATATTGCAGTATCAACAATTCAGAATGCATCTGGTGGAGATGAACCAGAAACTATTTCTTCAATTAAATATTATGCTCCACTAAGTTATACTGCACAGAAGCGTGCTGTTACTCCAGCTGATTATAAACAAATTCTACCAACCATTTATCCAAACATCAAAACGATTCAAGTTTGGGGTGGGGAAGATAATGATCCACCAATCTATGGACAGGTGTATATTTCTATTAGTCCACTACAAGGCACATTCCTAACTGAAGCTCAGAAACAAACGATTGTAACACAGTTGAACAAATATAATATTGCTTCTGTTCGCCCAGTCATTGTTGATCCAGAAACAATCTATGTAATTATGGATGTAAACTTTAGATATGATCCAACTACCACAACTAAGAGTTCTGGTGACTTGGAGACAATTGTATCTAATACTATTAGAAATTATAGTAATACTACTTTAGAAAAGTTTGATGGTATGTATAGATTTTCTGAAATCTCTAGGTTGATTGATACTTCTGATCATGCTATTCTTAATAACATTTCTAATATTAGAATGTACAAATCCCAAAGAGCTCAGATTAATACAAAGAAACAATATGTAATTAAATTCTATAACAGAATTTATCATCCACACAATGATGAACCACCAGTTATTTCTTCTACAGGATTTACTGTCGCTGGTTCTACAAGTACATATTATATTGACGATAATGGTTCTGGTATTACCAGAATTTATAGTATTGTTGCACAAGAAAGAGTTTATTTAAATAGTAATGCAGGCACAGTTAATTATACAACTGGTGAAATAATTGTTAATGATTTGCAAATCACTTCTACTACAAATGGTGATGGAACAATTCATGTTTTTGCAATTCCAAGTTCAAACGATATTGTTCCTGTACGAAATCAACTTCTAAGTATTGATACTGGTGGTTCTAGAATTACTGCACAGACAGATCAACAAGGCACTACAGCCTCTCCAAGTTCGCATTCTATAATTGGATCGTTTGGTAGGGCAACAACTGGAACTGCATCCGTTAGTTCATCTAGTGGTTCTTCTAGTTCTTCTTCTAGTTCTTCTTCCGGCAGCTCATCATACTAGTAGGGTTTTAAAATGGATGGTCGTTCACCAAAATTAACGAATAAGGTTTCTCCTCATATTCAAAATCAACTGCCTGAATTTATTCAGGCAGATCACCCTCAGTTTGCCGTTTTTCTAAAACACTATTTTCAGTTTATGGAATCTGCTCAGTTAAAATTGGGCGGTTCAAACGATTATGTCATTCAAGAAACAAATAGTGTAAACTATATTGTTGATGAAACAAATGAAGAAAGAGTTGTTCTAGAAGAGTCAGTTGGTAAGTTCCAAGCTGGTGAAACTATTCGTGGACAGACAAGTGGACACACTGCTGTTATTCTCGTTGATGATTATGACTCTGACAAAGTTCTTTACATTTCTTCTCAACAAAAATTTGAACAAGGTGAGAGTGTTGTAGGACTAACCTCTGGTGCAAAGGCGCCAGTTGTTTCATACAAAGCAAACCCAATCCAAAACATTCAACAGTTACTTGCATACGCTGATACCGATAACACAATCTATAGTTTCCTTGACAAGTTCCAACAAGCACTCATGGAATCTATTCCAGAATCTCTTGCGTCTGGTATATCAAAAAGAAATCTCATTAAGAACATTAGAGATTTGTATGAGGCAAAAGGAACAGAAGAAGGACACAAACTATTCTTCAGAATTCTTTTTGATGAAGAGTCCTCACTCATCTATCCAAGAGAAAATGTTTTAAGGGTTTCTAATGGACAGTGGTCTGATGACTATCTCATGCGTGTTACAGAGATTGGTACATCAGATTATTCAACAGTTGTTGGTCGTGTTATAACTGGACAGACTTCTCAGGCAACAGCTGTTGTTCAAAGTGTTATTAAGTATAAAGAAGGCGCACAACTTGTCGCAGAACTTAATCTAGACAGAACAACAATTACTGGAACATTTGTTATTGGGGAGACAATCAATGCTGTTTCTAATGAACTTGACCAATTAATTCGTGCTGAGGTTTCTGGTATTGTTAATAGAGTTAATATAACTGAGTCTGGTGAATACTATAAAGTTGGAGACAAAGCACACTTTGAACTATTAGGTAGTATTGGCGTTCAAGGTTCAGTTAATTCAATTGGTGCTGGTAGTATAGATGAAGTTCATATTGAGAATGGTGGTAGTGGATACACTGTTGATGATGTAGTCACGTTTAACAATTCCAATACAAATGGTGGTGGCGCAGCTGCAAAGATTTCAGTTGTTGGTGGTTCATTTATATTGGAAGATGAAACAGAACTTGATAACATTGTTTATGAGGGCGAACCAAATCAGAATATCATTCTAGAACACGTTTTTAAACTTCTACATGAAGATGGTGATAATATTGTAGCTGAAGATTCTTTGGGTAACTCCAAATTTCTTCGTGAAGAGAGTGAACAGTTTAATCTACAACAAGAACAACAACTCACCGAAACTGATACTCTTCTTTTAGAGACAGGTGATAATCTTGTTATAGAAACGCAAACATTTACTGACTTGGGTGTTGCATCCGAAGCTACTCAAATTACAAAAGTTGATATGATTACCAAAGGGTCAGGGTATACAACTCTTCCTGTTCTTGGGGTAACTTCTGCGAGTGGTTTAGGAACTGGTGCATCTATCCTAGCAAAATCAACAAGTGGTGTTGGTAGAGTTCTATCTGTTAATATTACTAATCTTGGATTAGGTTATACAGCTGTTCCAAAGATTACAATGAACAGAAATATTATTATTGAGAATATTACTGGTACATTTACTATTGGAGACACATTTACATCTCACACGGCTACGGTGGTTTCTTATAATCCTTTAAACAGATTGTTAGAAATAGAGACACCTGTAGAACATTTTTTCACTGGTGATGTTATCACAACAGCAACTGGTGCCACTGCCACAGTTGTTCAGTGTGTTCACGCAAAGGCTGCGACCTCAATTACTGCTATTGCAAACACTGGTGGTAATTACATAACTGAGCGTGGACATATCAGTGAGAACTCTATGAAGGTTCAAGATAGTTTCTACTATCAAGACTATTCATATGTTGTTCGTATTGGCGAATCAATCAACCAGTGGCGTGATTCGATTAGACGTTCAGTTCACCCAGCTGGTTGGAACGTATTTGGTGAGGTTTCATTTGCAACAAGTCTTGCAGATGCACAACTTAATTCTTTGCGTATTCGCAACCCAGCTGCTGGTGACGTTATTGACTTTACAGGTGATACACGAACATTCACACCAGAACTTGCATCTACTCTCAGAACTCTTTTCACAGAAGTATTCGGTAGACGTTTGGGTACTAAGACAGATGGTACAGACTTACGAGCAGAGGAAGGTGATCTACTTCTTGAAGATGGTAACACTATTCTTCTTGATGGTACAGATGCTTTGGGAACAGATGCTGGTAGTAATATCATCTTCCGTAGAGACATTACAAAAGAAGGTCAGGAAGATGCACCACTATCATCTGGTACAAGAGAGGTAACACTTACTTCTGCTGTTACCATGAAAATAAATTTAGGAGCAACAATAAGTGGTGCTCCTTTGGGGCCAACTTTGAACTTGTTGCCAGAATATGCGTTTGCAGTTCACCCAACAACAACTTCAGAGGTAATTCCAAATTATCCAGATCCATCTGGAAGAAGAGCAACTACTCCCAAAAACTTTTCAAGAGATCAATACACTATTGACCAGTGGGGGTATGTGAAGATTAATCAAGTGTCTGCTGCTGATGGTTCTATACCAATATCAGCTTACAATACAAGAGTGAACATCATGCCGCCGTCTGAAATTTACATCAGTAGGAGTGCATTAATTAATGCGTTTGATAATACATTTATCAAATTTGATGATGGAATTCAAACCTTTGATGAGTTTGGAAACCCTCGACATCTTTCTGGCGGTATATACACTTCATATGATGAAGATACAATAAGTTTTGACAGTTCTAGTACAACTTTAGACACAGGGGCTTGATAAAGTCTTATAAATAACATAGTAAAAGAAATTTAGGGGAAACTTAAATGGCATATCAATCAATTGGGCGGGGAACTTCTGCGAATGACGGAACAGGTGATGACCTTCGCACTGGCGCAGGCAAAGTCAACGCCAACTTCGTAGAACTCTATACCTATTTGGGAACTGGTTCTGCTCTTTCAGCTGACCCTGTAGTCACACTAGCTGGAACTCAAACTCTTACAAACAAAACATTAACTGCACCTACCATTACTGGTGCTGGTGCAATCGCTGGTGTATTCACTGGTAACATTACTGGTGATGTGACAGGAAACGTAACAGGAAATCTAACTGGTGATGTAACTGGTGATGTAACAGGAAATCTAACTGGTGATGTAACTGGTAATGTAACAGGAAATCTAACTGGTGATGTAACTGGTGATGTAACAGGTAATGTTTCAACATCATCTGGTAATCTACAGTTGACTGCTGCAACCCAAATCGTTGAGATTCGTGGTGATGGTTCTGCAACAGAAGGTGCAATTGTTCTTAACTGTGAAACTAATGCACACGGACAGACAATCAAACCACAACCACACAGTGCGGCAGTAACAAATGAACTGTTGCTTCCTGCTGGTGCGAACTCAACTCTTGTATCAGAAGTTGCAACACAGACACTAACTAACAAGACATTGACTGCACCTACCATTACTGGTGCTGGTGCAATCGCTGGTGTATTTACTGGTAACATTACTGGTGATGTTACAGGTAACGTAACTGGTAACTTAACTGGCGATGTGACAGGTAACGTGACAGGTGCAGTAGATGGCATCGTTGGTGGAACTACTCCTGCTGCTGGTGCATTTACAACCCTAAGTTCTAGCACACACTTCCAAGCAGCCGTGTATGCAGATACAACTGCAAGAGACACTGCAATTACATCTCCTGCCGCTGGTATGGTTGCATACTTGACTGCAACAAATAAACTACAGGTTTATACTGGTAGTGCATGGGAAACAATTACATCTGCATAAGATAGGATAGAGAATTATGGCTATAGATAAACTAAAATCCGGCGCTTTAAATTTGCAAGATGATGTTGCTGTGGATACTGATACGTTGTTTGTCGATGTCTCTACCGATAGGGTAGGCATCGGCACTAGCAGCCCTTCAACCGATCTGGATGTCACAACCAGTGGCGGTCAAGTAAATGTTGACTCCAATGGTCATATCACAAGCAAACAATTCCTAGACGCAATAACTGCTGGTGGTCGGATTATAGGCAAAACTAATCGTGGTATTGTTAGTCAGATTGATCTTGCACAAACTGCGGCTGGTGCTGACGGCGGGTATATTAGTTTTCTAACGTGTAATGTTGGTTCAACAAGTCCAACAGAACGTATGCGGCTTTTGGCCGGTGGTGGTCTCACTTTCAACGGCGACACCGCTGCGGCTAACGGCCTTGACGATTATGAAATTGGCAGCTTTGCACCTGTGTACGCTATTTCTGGGGGGAGTGTCACAACAGGAACAAATGCAGGACGTTATGTTAAGGTCGGAGATTTTGTATTTTTTACATTCAGGCTAAGAACAACGGCTGTAAGTGGAACAGGTGCTTTAAGTATGACACTTCCTTTTGCTTCATCAACAGAAAACAGGTCAGGTGGAAGTCGAGGCTACGCAAGAGATTGGGGTGTAGATATGCCAGAATTTACAATTTATACCCCACCAAGTTCATCGGTGGCACTTTTTTATAGACACGCAATGAATGTATCAACTGCACAGTCAGTAACTGGTAGTCAGATGGGTACAGGCGGTGATGATAATGTTTTAGAGGGTTCAATAGTCTATAGGTCAGCATAACCCTATTGGACAGTTGCTTTCACATATCTAGTAAACGCATAACTTTATACTTCTAGTGGATTCTAGAAACGGACAAAAGGAAAAAATAAAATGGCAATTACAAAAAGAATAGAACAAGATAAAATCGAAATCGTAGGCCAGTTCAAGCACATTCAAGTGAGAACTGCTACGATTATTGAAGAAGATGGAACAGAGATTTCTCGTTCATTCCACAGACATACTGTGGCGCCAGGCGCAGATGTTTCTGGTGAGAGTGCAGATGTTCAGGCACTTGCAACACAATTCCATACTGATGCAATCGTAGCGGCATATGAAGCGCACATCGCAGAACAATCACCAGCTGGTGGTGAATAACATCCCCAGAATAGATTGATAAATAAGATTATAGGAAAAAACAATGGCAGCAATTATTACTGAAAAATTCAGACAACATAATGCAGAACAGTTCTTTGAGTCATTCTCTGAAGCTGCTGCATCCAACTATTATCTATTCATTGGCAAGGCATCACCCTTTACCACATCAACATCAGGTGGTACGGACACAACGCCACCAACACCTCAAGATATTGTTACTGTAGAAAACTACAAGTGGGATTCAATGCTTGCTGCCAAGAAGATTGGCCCCACTGATGTTTCTTATGTAATTCCTCGCAGAAACTATGCGAATGGTACAATCTACGATATGTACGAACACGACATTGCAACAGGCAATGCGGCACAATCTGGTGCATTAAACCTTTATGACGCAACTTTCTATTTTATGACTGATGAGTATAAGGTTTATAAAGTTTTGGATAATAACAATGGTGCAGCAATTGCTGCTGGTGTCTCTGGCCCAACATCAACATCCTCTACACCATTCTTTGAGGGTGGTTACTATCTACAGTACATGTACACACTTACAACATCTGAAGTTCAGAAGTTTGTAACATCAGATTTTATACCAGTAAAAACAGATGCAATTGTTTCTGCTGATACACTCACTGCTTCTGGTGATACTGCACCATATCATGGCGCACCTATCAAAGTTGTACGAGTTACTGCTGGTTCTGGTTATTCTGATACAAACGGTACAAACGGTTCTGGTGGTGCTGGTGGTATTTACTATTCTCCAATTCGTGGAGATGGTACTGGTGGTAAAGTTAAGATCGTAGTGTCTGGTGGTGAAATTCAACCATTTGGTTCTAATGCAACAACTTCAACACAGATTGAGGCTGCTGGTGAAGGATACACATATGGTGTCGTAAACTTAAACAATGTCTACTCTGATGCCGCTCTAACCACTGCCGTATCAATTGGTTCTGGAACTGCTGGTACTGTTGTTCCAATTATTTCACCAAAGGTTGGACATGGGTTTAACGGTACTGAAGAACTTGGTGGCCATTTCGTAATGATGAACACCAAACTAGAACAGACTGAAACTGATGACTTTGCAATCGGAAACGATTTCAGAGAAGTTGGTATTCTTGTTGATCCAACAACTGCCGGTACAACAACAGTAGCAACTGTTACACAAGCAAGAATGACATATGCAGTCAAGTTTGCCTCTTCTACAGGTACATTTGAACCAGATGAAAAGATTACACAAGCTGCTAATAATGCAACTGGTAGAGTTGTAGAATTTGATGCGTCAAAAAATATTCTTTACTATCAACAAGAACAATGGGAAAACTATGGTATCGATTCCAATAGTGCATCTTCAACATATCAACAGTATGTCGCATTCACTGGAACAAATACAATTACTGGTGCAACCTCTGGTGCAACTGGTACACCAACAACCACTTCTCCAACAGAAACACTAACTAATGGTGGTACTATCACTTTTAGTGCTGGTGGTGGCGGTTTCGCTCTACCAGAACTGGAACAAGATAGTGGTAAATTAATTTATGTAGAAAATCGCAGACCAATTTCTCGTGCTTCTGACCAAACAGAAGATATCAAAATTGTTGTAGAATTCTAATCATAATAGGAATGTGAAATAAATGGCTACTAACTTCAATGTAAATCCATACTATGATGACTTCGATGAAACCAAAAACTTTCATCGTGTCATGTTTCGTCCTGGCTTTTCTGTTCAGGCTCGTGAACTTACACAGTTACAGACTATCATCCAAAGACAAATCAATAATTTTGGTGAACACATATTTGAACAGGGTTCTATGGTTATTCCAGGCGATATCAACTTTGATATGGAATACCACTACATTAAAGTTGAATCAATTTATAATGCACAGGATGTTGAAACCTACCGTACATCTTTTCTGAATAAAATTATTACTGGACAGACTAGTGGTGTCAAGGCAAAAGTTAATCACACTACTGCTGCAGAGGGTGATTTCTCTATAACAATTTACTTCAAGTATGAGAACAGTGGTACGGATGGAGAAACAAAAACATTCTTGGCTGGGGAAACTATTCTTGCAACAAATGCTGATAATACAGTTGCGAATAATCCATCACTCACAACAAACCAAGTTACAGAACTTGGTGCAAATATTCAAGCAACAAACTTTCCTGTAGGAACTGGTTCTGCTGTCCTTGTTCACAAGGGTGTCTATTTTATTAATGGTTACTTTGTAGAGAATACAGAACAAACTATTTTGTTGGAAAGATACAGAGTTGACCCATCTTATCGTATTGGATGGCAAGTTACTGAAAGTTTTGTTACACCAGAAGAAGATAGTTCTCTTTTGGACAATGCTGCTGGTTCATCAAACGTAAATGCTCCTGGCGCACACAGATTTAAAATCTCATTAACACTTATTAAGAAAACATTGTCTGCAACAGATGATGCAAACTTCCTAGAATTAGGTCGTGTTAATAATGGTGTGATTGAAAAGTTTAAAAAGTATGCTGACTATAATGAATTAGAACACACACTTGCTCGTAGAACATTTGACGAAAGTGGTAGTTATGAAGTTCGTCCATTCTTGGTTGAAACTCGTGAACACCTTAATAACGGTACAAACCGTGGGGTTTATCCTTTAGCTTCAGGTGGTGATGAGGCACAATTGGTTTTTGCAATTGAACCAGGCAAAGCATATGTTGAAGGTTATGAACTTGAGACAATGACAACTCAGTTTGTTCGTGCAACAAAACCAAGAACATTTGGTCGTGTTAGTGATAAACCAATTCAAACCCCAATTGGAAACTATGTTCTTGTTGAGAATGTAACTGGTGTTCCACAGATTGATGAGTTTGAATCCATTACTCTATATGAGGATTTAAACCAATCTGGCGTTATTGGAAGTGCGAGAGTTCGTTCTTTTATTTTGCATGATGGTGATTACACTGGTACTCTTTCTACAAAAAGATTTAAACTTGGACTCTTCAGTATTAACATGAACGCTGGATATGACTTTGAAAGAGATGTAAAATCTTTTGCAAACACTGGTGCTACGTTTACTGCTAATGTAAGTCCAACTCTTGTATCACTCACTGGTACAGCTTCCTCAAGTACTGGTAGTACTACTATTACAGGTGTTGGTACAGTATTTCTGCAAGAAGTTGAAGCTGGTGATGTTATCTATTTGAATGATACATTCATTGGTTCTGTTTCTAGTGTTGGTGGACAACAATCAATTACACTAGATGCAAATGGTGCTGCCGCAGTTACAGGTGGTACTATCAAAAGGTTCAAGGCAGAACTTGTTCGTCCAGATCAGAAACTTCTTGTTTTCCCAACAAACTTTTTCAGAGTTAGAAAAATTCGTGGAGACTCAACTGCAAACCCAGACAATGAAAAGTCAACTGCATATACAGTAAGAAGAAAATTTGCTTCAAGAGCAATCTCTTCTGGTTCTGTTCAGTTTACTGTTGCCGGTGCAGAAGAGACATTCCGACCTACTGCTAACCTTCAAAACTATACTCTAGTTATTGATACTCCAGCTGGTGGCTCTGGACGTACTGCTGGGGATATCCTAGATATCTCTGGTTCAAACCTATCACTTAGTGGTTCTGATAGAACAATTACAATTAGTGGATTGGGAAGTTTGTCAACAAACCCAACAACTGATGGTGATACGGTTACATTGATTGCATCTGTTCGTGCATCTGCAAATGATGCTACAGAAAAAACAAAAACACTTCAGTCTGCTGCAACAGTAGATATTGTAGGACAGTCTGCTGTTCAAGCAACAGAAATATCTTTGGGTAAGGCTGATGGTTATAAACTAATATCTGTATCTATGGCAACAACTGGATATGGTTCTTATAGTTCTTCTGGTGCTATTGACATCACTAGTAGATATTCTTTTGATACTGGTCAAAAAGATGCCTTCTATGATGTTGCAAAAATTAAATTGAAGCCAGGACAACCAGCACCAACTGGTGCTTTGCGTGTGACATTTGATTACTTCACACATAGTGCTGGTGATTATTTCTCAGTTGACTCCTATGACGGTGTTGTTAATTATGTTGATATTCCAACTTACACATCATCACAAGGTGATGGTAGTTTCTTTGAACTAAGAGACTGTATTGATTTCCGTCCTCGTATTGATGACAGTGGTACTAACTTCACTAACGCCACTGCTTCTATTTCTGAACTTCCAGCGATTGGTACAAACATGGAAGCTGACTTCTCGTATTACCTTGCGAGAATGGACATTCTGTTTATGGACAGACTTGGTGAATTTGATATCATTGAAGGTGTTCCAGCACTAAATCCACAGAAACCACAACAGCCAGATAGTGGTATGACACTATTTGAAATTGTGTATGAACCATATGTTGTTTCTTTGAATGAGGTTCAAGTTACAAAACTTGACAACCGTAGATATACAATGCGTGATATTGGTAAACTAGATAAGAGAATTTCAAATCTAGAATATTATACATCACTCAATCTTTTAGAAAAAGAAACTGCTGATCTTGTTATCAAAGATTCTTCTGGTTTTGATAGACTTAAAAACGGATTTATTGTAGACAACTTTACTGGACATATTATTGGTGACATTAAAAATCCAGATTATAGTATTGCTATTGATATGAAAGAACGTGAAGCTCGTCCAAAATCATTTACAGATAGTGTCGGTATGATTGAGTCTGTGGACAATGATAGCAGTAGAACATCTTCAAATTACGTTATGCATGTTGATGGTATTATCACCATGCCATATACTGAAGTAGAACATATCAAAAATCCATATGCATCTGATAGTTTTGATACCAACCCATATAAGGTTGCACCATTTAGTGGTGAAATTATTCTTACTCCATATTCAGATGATTGGAATGATGTTACTCGCCGTCCAGATGTTGTTGTGAATGATGATAACAACTTTGATATCATTCGTGAACTTGCACAAGAGGCTGGTGTTACTGGAACAGTTTGGAACAACTGGCAGGACAACTGGTATGGTGCTCGTGTACCAACTGCTGTTGAGGTTCTAAACCGCAGAAACAACACTTCTTCTAGAAGAGTTAATGGTGGTACACAGTTTACAACAACACAGACAACTCAAAGTAGACAAGTGTTCTCACAAAAGGTTGGACAAGTTCGTTCTGGTATTACAACTTCAATCCAATCAACTGTAGAATCTAATAACCTTGGAGATAGAATTACTAACATCTCCATGATTCCATACATGCGTTCACGCCCTGTTTCTGTGACAGTTGGTAACTTGAAACCAAATACTAGAATATATGCTTTCTTCGACAATGAAAATGTAAGTGACTATGTTCGTCCTGCTGATGTTTTCAAAGTTAGTGGTACTAACATTAGATTGAACCCAAGAAACTTGCAAGCGCCTGGTTCTAGAGGTGCTAGTGATACGGCTAGAATATGGGATGGTGAGGACGATGCCGCACAAGCATTTAACTTTGGTGACATTATTCGTAACCAAACACACACAGCAACAAATATAACTAATGTTGTCAAGAATAGTACTACTGTTGCAACAATTACAGTTGCTTCGACAACAGGAATTGCGCCTGGACACCATGTTCAGTTTAGTAGTATTGGTGGTTCTACACAACTTAACTATAGAAATTCTAGAAAAAATAATTATCTTGTTACTGCTGTAACTGGTTCTAACATTACTATTACTAATTTGGATGGTAGTGTTCTAGGTACAATTGGTACATACACATCTGGCGGTTCTTGTCAAAGGTTACAAGCTTCTGCTCACATTGCAATGGAAGGGCCAGGCACTACTACATTGCGAGATGTTTTTGCAACAAACGTATTAAACGGTTTTGCAGTTAATGATGTTTGTACTGGTACAATTAGTAGAACAAGTGCTTTGGGCGGTGGTGTAAACCAAGTCACAATAACAACAATTAATGATAGTACATCAACTACAACAAATCCACCAATGAAGTCTAATTCAGACAATTTGGTAACAAATTCTACTGGACAGTTCATTGGTGTCTACTATATTCCAAACACAGATTCACTTCGTTTCAGAACTGGTGAACGTGTATTCAGACTTATTGATAACGTAAACAATAGTCAGGAAAGAGGTGCTTTTACATCTAAGGCAGAAAGAATTTATCGTGCAACTGGTATTGCAGAGGAAAGAGAACAGACAATCCTTAATGTTAGAAAGGCTGAGTTTGTTCGTGACCGTAGACAACAAACACAAGAAGTTACAAGAACAGTTCGTGGTGGTGTAAATACATCTACAAGGGTTGTGGGTAGTCGCTTTGTTGCTGATCCCCCACCACCACCACCTCCTCCACCTCCGCCACCTCGTGGTGATGGTGGTGATGGCGGCGGTGGCGGCAATGGCCACGATCCACTAGGACAAACATTTATCAACCAAGGACAAGAAGGTGCCTTTGTTACTAAACTTGATTTGTTCTTCCAGACTGCTGGTACAAGACCTGTTTATGTTCAGTTGACAGATGCAATTGATGGACACCCATCAAATAAAGTTCTTGCACAGAAAATTCTTCAACCAGAAGATATTAATGTCTCTACTGATGGAACAGTTGCAACCACATTTGAGTTTGACTCTCCAATTTATTTGAAAGACGATGCTGAATATGCATTTCTTGTAAAGGTTGATGAGCCTGGATGTAGAGTATTCTTCTCAGAAGTTGGTGGTACAAATCTCGCTGATGGAAGAACTATTTCTTCCAACCCACTAACAGGTACTTTGTTCCTATCACAGAACGGTTCTGTTTGGACACCACACCAATATCGTGATGTGAAGTTTACTTTGTATCGTGCTCAGTTTAACACTGATGTTATTGGTACTCCAACATTTGTGAACTCTCGTGTTCCTCGTCAAGCTCTGAAAACAGATCCATTTGAGGTAAATACAAATTCTTCTGTTGTTCGTGTTCTTCACGAAAATCATGGATTTAAAAGTGGAGATCGTGTGGACATTAGGGGTGTTGTTGATGGAACCTATGGTGCAAATAGTGCAACCATTGGTATCGACTCAGAATTCTTTAATGGTACACATACTGTAAGTAATGTTGACTTTGACAGTTATACAATTCCAGTAACGAATGCTGATGTTGTTGATACAACTGGTGCTACAACTCCGACTGTTGCAAATCTAACACACGACTTTGTTGGTGGTTCTGGAATTACAGCCACAAGAAACATTGCTGGTGATGTTATTCAACTTGCAGTATCACAAGTCAAACTTCCTGGCACAGATATTCAATATCGTTGGACAGGTATGGATGCTGGTTATTCTAAGAATGCTACAACAAATATTTCTGAAAACTCAAACTATTATCCAAGTGAGAGAGAAATTATTGCAAGTGAACAAAACCAAAATGTAAACTTGAATGGTGGTAGAAGTGTCAATACAATTTCTGGTACTTCTGCAAATGTTGTTTGTAACATGACTACAACTAGTGAATGGCTCACACCAGTACTAGACTCAGAAAGAATTTCTTTGTGTTTGACTTCTAACAAGATTTCAAATTACACAAGATCAACTTTCAATGTTACTTCTCTTGATGACAGAGTTGCATCAAACGCAACTGGTGCTATTACATTCAGTTCAACTGGAATGGCAACATCTGTTGCTGGTGTTAAATCTGAATTCTTAACACTCGACATTGGTAAAGATATCACTATAACTGGAACATCCAGTAACAACTCATCGTTTACTGTTACATCTCTTGCAGATGATGGTTCTTCGGTTGGATTGACCCCAGCGCCTACTGGTGAAACAACAAGTGCTGCTGTTATCACACAACATGAAAGATACTTGGGTGGTATTGCTCCTACTGGTTCTTCAAATGCATCAACTTATGTCACTAGAAGATTTACACTTGATAATCCAGCAACTGCACTGAAAATTCTGTTTGAAGCAAATCGTCCAGATCCAGCTTCAATTGAAGTTTATTATAAGATTGTTGAAGAGGGTGATACAAGAGATTTTGATAATATTCCATATGTTCTTGCAAGTCTAGATTCGGGTGTTGATACTCCTGATGAAAACCCAGCAAGTTTTGCAGAGAGAGAATATACAATCAGTGGATTGAACAGTTATTCAACTGCTGCTGTTAAACTGGAATTCAAATCAACTTCAACTGTTGAAGTTCCTAGAGTTAAAAACCTTAGAATTATTGCATTGGCGCTATAATGGATAGATTAAAAGTAGAAGGACATTCTGGACTAGAACGAGATGTGAATAGCAAAGCTATCATCAGTACATCTCGTTCTACATACGAAACCTATATGAAGTCTATGAACGAAAGAAAGAAAGAACGAGATCAACTAAGAGATACGGTAAGAGAGATAAATAGTCTAAAGTGCGAAATGCACGAAATCAAATCTCTATTGATGAAGTTAATGGATAAAAAATAATGGCAGATCGTAACGCACCAGCTAGTTTCACTTTTGAAGAGTGGAGAGTAGAATTCAATGAATTGGCAACTGATGTTGGCGATATTGCCCTTCTACAAACACCTATTAACTCGACAGCAGTAACAGATATTGTTGAGGCTGTCAACGCTCTTTATAGTGGAATTTTTTCAACTGGATATACTCTTGCTGCTGACTATGGAACATCCGAAAGGGTAATACCTGGCGATACGATTACGATTGTAGGAACTGCAAACGAAATTGAAACTTATGTGTATTCAAAAGAAGATTTACTTTTAGAAGATTCTTCTTCTATAATTCTAGAACAATCAAGAGATGAAATACTTGCAGAAGATGGTAATGGTCTTCTCTTTGAAGATGATACTAGAATTTTATTTGAAACTAATCCAACAGTAGATAGTAAGATTATACTTGACACATCTTATACTAAGAACGATACTGTTACTATCGGTTTACCTAATAATGTTACAGTTACAAACAATCTTTCTGTGGGTGGAAATGTAGATGTTGTTGGTAATATCACACTAGGTGGAAACATTGTGGTTGGTAATCAAGATACTGACTCTGTTGACTTTAATGCAGACATTGCCTCCAACCTTGTTCCGAATGTAGATAATGTTCTTCTAGAAGATGGAAGTTATGTTCTGAAAGAAGATAACTCTAAAATTATTCCTCAAGATACAGTGACATACGACTTGGGTATTGATGGAAAGCCTTGGGGTAACTTACGACTTTCTGGTAGTATTTTTGATGATAAAGGTAATCAATTTTTGTTACCAACAACGGCAGGAACTTTGTCAACAACAGGGTTTGGAATTGCATTAGCGGTTGCCTTAGGGTAATAAATAACATAGTATAAACAAAGGAAGAATTAGAATGGCAAACAATTTTAAGAACGCATTTGCGACAAGTGTAAGTACTAACAGTGCTTCACCTACAGATGTGTATACTTCAAACAATGGTACTGCCGTCAATTCAATTCTTATCGAACTTGATTGTGCAAACACAGGCACTTCCGCTGTTACTGTTACTGTTCTGGTTTATGATAGTAGTTCAACAAACACCTATCACATTGTCAAGAACGCACCAGTACCAGTTGGATCAGCTTTGAAGGTTGTATCAGGTCAGAAGATTGTTTTGAACGGTGATGATAAAGTACAAGTATATGCTTCTGCCGCTACATTAGATGTGGTTGCATCAATTCTGCAAGACGTAACATAAGGGGTAAGTAATGTCTGACAATTATATTGGTGTTCCATTTATTAACCAGATATCCCCTGCTTTTCAGAAAGAGGATTTTCTTGGTTCTAACTTGAGCACTATCACAGTAGGCTCTAATTCGTACACACTTGCGTATGAATTGTCAATTGATGTGCCTGGCGCAAATGGAGAAAACCTAGTAGTTGTCTTGGATAACGTGATCCAAGAACCAGAAGTTGCTTACACTATCCATGAAAATTCTTCTTCTCAACCTAGAATTTTAAAGTTCCAAGACACCTCAATTGCTGCATCTGCTTCAATCTATGTTGTACATAGAGGTGTTGGTACATTCCAGATGAAACCACCAACTGGTTCAGTTGGTGCAAACGAACTTGCTTCAAACCTTACATCATTTACAACAGATGTTTACACTGGCGATGCATCAACAGTTGCATTCACTCTTTCAGAGACACCAACCGTAGCAAACTCTGTAATGGTTTTCGTTGATGGTATTCTTCAGAAGTCATCAACCAACTACACCATTTCTGGAAACACACTTACATTTACCTCAGCCCCAGATGCGAGTGCTGAGATTGAAGCGAAACACTTTGGTGTTCGTGGAGTAATTCGTAGAAGTACAGATTGGCAATATGAAACATTCACTGGTGATGGTTCAACCGTTGCATTTAGTTTAAGTAACTCTGGTGTTACTGCAAACAATGCTTTCATTTTCTATAACGGTATTGTTTTGAAACCAACAACAGACTATGGTATTAGTGGAAACACATTAACACTTACATTTGCACCAGTTAATCTATCAGAAATCATGGCGAGGTATCAACTATAATGGCTAGTAATTCAAAAAATCTTGCTGAACTTTTAAACAGTGATGTAACTCTCACTGCAACTGATATTGCTAACGGTGCAGTAACAACAGACAAACTTGCTGCTGATGCAGTTACTACTGCAAAAATTGCAAGTTCAGTAAACCTTGGACGCAGAAATCTTATTATCAACGGTGCTATGCAAGTGGCTCAGAGGGGCACGAGTAGTTCAAACGATGGTGTCCAAACTGTAGACAGATTTAATGGCGCGGCTGGTGCTTGGAGTGGGTGGGCATTTACACAAGAACAATCTTCAGATTCTCCTGATGGATTTTCTAATTCCTTGAAATTAACTACTACTACAGTAGAACCTTCTTTTGATGCTGCAGATCTTCTTTATATGAGTCAAGAAATTGAAGCACAGAATTTACAACATCTTAAATATGGAACATCTAGTGCAGAAACCTGTACTTTAAGTTTTTGGGTTAAGTCCTCTATTACTGGTGTTTTTGGTATAAGTTTATATCAATATGATAATGGGCCCCACATTCTGACGCCAACATATACAATCAATGCCGCTAATACATGGGAATATAAAACAGTCACTATTGTTGGAAACACTTCTGGTTCTATCGACAATGATAACGCTGCTGGAATAAGAGTATCTTTTATCATTGCCGCCGGATCGGATTATAATGATGGAACATCTAGAACTTCATGGGAATCTTATGCAGCTAACAAGTTTGCTTCTGGTCATGTTCAGAATGGAATAATAACAACACTTAATGCAACTTTCCAAATCACAGGCGTCCAGCTGGAAGTAAGCGATACGGCCACACCATTCGAGCACAGATCATACGGAGAAGAGCTTTCGCTCTGTCAGAGGTATTATGAGGTTGGGGATCATTACTCATATATTACTACTGATTCTGCCGGTAGCACCAATCCAGACGCAATATTTCAAACGACCTTTAAAGTTCAAAAAAGGGCCACTCCCACTATGACAAAAACAAACTATACTGCTATTGGTAGTGCCACATCAGCCGATCCACAAACTATCACAGTTCATGGATTTAAACAGGCTACTAATATTAATAGTGGGGTTGCAGGAGGTCACCAATATGATTGGCAAGCGGCGGCGGAGTTTTAAATGGAAAATATATTAAACATAACACAAGCACAGTATCAGAAACATCCCATAACAGAAGAAAACTCTGAAATTGTTGCAACAATCAATGGGGTTAGAACTATAGTTCCATTCGATTATGATAACACTACCTACGCAGAAATCATGCGCCAAGTCAATGAAGGCACATTAACCATTGCAGATGCAGAATAAATAAGAGTATGAAAAGTAAGGATAAACAATAATGGCATATATTGGAGCAAATCCGTCCTACGGTGTATTTGACAGACAGGTTATAACTGGTGATGGTTCTACTGTTGCCTTCAACCTTGATCACATGGCCACTCCAACTTCATTGTTGGTGGTGTTGGATGGTGTTGTCCAAGAACCAGAATATTCATATTCTACTTCTATTACATCTGGACAACCACAGATTACATTCTCAGAAGCACCAGATGCTTCTGCACGAGTTTCAATTGTCTACTTAGGTAACGAACTTCTTACTGCAACTGCTGCTACATCAGAAACATACATTGACGAATTCAATGGAGATGGTTCTACAGTTGCATTCACATTGACAAGAACACCAGCGGCAAACAATGCTGCAAACTATGCTGTGTTCGTTGATAATGTGTATCAAAGGTATGGTGCATCATACTCGTACACTGTAACAGGTGATGTACTGACATTTACAGGAGCTCCTGCTTCTGGAACAAATAACATTCAAGTCATTCAATTGAATGGGGTTAACACACTAAATACTGTTGCAAATGGTTCAATCAGTAGAGTTAAATTGGACTTCGATCCAGAAGATGATGCAACTGCCCTTGCAATTGCTTTAGGATAAACATAGGAAAACAAAATGGCGAACACTTTTAAAAATGCGGCCCTTGCTAATGTGAACAACGCAGCGTATGACACTTTGTATACTGCGCCTGCGTCTACACAAGTAGTTGTCCTTGGACTTGCTATCGCAAATAAAACTTCTGCGGCAGTTACAGTCAAAGTACAATTCGGTGATACATCTGCAAGTACCACACATCAATTACTAGAAGATGTAAGTATCCCAGCGAATACTACATTGGAAACTCTCGCTGGACAAAAATATATTTTAGAGGCAACTGATACTCTTAAAGTTCAAGCTGGTACTGCTTCTGCACTGGATGTAGTATTGGGTATTATGGAAAAAACCTAAGAGGATAATATAACATGCCATTTATAGGAAATAATTCTGTCAGTGGATTTGGTGCAAATATCACAAAACAAGATTTGACACCAGACGGATCCACAACTGTATTCACACTCAACCGTTCAGTTGGTTCAACTAACGATGTAGCAGTGTTTGTAGGTAATGTTCGCCAAGAACCTACAGACGCTTATTCTGTGAGTGGAAACAGTTTGACAATGACTGCTGCGCCTGCATCTGGTGTGAACTTCTATGTTCTCTTTATTGCTGGACTTCATAGGAGTTCAACAGTACCAACCACAGATTCGGTTCAGAGAAGTGCATTGTCTTTCGATGTTGGTGCATTTAAAGGAAACCCAAACAGCTCAGACGGACTTGGAAACATTTTCAGAGTACATAATAAACTAGTGACTACAGATGTTACGATTGCTGGAACAGAGAATGCAATTTGTGCAGGCCCAGTTGAGGTTGACACAGGCGTAACAATTACAGTAGATACTGGTGGGACATTGGTGGTAGCATGAGTACATTCAAAGTAGATACACTTCAAAGTACATCAGGCGGTGCGGTTACTCTGACAAACCAAGAAGCTGCAAAGGCTTGGATGCATCTTGACGGTACTGGTACTATAACAATTCGAGATAGCTTCAATACAAGTAGTGCTACAGATGTTAGCGCTGGCGCATACACACAAACATATACAAACGGTATGAACAATGCTTATTATGGATCGCAATTAAGTTATAATAGGTCTACTATTACAAATAATGGTTGCATGGGATTCGTAGATAACACATATACATCAGCTTTATTAAATATACTACTTGTCAAACATGATAACTTAGCTAATGAAGATAGTAGTAGAGTTATGACAACACTGCATGGAGATTTAGCATGAGTGAGATGATTGTAAATAAACTTACAGGCAAAACCTCTGCGGGCGATATTGATGTTGTAAGTGAAGGTGGTGCGGCAACTATGCAGTTGCAGCAGGGGTTGTCGAAGGCGTGGTGCAGATATAATTCTGTCACAAGCACATCATTTTACGACAGTTTTAATTGCGCCAGTTTAGTTGATTATGGAACAGCATATACAGGAATAAATCTAACTTCAGTAATGAGCAGTGCTAACTGGTCATCCATAACATCTGGTGGAACAGATACTTATAGAATAATTTTAGATACTGTTGGTTCTAGCACTAAAACAACCTCTTTGGTGAGGGCGTATGCTTCACATCACGATGGAACAGGACTTGATATTGATGATGGTAATATGACAGCATTAGGAGACCTCGCATAATGGCCGGTAAAATAATCGCAGATCAAATTCAAAGTACAACGGCTGGAACAATAGACACAAAGTTTGTTGTGAGTGGAAGTGTGAAGTCGTGGAGTAACATCAATGGCGCCGGCGGGGCATTTTTTGATAGCTTCAATACAAGTAGCCACTCTGATAATGGCTCGGGCGATGGGACAGTCAACCTAACAAATTCTATGTTGAATAGTAACTATTCGATTGCTGGATCTGTTGATTTGCAATACGTCAACAGTGCGTATTCTACAAGGGTGTTATCAACATACGGTAGAACAACTTCATCTTATTCAGAACAGGCTGGATACGGAAATGTCAGTTCAATTTGGTTGTTTGAGGATCGAAACCGAATGTCATCACTATTTGGAGACCTAGCATAATGAATACCCCTGAGTTCCAAGGAACAAATTTATGGGAAAGACTGCACTGGGCTAAAGAAAACCTAGAACCAGTTCAGACTGACTATAGAGTAGTATTTGAAAATGACGTTGACTCCCCAGCGAGTATTCTTGTTGCAGATCCAAACTGGATGGCGTGTGCGCTTCAAGGTGGAATCTTACCGCCTGTTTGGGTTTACTGGTTGCTTGCCGCAGATGAGGCACATCCAGACTTTAAGAAACACACTCGTGGGTATTTGTTACATGATACAAGACCTATCGGGCCGCTCACAGAAGAGCAAGCTATTGAATATCTAATTTACAAAGATGTTCCAAGAACAGTTTGGGAAAACTACAATGTAGGAAACAAACCTAAACTTGTAATTTGTAATAAGAATCAATTGCCACAGACAAGAGAATGGAGAAATGCATGGAGCATTTCTGATGAAGTTGTAAGTGGTAATTCAGAAACCGTCCAACAAATTGAAAAACAAGATGGACTTGATTTAACAGAGATGTTTAGTAACGAACTAAATAGATCAAAGGTATACGCATAGGAGAACAACATGCCAGAAACATATATCATAGATTCTGCTGGTGTTAGTGCAAATGCAAATGAAGTAACAGTGCCATCTAATAGGCACTTTAGAGATGCTTGGGTTCTATCGGGCTCTGTTATTTCAGAAGATTTGGACGCAGCAAAAGAAATCTTTAAGAACAAAATTCGTGAGGTTCGTAAACCTCTACTAGATGCAGAAGATGTTATCTACATGAAAGCATTGGAAGCAGATGATGCAGATGCAAAGGCTGCATCTGTAACAAAGAAGAATGCACTTCGTGATGCTCCAGCAGCATCTGCGATTGCAGACGCAACAACTATTGATGAACTAAAAGCAGCATGGGACGCCTCTTTGCTTGGTGATTCACCATACGCATAATAAATACAAGAGATTGATAGGGACTTAAACGCATGGCACTGAGTAAGGTAGATCCGAATTTTCTAAACGTATCACAGGTAGGTGGTAGGAGAAATCTTATCATCAACGGCGCTATGCAAATAGCTCAGAGAGGCACGAGTGAAACTGGTGTCACTGGTGACTCCTATGGAGCAGATAGATTTGTATTGGGCGGTAGTTCAAACCTTGCAGTATATACTGTAGAAAACGTAGTTGATGCGCCAGCTAACACTGGACTTAAAAACTCAATTAAATATACTTGCACAACTGGTGATACGCCGAGCTCAACTTATTATAAAGAGACAAAGCATGTAATTGAATCTGGTGACTGTGATGTTATGGAATACGGAACACCAACAGCAAAAACTACTACACTTTCTTTTTGGGTTAAATCTAATGTAACTGGAACTTATTCTTTATATGCATATAATAATGTTGCTAGTCCAACATTAATGTATTCATTAAATTATACTATTAATTCTGCTGGAACTTGGGAAAGAAAGGTAGTAACATTTCCACCTGATACTGCAAATCCATTTTCTACTTCACCCAACGGTTCTGGGATAAGATTTTATTGGCCAATATTTGCTGGGCCTGGATATTCTAGTGGAACATCTTCTCAAGCAAGAGGTGCTAGTTGGGAAACAGTTACAAACGCAAATTTAATGGGTGGCCAGACTGCGAATATTGCCTCTGTTAATGATTATTGGCAAATGACAGGAGTTCAATTTGAGATTGGCGATATTGACACTCCATTCGAGCACAGAAGTTATGGTGAGGAGCTTCAACTTTGTAAACGATATTATCAAACATATGGTGGAGGCGATAGTTATGAACATCTGCCTTTTTATGTTTTGGGTAATGGTACAGTTGCAAACTTTAATTGGGGATTGCCAGTTGAAATGAGAACTGTTCCATCTTTATCAACATCGGGCACTTGGAGTATACAAGGCCCATATGGTGGTTCTGTTTATACCGTGGGAAGTTTTGCATTAGCTAATACAAGTACAAAAACTATTAGGGGAGATGCACAATCTTTATCTGGTAGTATTGGTACAAATACAGCAAGAATTTTTGCACTAAACACTACAGCAGTTAGATTTAATTTGTCTGCGGAGTTATAAAAAAATGAATATTACAAATGCTCAATATTATAATGATGACCACGGAAATAATGTAAGCATCTCATGCGAAATTGATGGAATTAATTATTCTGTTCCTCTAGTTGAAGGAAATGCAGAATATGACGAAATCATGCGCCAAGTAGAAGCAGGTACATTAACCATTGCAGATGCAGAATAAATAATAGTATGAAAGTAGGAATTAAGTAAGATGCCATTTATTGGAAAACAACCACAAGTAGGTGCTTATAGTAAACTAGATGCTATAACAACAAGTGCAACTGCAACATATAACTTGTTGTTGAATGGCGCTGCATATTATCCTCAGAGTGCGAACCATCTCATCGTTTCACTTAACGGTGTTATTCAGGCTCCTCAAGATTCATTCACTGTGGTAAACGATACTATCGTCTTTGACTCTGCACTAACGAGTTCAGACAGTATTGATTTCATCATGGTACTCGGTGACACACTAGACATTGGTACACCAAGTGATGGAACTGTAACAGGTTCAAAGTTCGCTGGTGGTACTGCTGCTGGTGGTTACTTTAAAGGAAATAACAATGATAGAGGTGCAACATTCTCTGGTAAAGATGATATCTTCAGAGTTCATACTGCAACACTATCAAACAGTGTAACAATCGCAACAGCAGACAATGCTATTTGTGCAGGCCCTTTGACGGTTGCCGATGGCGTTAACTTGACTGTTAATGGTAACTTGACGATTGCGTAGGAGAGATAGATAATGGCATCAACATTAACAGTAGACAATATTGTAGGGGCAACATCGTCAGATAAGATTCATATTCCTGGCCATGTGGTTCAAGTTGTGCAGGGCGTGTACTCTACAAATAATAGTATTACCTCTAGCACATTAACAGATACTGGTATTTCTCAGGCAATTACTCCAACAAGTTCATCTAGCAAAATTTTAGTTTTAATCAATGCTGTTTTGGGTCTTAGCGGAACTAATGGTGCGGAAGTTTATACACAAATTGTAAGAGATTCTACGGCAATACGTTTATATGAGCGTGCCTTAGTTCTCTATGTTGCTTCTGGTGGTGGAAATCATACTGGCGGTAGTTATAGTTATTGCTTTTTAGACAGTCCAAGCACAACATCTGCAACAACTTACAAACTACAAGGCAGAACAAATTCAGGTACATTAAGGATTAACGACTTTTATTCAGGTAGTGGTAACAGCGCATCTACTATTACACTAATGGAGATTGCACAATGAGTAAGTTATATGTCAATCAAATCGTTGAGGCAAATTCTGGTTATGGTGTGCATATTCCTGGCCATGTGATTCAGACAGTTCATACTTCTTATAACACTTCAGTAGCTACAAACTCAGGTGGTGCTGTTGAAACTGGATTAGCTTTATCAATTACCCCAAAGTATAGTAATAGTAAAATTTTAATAACTGTTGCACAAAATATTCAAACCTCTAATGACAGTTATTGTCAAATTTGTATTAGAAGAGGAACTATTGCAAGTAATAGTTTATTAAGTATTATTGTAACTCCAGAAGGATATAACAATTCAACTAGTGAGGAAATAAATCAAATACCTTTTTCATGGTTAGATAGTCCAGCAACCACAAGTGCTACAAGATATTTTGTTTCAATGGAAAGGCTATACGGCAGTAATCCGATTACTGCTCAAACCTCAACCAGTGGATATAGTGTAAGTACAATGGTTTTACAGGAGATTGCACAGTAATGGCTAGTACACTTAAAGTAAACGAAATACAACACATTAATGGCACTAGTGCATTGACTATTGACGCAAACGGTATAGTTACTAAACCAAATTTGCCAGCGTTCTTTGTCAGACCAAATGCGGTGCAAAGTAATATTCCTGTTAGTTCATCTACAACTATTGTTTTTGACCAAGAGTTTTATGACCAAGACGCATCCTTTTCTAGCAATACTTTTACTGCACCAGTAAACGGGTTCTATCATTTTAGTTGCTACATAAGATTAGAAAATGTTGATACTGCTGCTAGTTATTATTTGCTTATGTGGCAGCTTGGAGGCATACAAAGACAAGGGCATTTATTTTCGCCTGTACTTAGTTCAGACCCCTCATACTGGGCTATGAACAGCAGCCTTACTTATTATTTAACAGCAGGACAAATTGCTTATCTACAAATTTGGCAAAACGGTGGCTCACAACAAACTGACATAGGCACTGATAGCTGGTTCAGTGGACATCTAGTAGCATAGGAGTAAACAATGGCAACAGTATCATATTCATTCTTTTTCGGATGCCTACTAAGTTAATAAATAGAAGAAAGATTTTAGGAGAAAAACATAATGGCAACAGTAGCAGATGCTCTATCAAAACTTGGTGTTACTGAGTGGGTACTTCGTGGTGAACCAACTACGGAAGATGAGTTCAATTCTATGTTTAAAAAAGTCACTGGTGCAGATGCCAATGGTTCTGCAATTGAGTCAAGTGATCCAGCAGACTTTGGAACAGACTGGGCAACCGTGTCTGCGAAACGTGATGAACTAACCGCCGCAGAACCAATGGTTGCTTTGAGAGCAGAAAGAGACAGACGTATTGCAGAGACAGATTTCTATGCCTTGTCTGATGTAACAATGAGTGCAGAGATGGAAACTTACCGTCAAGCACTAAGAGATATTACTGAGTCAGCCACATCATTGGATGATGTTGTATGGCCAACAAAACCATAAGGTAAGTCAGTATGGCGTTGATTAAAGTAAAAACAGGTGGTGTTGATAATACTACGAATCTAGGTAGGAGAAATCTTATCATTAATGGCGCTATGCAAGTGGCTCAGAGGGGCAGTACTTTTACAGCGCCGGATGGTGCTTATACTTTAGATAGATTCCAATTTTATCAAGGAAATGGTGCAGTCTTTGATGTAAATACATCTGCTGATGCACCAGCTGGATTTTCTAATTCTTTAGAAATAGATTGCACAACGGCAGCATCATCACCAGCATCTGGTGCCTATGGACAGATGGTTCACAGGATAGAGGGTCAAGATGTACAGAGACTTGCCTACGGAACAAGTTCTGCAAAAAAAATTACATTATCTTTTTATGTAAAGTCTAACAAGACAGGAACATACCAAGTTAATTTTAGAAGAAGTACTGCCACCGCACAAATGGCAAGTAAAACTTATACTATTAATAGTGTGGATACATGGGAACGTAAATCTGTAACACTAGATGGTGCTACTGGGTTTTCTTTAACAGGCGGTAATTCTGAAGGATTAATGGTAGATTGGTGGTATCACTCTGGAACAGATTATTCATCTGGTTCTTTTTCTGAAACTTATATAACTCTTGTAGCAGCTAACTATAATGCAGGCGCAACAGCTAATCTTGGAGACAATACGTCTAATTATTTAAGAATGACGGGCGTCCAGCTGGAAGTAGGCGATACGGCCACTCCATTTGAGCACAGATCATATGGGGAAGAGCTTTCGCTCTGTCAGAGGTATTTTCAGTCGTTAGGTGGTTCTGGAACAAACTATGTACTAGCCTCAGGATTTACTTCAAGCAACACATTTTTTGGGCAGGGTAAACTGTCAAAGACTATGCGTTCCTCCCCTACTTTTAGTGTTTCTGGCACAAATAGTGATTTTGGGTACACGCACGTTGCCGTTGCTGCTGCTGCAAATGGCGTTCCCTCAGTTAGCACCACTCCAGAATCATTTTTCATCCAAGTAGGGAGTAACACTGCAACAACATCCAATGCAGGCGCATACATTAGAATTATAAATTCTGCTACTAAAGCCCACTTTGATTCGGAGTTATAGAAATGGATAATATGCAAATTACAAATGCAATATATTTTCAAATTGATGGAACAAACAGGACTATCAAAGCCACCATAGACGGCGTTGAAATGTCAGTTCCCCTAGACCCAAACAACCGCCACTACGCAGAAATCATGCGCCAAGTGGATGCGGGCGAACTCACTATTGCAGATGCAGAATAAATAAAGTTAAACAGGAAGAGACTTAGATGCCAATTTCAAAGATTAAAAGTTCAGCGATTGATGCAAATGCCATCACAGGAGCAGGCATTGCAGACGGTACAGTTGATACTGCCGATCTGGCAGCTGGTGCAGTCACTTCTGCAAAACTAGATACGAATATTGATATCGCTGGAACACTGGATGTTACTAGTACAACCACACTTGATTCAACACTTGCTGTAGCTGGACATGGTTCTATAGGTAATGCTGGTACAGTTGATGGCACAAGAGCATTGACAGTAGTTGGTGCAACTGATGGTTCTAGTAGTTCAATAATCGTTGGTTATAACTCAAGTCTTGCATCAAAGTTTTCTGTAAGGGATGATGGTTATACATCTGTAGGAAACGGATTAAATTTAGCAGATGGAAATTTATCATTTGCAAGTGGTCATGGTATTGACTTTAGTGGAAATTCAAACGCCTCTGGTATGTCAAGTGAACTCCTTGACGATTATGAAGAGGGCACTTGGACACCTACTATGCATACCTCAAATGCTGACCTTACTGCGACTATTGGCATACAATTCGCAAGGTATGTAAAAATAGGACAATCAGTTTATGTTTCTGCTTACATTGTTCCTACTATAACTGCTGGAAGTTCTGGATACGCATATTTAAGCAACCTTCCATTTACAGTAACTTCTGCCACTGGAGCAGTATTTCCTTGGTTTAATGTTCATGGATCAGCGTTGAGCAGTTCTGGGGGATATCTGGGTGGTAATGGAAGAATGATAGCAATAACAAACAATAGTACTGCTGGTATAAATTGGAACTCTGGTATTCAATATTCAATGTTTTGTTGCACCTATATGACCGATGCATAACAACTTTTAAGATTAACCCACCTTTAGAGGGTATTTTCAAAACATCTAATACACAATCCTTATAAATAGAAGAAGAAGGAGACTGTGTTCGATGGCAACAATTTCTAATTTATTCATAGATCAAGGTGCTGATTTCACTACTACAGTGACAATCAACGACAGCACTGGTTCTGCACTTGACTTGACAGGTTATACTGCACTTGTAATGATTCGTAAGACTTATCAATCAACAACTGCAACCACTTTCACATCAACCTTTGTTTCGCCCAGAACAACTGGTCAAATCACAATTTCACTAACAGACACGCAAACCGCCGCTCTTGAAGCTGGAAGGTATGTTTATGACATGGTCATAACAGATTCTTCTGGTAACAAAACAAGAGTGGTTGAAGGTATTGCAACTGTCAACCCAAGCGTATCAAGGTAGAACTATGGCAATTACAGCAACAGTAAACACAACAAGAAGTGTAGTTGGTTCTGTATCACAAGGAAATCAACCACAAGTAACTCGTGTAACAGTGCCCGGCCCCAAAGGGGATACTGGTGCAGCAGGTTCATCTCAGAACAATTTGTCTCAAGCAGCAGATGTGGATATCACATCATTCTCTCTGCAAGACGGTTCTCTCTTACAATGGAGAGCATCAACACAGAAATGGACTGCAAGGAACGAACTTGATACAACCACTGGAAATCTCGTATTGAGTGGTGGAAGTTTTTAACAAATAGGAAGATAAAAAAATGGCATTAACCTTACAAATCAAACGATCCACTGGATCAACTGCGCCATCATCCCTTGCAGACGGTGAACTCGCCTATACCCACGGCAACGAGAAATTCTATATCGGTGATGGTTCTACAGTAAAACTAATTGGTGGTAAAGCATATAATGATTTAATTGACCATACCGCTGGCACATTGACTGCTGGTTCTGCTATCCTTGTAGATAGTAACAAGGCGATTGATGATTTCATCGTAGGAAATAATTCCACAACTGGTGGTTCGATGAAGTTCAAAGAAGGAACTTCAAACGGTACAGACCATGTGGCGTTGAAAGCACCAAACTCTTTAGGTGCAAGTGTAACATTCACATTACCAAATGCTGATGGTTCGGCTGGACAGTTCCTTACAACAAACGGTTCTGGTGAACTTTCATTCGGAACAGTTACACAGTCACTTTCAATTGCTGCTGATACTGGAACAAACGATTCAGTATCTACTGGTGAAACGATTACATTCACTGGTGGTGAGGGTATTGATACCACAGTAACAAACAACACAATTACAATTGCTGGTGAAGATGCAACCTCATCTAATAAAGGTATCGCATCGTTTAATTCTACAGACTTTACTGTAACAAGTGGTGCCGTTACTGTAAATGCAGAAAGAGTAGAAGATATTGTTGGAGCTCAATTAGTAACAAATGGTTCACACACTCTCATTACTGCAACTTATGATGATGCTAATGATGGTGCGATTGATTTGGTTGTTGACAACGACTTGTCAAACTATGACAACTCAAATTCTGGATTTTTGACAACAGAAACAAACGACTTATCAGCTGCAGTGACTTGGGCAAATGTGCCAGACGCAAATATTACACAAAGTTCTGTAACACAACATCAGGCTGCACTTTCGATTGCAACCACACAGTTGACAGGAACAGTAACTAATGCACAACTTGCTGGTTCAATCACAAATGCAAAACTTGTAAACGACTCTATCACAATCGGTTCTGATTCAACTGCATTGGGAACAACCATTACAGACTTGAATGGTATCACTTCACTTGATGTTGATAATATTACAGTCGATGCAAATACAATTTCAACCACAGACACAAACGGTGACTTGGTTCTTTCTCCAAACGGAACAGCAACAGTTACAGTTCCTTCTGGTTATGAGGGCCGTGCTGGTTTTGGTGCAGACTCACTTGTTAACAAAACATATGTTGACAATGTTGCAAACGGACTAGATGTTAAAGAATCAGTTCGTGTTGCTACAACTGCTGACTTGTCTGCAACCTATGCTAATGGAGCTGGTACTCTTACTGCAAACTCAAACGGTGCAATTTCAGTTGATGGTGTTACGCTTGTATTAAATGATAGAGTTCTTGTTAAAGATCAGTCTACTGCACAAGAAAACGGTATCTATAAAGTTACTACAGTAGGTTCTGGCTCTGCTGCATTTGTTCTAACGAGAACACCAGATGCAAATGATGCCGCTGAACTAACTGGTGGTGTATTCACATTCGTTGAAGAAGGTACTGCAAACGCAGACAACGGTTACGTTGCAACACACAACGGAACACCAACATTTGGAACAACTGCAATTACATTCGATCAGTTCTCTGGTGCTGGACAGATTTCTGCTGGTAATGGTTTAACAAAAACTGGTAACACGATTGATGTTGTTGGAACAAGTAATAGAATTTCTGTATCTGCAAATGCTGTAGATATTGATTCAGGATATGTTGGACAAACATCTATCACTACTTTGGGTACAATTGGAACTGGTACTTGGAACGGTACTACTATTGGTGTCGCATATGGTGGTACTGGTTTGACTGCTGCTGCAAAAGGTTCTGTAATGGTTGCTAATAGTGCTAACACATTCTCAGCTCTAGATGGTGGTGGTGTTAATGATGGTTTCCTTCTCTACTCATCTTCTACCGATACAATTTCTTGGGCAACAAGTATTGACGGTGGAACATTTTAATTAATTAAAAACAAGAGAAGATTATGGCTACAATTGCAATTAAACCAAAACGCTCTGAAACAGCATCTTCTACTCCAGCCTCTGGTGATCTAGAGGTTGGAGAAATTGCAATCAATTCGGCAGATCAAAAGATTTTTACAAAGAAAACTGATGGTACTGTTGTTGAGGTTGCGAATGCTGGGGGTGGTGGCACCACAGAAGGTTTTGCAATTGCAGTAGCGATAGCATTGGGGTAAGATATGGCAATACCAACAACAAGAACAGAATTTAAAGAGTGGTGTCTTAGAAGTCTAGGCAAGCCTGTGATTGAGATTAATGTTGATCCAGATCAGGTTGAAGATAGAGTTGACGAGGCACTACAATACTTTGCACAATATCACTATGATGGTATTGAGAGGGTATATTTAAAATATCAATTAACAGCTGCTGATATTACTCGTGCAAGAGGAAACACATCTGGAACTTCTGTAACTGATGTTGACGGTTCTACAACTGCAACTTGGTATGAACAGAAAAATTATATTCCTGTTCCAAGTTCAGTCATGTCTATCGTGAAGGTATTTCCTCTTACAGACAAACAAGCACTGAACATGTTTGATGTTCGTTATCAGTTGAGATTGAATGATTTGTATGATTTCAGTTCTACTTCTGTAATACATTATGAAATGACAATGCAACACTTGGATTTCTTAGATCACATTCTGATTGGTGAGACAGCAATTCGTCACAACCAACACCAAAACAGACTTTATTTGGATGCTGATTTTCAGACAGACTATGTAGAGGATGATTGGTTGATTATCGAATGTTATCGTAAACTTGATCCGGCCACATATGCAGATATTTGGGATGATATCTTTTTGAAGAAGTATGCGACACAACTCATTAAGAAACAATGGGGTGCAAACTTGAGTAAGTTCCAAGGCATTCAGATGTTGGGTGGTGTTGCACTAAACGGTGAACAAATTTACACACAGGCGCAAGAAGAGATTAACAAGTTGGAAGAACAGATTCAACTTGCATATGAACTACCGCCTATGCATATGATAGGATAACTTTATGCCTACAAATGTATATTTTGATACAGGTACAGTTCCAGAGCAACATCTCTATGAAGATTTAATCATAGAACAGTTGCGTATTTACGGACAGGATGTATACTATATTCCTCGTAAAATGGCTGGTACAGATTCGATTTGGCAAGAAGATATTAGTTCTTCTTTTGAATCTTCATACCTTATTGAGATGTACATGGAAACCATTGATGGATATGAGGGTGAAAAAGAACTCATGTCTAAATTTGGACTAGACATTCAAGACGATGCAACCTTTGTTGTTGCAAGAAGAAGATGGGAACAGTTTGTTTCTGTGGACAATAATCTTATTGTATCTTCTCGGCCCAATGAGGGCGACTTAATTTACTTCCCAAAGGCAAGTAAGTTATTTGAGATTACGTTTGTAGATCACGATGATCCTTTTTATCAGGTTCACAATCTACCTACATATAAACTAAAGTGTAAAACATTTGAATATGCTTCAGAGGTTATTGACACTGGTATTGCAGAACTTGATGCTATCGAAACAGATAGTTCTCTTGACCAGATGCAACATCAGTTGACACTTGAACAGACTGTTGCGTTTAACCAAGAAATAAGACTAGAAAGTAATGAAGGATTTATCGAACTTGAAACTGCCCTTGGTACTGATAATATCATTACTGAGGACGAAACTCTGAGTGGTTCTCTAATATTAGAGAATACAGTAGAGGGTGCGGCATCTTCCTATATAATACTGGAAACTTATAATGTCGCAACTATTGATGAGAATTCACAGAATGATGACTTTGAACTTGCAGACGATAATATATTAGACTTTACTGAATCTAATCCATTCGGTGACGCTGGGATGAAATAACTATGATTGGACAATACTTTTATAATCAATCCACAAGAAATGTGGTAGTTGCGTTTGGTACACTTTTCAACCAAATTCAACTTTCAAAGAAAGATGCGAGTGGGAACGTCATTCAGTCGATGAAAGTTCCTCTTGCATATGGCCCTAAACAGAAATGGTTGTCGAGACTTACAGAAGATCCCAACCTTTCTAAAAAGGTCGCAGTGACACTTCCTCGTATTGGTTTTGAGATTTCTGGATTGACATATGACTCAACCAGAAAACTTAATAAGATAATGAAGGTTAAGAAGGTTGCAGATGGAACTGATTCAGAACAAGTTAAGTCTGGTTTCATGCCCGTTCCTTACAATATTAACTTTGAGTTGTATGTTTTATCAAAGAACTCTGATGATGCATTACAGATTGTAGAACAAATTCTACCATATTTTCAACCAGAGTACACAGTAACACTAAGAGAAGTTCCAGAACTGGATATCATTCGTGATGTACCGATTGTATTGAACAGCATCTCTTATGAAGATGACTATGAAGGTGACTTTACAAGTAGAAGAAGTATTATCTATACTCTTTCTTTTACTGCAAAGTACTACTTGTACGGCCCGATTACATCTACAAATGTCATTCGCTCTGTACAGGTTGATCAATATGCAGACATGCCTGTAAATGCACCTAAGAGAGAACAGAGATATACAGTTGCTCCTACTCCATCTACAGTTGCCGCTACTGACTTTGATCCAGATGATGATAACTTTGGATTTAATGAAACGACAAGTTTCTTTGAAGATGCAAAAGAATATAATCCTGTAACTGGTCAAGATGAATAAATAGTAAAAAAGAATTTAGGATAAACGCAAATGGCAATTAGAAAAATTAATTCTAGATCAATTGGAGACACAGCGGTTGCAACCGCTGATATTGCAGATGGTTCTATCACTACTGCAAAGATTGCTGATACAGTAAATCTTGGACGGCGAAACCTTATCATTAATGGCGCTATGCAAGTGGCTCAGAGAGGCACGAGTGTCAGTGGTACTATAGGTTTTTACGGACTAGACAGGTGGCGTGGCTATGCTGCCGCAAGTGTAACGATGAGTCAGCAATCGTTTTCATTAGGTCAAACTGATGTAGAAGGTTTTCCTAAAAACTATATGAGGTTTGTTCCATCTACAGCGGCATATA
>Ga0255765_1000811_pt1 | contig 41258 bp, 33 predicted proteins | sample 041ome_8_FD_179965 | JGI IMG/M metagenome (GOLD analysis project Ga0255765, IMG submission 179965) | Coastal salt marsh microbial communities from the Groves Creek Marsh, Skidaway Island, Georgia - 041407BS metaG (version 2) | ecosystem: Environmental > Aquatic > Marine > Intertidal zone > Salt...
GTCGTCGTCGTCGTCGTCGGGCGTTGAAAATATCTCGGGCGCTTTTTTCGGATGTGGATTGGATTTTTTGGTCGTGGATGCGCGCGTGGGCGATGGTGATGACGACGACGACGACGACGACGACGACGACGACGACGATGATGGGTGCTCGTGGTGTGGGCTCGGTCGGGCGCGAACTGGGCGTCGTCGTCGTCGTCGTCATCGTGGATGAATACATGACGTACGACGACCTGAGATGACGTTGACGTCGTCCATGGGGTGGGTGGAACGCGCGCGACCATTCGCTGACCGCGCGACCATTCGCGCGTGCTTTCTTTTTGGTGGGTGGTGTTTTACATTGATGATGTAGTACGTATTATATCACTGGCTTTTTTTGGTGTTTTCGACGGCGTTGGCTTTGTCGTGCGCGCGCTTGACGTGGTCGCGCCAGTTCGCGGCGGCGGACCAGTCGCCGGATAAGAAGAACATGACGCCGACGGCAAAGGCGCCGATCCAGATGCCGACGATGAAGACGCTGAAGAGGATGCCGGGTTGGGCGCTCGCGACGCGCGCGACGCCGTGGACGCCGTCTCTGACTAATTCAATCACGCGCAGTTTCAACGAAGGTTTGGCAAACATGATTTTCCCCGACGCCTCATCGTAGGCGTATTTGCGTCGCGTCTTGGCGATTTTACGACCGCGGCGCGCGAATTTGTCAAATCCTTCGCGCGTGCGCTCGCCCGAAAACTCGGCGAGCTCGCCGTCGCCAAAGAAAAAAATCGTCGGGAACCCGCGAATGTTGAATCGCTTCATCAAATCCTTCGCCTCGGGCTTCGACCCATCGGTTTTGAGCACGATTACGCGCTCGGACGCCGCGCTCGACGCGGCAAACGCGTCCCATTCGGGCGCCACCTTTTTACAGTGCCCGCACCACGGCGCGTAAAACTTCACCCCAACCACCGCGCGCATACTCGTCGTCGACAAGTACCGCTCTAAATCCTCCGCCGCCATCTCAATCGCACCACCACCATTCGACGACGACGCCATCGTCACCCCATCCTCGCGCCCGAGCCCCCCGCGACCATGCACCACCACCATCGTCGCGCACGTCGCCACCATCACCGCCACCCATCGACGCAACACCCCACTGCGGTGCCATCGCCGTCGTCCTCGCGTCGTCGTCGTCGTCGTTAACGTCGTCGTCGTCGTCGTCATCGTCACGATCACTCGCGGCGCGCAATCGCGGACACCGATCGGCGCGCCATCCCATCCATCGGGCGCGCATGCATGCCACGTGGCACTTTAATCCTAAACCCTCGGCGGTTGGGCGGTGGTCACGACGCATCGTATCCGCGATTGCGCGACGACGACGGCGATGACGACGATGACGACGATGATGACGATGGGAACACCACGAGTGACGCGCGCGAACGACGTGTCGCGACGAACCCCGACGCGGACGAGCGGCGGCGATGCGTCACGAATGATGACGACGACGTTAACGACGACGCCGATGACGATGATGATTCGCGCAACGACCACGGTGCGCGTGACGAGGATTGGGGCGTTGAATAACGACGAGGCGTCGAGCGAGGGGCGATCGCGCGCGATGCGTGATGATGATGGGAAGGATGGTATGGATGTTTCGTCGTCGTTCACGTCGTTAACGTCGAAGATGATGATGATGACGACGCAGAAGGCGATGATTGATGACTTTTTGACGCGCGCCGGGGACACGGCGCGGGCGAGCGCGGAGCGGTACGACTTTGCGAGCGCGTTTGTTGGGAGTATGTTGTGCGCCACGTGGTTTGTTATGCGTGGACAGTCGGTGGAGACGGCGTGTGGGATTGTGTTTTGCGCGACGATTACGGCGGTGGTGGCGGAGGAGTTGTTGCAGGATGTTGAACGCGACGGAGGAGGGCGATGATGACGTTGTATAAAGATATTTTAACGTCGCGATGACGCGAGGCGCTACGTTTATGTGGCGCGGCGCGTGTGTTTGTTGTTGTACTTGTATGGATCGATATATATATATGTATGTGTATGTGTGATGATGATGATGATGAACTTTATGAATAAAAGTGTTTTCAGGCGCATTATTAAGCGTCTACAGCAAACGGCGCGCGAAGATCTCCGCGTCGTTTGGATGTGTAGTGTTTTTAATTTATAATTTATGCTCGCTTTATTATTACGATTACGATTGTGAATTGCGCGTCAGTGCGAAGATTGCGCCCGAAGACATGCCTTCGGTGGCGTGACACACGGCGGTGGCGTTCGTGGAGTCGACGAAGCGTCGATGAGAGTCCTCGAGCATCGGAGGCGCTCGAGCGAGACGTACGACGGCGCCTCTCGCGCTGTAATCTGGTAGCGGCACCGCGAGTCGGAGAGTAAAGAACTTATCGAAACCTTTAGGTGATGTTATTGTCGTTGTTGTTTTCGCCGTCATAGTGGTGGTGGATGACGTGCAGAGCACGACGCAGCGCGTGCCAGGCTTGAGCGCTTTGATTTCTTTCGCCAAATCTTTACGAAGCTTGACGACGTCCTCGTCAGATTTCAACTTTTTCCCTTTGACTGGGAAGAATCGATCGATGTCGCGGATGAGTATCACACTTGGCGTTGAAATTTTTGCCGCGGTGAATACGTGCTTGATTAATATCTTTGCACTGTCGCCTCTGGCCGCGGCGGCTTGGATAACGTCGGGGGACAAGTCGAACAACGCGGCGCCGCTTTCGGCGGCGCACAGACGCGCGAGGAATGATTTCCCACTTTGACGCGCCCCTTCTAGAACAACGCATTTCATGTGCGGTGCGTGCTTGTGAATGATGTTTGATGTCAAAGGTAGTACGACCGATACCGCCAAGCGGTGTTTCAGTCGCGTAATATCGAGCATTGTGGATCTGGCGCCGTCGGCGTCGCGTCGCAATCCGCCCACGCCGACGTAATCTTCCAATCTTCCGTGTAAATCTGTCGGCACGAGCGCCTTAGCGCAACATAACTCATTAAAAACCTTTTCATCAATTTCATTTGCGACTTTCACCTTAACCTTAACCTTCTTTTTACCACCCGGAGGAAGCTTGGATGCCTTCGCCGCGCGCGGCTCGGCGTTGGATTTCTTCTTCTTTCCCGATCTCGTCTTAAGTTCCGCCGCACACGCGCGCGCTTCATCGTCCACTTCTGCTTTCAACTCATTCGTGATATCGGTGAGTGCGCTCGTTGTGATGCGGTCGATGTCAACCGCGTCGATATTGGCTTCAGACCAAACTCTCGAGTACGCCGCGATGGCTCCAGAGACGCTCAACGTCGCATCATCTTCATGAACCACTGCCTTCGTACTTGCACTTGACGCTGAAGACGTTCGTGATTTCGAGTTATTAGTGAGAGTTTCTTCAATGTCAATCGCCGAGCGATCCTTTTCGGCGATGATTTCATCCTTAATGACGCTCCGCCGCGTCGCGAGTATCTTGGCTCGAATTTCAGCCGCCGTCAACGCGAGCTGCATTTCATTCTCCCCAATTCCCTCTAATCGCCGTTGGAGTGCGTTCTCCTCATCCGCGCGCAAATCTTGCGTTTTCATCGCCTCGCTCATGGCCATTCCCAAGTACACAAGTTCGCGATGTGCATCGATGCGCGTCCGCGTTCGAGAAACGTACCCTCTAAACGCCGACTGAATAATCGTCGCCGCGCGCTCGGCGTCAAGCACGCGTGCATACGTGGAAATCTTCGCGCACATCATGTCATCACGCGAATTGTCGTTCATTTGGGCCATGTCGCTACAAGCGTCAGTCGCCTCGTCATCGACGACGTCGCCTTCGTCAGCATTTGGGGCGTCGCTCGGGCTATTTTTATCCACGACGGCTTCAGAAGCCGCGGCTGAAATTCTTGAATTCCACGCCTCCATGACATCGATGCGCCTTTTCGCGATCGCCGCACGCGGTATGACTGAATCTAAAACATCAGGTGTGAGCTTTAAATCCACCAACACGTCCTCGAGATCGCGTGATCCGCTATTCAATGCCTCGTACGCCGCGGCGACGCGGCTAGCAATGTCAATCTCCAACGCCTCGAGCACCTTTTGCCCATCTTCCACGCGCTGTGCGTGCGTCATGCTATCTAGCACGTGTTTGAGCGTCTTATGTATTGATATTTGCGTCACATACGCATCGATTTCGGCATCCGGCGAAGACGACGACGAACGTTTCGTGTGCTTCCCATCGCCGACGACGCGCTCGAGCGCACGCAAGCCTTCAAACCATTCGCGTTCAATCGACCGACGCGACATAATAACCCAAACACCGCACTCGAAACGAGTGCGCAATTGTAATGGCGACTATCGCACCTCAGCAAGTCGCGCGCCGTGATCGGTGCGGCGTATAATGCCGGCGGCATTGGACGGGCCGTCCATCTGCCTTCCCTTTTTTTGAGGCTAATGTGAGGAAATTCGAGAAAAACCGCGCGCGGCGATGCCTACTAGTTCGCGGTGCACCTCGATGGAATGACGCGCTCTATTGAAACGGATTAAAGACGTTACCTCGCACATTTCTACTAACGCCGATTCGGTGATATCGTCGCCCACTCAAGGGGTGTACCGATTGACACTCCCGAGGCGCCGGTTGGTGTCGAGACGCCGCGCGATGGGGATGCGCCACTCCACGACGCGTCGTGCGAGTCGCCGGCGCGATGTAACCGTCACGCACGCGCGCGCGTGAAGCATAAACACACCGAACGCATCGTGCGTTCGCGCATCGATTCGTTCGGTCGCGTCGCGCGCGTTATCAAGATATGTGTGACCACTCCACGACGGGTGTCGCGTCGTCTCGCCTCGGAAGATCGATGGCACTCGAGCGACGCCGTCGACGGACGTGTTTGCACGCGAAGAACCATAAAGATAGAATAAAAAAAGGTGCGCTTTTGAAGCGATGTCTGGTGTTCGTCGTCGAGCGAATCAACGCGTCGCGTTTCGCGAGGTCGCGCGGAGCGCGCGAGCAGTCTCGTCTCGTCTCGGGCGTTGACTTGCGTTGACTTGCGTTGACTTGAGTCTCGACTCGACTCAACTTCGGTTCAAGTGACTGACAGAAAACGTTTTTAGCGAGCGCACGATCATTCAAACACATGTAGCATTTCAAGCTATGTCAGTGATACCGGCGTGACAACCGGTATCCGTTTCGGGGAGGGCTATGCACGTTGGGGGTTGGGGCACACGCTCCGATTCCCCCCCGAGAAGTCTTAACGGCCTCATGCGTGGCTTCTTGGCGTTGTCGATTTATCCGGCGTCGTTGAAGCCTTAGTAAGGAGAACTTGTTCTCCTTGTTAGCCGTTGTAATTGATGCCGCACAAGTTTTGCACTTGCACTTTTTGACGACTTGGAAGAGCTCAATCGTCACTTCGCGCCTCCTCGCGCACGTCGTCGCGTGCGCCACTCAAGCGCGCGCGCGCACGCCGCCGATGAGCCGCTCCGCGAAACGTGCGAAAAAAGCCGCGGACAAAGCGGCGAGTGCCGCGCAGTCGGCGCCGCTTCGTGCGGTGGACTTGGGACACGCATTTGTTCGCGGCGGGGACATTAAAACTTTAATAGCGACGGACGCGAGCAAGGCGACGCGCGGCGGCGCAAATGCGAGCGGTACTCATGCCGATGATGACATCGACCGCATCGACGCCGCGACGTTGGCGGCGTCGTATAAGGATGCCGAGCGCACGGTGGAGGTGCGACAGGGGTTTGACTTTCGCGCGCTTGCCACCGACGCGAGCGCGGCGTCTTGGTCGTTATTTGGCGGTTCATCGCGCGCAGTCGCGCAGGAAACCGTTGAAGGTAATGTCGAAGTACCAACTACGAGCGCGGCGAAGGTTGATGACGACACGCCAGCGACGGGAATGGTGAGCGTTCCGCCACCGCCAGAGCGGGCGACGGCTCCGGCGGCTCCGCGGAAGAAACGCCCGCCTCAGGCGATTCGCGCGCCCGTGAGCGCCGTCGATGCCTTAGGTGTGGGTCATACGAGTGGTATTGATGTCATGGCACGCGCATGGCACGCGCCTGGGGAGAAGGAAATGTTGGAAAAGTGGCACGCCTCCGTGGAAGATTTTCGCGACGACTACAAGCGCAAACGCAGAGCGGCATTGAGGCACAAGAAGGGCGTCGGTAGCGCAATCGTACTGGCGTGACGACGCCTTGGAATACGTAGCTTCCACTTAGCTTCCAGCCCGACTCGAGCAGATTCGCCCAGACGTCGTGAAACTTAACGTCATGGAACGAAAAGTGTACTAGTAGAATTATATAGAAACGAGTACAGTAATCTGTGTATACAATAATAGTTGACAATGTACCCAAATGCGATGCGAGCGATGTTCTTGGAGTTGCCTTGTTTTGCTTAATCGCCGCGGTTGCCGTACCCTCCTCGACCGCCGTTACGAGGGCCGCGATTACCGCGACCGCCACCGACGTAGTGCACATTCGAACCACCCCATTCCATATCGAGACGCGCGAGTTCCTCGCGAACGTCATCCAAAGTCTCAGGCGTGACTTCGACGTGTTCGACTTCGTACGTTTTGATGCACGACTTGACCAAAATCATCGCCGACTTGACCGCGCTCGGGCATCCACGCACGAACACGGAGTTCTTGTCAAAACTCACCGATACGTGCGCACCAGTGCGCTTCTGAATATCATTCACCTTGGCGCCGCCCTTGCCCACAATCATGCGCAACGCCAAATCCGGCACGGCTTCAATGGTCTCGTGCGCCACCTCTAACATGTCCCGTGCGCGAGCCACTTCTCTCGCGTCTTTACCCACGATACGAATCGTGCGTTGACGCGCATCTACGACCACGCGATCGACATCACACACGTTTTGCACGTGCTTCACCTTGGCACCACCATCCATGAGTAAATCCTGCATCGCCTTGTACCCCAAACTAAACTCGCAACGCAACCCGGCGTCGATTTCATCCTGAATTTTCAAGCGTTCATTTTCCAACAAAGACGCCGCGGCGACGCGACGGCGAATGCGAACTAAATCTCCAAGCGTAACCTCAACGAGCATCTCCACGCGATCGAGCACGTCCACGTGCGCATCCTTACTCACGTCCAAACCAACAAACACGTCGTCGTCCTCCCTCGCCGCGCCGCCGTCGGCGTCTTGAAAAATCGTCAGCGTCACCGCCCCATCACCGCACGACAACGCCTCAGACAACGCCTGCGCGAGTTCACGCCCACCATCCGATAACGCCCACGCTTTCGTATTCCCATCCGTCGCGAGCACGCGAGACCGCGCCGGATTCGACCGCATCGCTCGAACCGACGCCCGCGGCAACGCCCGTCCGCGTCCGCGCCCGCGCGCGCCACCCTTCGCCGCATTCCCATCCCTCGTCGTCTTCGTCGTCGTCGTCGTCGTCGTCGTCGTCGTCGTCTTCCCTTTCCCTTTCCCATCGATCCCATTCGCATTCGCATTCGCATTCGCACGCGCCGCCGTCCCGCGTCGCCCGCGAACACCATCACCAGCACCAGCACCAGCACCGACGTCGTCATCCGCACCCACCGCAGCCGCCGTCGCACCGGTCGTCCCGCGCGCTGCGCGCGGCGCCGCCGCCGCCGCCTTCCCCGCGCCCGCTCGCGCGCGTCGCGGCGCGTGTCGCGACCCACCGTCGTGGTCCGCACCCATGATCGATGACCGAATGCGACACGCGATCGATCGGCGTCGCGATGTGGCGCGGGCCGACGCCTGGCGCGGTGTGACATATTGAACCAACACAACGCCTATGTATGCGATCAAAACGTCGTTTTGTTTGTGAAAACGTGTAGTACACATGGGCGAAGTAGGGATACAGTATGTAAAACTAGGGTTGACGCGGTCGACGACCTTTCGGCCAGCGGCGCGCCCGTCGGCGCGGCATCGGTCGGCATTGCTCGACGCGAGACGACGGATATGACGACGGCGGAGGAGTTACAAAAGACCACGTTCGCGGGGCGCAACGCCAACGTGTGGTTTATGTGCGGCTGGGCGCTGATCATGTTCATCGTCGACGGCATCGTGCTCGCGATCGATGCGCCGCCCGGGGAGAGCAAGTGGGGGTACGGGCCCACGGTGTTTTTGATGTGCTTGGTGCGTGGTATAGATGGGTGTCGTCGCGTGGGGTGTGATCGTGGTGTGGTGTTCGTGGAGTTCGTGGTGTGGCGTGCGCGCGCGTGGTCGTGCGCGGACTGTGGGTGGCGGGCGGCGCCGGAGCCGCGCGTTAGGGTGGGATCCGCGCCCTAGTCTGGGCGAGGGAATATACCTCGCTGTGCGCGCGCGAAGCGTCGAGTGGGTATGGGTAGGGCGTGGAGAGGGGTGTGTGGTGAATGTTTACGCTTTTGCGTGGCGTGTGTTGTCGTTCGTCGTCGTTTGCGGCGTGTGTTGTTTGGCGCACGTTGGAGACTAACCGGAGCGTCTCGTCTACGTACTTTTCGCAACGTTTTTATTAGATTGCCTCCTTGCTTTGGGGCGCGGTGTCTATCCGTAAGACTGAAAACAACCACAAGGCTGAACTCAAGCGTTTACGTGAAACCAAGACGCTCGCGGAATTGATGTCCATCAACATGGGCGCGTAAAGAGGTTGCTCGCTCTCTCGAGTGACGTCTCGTCCGACGCGCGCGACTCGACGTAGTCCGCGCGCGCGACTCGCAGCGCGATGCACACGGTGAAGCAGCGTGTTAGATAAACATGTACACAGCGCCCGAATCGTCGGGGATATTCTTTTGTGGGACGTTGGAATAATTTACTTAGAGAAACCACTAAACCCCGGCGCGCGCGCGCAATGCGCGCGCGGCATTCCTCACTCATCGGTGCCCTCACGACGTGCGCGACGTAAACGCACCATGAGCATCATCATCGCTCGTCAATGTATTGCATCCGCCGTGTCGCCGTCGCACGGTGCCGCGTCTACGCGTCGTCCCGCGAGAACGCTCGCGCGCGCCGAGGCATCCACCTCCAACGGAGACGAGCGATCGCACGCATCTTCGCGACGACGCGTGATGATCTTGAGCTTAACCGCGGCGTCCGCACTCGTGGCGAATCGTGCGAGCGCCATCGAGGCGAATGAGCTCGAAAACAGCGCGTTCGTCGCCGAGCTCAAGCGCAAGAGTGACGAAAAACGAGAAGAACGCAAGCAAGAGCGACTTGACGATTACAACAAGAAGAACTTTGGGGATTACTTGGACTGGGTCGCTGGCAACGACGCGTTGAAGGACGAATCGCAGTTGAGCGAGAACGATCGCGCGATTCGCGCGTACTTGAAGAGCATTAAGAATTGAGACGGGTGGCATCGTCCACATCCAGCGTTACAATAATAGCAAAGACTACGTTCGTAAAAGTTTGAGTTAGAAATAGAGTGCTCTGCGAAGGAGATCGCGTTCCCATCATCTAAGGTTGCGCACCGCCGCGCAGTTCCTCCGCCTTGGCCTTGAGCGCGGCGAGACCTTCCTCCGGCGTCGCGGCTTCGCCCAAGGCGCGCACCAACGCCGAACCGACGATGACACCATCCGCGCCCCAGTTCACAATCTGCTTCGCTTGCTCCGCCTTGCTGACACCGAAACCAACCGCAATTGGCTTATCCGTCACGCTTCTTAACTCTTCCACCAATTGCTCGACGCGCGTCGCCACGTTCGTTTGCACGCCCGTGACGCCCGTGACGGAGACGAGGTACACAAAGCCCTTTGTCGCTTGCGCAATCTTCTTCGCCCGTTCAACCGGCGTCGTCGGCGTAGAAAGCAACACCAAATCGAGCCCATGCTTCGCCGCGATCTCACTCATCTCATACGTCTCCTCTAACGGAATATCCGGCACGAGCAAACCCTTTGCCCCAGCCGCCGCGATATCCGCGCAAAACTTCTCCACCCCGCGTTGATAGATTGGATTGTAATACGTAAACATCACTATCGGCGCCTTAATCGTCGGTGACACCTCACGCACTAAATCAATTACTTTATTCATCGTCGCCCCGGCACTTAACGCCCGCGTCGCGCTCGCTTGAATCACCGGTCCATCCGCGAGCGGGTCGCTGTACGGCACGCCCAACTCGATGATATCCGCCCCGGCGTCATCCAAAATCTTAAGCGCCTTTTTCGTGGCGTCCAAGTTTGGATCGCCCGCGCAGATGAACGGAATGAACGCGCGTTTGTTGTTCTTCAAAACTTCCGCAAAGGTGTCGCTCACGCCCAGCGCAGACGCGCGCACGACGCTCATTCTTGCGCCACCGCGTCGGTGTCCCAGCGCAGGGTTCTTTCTGGACGCAACGTTCGCCGTTGACGACGACGACGACGCGCGGAAGGCCAAGGCGGCGGACATGTGTGCAACGAAGCGTGCACGTGTGTCGATGCGACGACGGCGACGACGACCTGGGGTGCGCGCGACGCACTGTGACGTCGATCATCACCGAGCTGACCTATCCAAAAACACAAAGACTTTTTGTGACATTTGGCCGCCGGCGGCGCGCGCTTTATGGATGTAATGACTGTCCTATGATGCATCTATTGGTCTATGGCGACTAGGAGGGCTAGATTTTGAGGGTGACGAAACGCGGCGTGCATGGCGGCGGTCCAACCGTCGTGGTCGGGGATTTGCGGGTCGGCGCCGCGCGCGCGCAAAGCGCGGACGACGTCGAGCGCGTTGGCGAGCGCGGCGTGGATGATGGGAGTTTTTCCTTGACTGTCTGGAGCGTTGACGTCCACGTCGTTGGCACGCGTGAGGATGGTGTCAACGAGTTCAGGAATGTTCTTCCGCGCGGCGAACGTGAGGGCGGTCCAACCGGTGTGGGGGTCTCGAGCGTTAACGTCGACGTCGGCTCTGGCGAGTAACAACGCCACGGACGCCACGAACCTGGATCGAACGCGCGCGATGACGTCTTCATCGTCCGCCCACGCGCCACCCGTGGCGGAAGAACTTTTGGACAGCATGCTCGGCGTCAATGCTTGCGATGCGCCAACGATGGCACACATGAGCGGTGACGCGCTCGGTGCTCTCGAGCCGGAATCCGAGCCGCCAGACGCGTCGCATCCGTTGTCCAATAAATACCCCAACGCATCGGCAAAACCGAATTTCGACGCCATGCACACCGCATTTAACCCACCTATGTCCTCGCACGCGTTCACTCCGCGCGCATCTTCGTCGTCTTCCTCCTCCTCCTCGGCGCGTGTCGTCTTCGATTCCCGTCGAGCGACGACCACCAACGCGCGAGCGCACGCCTCGAACGCGCGCTCCGACGACCTCGCCCGTCGCATCGCCCGCACCACGCCCTCACACGTCGCCACCGGCATGGCGGTGAGCATGTTCACGATCGTCTCGTCACCACCCGCGCGCGCGCCCGCGCCGTCGTCGTCGAATATCGCGCGTTCGAACCAGGCGTTCCACTCCAACTGTCCCCGCGACCGTCCTCGCGACTGCGACTGCGACTGCGACTGCGACGACGACTGCGACTGCGACGATGATGACGACACGCACCGATGCCTCGCGACGCGTCTCGACGCGCACGACGCCGACGCCGACGCCGACGACGCGCACGATGCCACGCACATGGCGCGTCGCACAATCGCGGCGTCATTCATTCACACGCGGGCGATGCCATCATGTCGACGTGGTATGCCGCCGACGCGCTCGCGAACGACGTCGACGCGCTCGACGTGAGGAGTGGCGAGTCGTCGTCGTGTGCGATACTCCCGAGCGGTGGCCCGCCGCCGAGCTTGAGGTTCACGACGCAGGATGAAGCCGAACACGTCGCCGAACGGGCGCGGGCGACGGAGAAAGCGTGCGCGTCGTCTATCGCGCGCATGCAGACGGTGATGGAGGATTTACGACGTGGCGTGGAGGACTGGGGAGAAGACATCCGATTGCGAGTGCGGGCGTTGTCGAGTAATCAGCAGAGTTTTCACGACGGCGTGGAACAGTTGCGAGCGACGCTGGAGCGGGAGTTGGCCAAAGCGCGTTCGATGCGCGTTGGTGGTGCTGAGGCTGCGAAAAGTGCGACACAGAAGTGTTTACGTGGTTGCGAGGCGTTGAGGGCGAATGCGTTGCCGATGTTGCGAGAAGTGAGCGAGAGCTTGACATCGGAGCGCGCGCAAATGTCCCGAAAATTTCTCGCGGCTTGGCAAAGCGTCGAAGACGAATTTTTCGAACGCTTCAACGCGCTGGTGGATTTCGACGCAGAGATCACACAGCGCGCGACGCTCGTTGATCCTACATCCTTACTTGCGCTCGTCGAGGACGCGTCGACGTGTGCGGGCGCGCGCACGCCCGAGCTCGCGCGAGCCATCGACGCCTTTGCCATGGAATGCCTCGTTCCAAAACGGTTGAGCATTTTACCCAAAGCGCGCGAAGGCGCGCGCGCGAGCGACGTGGCCAAACCCATGCCCACGCTCGTCGCCACGCCACAGCCGTTGACTACGCCGTTAACGCCACCACCAAAGACGCCACCACCAAAGACGTCGACGACGCCCGTCGTCGACGCCGCCCGCGCGCGCGAAGCCGTCGCTCGCGAGCTCCAATCCTTCCTTTCCGGTGCCCTCGCCGCGCGCGACATCGACGCACACGAACTCGAGTCACTCGTCGATGAATTCCTCGCGTTTAGCTCGCACGCGTCATAGTTGTAGCCATATATATTCGCCATTTATCCGCCAGTCGCGACGCGTGGGCGCACGTGCTGAAAGAACCGTTATTGTTACCTCGAATTCAAGATGTTGATGATGCTGTTCAACGCGCGTTTCGCGTCACTGTGCGACGACGCGGTCGAGGTTCGCGCGCACCATTCGAAGGCATGGAAAGCCTACACGAGTGTAAACGCGCGCTCGACGCAGGGTTGATCGCGCGAGAGGATTACGACTGCGCCAAGGATTGGTTTTTATTCGCCCATCGGATCTCGAGCGCGAGAGAGACCGGCGTGTTATCGCCCGCTGACGTAGCGCACGTGCGACAGGCGTTGGTGGAGGCGATTCATAGCGGTGCGCGAGACGTGCGGTGCGATGTGAAGGCGTTATTGGATGAGACGTTGACCACGGGCGCGACGCGCGGAGGCGACGCGAGCGCGGATGCCGGGGTCGGTTCGGCGTTGAAAACCAAGTTCAATGTGAAAAAGAGCGTGGCGGCGCAGCCGACGTTCATGGTGAAAATGGCGGAGAAGGCAGAAGAGTCGAATGAGAATGTGGAGCCGGCGGTGGTGGAGGTGATTGCCAAGGCGCCAGTGGCGCCCGCGGCGCCTATGGTTCCGCCACCCGTCGCGCCTCCGCCTCCGCCCGCGCCCGCAGCTCCAGCGACGAATGGTGCGAGCACGGTAGAGGGCAAGAGCATGAGTGGTGTTGCCGTGGCGGAAGATTGTATTTCTGTGTTTAACAAGGTGAAGCTGCGCTCGAGCGGTTTGCAATGGGCTGTGTTCCGCGTAGAGGAGACTGAAGGCTCGGTGTTGACTGATGCCACGGGAGCTGCCGGTAACGGTGATTACTCTGCATTTATCGCGGCGTTGCCGGACAACGAGTGCCGATATGCGATCTATGATTACGAATACGTAAACTCCGAGGATTGCGTGTTTAGCAAGCTCGTGTTTATCATTTGGAATCCCGACGGCGCGCGCTTGAAGAACAAAATGTTGTACGCATCCACCAAAGATTTCTTCAAGTCTCGCTTGAGCGGCATCGCCGTTGAAATCCAAGCCACTGATTTGGACGAAGTGAGCGAAGAAGAGTTGCGAGCGAACGTAGGCGCCATACTGACGCGTAAGTAAGCTACATGTTTGTTTGTTTGTAATCAATGACAATACGCTGCTGATTGAATAACTGTTATACAATATCGTCGCTGCGTGGTCGCGCTGCTGCTACTAAAACTAACTGACTATTGCTCTCGTTCGATCGTTCGAGAAGCTACAAAGCCTTTGGACCGAGGTCGGCGTAGTATACCCCTGAACCCTGATGCGCTCGGAGTCTCGGTAAGCACCAGGCGACGTACCAATACTTGCCGTGTTCGTCAAACGCTTCTTGCCAATTCTTTACTCGACCTTGATCGAACGCCCACTTCGGCGCGGGCACCCCGCGTGCTTTCGCCGCTTTCACCAAGTCGCTATGATCGTAGTAATCAATCGTTGTGTTTCCTACGGTGACTAAATACGCCTGCCATCCGCCGAGAAACGCCAAGGCTACAAAAACTGCACCCGCCATGATTACGACATAAATCACATTCCGAAACACTTCATACGGCACGCGGTTTGGATCGTCGATAACGTATAACAACAAAAACGCCCCACTCCCGGCTGCCCACGCGCACCCCACGCCCCCGAAGAAGATAAAGTTGAAAAAATACCGATAGTTGCGCGCGCCGACGCAATTCATCACCCAAGGACAGTGATGGTCCATCTTCAACACACACCTTCGACACACCGAACAATGATGCGTCATATCCGGCTTCACCGTATCACACAACTCACAATACCTCCCTCCGCGCGCGTAATCCTCACCACCACACCCCCCTCGCTCGCCATCATCCATTCGACCAGCGCGTTCAATCGCTCGCCTCGCGCGTCCATCCTTTGGACTCCCAGGCTTTATCCACGCGCACATCGCGTGATTAAACGCACAATTCCCCGCGCACGTCACCATGATGACATCACTCACTATTTTACTCACCCCGTACCCGCGCTCACCGAGCGTCACGTTCGTCGTCGTGCACGCCACGTACGCGATCGACGCCACCAGGGACTCGCCAAACGCAAACAACAGCGGTCCGCACAGCGCCAGCGCGCGGTCGCACCCGCGTTCGACGCACGCGCACGCCGCGGTGATGCGGCCGGTGACGCCCATGCGCGACGCGACACCGAGCGGCGAACGCGTCGATGACGAATCGAGTCGAGACGCGCGCGCGTGTGTGACGGTGGGCGCCACTCGAGCGCACGCGTTTTGGAGTTTCGACGACGACGACGACGACGCGGGCGCGACGACGCGGCGCGCGGTGGGCATGTCGTACGATGCGGACGTCGTGATTCTCGGCGCCGGGTTTGCCGGGCTACACGCGGCGCGGTGCTTATCGATGGAGCACCCCGAGCGACGCACGGCACCGCGTGCCGCCGCCGCCTCTTCGTCGACGTCGTCGTCGTCGTCGTCGTTCGCGCCCGTGCGGTGCGTCGTGGTCGATGCGTGCAGTGAGCCAGGCGGGCGCGTTCGCGTGGAACGCGACGTCGCGCCGTGGGATGTGAATTCGGGTCCGGAGTTCATACACGGGGATGAGAACTCGGTGTTGAAGAGGTTCATCGACGCGTGCGGGTTCACGACGCGAGAGCGCGAGTGGCCGGATAGATATTATCTCGGTCTCGAAGATGCGTTATTGAGTGCAGATGACGCCGAGGAGACAAATGCGGACGTGCGCGAAGTGCATCGGTTGTTTGATGAGCTTCCGGATGTGCCAGGTGGAGACGCAAAGGACGTCACCGCGTTGGAGTGGTTGATGTCAAGCGTGCGAGCGAGCGAGCGAGTAATTAGTTTGGCGGAGAACATATATGCGAATGATTTCTGTGCGTCGTTAGGGAAATTAGGAATGCATGAAGTCATTGAGGAGAAGAAGAGATGGGTTTATGGGGAAAAGTACTTGGTATTAGATAGACCGCTGCGCGACGTGGCGCTGGAGCTCGCGCGAGGCGTCGACGTGCGGACGAACTGGGATATTGCGAGCGTGGATTATTCTCAGCCCGATCGCGTGGTGGTGACGCGAAAAGGATCAAACGACAAAATTGTGGCCAAGAAATGCGTCGTGGCTCTCCCAATCACGGCGTTGCGGAGTAGAAATAGAGCCAATAGTGTCAAATTTATCCCTCGTCTTCCAGAGGCGAAAATCAACGCCGCGGAGACTATTCAAATGGGGAACGCCGCCAAAGTATTCATTGGATTTAGAGAGATCGTATGGCCCGATGATTTATTCGACGTCGTGTGCACTGATTGCTTCCTTCCAGAGTTTTGGATCACTACGTATCCAAAATCGAGTCATCCGCGACAAGCAAAGAACGCCGAAGAGGCGCAAGCGATTGCGGATACAAAAGGTCTCGTGACATTTTTTGTCGCCGGGGATTTGGCAAACAAGATTTCGAAAATGAAAGAAAGTGACGTGATTGCGAAAGCAATCGAACAGTTAGATCGAATATTCAAGACGTCGTGTAAGGAACGCGTGACGACGACGAAGATTGTTAATTGGGCAAACGAGCGCTTGACACAAGGCGCGTATACGCACCCAAGCGTTCACGCTGGAAACTCTCGAACATTATTAGCGGCGTCTGTATCGAATACACTATTTTTTGCAGGTGAAGCCACCCATACAGGGGTTAATCCATGCCTGCAAGGAGCCATGGAGACGGGCGAGCGAGCGGCGCATCAAACACGTGCCGCGTTGTTTGGCGTCGGCTCCAGCAAACTTTAATACATGAGCAAAGCATGAATTACATTACCTAACGTTGGTACACTATAACGCATCAAACTATTGATCTCGCAACTAGGGCGCGGCGGGCTTAGGGTCTATTTTACGAAGATACGATGCGATGTCTTGCATGAGCAACGTTTTTAAGTTGTTAACTTTTTCAAAGCCCATCGATTCTTCGATGAAGCCTCTGAGCACAACGCTCTGAGGCTGATTTACATTGTCTCCGTACTCTAACCGTACTTGCGGCTTGCGCTCGCTCACTGAATCCACGCGCGAGATTAATAATCTCTCCAATTGGGAGACGAAATCTCGTACGCCAAACGCGGTATCAATGGTGTCTGGTACGTCAACGTTAACGATGATGGGTATGAATTTTCGTCGAGACAAGTTGCGTAAGGCAGCTCCGAGAATATCTGTATTGGGCACGATGAACGCGTAGCCATGTTCTGTGGATTGAATTCTTGTTGAATGCCACCCGACTTCATCGACCTTGCCTTCGATGTCCTTCCATATGATGTGATCTCCCTCAACAAACGGCTGGGTGACGAAAATCAAAATTCCACTGATAAAGTTGCTCACGAGCTTTTGTGCGGCGAAACCGATGGCGATACCTGATACCCCACCGATGGCTAACAAACCAGTCATGTTTACGCCGAGTGCGCTCAACGTAGTGTATGCGGCGAACAAGCAGATCGAGACTGAGAGCGCCTTGTCAACCAACGCCGAGCGCGCTTGTACTTCCCATTCGACGCCTTCGTCTCCTCGGAGTCCGGCAAAGTGCTTGTTTATAGCCTGTGAGACGCCATCTTCGCGATCGTACATTGTCGTATTATCCTTAATGACTTCTAATGTCGGTGGCGTCTTCAACTCCGATGCCCACTGAGCCACTGTAATCGCAAAGTACACCCAGAGCAACTTGAGGCTCTTTTGCACAAAGTACACCTGTATCTCAGTCGTCGTCACCGTGCCGTTGGCGTTGGCGTCGAACAACGACGCAAGAAACATTCCAAAAGCGTTGAGCCCGCTGAAAATGGAAGTAATGTCATCGTCCAACGTATTGGAATCGATACGAATCAATGTGATATCGTTTGGCACTAACGAAAATACTTGACTCGCCAACGCCCACGTCAACGTCGCCGTAACCATCTTCTTGACGTACTTGCACGACCGCGTGATTGCAAGTGAAATCCACCACCACGTATTCATCGTCATCGGCTGTATCATTTGCGCCAAATTCGTCATCATCGCCTCCACGATGCGTGGGACCACGCCAGTGTACAACAATAACACCGTCACCGAAAGCGACCCGTACGTGTCCTCGAGCAACACCTTTGTGCACAACGCCGACAATCCACTGTGCCAATGTTGCACCACGAGCGACCCCAAATACGCCAACGCCGCGACGCTCACCACCGCGCCTCCAATGACGAAACGCACATTAAACACCGTCGGCGCCAACGCCGCGTCCGCTTCTTGTAGCTTTGTCTCTGTCGTCCGTCGCGCCTCGAGAAGTAAATCCCGAAGCGACGCGCTGCGACGCGTCCACGTCCCTCTCTGCGAACCAGGCGCCATCGCGCGCGTCACCACGCTCGGACGATTGCGATCGCGACGGTGACGAGGATGCAAATATCTTGACACCGACGACGCCGCCGCCATCGCGACGACGGCGCGCTGCGTGTGCCACGGCGCGCGACGCAACGGTATTCCAGATTGTCGCGCGTGCGATCGCGCCGGGGCGATCGCGCCCATCGTCGTCGTCGTCGTCGTCGCCGCCGCCATGGCGCGCGCGCGATGGTGTGACGTGACGCTTTTTCTCGACACGACGGCATTGCGCGCGGTGCCGTGCGACGCGCGTACCGAACGACGCCGCGGTGCCGGTGCGGGCGCGAGCGCGATGACGCGCGGCGCGGTGCCGGCGGTGGTGTTCGTGGGCGTGACGGCGTGGGCGAGTTTCGTGAGTTTGGGGCGGGCGACGCGTGCGATGGTGGGGACGTTGGCCTACTTTTACGTGCCGTCGGTGGATGACGACGACGAAGACGGTGGTGGTGGTGGTGGTGGTGGTGGTCGCGGTGGTCGCGGTGCTTCGTCGACGTCGACGTCGGTGGCGTCGTCAAAGCAGAAGAAGAAGGCGTCGGCCGCGCGCGTCATGGCGACGACCACGGTGGCGAGGGTAGATTTAGTGCATGAAACGATGATGAATAGACCGATGTTTGAGGATTTAGACATCGTCGCGTTCGTGGGGTTTGTGCTGTGCGCGAACGCCGCGGCTCGGTGGTGCGCCAGTCGGTGGTTGAATGCGGACAAGGATTCAATGACGCCGACGTTGGCGTTATTTAGCGTTGTAATCGCGATGCGTGCGTTGATACGCACGTATGCGGATAGAAGCACGCCCGGGGTGGAGCGTCAATTGTCGTTTGTGATTGGATTCTTAGCTTGGATTGCGAGCACGTTTATCGTGTTCTTCGCGCCGTCGTCGGCTGTGGTTTTCAACTACAGCCTGCTCGCAGATGACATCAACGCCGCACTGAGTACCGCAGCTGGTGGTTTGATCACTTTGCGCGTGAAAGCTTTGCACGTGGGTTTGACGTTTGCGATCTTTGGTGGCACTGTAGCGGGTTTGATTCTAAGCGCGGCGGCGCGCATGGTGAAATCGTACACGCTCTTCACCCAACTTCCAGAGTGGGCCATGGAATACGCCGGCTCAGCCGGGTGTCCACATTGGCGCAAGTTCATTGTGCGCACATCTTTTGCGTTGCCTCTGCTCACGTTAGTCGTGAGTGCGCCGAGTATGGTGAGCGAGCCGCTGGGTCTATCAGCCGAAGCGGCTCGCGACGCGCAGTCTGCGTTTTTCGCATTGAGCGCGTTTGCGCTCTTCACGAGCGTGCAGCCTTTGACGCAAGCGTTTTTAGACAGTGGTCTAATCACTTGGTACGAAATCAAGGAAGGGTCGGCGGATAAAGATAGACTTTCCGAACGCGAGCGTCTCGTCATCGGCCACCGATTGGATTTGACCAACCATTTGGTGTGCAAGGTGGCGCTGCAATGCGCGGCTCCTGCGTTATTGCTTCTCGCGTGTAGTATCGCCATGTGGACATATGGCGATATGGATGCTAGCGCTTCATTCATCCCTCCATCGGTGATTGTTGAATCGTGCGCATGCATTGCGTGGTTTACGTGTCTCTATGGCTGCCTCGCCGGCGGCGTAGCGATGGTTGTCATTCAACCCGAAGCGTTTTTTGCTAGATAAATCATTAATAGTACATATTAAGTGAACGCTCAGCGCTTGCGACGTCGACTACGAATGTTCTTTAAATTTGCCTCTCCATCCTCTACGCTAGTGCCCGCGGGCTGTGATTTGATCGCGACGCCGATGGCGTGGGGCACGAACGGCATCGTCGCCCATTTGCCGTCAAATTCAAGCGGCTCGTTGAAGGCAAAAGTCGCTTCTATGGCGTCGAATAGTTTTTGTCCTCGCTCGCCCGACGCCGGCTCGACAAAAATAAATCTACCACCTGGCTTGAGCACAAGTGCCGCCTTCTTTGCGACCGTTTTCACTTCTTCATCGGACAATTTCGCCAAGCAACCCGTGGTGACGACGGCGTCCACCGAACCCGCCCGCTGTCCCCAAAATAGATCAGCGTCCGCCGTGCCCGCGATCACCGTCGCACGCGGTAGCACTGGGATTTGAGTTTCAATGCTCATGCGATTTACCAACTCCGTGTTCACGTCAGGATCTACGCCGATAACCATTTTTGTTGACTTTGGATAGTAGTACAGATTTTTCGTGTCCATGCCAAGCTCGACGACGACGCTTTCGCGGGCGATTTGCCGCCCAAGAAAACCCGCGGTGGCGTACTGAAGCGACGCATACAGCGCAGTTCGAGTCCCACTCCTTGAGATGCTATACAGGCTCGCGCGTGCAAACCGATGACGTGCTGGAATCAAAATTCATACTCACTGGCGCGTCGAGGCGCGAGAGTAGGAAACAACACGACAATCTTCTAATAATCGCCGCCGCGCTCAATGCACGCACTCACACTCGTCGTCCTCGGTGCTTCATCCCATCGCGTATTCCTGGTCTTCTTCGCCCGTCCTTCATCCTCCTTCTCGTCGCGTTTCGTCTTTGTCTGCGTCGTCGGCGCTTCATACGTAAACACGTGATAGTGCGGCACATCCACCGAATTATTCTCATTCAAATCAAAATTCCACGCCGTAACGCCCGGGAAATTCTCACGCAAATGCGCGCACACCCATTCCACGATCGCATCGCCATCCATGGGCGCGCGCGACCACAGTGTTCGATGCGTCACGCCCGGAGGACACGCGTACGGAAACATATTCGCCTCTAAAACCGTCCCCGCATCCTTCAACACCGTGCGCTCGATGTGCTCCTCGACGCCGTATGACCCGAGCGCGCGATCGAGAGCATCGATGTGCTTCTTTTTCGCCTCCGTCGTCGCCTCGTCGCGGGTCCAGTACTCGAGCGCTAACGTAGCGGGCGGAACGCACGCGCGTCGTCGCTCGAGCGACACGCACGACGAGCGGCGTTTGAAATCTTCATCAAACGTCTCGCTCGGCATCGGTCGCTCGGCATCGTCATCGTCGCTGTGCATATTTCCGTGCGCGTGCGCGCCGTCGTCGGCGTCGCGCGCAGGCGACGCGTAGAAATGAATCGAAACTTCATCATCTTGTGCCGTCGCGTTCGGCGCATCGGAATCGCGCGTTTCGCCGTCGCGCGAGGGCGTGGCGACGTTTGAATGCGATGTGGACGCGCATGGTGAGGATTTCTCGTCGCGGTGCGCGCGCATCGCGCGCTCGACGACGACGCGGTCGAGCGCGACGCGCATCGGTGTCGCGGCGCGAAATGCCGTCGCGGCCACGCGGTCCCTTTGTCGTACTATGTATACAACATATCTATATATACACCATGGTAAAATATCATTGACGATAAAACGTCTCGTTTCATTACTTATATCTAGGGTTTACAATTAATATATGTATACACGAGCCCGCGGTCGCACGCGCGCGTCGAGACGTCGCCAGAACGCCACTCGCACGACTCACGCGCGCGAGAGCACGCGACTCGCGCGCGCGCACGAACGCACGCATTCGTTCTTCGTCCGTGCGCGCGCGTGCATCGGCGCCGCGCGCGAAAGAGCGCGACAGAGAGAGGCGAAACCGATGATGCCGATGGTGTTGCCATGCGATCGCTCTCGCGACGCTTTAACGTCGTCGACGTCGTCGTCGACCCCGTCGTACGGTACCGACGTCGAGCGCGGCGCGAGTGATTTCGACCGCGCATCGCACGCGCGCGCGCCGCGGTGGCGCCGCGCGGCGGTGGCGACGGTGAGCGCGATGGCGCTGCTCGCGTTGGGTGTTGGCGTCGGCGCGTCGGCTCGCGGGTCGACGTTTCGCCCGGCTCGGCTGGGCGTACAGCCCGATGCGCGCGGAGTGGCGCCTCCGGAGAGTGAGGGGTTCGTGCGCAGCGCGCGTAGGAACTATGGTGCGGCGTTGATGCGTGCGAGTTATCATCAGACGCGCGAAGTCGGCGAGGTTGACACAGCGGAGGAGGCGGACGCGTTGGCGGATCGAGACGCTTTAGCGGATATCGTCGATGAGGAATTTTATGATGATGCGGATGATGATAAAAGTGACAGTAGTGCGGGGAGTAGTGAGCATCCAGCGGAGGTGGAGAGTGGGGAGACGATGGCGGAGAAGCGGGAAAAGGCGGCGGCAGAGGCGAGACGGTCGAGGTCGGCGGAAAGCGACGCTTCATCGAGTGACCGTGGCGCGAGAAAGGTACCGAGTAGTGGTGGTGGTAATAGTTTCTTGTCGCGGGCGAATCGCGAAGAGGCGTTGAAGAATCAGCGTCGAAGAATGCGACGCGAGGCGCGAGAGGCGCGCCGCGCCGAGGAGGACAAACACGAAGCGGAGGACAAAGACGGTCAAGTCGATGCCGATGTTCCATCCGAAGATGTCGAGGACGAAGATCAAAAATATTACAAATCTATCAATGGAGGATGGTTTCACGTCAAGAAATCAGCAAAGACTGATAAAGACGCGGATGACGACGGTGAGTACGCCGACGGGGACGCGAGCGACGCAGACGTCATCTCCTTGCACAATTCCTATGGCGAAATTCCAGGTTTACTCGATCACTTAAAGGCAAACGGCGCCCAGATTGGTCAAATGCGCGTGGTGACGTACGCAAATTCTGCGTATTGGCCCGTGGCGAAGCTGCTCATCGATTCAGCGCGTAGAAACGCTCCAGGAGTCGTCGACGCGTTAACTGTCATGGTGACGGACAGAGGCACGCTCAAAGAGTGCGTTGAGACTGGTGTGATGTGCTTCTTAGACACGGACATGATTGATGTGTTGGGCGAGCACATGAACACCGATGGGAGCATCTCCGCCGGTCGAGACGACGCGAATGGTGATTTAGGCAAGGCGCTTCGCATCGTCTGGACTTGGCGTAAAGTGCACGTCGTGTACACGCTCGTGCAAGCTGGGTACGGATGTTTGTTTCTCGACGCCTCGACGGTGTTGTTGAATGACCCGCGCGAACTCGTGCGTGCTAAACTCGATGCTGGAGCGTTGTTAGTGACGTTATCAGATTTTGGTGGCCAGCTCGAGCAAAAAGCCATCAACACCGGTTTAATCGCCGCTCGGCCAAATGAGTACATCGGTAAGTTGCTCGAGGATTGGATGAAACTCGAACCCGACGCCACGGACACCGAACAAGCAGCGTTGACGTGGAATATTGCTCCAAACGCTCGAGCGGACGGGGTGATAATCACCGCTTTGAGTCAAGCCGTGGCGCCGTCTTATTTGACGTTTGACGTCAACGCGCACATGAACCGCGACAGCGGACAATTTAGCGGGTATTTAGTGCACGCCGCGTATTGCGGCAGCGTTGCAGGGAAGATTGCTTTTTTGAATCGCGTCGAGCGGTTATCGCACGACTCGACAAAGATTCTTCCCGTGAGTAAAGACGAAGAGCGCGGGTGCGACGTGTTTGATAGGCACAAATTTTTCTCGTGCGGTTTGGCCCCGTGGGATGGAATTTGCCAATAGCGACAAAACGTAGGAATTTTAATAGATTTACAACAGTAATGATAAGCGCCGCACTGCTACTTTAGGCTTCGCTTTAACTGAAGCGATTGCTTTAATGATGGCTTTACTACGCAATATCACCCGACGCAGATTCGCGTTCTTTTTGAAACAGTCTCGTACGTCGTCGCTTCTCAGCGACCTCGATGAGCCCACTTGCGTCTATGTGCGGTATCCACCGCAACCGATCGGGAATAATTTTCAGCTCGCGATCGAACCGTGGCGACCCTCGAAGCGCTTCTAGTTCTTTGATGAGCTTTTCAGAAATATTCACGTATCCTTGGTCTTTGAAAAAGCGCACGGAACTGTGATTTTGCAGCGTCGTCACGATGTCATCCACCCGAACGTATGTCTTTTTACTCAACTCGGCGACGCTCACCTCGCCCGTGACGCCGTCCAGAGCATCCAGAAGCACGCGACTCCAATAGCTCTTGTAAGATAAGAACCCTAAATCACTCAGAGGTCGCTCCGGGGTCCCGATGCGCCCTTCGCGCTTGGATAATTCATACGAAAACGCAATCAAAAACGCGCCGTATCCTCGTCGCTGATACGGAGGCAGCGTCAAGATGCACGCCAAATTCGTATCCACGTCGCCCTTCTCCTTGCTAAAGTACCCCACAATTCTATACGTGTCGTCGTGCTTCTCCGTCAACACGTAGAAGTAAAACGCCTGAACGTCGTAGTACAACGTCTTGTGATCCAAAAACAATTTCGCCACCAAGCATAAATTCTGACAATACGTTGTCGCCGTCGTGCCGTCGATTTCAAACATGCTCAGCTGCTTACGCGTGATTGCGCCCGAATCACGCTCAAGTACTTCGGGCTGACGATAAATCTCATCCCCCGGCGGGTGCTTCAACTCGCACGAACGCTTGTGTGCGATGTACGCCTTGCGCCGGCGATGATACTTTAAACAGAATTCACAAATAAACAATCGGTTTTCGTCGACGTATTGCTCGGGAAACGGCGAGTGATACCAACAATCGATGACGAAACGCCCCATTTCGATCCAGTTGACGTTCTTCATTTTGACTGGTAATTTCTGACCCGATGACGCGTGCGTGGCATGTCGAGGCGTCGTCGCCGTCGTCGTCGTCGCGGTGTTTGTTTCGTGCGTTTGCTTGGCCGACGCCGGCGCTCGCTCGTGAATGTCGCTCCTCCCCTCTGCCACCGCCGCCCTAGACGCAGGCGTCGTCGCGTGCGGTGTAGACGTACTCGCAATACGCCCGCCATCGCGCACGGAAACATCCTTCGCTGCCGCCGCCGTGGTCGCCTTCGTTGTCGGCGCCTCGTCGGCCGCGCGAGCGCTCGACCCGCCCGGAGGCGTCGTCGCATCTTTCCGAACCCGACTCTCCATCACCCATTCATCCATGCGATTATCGTACCCATCGTAACGCACATAATATTTCACCACGTGCGTCTTGGCCGCCGCGCCAGAAGCGTCGTCGTCGACGCCTTCTTTGCCTCGTTGAGGATTCTTCGCGCCGATGACCTTCCTCGCCACGATCGTCGCCTCGTGCAGCTTGCCATCGAACGTCGCCAGCACGTGCGCGCGCGCACCGACGTCGAATAACGCCACCACGCCATCGTCCTCGCCGCCAGCCGCGGGCGCGGTCGCGATCGTTGTCGGTTTCATCGTCGATGAATTCGCCCCGAGTTTGCGGAACAATTCGTCGAAATTCGCCCCGGGCACGACGCGCGAACGCGTCGCCGCAGCGGACCGGCACGCCCGCGCCTTGACCGCCGCGTCGCGTTCGTCGCGCGATCCACCGCCCGGCGCGCCGCGGTGGTGCTCGCACTCGTCGCGTCGCCGCGAACGCGCGCGCCGTGAAATGGCGGCACCATGGCGACATCATCAATGCACGGCGACATCAACCACGCCTCGCGCCTCACGCGACCGCGCCTCGCGCCTTTGCGACCGCGCACGAATGGCGCAAAAATACCTCTATCGATACGCACCGCACTCGGACGTCGTCGTGGCGGCGATCGACGCCATGGAACGACGTGACGCACGAATTCGTCGGTTCGCGTCTTCATTCGCTGACGCGCGGCGTCATCATCATGCCCGTCGTCGTCGCGCCGTACGTCGCGCGCGGCGCGCTGTGCCGCACGGTATCGATGTCAACATTTCACGCCGCTCTCGTGGCGAACGCGTCGGCGCTGGCGATGGACGTGTCGCTCAGGGCGAGGGGCGGGGCGTCGTTTGCGAGACTCTCGGACGATGCGACGCCGTGCGGTGATGATGATGCAAATGCTGATTCGTACGCGAATGCGACGATGGATGACGACGGGATGCACCGTGGATTTACGCTCGTGGCGACCGTGTCGTCGGTGCGCGGGGCGATGGAGGTGCGCGTGGTGCGGGAGGATGTGGATGGATCGTTCGCGCGCGACGTCGCGCTCGGCTCGATGCCGACGACGTCTGACGACGGTTCGATGCGAGATGATGGTTCGTTTACGTTTCGGATTGCTGTGCCGAGTCGAACGACGACGACGACGACGACGACGACGATTAATAGTCATGGCGCGTCGCCATCGGCGTTGGAGTCGTCGTCGTCGTTTGTGGAATCGATTGTGTTTTTGGAAACGAGCGGGATCGAAGACGCGTTTGCGCGCGTGACGTCGATGTCGATTGAACGCGACGTCGACGACGAACGTAATGGAAATACGACGACGACGACGACGACGACGACGGGTATCATTGATGATGAAGTGATGACATTTGACGCGAATGACACGACGAGCGGTGCAGACGAGACGTCCGCGGATGCGATGACGCTCGCGGCTGAAGCGTTGGCGCAGGCGTTAGCCGCGCAGCAATCGGCGGCAAATGCGAACGTGCCTCCGATTTCGGCGACCATTGATGGAGGCGATACATTTGCTTTACTTTGGGTCTTACTCGCCGCGCTCGTTGGTGTGGTATTGTGCGGTGTTGGATTCGCGTACGCGCGGGTTCGTCAGCGCGCCGCGATGCAACGAGCGGCGGAGGCGCGCACAAAGAAATCAGACGCCGACGCCGACGCGAGGAACGCAAAGACAAAGAAGAAGAACGACGACAACGACGACGTAGGGGTGGCGTCACGCGCGGAAACGCGCGTGACCACGAACGCTGCGCCGCGTGCGCACGCCAATGCGTTGGGATCGTATCACTATCGTGGCGCGCTCCCGCCGCTATTTGCGCACATGAATTCTCTGTCGTTGTCGCGACGGTCGTCGGCTGAACGACAGGCGCGCGTGGAGCGATTGGATTCGCTCGGCATCGTCGCCGCCGCGCTCGTCGATGGTACCGATGACGCAATGGTAAATGCGAGAGGTGATGACGCGGTGACGCTCGATGTGAACCGCACCGTGGATAGCGAAGAGAACCATCGCGTGGCGCTCGACATCGATAGTTCGCGGTCATTCGCGGATGACGCCGACGCGCTCGACGCCGACGAAGGGCGCGATGTGGACGACACATTCGGATTTGCGTGCGGACAAGGTGAACGCGAATCGAAAGTCGCGATGACGGCGAGTGAGATTGCGAATGAAATCGCCGAGCTGAACAATTCCTTGATCGCGGATGAGGGCGACGATGAGGACGACGTCGAGGACGCGTTTGCGATGATTTCGTCGCAAGAATTCGACCGCTATGTGCAAGTCTTTGAAAAACTCGGGTCGGGATCGTCTAGTTCGGTGTTTTCTGCCACATGGCACGCACAGCAAGTGGCGTTGAAGTGCTTCACCGACGCCGCCGACGACGCGTCAAACGTGCAAAAGGAAATTGATATCATGCGCTCGATTAATCATCCATCCATCGTCAAGATTTACGCCGCGTGCACGTCACCGTTGTGCTTATTGCTCGAACTGGTGCACGGTGGGTCTCTGCATGAAGTGTTGCATTGCTCGTATGCTGGACGATCGGTGGCGCTGGCCGAGAAAGCCGCGGTGAAGATTGCGCGCGACATCGCCGACGCGATGGCGTACTTGCATGAACTCAAGCCGCATAAAATCATCCATCGCGATCTGAAGCCGCACAATGTGTTAATTGAGAAGGACTCATTTCGTGCGGTGTTGGCAGACTTTGGCGTATCTCGCGCGGTGCGCACGTCGCTGAAGACGGAACGCATCGGAGCCGGGACGGTGAATTACATGGCGCCGTGTTTGTTCACCGATGGCAAGGCGACGGAGAAGGTTGACGTGTACTCTTTCGCGATGATTCTTTACGAGACGTGCACTGGGATCATTCCCTGGAAAGGGAAACACCCAATGGCGGTTGCATCGTTAGTGACGAGCGGTAAACGTCCCGCGTTGTCGTCGACATTCAACGTGAGCGACGACATCGTCGCGCTCATCAAAGAATGCTGGCACGGCGACCCCGCCGCGCGTCCAACGTTTCGCGCAATCACCTCTCGCCTCGACGCGCACGCGTGCATCTCTGGTCGTCTCTGATGATTACATTATGATATAGTACATTAAACATTAAACATAATATTATTCTTGTCCGTCACCACCGCTCAAACTCCTCGACGCGTGACGCTTCATCAACTGCGCGTTGCCCTTTTCCACCAACGCTCCGGCGTACGTCTTCGCCAAGCCATAATCAAATTGCTTAGCATACGTCTCTCGAGCGATAATCACCCGCAACGCTACGGTAGAATTAATCTTCATAAACGCATCCAACCATTCGTCGCCGTCGCCGAGTGGTATGGTCTCCATGGCGCGTCTCAAGTCGTCGTAATCTGGGCACATCACTTGACCGTCTCGCCCGGTGACTTGCGGGGCAAAACCCCCGTCGTTTCCCGCGCCCTCGAGGTGGCTCTGCACCACGCGAATGGCGACGTGGGTGAATAACCGACGGAGGGTTTGCGCGGCTTTGAGTTCGGGGCTTTCGCCGCCGAGCGCGTCGCCGGGGATGTATAACTTGGGGAGGTTTTTGTCGTCATCGCTGGCGTGAATTCGCGTCGGGTGGCGTCGTGGATGACGGGGGTATCGCGCGGCGCGCGCGGCGTACGACGACGACGACAGCAGCGTGGATGCCGCGGCGCGGGTTGCGGCGATGGCGGACGTCGCCATCGTCGTCGTCGTTCGAGCGGCGCGCGTCGGTTATGAGGACGAAGAGGCGAGACTACGAACGTTTTGGGTCTTCTAATACGTGTCTCGTAGTACTGATGAAACGCCTAGTACGTAACAAGCTAATAGTCTAACCATGCGGTCATGTATTCGCACGAAATCGGGTTGATCAAGCCGTCTGGGCGGCACTCGTTGATGACGGGACACACGCCGCACGGAATGTCCGAGTACGCGTTTGACTCGGGAATAGGCAACGCCGCTTTACGATAGTACGTCTTCGGCACGAACGCCTCGTCAGGGGCATCAGCCATACCATCGTCCACGCTTTCATCTTCTATTTTATCCACCTTGCCGTCGTATACCAAGGTGCTGACAATCTGCAACACGTCGTCGATGCGAAGTTCGACGTGGCTCAATTTGCTACGACGCACGAAATCGCTCACCTCTTCCAGCGTCACTTTTTCTTGCGAGTAGATAAATTTCACGCACTGCTCGCGTAGAACGTTGATAAACTCGGCGTCGTACTCTTGCTCGGTGTACCACGCGCCTCCAGTGATTTCTCGACTCGGTTCGAGCTCGAATAACATGTACACTTTGCGATTTTGCTGCGCCACGTGCTTCACCGCCTTGATCAATTTTCTCGCCTCCAAGGTTTTAAAAATCTTCGTAATCTGCGGCGCCGGTAAATTCGATCGCGCCTTCAATTCTTTCGTCCACATCCCCGCGTTTCCGGCGTGCTGGATGATTTGATACACCAACATGTCCTCCGTGCTCAAACCCTTAAACTTGGCGGCGTGCTCCTCGCGCACGCGCGCGTACACCAACGTATCCCCTCGCCTGAAAACCTCAATCTTCCTCTGACTCAACAATTCATTAATCGCCTGTGCGCGCTCGTTCACCGTCATGATACTCGCCGTGGCGCTCGCGAGCACGGCGTCTCGAACGCCGGCGCCCTCGCCCGACGCCGCGCGCTTCGCCTCCCCGCCGTCCGCCTCGTCCACCTCGTCCACCTCGTCGTTCCCATCATCCCCATCGTCGTCATCCACGACAACCCCCGTCGCCGCCTCGCCCCCGCCTCGTCGCCGCTTCCGCCCCGTCGTCGCCCGGCGCGTCGTCGTCGTCCCACCGCCGCTGCGGCGGCTCCCACCGCCACCACCCATCACCGTCGTCGTCGTCGCGCCATCGCCATCGCCATCGCCGCCGATGTCCCCAACCTCGCCGCGTTCGATGATGCCGAGCACGACATCCCGTCGCTGGCGCGCCGCGGCGACGTCCGCGCTCGCGCTCGTCATCGAATGCGGCGACGCGAAATGCGTCGGATGCCGCGGGTCGTTGCTTGCGCAAGCGCACACGCACATACCCCAGTCGTGTACTGTTTGCGCATACGCATACGACGTTGTATATTGCGACACCACGCCATGGATGGATCGATCGCACGCTGGTGCGCGCGTCGCGCGATTGGGGCGATATGGATGCGCGGGCGTATCATACGCGTGTAGGGATCGAACCATCGCGCGTGTTTGTGTTATTTTGGTCGTCACAGTCGTCACAGTCGTCACAGTCGTCACAGTCGTCACAGTCGTCGTTCGCGACATTCGCGTGTGCATCACCAGAAAGAGAGAGAGAGAGATGTTTTTTATTTACATCGACACTTTGATGGTTGTGTATTGCGGATCGCGTGTAATTCTTTAGCAATGGTATACAGATGGGTACTCTGTACACTGTACTACGGTCCGTATGTCCGAGAATCTACATAATTCAGCGGCCGCGACACGCAACGATCTCGACGTGCGCTCGATCGCGCGTCACACCGCCGCGCCGCGCCCGGACACTCCCGCACACGCAACATCATCACGACAATGTTCGCCACCACCACCGTTTCCGCATCGGCCGTCCGCGCCAGCGCGAAGTTCGCCGCGAAGACGCAAAAGCGCGCGCAACGCTCGATCGCGGTGCGCGCCGAAGGCGAGGAATCCGCGCCCGCAGCCGCGCCGGTCAAGGTACGTCGCGCGAGGGCGATCGCTCGCGTGATATCGGGGGAATGGTTGAGGAAATAATGTGTTCGATGCGTGCGCGTGGTTGGAACGCGGATTGGCGCGTCGCGCGACGGGCGTGGGGGTGAGATTGTCTGGGTGCGCGATCGAGCGTATCTTTGGGATACACTGGATATGCGACGGGCGTTCGGGGGCGACTAGGGGGCGCGAGATGCGCGATATCGACGAAGTGGGCGTACGAGATCGAGGAGACGACCCGTAGTGGTGGTTTTGAGCGCTCGTTGGCGTGCGCGGCGCGCGTGCGGCGCGCGCGTGACGTCGGGACTGGGCGTTTCAGAGCGCGTTTCGGAGCGCTCGCGCGGGCACCGATCGAGGAGACGTTTGAGTTTCCGGTTTCAACGTAACTGACGTGCGTATTTTTATATTTAACTCGAGCAGAAGGCTGCGCGCAACACCGACGACCTCGCGCCGTTGTACGTGCTCGGTAACTCTGACCAATCGCTCAGCTACTTGGATGGCTCCCTCCCGGGTGACTATGGTTTCGACCCGCTCGGTTTGTCCGACCCGGAAGGCGCTGGTGGTTTCATCAACCCGCAATGGTTGGCGTACTCTGAAATCATCCACGGCCGCTGGGCCATGCTTGGCGTTGCCGGTATCGTCGCCCCGGAATTGCTCGGCATGATGGGTCTCATCCCGAAGGAGACTGGTCTCGTTTGGTTCAAGTCTGGCATGATCCCGATGGAAGGCACCTATGACTACTGGGCTTCTCCCCAAACCATTTTCTGGGTCAACGCCGCGCTCATGAACTTTGCTGAACTTCGCCGCGCGCAAGACTACTGGAACCCGGGTTCCATGGGCAAGCAAGAACTCCTCGGGTGGGAGAAGATGCTCGGCGGCTCCGGTGAGCCGGCGTACCCGGGCGGTTTCTTCAACTTGATGGGTCAAGGCAAGTCCGACATGGCCAAAATGCGCCTTAAAGAGGTGAAGAACGGAAGATTGGCTATGATGGCTGTATTTGGTGCGGCGGCAAGCAGCGTTTTGACCGGCGACGGCCCCGTTGAAAGCCTCATCAAGCACATCCAAGACCCGTTCGGCGAGAACCTTTTGACGAACTTTGCCAAGGTTGGCGGCGTCTTCTAAGCAACGACGTGATACATTAAGTAGCCTTTAGTTGACGTTTTATCGCAAAGCATCAAAGCATCAAAAGTATTAAACATTCGTGCATGAAAATTAAACATGTTTAATCGTCTTCAATGGGGCAAAAGAAGAGTTTGGCGACATCCTCGCGCCCCGCCAGTCGTAAAACTGTCCTCGCGACTCGTCTCGCGTCCGCACCTATAAACGCGCAATGCATCTCGAACCGCCCGCATCGCGTCAAGGCGTCGAGTACACGCGCTGCTCGACCGACATCACAGCGTCGATGCTGTAAACATTCGTCGTGGAGCACTCGAATGCAGTCCCGTAACGTGTCGATTCGAAGCTCAGCCTGCGTCGTCGTTCAATAATTTGCGCACATACATATACATATATATCCATACGTCTCACCTTGAATATGCGCTCAAACGCATCGATAGGAATAATGTCGAGTAGAAACCTAGCCTTGGCGGCGTTGTCATCGCCAAACCGACGCCAAGTGCGCGAAAAGTCATCCACGCCTCGAGGCGGCGCAGTCAACGCCGAGTGGTCAACGCTCGCCTTTGCTGTTGTCAACGTCGATGGCGGGAAGTTCAAAGCAGGAGAACGAGTTCTCGACGACAATGACGCAGATGACGACGACGACCGATCGCGCAAATGTTTGAGCCAAGAACCTTTGGTAAAAGGCTTGAGATTGGCGCCTAAAACCAACTGATGAAACGCGTCGTAGCCGCACCGCTGCGCCGCGCCACGCTTCTTGGCGTCATTCACGGCGCGACGACGCGCATCCACGTCGAGCGCGCGCGCGAAATCTTCAGCTATCGTGTCCCTATGCGTCATGCATGCATGTCTCGCGCGTCGAGGTGTGACGAAGAAAGAACGAATTTGATTGATTTTCTGACGTGGGATAACAAATCATCGAGACGCGAATAGCACAACCTGATGAGCTACGCGCGCAAATACCAATAAGATTTTCTGTTTAATAATTTTGCGAGCGTATGGCTAATACACATGTGCCACAAAATTAGTACACTTCAACGTGCCATTGTCCGTTCTTCTTCAAACCTTCCAACCACTCTTCGTAGTTGATCTTCTTCTCCTTGCAGACGCCTTCGAGCATGGAAAGAATACCCGGCATCATACCCTTCAAGCCGCAGAAGTACATGTGAGCACCACCGTCGAGGAGTTGGAAGACTTGGTCCTTGTATTCTTCAACCTTGTCTTGGATGTACATCTTACCACCAGACTTGTTGGTGTCTTCGCGGGAAAGCGCGTAGTCGATGCGGAACTGATCCGGGAAGCGCTTGGCGCACTCTTGGAACTCGTCGTCGTACAACTTGGCGTCAGAGTTGGCGACACCCATGAACAACCAAGCGAGACCCTTGAACTCCCATTCCGGAACGTCTTCGAGGAAGAAACGGCGGATGTACGAGCGCATCGGGGCGATACCGGTACCGGTGGCAACCATGATGACCGGCGTCGCCGGGTCCTTCGGCAAGAGCATGACTTGACCAGTCGGGCCAGTCATCATGACTTCAGCACCCGGCTTGGCGTCGCACAAGAAGTTGGAGCAGATACCCTTCTTCGCCGGGTCTTCCTTGTTCATTTCCGGGCACCAGTACGTGGCACGGCGGACGCAGAGGGTCGCCGTTTGGCCATCGAACGAGTCACCGTAACGGGACGACGCGATGGAGTAGAGGCGGACGCCGTGCGGCACCTCCTTACCCTTGGAGTTCACCTTGGTACCCGGCGGGATAACACCGTAAGATTGACCTTCCCAGAACGGCATCTTACCACCGTGTTCGATGATGATGTGGCACGTCTCACCAGTCGCGTTCGGGCCGACGATGCGCTCCACGGAGCGCACCTTGCCCACAAACGGTTCCTTGTTCTTGTACGTGTTCAACGGCATTTCACCCTTTTCGAGCTCGAGCGGCACCTTAGCGCGGCCTTTCGGGTCAATGGTCTTACCCGCCGTCGGCGAGCACTTCAACCCGAGACCATAGTCCGTGCCTTCGGCGCGAACGACGGTTTGACGAGCGACGCGCTGTTGCGCGACATTCGCGCGAGACACGCGCGCGCCGGAAAACGCGGAAACCTACGCGACACAAACATCCACCGTCAGCACGCCGTACGAACGCATCGAGGCCACACCACGCGATTCACACACTATTACGCATCGTCCGAACGCCCCACGCGCGGCGCGGCGCGCACGACGACGCCGGCAGACGCGAACCAAACCGCGCGCGCGCGCGCGACCTTATCCTAAACCCCACCACCGATCGCATCGAGAGGTCGCCACGAATTCGCGCGCTGTACCCACCTTGGCCGAGATGTTCATCTGCGCGCGCACGCGAAACACACACACAAAAATCACCGTCAGTCATCGCACGCGCCCAAACGCCCATCGCGCGCTCGCGTGCGCGCAAAACCTCGCGCGAGATCGCCACGATCGATCCTTCGCGCCCGCGATCGATCGTCCCTCGAGGCGTTGGCATCGATCGCGCGCGCGCTCGACGTCGCGCGACCGCGCACGAGGCGCTGCGCTGACGCCGAACGCGCGAAGAGTCGCGCGCGCGATGGATTGCGCGCGAGAGACGCACCGTGGCGGACATGTCGTCGACGAACGGCGTGTGTGTTATGGCGCCGGCCCTCGAACGACCTCGACCTTCGCGAAGGATAAGCGAGGGACTCGTGGCCTGATTGTGATTGGTCGGTAAAACCCGACCCACTGTGTTGACCAATCACGACCAGGGACCTCGACCTCGAGTCCTCGAGTGGCTCTCAAGCCACGCCCGAGCTCGACGCGCCATATCGCGTCGCGCGCGCGACCGCGAGCGATGTCTTCGCGCGCGACCGCGCGCACGCGTCCGCATGCGTTCGCCTCTCGCGACGTCATCGCGCACCGCCATCGCGCCCGTCGCCGTGTGGGCATTAATCGCGCCGTGCGCACCCCATCGACGTCGATGGGGTGGATGTCACACACGCGGCGCCGGTGTCGTTCGTCGCCGGTGGCGGCGTTCGATGGCGACGCCGACACCACCGGGTCGCTTCTCGACCAGCTCGACGATGCGTGCCCGGTGCCGCGAGATCAGCGTCCGAGTTCGCAATTGCGTGAGCTGGAGGAGAGCGCGGTGCTCGGGTGGCCGGCGCTCGGCGCCGGGGCGTACGCGACGCGCATGTGTGTCATGTTTGTGTTTTTCTACGCTGTGATTGCGTATCCGATAGCGTGCGGGTCGTATAATGCTGAAACGGAGTTTGTGGCGTGCGTGGTGAGCGCGAGCGTGGGAGCGTTTGGGGCGACGGCGGCGATGGCGTTGAATATGTACAACGGGTGGTCGTACGTTCGGGATCGGCTGCTGAGCGCGACGGTGGAGTACGAAGAGACTGGGTGGTACGATGGACAGGTGTACGTGAAGGATCCAGAAATGTTGGCGAGGGATAGGTTGTTAGGGACGTATACGGTGCGACCGATCGTGGAGATGTTGCGTAAGACGTTGTTGGGATGCGGGGCGACGGCGCTCGTGTCGTTGGTTGGATTGCGGTGGATCGACGCGCCGGCGGGGTTGGAGACGAACGCCGGCGCGTACGGCGGGTCGTACTCGGCCACCATGGCTGCGAAATACGAAGACATTGATGACGCCGCCGCCGACGACGAGGAGGACATGGAGGCGATGCAAATACGAGCGTACGGTGCGCCTTCGATGAACGTCGTCGTCACAGATGATGCCGAATGAGTCGTCGAGTCAGTCGCCCACCAGATATAGAGATAGTCAGTCCTTTGCTGCTGTGTACACATGCATTAAAAATATTCTACAATCTACACCTAAAACTAAACAACGCTACTGCTACACTCCGTTCGCTTCGATAATTTGTATAAAGCTCGCAAAGTTTACGCACGCGTGCGCGTGGAGCGGCAGCGGCGCTCGAAGGCGTCCGCTCGCCTCGTCGACGACGACTTCGCTCGCGCACATCATCCCGAGCTGTGACAATCTCGACGCGTACAGCGTCGCAACGCCCCGTAACGCCTCCATGTCCTCACTCGACGTCTTTTCGTCCTCGTGCGCTTTCATGAGACGCAGATGAACGCTCGAAATATCCGCGCCGCACGCCATCCGTCGGCTCCATTCGCCCGCCGGAGGCGTCGCGTACGCCTTCACGCTCCCCGACGCGTCGTCCGACGCGATGACCACAGCCATGTCACCACCGTTCGCCGCGACACTCGCCGTCGTCACCACGCTCGCCGGCGCGGCGTCGGGTTCGAAGCACGTCATCTCGATGCGCAACGCGCGCTCGAGCGTCCCGAGCGGCGCTCCGAGCCACGCCTCGCGCGCGTCGGCTCGGCTCGGCGCTCCGAGCGCGCACATCACCACTCGTTTAAACCGCGACTCGGCGCTCGACGCCTCGCCGTACGTAAATTCGAGCTGCTCGGCGAGCGCGCTGGTGCGATGGACGAGCCACGCGATGCCGCGCGTTCGGACGTCGTCGCGCGACGCGAAGGGTTCGGCTTCGACGGTGAAAAATTCGCCTCGAGCGTCGCTCCACGCGGCGACGACCCATCGGTCGGCGACGATGACGTACGCGCAATGCAAACCATAATCAGTGGTTGTCAACGCGTTGTTGTTGCTAATGTTGTCGTCGTCGTCGTCTCGCAGTACGTATAAGGGCTCGTACGTGGGAAACGACGGGAGTTCCGCACCCGCGGACGGCGACGACGTTTCTAAAATTTGAAAACACGGATGCGGACGCCGTCGACCGACGACGCTCGCGCCCGTGACCCCAGCGCGTCCATCCGTGCGCGTCACATCCGTCGCGCTTCTCGGAGGCATATCCATCCCGTCGTCATTGAGCGGTATTTTACGCGTCACCGTCGGTCGCATGGCTTTTAAAAACACGTTGAATGCGACATTTTTCACGCGCGCGGGCGACCAGCCGTCGGCGCCGCACCACGAAGACGGAAGCGCTTGAATAGAAATCGAGAGTAAACACCCATCGATGGACCGCATGGCGGCACCGACGACGTGTGATGCCAACGCGAGCGCGGCACATGCGTCGATTTCGTCCATGTCATCGGGAATGATGACGTACAACGCGCACGTCGCCGGCGCGCGCGAAGCGACATCCGCGAGCGCTCGAGCGGCGAGACTCAACGCCGACGCGTATCGCTCCATGTGCGTCTCCGTCGTCGTCGCCTCCGACAACGCAGGCGGCGCAAACAACGCAGCGTCATCGTTAGCGATGATAGGTTCGTGCGCCCCGAGCGCACAGGCGGCGTACTCGCGCGAAATCTCGCGCATGACGCGCGCGCAGCCGCGCTCGAAATCCTCCCCGGGGCGCCGAAACGGCGTCGCCACGGCGTACGCGATGTTCTTCACCGCACCCGAATACGGCTCAAACGGCGCCGCAATCCATCGGTCGAGGTAATGCTTCGCGTGTGTGCCCGTCGACGCGCCGGCGACGTCGAGCCAATCGCCTTGATAGCGCACGCGGACCCCGCACGCGGGGGCGAGCGCGAGCGACGTCGACGTCGGCGCAAAAAAAGCTCCACATTCTCGACTTTGCGCACTCGTGGTGCCGTCGACGCTCACACCCAGCGCCCGTCGCGCGCGCGCAAACGTCGACACGGGATCGCACGTGCCTACGGCGATGCGCGCACACGCCGCGAGCGCGTCGGCGTCGCGCGCGACGGCGTGAAAGACGGCGCGTCTGGCTCGTTTCGAAAACTCCATCCGCGCATGATTCCCCGCGCCGTCGCCGCGCCGTCGCGCGTGCGCGGTCGATGCCGCGTGCAATGACGTCCGCCGACGACGCGTCGACCGTTCCCGCGCGTCGTCGTCCTCGCGCGCGCGCGTCCACGGCGACGGGCCGTATAAAATCACCGCCGGCGTGGGCGCATCGTCGCCATCGCACGCCCCATTCGCACCTCTGCGCGCGTCATCCTCGCGCGCGCTCGACGCGCCGGTCGAGAAATCACCCATGCGCGTTTTCTTGCGTCGTCATCGCCCGTCGCCGGTCGCGTTCGCGCGTCGCGCGCGTCGCGCAGTGCGGGGTGTCGATCCATATATCGGACACTCGGCAGCGCGTTGAATTCAAAAACCATTCAAACGCGCGCGTCATCGGCACTTCGCCGCGCGACGCGAGCGCCGACGACGCGCGAGGGCACGCGATAGAGACGGAATATATTTTTCCTCGCGCCACCGCACCGCTCGCGCGCGCGTTCAAACGCGTGCGACGCGGGAATTCGCGCGCGCGCGCCCGCGAGCGTTTGAACGCGCGGGTCGTTGAAGACCATCATGTCTTATGCGACGCGCCGACGCTCGGCGCGCGTCTCGGCGACGCACGCGCGCGCGAATAGTGAAAGTACAATTTCGTACGCGGCGTTATCTGACGTCACCAACCGAGGCGGCGTCGCGGGTGGGCACAAGGGGGCGGACAAGGGTGTCGGGCGCAAGCGCGCGCGCGCAGCCATCGCGTCGACGGGCGAGGGTGACATTGTCGATGATGGCGTCGCCGTCGACGACGTGATCGTCGTCGCGGACGTTGAGAATGATGGAAACGATCGCGATGGTGCGCGCGCCGCGCGGTCAGCGCGGAAGAACGCGGCGACGGGGTCGGGTACGTGTCGTTCGTGTGCGCGCGCGGTCGTTTGAAATTTTTCAAAGAGTTTTTCAAGAGCTTTGGACTGACATTGTGCGTTCGCGTAGGCCGCGCTCGGTCGGAGGCGCCTCCGACTGTGGGTCCAGGGGATGATTTAGAGTGCCTAGAGCGCATGCCGAGCGCGCGAGGTGCGTGAGATCGAGAGTGCGCGCGCTGTGATTGGCTGAGCGCGAGCGCGCGCGCGCGTTTCAAATTTGAACTCAAAAGTTTTTCAAATTTAAAAGCTCGTGACTCACCCGATGTTTTATTGTTTCGTGTTTTACGCGTTTACAGCGTCGACGCGCGCGGTGCCGAATGATACACGGGGGATGGTGCAAACGAATAGCGTGGAGTTTCCGTTTAGTGTTCACGGAGGTCGACGCGCGCAGGAAGTCGCGAGCGAAAACGTCTTGTCGCCGTACGTCGTCAATGGGAAATATTTCAAGTGCGTCTTTGCTTTTGTCGGTGATTTTTATTTGTTTCGTCGGTGAAATCGAGCGCGCGCTGAATCGTGTTTCATGAGACGACGCACCAACGCACCGTACGCGTGTACTGACCTCGTGTGTTCTCGTTTTCGCAAACGAATAGCGTCGCCATGCGGCAACAACTCGTCGATTGGATGGGCGAGCAACACGCCGAATTATCTCTCACGGATGAAACTCTTCACTTGGCTATTCGCTACGCCGATACGTTTTTATCCCAACGCGTGCCGGATGTGTTTTTACAGCGTCATGGGTCGGGTTCAGAGCCCGTGCCGTGCGCGCCGCTCAAGCCGCTCGAAGGTAAGCGCACCTTGTACAGCGTCGACGCGTTGCACCCGTTGTGCAACAAGTTGAAACGTCTCGGGATTACGTGCGTGTTTGTCGCCGCAAAAGTCACCGAAGTCACTACACCGAGTGCGGTAGAGTTTGCACGATATGCCGACGTGGCGTCGTTTACCCGCGAGCAGCTGTTGTTAGCCGAGCGTGCGTTGTTGCGCGAGTTGAATTATTCCCTCATTCGACCGACGGCGTTTTCCTTTGCCGAAGCGTACGCGGCGAGCGCGAAGAGCGCTTTAACGCGCTACGCCGATCGGTTTGATTTCGAGTCGTGCAATTTCGTAGAATATGGCACGCGGGAAGATTTCTTAAAAGAAACAACGTACTATTTGGTTGAACTCGCTGCGATTGCGCATCAGTCGCTCGAGTTTTCTCCGTCGATGCTCGGCGCCGCCGCCGTATGCGCGACGCTTCGACACGCGAATATCGCATTCGACGAAGTCCCAATGTTACGTGAAGTCGCTGGATATAGCGATAAAGAGCTGGAAAAGTGTGTAGAGTTCCTTAAGAACGTCACGCGCGATGCTTGGATGATTCAAGAGTACGGTGAGGGGTTGAACGTCAACGTCAAGTATGAAGGCGTCGCCGAGTTTCTCTTTGAAGAGTGCGGCAAGTACGTCGATTGATTGGGCGCCTAGTGAATCGTCGTGAACCGGGAGTGAAACAGCTCCAAGAAAAGGATATACACGACGACGATTTTGTGTGGGGTTTGGTGGTGGTGGTGTGTGTGTGTGCATTATTATATTAGCTTGCGAATGGTATATAAATTTGAATCGTCGCTCGCGAACTGACGCAGAACGACAAGGCGAGAGTCTTCTCGTTTGGCGACCGGCGCGCTGGCGATGATGCAACAACTACATATATAGTATTATGGAATAAGTAAACGACTTTCTAGAAGGACGCAGCAGCGCGCAGACTCTAAAATCAATCAATCAATACGTACGAGTGGTTATTAAAAAACAAATATAAAATGAATTGGTGATGAGGTGAAAACGAGATGGTGCGTGCTATTCGCGGCGCGCATGCTACAAACAATCAAGATACCGTCTCAACGCGCACACGTTGGACTACTTCAACATGGACGCGCCCGAACTTATGAGCGCAACGACGATAAAACTCTTCACGTACTCCTCGGGAATTTGCATCGAAATGTTCTTCGCGACAAAGTACGAACACGCCATGGCGGACCCCGCTAGTAGAGTCGCCGATCGAAGCCTAACGTTGCCATTCTTAAAGTGCGCCGCACTGACTGCTAAATTGGTAATCACCGTGGCCAAGAGCGCGGTGCCGCAAATCCTGTGCACCTCCATATCCGTCGCCGCCGTCAAATACGACGTCACGAGCACGCCTCCGCCCACTCCTATGGTCCCTTGCAACACACCCACCGCCACACCGAGCGCCAGCATCTCACGCTCCGCAGATAACGCCGCGAGCCACCCTCCGTGCTTATCATGCCTGTCTAAAAATTGATTGCGTACGATTTCATACGTATTCGTCGGCGGCGGTCGAACCACCTTGATGACGTACTCATTCGCCTTCGCCGTCGCCTCCTTCTCCGCCTCCGTCTCATCCGCACCCTTCTTCAACAACACCGAAGGCGAACACAAAATCAACGCCCCACCAAGCATCTTCCTCAACGTCTTCCCACTCAACCGCTTCGCCGCGAGCTGCCCAATCGGCGTGCACGCCGCGCCAATCAACCCCACCGTCGTCGCCGCCGGCACATCGCTCACCCCATTCTGCGCGTACGCAAAGCTCCCCGCCGCGGTGGCCCCGGTCACGGCCACCACCGCCGTGCCCACGATGTGCCGCGCCTCGTACCCGAGCGCGCTCAGCGCCGGGATGAATATCACCGCACCGCCCAAGCCGGTGACGGCGGACACGGAACCCGCGAATCCGCCGCTCGTGACGGTGAACGCCGCGCGCGTGAGCGTCGATGCGGTGTGCAGGTACTTGCTCGCCATGGCTCGCGCGACAGCACGCGAGGGTGCGCACCACTACGTCTCGGCGACGGGCGACAGGCGACAGCGAGGCGGCGACAGGCGCGTGACGCGCGTATCCCCGCGACGAGGGCTCGACGAGGTCTGTCTGTCCCTCTGTCCCTGGTCGTGATTGGTCGTTTTGACGTT
>Ga0255765_1000816_pt1 | contig 41132 bp, 27 predicted proteins | sample 041ome_8_FD_179965 | JGI IMG/M metagenome (GOLD analysis project Ga0255765, IMG submission 179965) | Coastal salt marsh microbial communities from the Groves Creek Marsh, Skidaway Island, Georgia - 041407BS metaG (version 2) | ecosystem: Environmental > Aquatic > Marine > Intertidal zone > Salt...
CAATGACGGTATATAAACACTCTTGGCGGCCACAGTGACGCGCCGACGACGTGTCTCACTGTTTGCGCACACGACGACCGACCGCGCGGAAAAAGCGTCGGATGGATGCCCTGTCACGTTGACCCCGATCGCGCGCGCGGCGGACGCACACGCGCGCGCGCTCGATCGCGCGATCGCGCCGACCGCCGCGCCGCGACGCGTCACATCGCGACCGGCGCGCGATGAGCGAAAAGGAGGATCTGAGCGCGCTCAAGCGCGAAGATCTCGTGTACAAGGCGAAGCTCGCGGAGCAGGCGGAGCGGTGCGAGGCGACGCGAGGCGACGCGACGGACGCGCGGACGCGCGCGCGACGCGCGGACGCGCGCGGACGCGACGCGATGGGACGCGGCGCGGGACTCGGGACGGGCGATCGGGGGCAGCGAACGCGATGGGCGCGCGAGGACGGGATCGGGAGACGCGCGATCGGGACGAAGGGGACGAGGCGGCGATCCGGCGCGACGACGGGCGAGGGACGACGGCGGGGCGAGACGTGGGGCGCGCGTCGACGCGCGCGCGACGAGGGACGCGCGCGGTGGGTCGAGGCGCGAGGGGTCGGACGCGAGGACGACGACGACGACGACGACGACGCGCGCGCGGGGAGCGAGAGGACTGACTTTTTCTGTTTCGAAACGAAATAGGTATGAAGAGATGATGGATTACATGAGCGAGGTGACGCTCAAGTCGAGCGAAGAAGAGTTGAGCGTCGAAGAGCGAAACTTGCTGAGCGTCGCGTTTAAGAATGTCATCGGCGCGCGACGCGCGTCGTGGCGCATCGTGAGTTCGATCGAAACTAAGGAGGAAGCGAAGCACTCGAAGGAGAGCGATAAGTGCAAGTTGATCGCCGCATACAAGGCGAACGTTGAGAAGGAACTCACGGACGTCTGCACGCGGATTTTGGATTTACTCAAGAACCATCTGGAGGATCGATGCTCCGCGGGCGAATCGAAGGTTTTTTACAAAAAGATGAAGGGCGATTACTGGCGTTATCTCGCCGAGTTCAAGGGTGGATCGGAACGCAAGGAGGCTGCGGAGGAGACGCTCTTGGCGTACAAGAGTGCCGAGCAAACCGCCGAAGCCGAACTCGCGTCGACGCACCCGATCCGGCTCGGCTTGGCGCTCAACTTTTCCGTCTTCTACTATGAAATCTTGAACGCCCCGGAGCGCGCGTGCCAAATGGCGAAGAAGGCGTTCGACGAGGCCATCAGCGAGCTCGATACTCTCGGTGAAGAGTCGTACAAAGATAGCACGCTCATCATGCAGTTGTTGCGAGATAACCTCACTTTATGGACGTCGGACATGGACGAATCCGCGCAAACGGGGCAAGACGTCGATGAGGAAGACTAGGTCCCACGGCAAGTTCCCACGACGCTTCGTTCGTAGTAACTCCGCTCAACTTTTCACACTTCTTTATACGAATGGACGAACGTTGCAATTAAAGTGAAAATGCTACAATATGAACCAACGCGAACGTATCTAGTGCTTAATCCCAAGCGGCGAAGTTCCTGCGCCCGCGACCTTGGGCTTGCGCAGCGGCGCCTCCGTGTAGAGCAAACCGAACCCCACGCTCGCGATTAAAGCGAGCGTTTTAACCACCGAGAAATCTTTAGGCCAGACGATGATGGTGAATGTGATCGTGGCCATCTTATTCAGCACCCCCACGAGCGTGAAGGTCGTCGCCGTGATGACGCTTCTGCACTTCCACCCGCTGTACGAAATCGCCACGCCGACGACGCAACTCAAAATCAAATAAAACATCGCCCCTTCGCCATCCTCCATCTCGAGCTCGTTTTCCCCGGTGGCGTAATAAAGAACTATAGTCGGCGGGATAGCCATGGCGTTCGTGTAAAACACTCGCTCCCACTGCGTCATCGCGATGTTCTCCGTCAGGTGTTTTCCGTACGTCATCTGCACCGCGAGCAACAGCCACCACACGAGCAACCAAAACATCCCCGCCCCGCCTTGAATGTCCACCCCGGTATCGTTCGCGATGTAAATCCCGGCCGAAATCACGACTCCCATGAGCGACATCACGCTTCGAGCGTTCGGGAACGCTCGATTCATGAAAAACCACTCGATCGAGCACACGATGAGCGGCAGGCAGCACCTCGCCGAAATCACCGCCCCGACGTTTGTCAGCATCAGCGCCTTCATGTTCGAAAACAACCCCATGGCGAACATCGTCGTGTACAGCACGAACGGCACGATCCGCTTCTTCTCAAACGGTCCCAACACTCCCGCGCCCGCGAATTCCATCACGACGACCACCGCCGCCGACACCGCGAGCTGCGCGCCCGCCACCACCGTCGGCAGCCCGTTCGCGCCCACCGCGAGCTTATTGATCACCAGCATCGTCGACGAGCACAGGGAGTAGATGATGATCCACAGCAACTTATCGCGCGCGCTCGCCGCGTCGCTCGCGCGCTTCGCGTCGTCGCCGGACATTTTCGCGTTCGTCGCGCCGATCGTCGCCGCGTTGGATAACCTTTTCGCGCGTCGCCGCGCGTCGTCGCGCGCGCCGCGCGTCGCGACCGCGCGCGCGTCGCGCGTCTCGCGTCGCGCGTCTCGCGTTCTTCGCGCGCGCGTCGAGCGGGCGCCGGCGCGACGGGCGCGCGCGACGGTGTGGCGCGCGGCGCGCCGTCGCTCGGCGCGTCGGTCGACCTCCCGGAGGCGACGTCCGCGCGTCACACCGTCGCGCGCGCGGCGCCATGGCGCCCGCGCGCGCGCTGCTGATCAACAACTACGATTCGTACGCCGAAATCCTGGCGCACGTGATCGCGCGGTGCGAGGGCGCGATGCCGTGGGTGATTAAGAACGACGAGGTGCACTTTTCGGAGCTTCGAGCGGCGCTGCGAACGACGGTGACGCGCGTCGTGATCGGGCCGGGGCCCGGGACGCCGGGCCGGGCGAGCGATTTGGGCGTCGGCGACGCGCTCGTGCGGTCGAACGCGGCGGAGGCGCGCGAGATGCCGATCTTCGGGGTGTGTTTGGGGCACCAGGCGCTCGCGGCGCTCGCGGCCGGCGGCGTCGCGGAACGGAATCCGCGCGGAGCGGTGCACGGACGCGTGTGCGGGGTGCGACACGACGGTGAGAGCGCGCTGTTTGATGGCGTGCCGTCGGGAGGGGACGCCGGGTTCGTGGCGACGCGGTATCACTCGTTGGCGGTGACGGCGTGCGGAGAGGAGTATCGAGCGCGCGCGTGGGCGGAGGACGACGGGACGATTATGGCGATCGATCATCGCGAGTTGCCGCGATTCGGCGTGCAGTTTCACCCGGAAAGCGTGAGCACGACGTACGGGGATAAGATCTATGCGAATTTTATGGCGATCAGCGACCGGTGGTGGAAGACGCGAGGGCGGGCGCCGCCGAGCGGCGAAGCGATTCCTCGCTCGCTGGGCGCGGCGGACGAGCCGACGACGCGCGCGTCGATCCCGATGACAGCGCGATCGCGCGTGCGATTAGAGTTTAATAGTTTGGATGTCGCGTCGTCGAGCGCGTTCACGACGGAGGGCATATTTTGGAGTTTGTTTGGCGGCGTCGAAGGCGACGCGGGCGACGTGGCGCGCGACTGCTTTTGGCTCGATTCCGCGGACGAGTCCAAGGGGCGGTTTAGCTTTATGGGCGCGCGTGGGGGGTCGATGTGGCGACGCGTGCGATATAATCTCGCGTCCGCGCCCGAGCGCGACGCGGACACGGTCGAAGATAACGGAAAGGTGTGTTGGCGCGTGGGCGGCGCGTCGACGCGTCGACGCGCCGCGGGGTCGATTGAGATTTTTGACGGCGAAGCCTCAACAACGACGACGCTCGAGCGTGGATTCGTGTCTTGGCTCGACGACGAGCTTCAGAGAAGAACGCTCAACGAATCGGACGCCGCGGCGTTGCCGTTCGATTTCCAAGGTGGTTTTGTGGGGTATTTAGGCTATGAATTGCGCGACGAGTGCGATTCGCTTCCGCCGAAGTACGATTCGCCGCTCCCGGACGCGGCGTTCTTCTTGGCCGATCGCTTCGTCGCGTTCGATCACGTCGAGCGCCAGGCGTACATCGTGGGTGTTTACGAAGAAGACGACGCTCGCGGACGCGATGCGACGCAATCGTGGGTCGCGGCGACGACTCGCGAGGTCTCGCGCCTGGCGACGGAGACCGTCGAGGCTTCGGATTCGCCGCCGACGACCTCGCCGCCGATGTCATCGACCGAGTTACTCGAGAAGACCGGTTTCAAGTGGCGCCGCGATCGCGATGAGTACATATCGGACATCAAAGCAAGTCAAGACGCCATCGAGGCGGGGGAAACGTACGAAGTGTGTTTGACGAACATGTTGCGCCGAACTGGTTCGCGCGCGGAGCCGCGCCGGCTCTATTCTGAGCTTCGCCGTAGTAACGCCGCGCCTTATGCCGCGCTTCTGAGCATTGGCGGCGACGAACACCCGTTGGTGATTTCATGTTGCTCCCCCGAACGGTTTTTACGCCACACCACCGAGGGTGCGCTCGAGGCGAAGCCGATTAAAGGCACGTGCAAGCGTCTCGAACCGCTCGGCGGCGCCGCAGACCGCGCCGCCGCGCTCGCCCTCGAGCGCAACGTCAAGGACCGTGCAGAAAATTTGATGATCGTTGACTTGTTGCGAAACGATCTCGCGCGCGTGTGCGACGTGGGCACTGTCGAGGTCCCGGGATTGATGCAAATTGAATCCTACGCCACAGTGCACCAACTCGTCAGCACGGTTCGCGGTCGCCGACGCGACGACGTCACCCCGATGCATGTCGTCCGCGCCACCTATCCGGGCGGTAGTATGACAGGTGCGCCAAAAATACGTACCATGGAAATCATCGACGCCTTGGAAACCGGTCCGCGGATGGTTTACAGCGGTTCGATCGGATTCTTTTCGCTTTCGCGCGCCTTCGATCTGAACATCGTCATCCGAAGCGTGCTCTCGCGCGGCGACGAGCAGTGGATCGGCGCGGGAGGCGCGATCACCATTCTCAGTGATCCAGTGTCGGAGTGGGAGGAAATAGAGCTCAAGGCGAGCGCCATCTTGCGCGCGGTCGCGCGTGTAGACCCATAGATTCCATAGACTTAGATAATGTGAGCGTCGTTTCGCGAGAACGAAACGAAAACGCCGCCGGCGTTGTCACACCTCGACGCTCGACCGATCGTTTCGTCCAAAACCATGCCCCAAAACGACGCAAATGATGACGATGACGCCCCTGACCGGTGGTTTCTCGATCCTTTCACTTCGCGCGACGTCGCCGGTGTTGCGTCCTCGGCGCGCGCGGAGCGCGCCGCCGTCCTCGAGGCCGCGTCGAAAGAAACCGCGCTCGCGCTCGCGCGAGACGCGATCGTGCGCGCCGTGCTCGATGGCACGATCGCGACTCTTTACAACGCGTTCATCATCGCGATGGAGGCACTACAGCAACGCGAGAGAATGGCGGTGTTGTCGGGTTTGGTCAAAGCGGCGGACGACGCGTTTGACCGAGCCGAGATCGACGACGTCGCGAAAGAGTTGTTTCTCGACACACAGATCGAGGACGAGATGAAAGAGATGTTCGACATTGCGAGACGAATTCAATTTTTTGATGAAACGGGAAAGTTGGAAGGCGCTCTGGAGTTGGTGAAGGATTTCGAAAAGTACGCGCGGAGCGAGGATTCGAAAGTCGTCGCAGTCGCGGTGTGGTGCGGGGCGTGGAGCGCGATTCAAAATGAACTTTTTAGACGTAGCGAGTGGATACGAGTGCTCGAGAAACTGTTTTGGACGATCCACACGCTCTGTTTGAGTCATCGCTTCAGCAAAATCCGCGCGTGTGCGGCGATTCAGTGCGGGGAGTTGGCCACCGCCGCGATGTTGAAGTTGTGCGATTTGCGCGTGCACGAGGCATATGCTCGTGATATGTTACGCTTGAGCTTAGATGAAAAGTGCACAGTACGACACGCCGTGTCCTGTAGCGTCTCCATGTGCTTCGTTAGACGCATATATTCTGGGCTTTTCACCGTAAGAGAAGCGGATGCAGCTTTGCTGTGCGCGATGTTTGTGAGTGCCGTCGGGAAAAGAAATCCTTTTGCGCACATCGATTACGTGAACAAAGCGCACTTGACAAAAACTATGAATGAAGGGTTTGCATCAGTGACGCACTATACCTTAGAACGCATGATTCAGTGCATGTTAAACGATCAGCTGTGGCGCACGGATGACAAAGACATCCTTGGACGGCGTCTCCGCGCGTGCGCGCTCATCGTCGAACACGTCGGCGATCGCGTTGCCCCGTTCGTCGATTCAATCATCAAGATGTTGCTAGATACTTTGACCAAGAGTCTTGTTTGGCGCGATGCGGAATATTTGATGGAAATATTGATGATTCACGCGCCCTCGACGCGTAGGACGTGGGTTGAACCGACGATGCTGCACGTAAACTCCGAGTTTACTTTGCACATGGTTGCTTTGTGTGTATGCGAAAAATTTCTCTCTAGAAGAAAGCAGCATGGCGTCACACATGCACTCAACTTGGATGATGTTGCGTTCATTTCAGAAAGTCTGGAGAAGACTATGTTTCGATTGGATTCATGTGACAAGCTAGATGATTCAAGTGGCGTCCTAAATTGCGTCGGAAGTATCCTTGCGTCATGTTTAGAGATTCTTCGTCAGCAGAATAAGGCTAGCATGGCGACGCGAAAGTTCAAGAAACTTGAAGCATGTGTGAAAATTCAGACTATGTACATTTGTGTGTGCGGAATGTCTTCCATCGACGTAACTAGCGAGATGTTGATGGCATGCACTCCAAAGGATGAAGTTGAGGCATCGGAGATATTTCGTCTCATCGTCGACCGTAACGTACCACTACGTTCGTTCCGGGCAAATACACTCACGGCGCTTTTTTGCCTTCTTCGCGGTACGCAACTGGTTGCTGAAATATCGGAATGTCTCGCCCAACAAATCGACCCAGCGACGTGTGATGCATCATTGGATTCACTTCTTACAGTCAAAGACTTCATGGTACCATTCATCTTGTACTTGCGATCACGCGGCGATGAGACACTGAATAAGGCGGATTTTGTCACAAATATCGCTCCAGTTCTGGACGCTTTGCTCGATTGGATGCGATGGAGACCGGGTGAAATGACGGCGCAGCTTGCCGATATAGCCGCCACGTGTTTCGCCGTTCAAAATTCATTGAGTGAGCCAATTTCGTATAATGATGAAATTGGCGAGTTTGTGGAATCCCTGACAGATGAGCAATCCGAAGAAAGTGCGTTGCAAATATTCTTGACGCGTTGGTTATCACTAGAAAATCGTTCAAAGCGAGTGATAGACGTGATATGTTCGATGTCATTCGAAAAAACGTCGTCTGTCTTTTGCCGGCAAAAGAGAGACGCCATGTTGCATTTGCAAAAATGTGCATGTTTGGCAGACAGACAAAACGCAGTAAAATTTCTCGAGCGCGTCGCATCCAGATATTTAGAGCAAGTCTCGACTTCCTCAAGTACTCAGGTTCGTGTTCGTTCGTTGTTAGCCTTGGGGAAAACCATTGCACAGTTCATACGCGATTTTAACGACCATCCGACGGCTAAGAAGTTTGTGGGAGACATCTTCGTGTTCGCCGATGACGCCGACAAAGCCGTTCGAGTGGGAGCATGCAGAGTGTTAGGTGCTTTGCAACATTGTCACTCACAAGTCGCCACAATCGTGCGCGGACTCTTAGACTCGGCGGATACTAAATTTTTCATACACAAGGACGCCCTGCAGTGTCTTGAACATCCCGAGGCGCTTGAGAAGGAATTCGGGAACGACGCGCGATAGGCTACACAGCGCTAGTATTACATAATCGCTACGAACTACGGATTTCTAATGTGACTGAACAAGAAGTCGAAGACCGCATGCCCAAAACTGGCCTCGTCCCACTCCAAAGCTTTGGAGTGGGCGTTTTCGGCGACGACGCGCGTGCGCGCGTCGAGAAGAATTTCTTCGATTTTATCAGCGAACTCGCGCGTCGGAGCTTCCACGTCTACACCAATGGTCTGTAATAAGTCACTCGCTCCGACCGCGCCCGCGTGATGTACGACGGAGGGCGCACCAAACGCTGCGCTTTCGACGATTGTCATCCCGAAGGCGTCGTGTGTCGGCGGGTGAATGTTCAAAATCGTCTCGCTAAACAATTCGCCCAACTCTTCCGGCGAAAGAAAGTGCTCAATCACTCGACCACTGGGCGCACACTTTTGAAAGCGAGCCTTCAGATCTTGTGCGTACGCGCTCGTTTGACACAAGCTCGCGTTGGCGCAAAACACGGGCGAGAGAGCTTTGGAATCAAAAACGCCTCGCCTCGCGAGTTCCTCGCACAGCTCGACGAACCTGTGCGGCTCTTTCTCTTCGCTCACGCGCACGACGCACGTCAAGTACTTCCGTCTTCGAGTCTCTCCGCGCCGCGCGCGCGCAATCTTCAACACGCTCTCCCTCAACGGTGGATGGACGACGAGCGGCCGAACCGCCGCGCCGAGCCGCTCCGTCACGAAATCCGCGTCGCTGGCGCACAACGCCAGCACCCCATCGCTCCTTCGCACGCCATCGCACTCGAGCGCGTGATGCCCATCGAAATCGCTCCGACTAAAAATTCGAAATGGCGACCAAATAAACGGAACGTCGCCGCCACACAATCCAGAATTCGTCGCCGCCGCGACGGCGCTGAAATCGACGCCCAAGCACGCGCTCGCGCCGAACGCCGCCACCGCGTCTCGAATCGCCCGCGACGCGCACCCGCGCGCGAACTGCTCGTGCGGACCGAGACGGTCGAGTCGGTGCCACGTGTCGACGTCGACGTACGCCGTCGTCGTCGCACCGTCGCCGCGCGTCACCACCGGGACATCGTCCTCCCGTCCCGAACCTCTCGGGCGCGCGCACAGCACGAGGACGTCCGCGTGCGCCGCCAAAGAGCGGGCCAGACCTTGACACAGTATCCCGTTCCCGCTGAACGCGTCTCGGTCGTATTCGAGGGCGACGACGGCGACGCGAGGGCGAGGCATGGTGTGACGAGCGTTTTCGGTCGGCGCGAGGCACAACGCGACGCGCGCCGCGCGCGTCGCGACGATTCGCGCGCGTTCGGCGACGCGGAGGCGCGAGGCGAAAACCGCGTCGAGCGTCGCGCGCGCGCGCGGCGCGAAGGCGCGTCGCGAAGGCGGTGAGACGGGCCGCGCGCGCGAGGCTTGAGAAAACGCTCGAAATGTTAGAGTTGGAATACGAGGTGCGTCGTCGACGACGCGTCGCGCGCGCGGCGCGAGCGATGCGCGCACGCGCGGCGTTATTTCGCGTCGCGTCGTTCTCACCGCGCGCGGTCTCGGTCGCAGGAATTCGCGAGCACGTCGAGCAGCAAACATCACGGGTACAAGGTGCGCGTGAACGAAGCCGCGGCGACGCGACGCGCGATCGAGGACGCCGAGCTCGCCATCGCGAAAGCGTACGCGGTGATCGATCGAGGAGATGACGTGAGCGATTTGACCGCGCCGGGAGCGGTGAAGAGGATACGAGAGATGGATCGATTGGGGTTGACGTACGAGACGCCGACGTACTTGACGTATCCGGAGGAGGACGTCGACGCGCGCGACTCCGAGCATCCAAGCGACGACGTCGACGACGCGAACGACGCGGACGACGAACCCGGCAAACTCGTCGTCACGCCGACGGCGATCGCGTTGAAGCGCGCGGAGGCCTTCCCATTGGTCGCGTCGCGCGCGACGACGTCCGCGAGGCGTCCCGCGAGACGCGTCGAGCACGACGTCTCCGTGGGCGTCGCACCGGAACCGCGCGTGGACGACCGCGAAAAAGACAAAGCCGCGCGCGCGCTCGACGCCGACGGTCGCGTCTCCGACGCGGCGTACCGCGATCTCGACGCGCTCGATTAATCGCACTCAAATGACGACATTCGTCGCGTCGGTGCTCGCGATAGTCGTCGCCGTGTCGCGCCAATCATAAATATTTTCTACATCGCGTTCGCGACGCGTCGAATATGGGCGCGACGCCGCGAAGAATATTCTCGTCGACGCGCGCGCGCGCGTCGAATATCCCGCGACGCGCGACGCCGCGCAGCGCGACGCGCGACGCGACGCTCGACGCGCGCGCGCGACGCTCGACGCGGGAAAAAGGTTCGAACGGCGCGCGGCGACCGGGACGCGCGCGGGCGCGATGGGGACGCGCGGACGCGCGGGTGAAGACCAACCGACACAGACGGGCGCGGGCGCCGAGACGACGACGACGACGGACGAGACGCGCGACGAGAGGGCGCGGCGACGGGCGTCGCGCGCGAAACCGCGATCAGAGACGGTGGAGGAGGCGGCGGAAGCGGAAGCGGCGGAAGCGGTGGAAGCGGTGGAAGCGGTGGAAGCGGCGGAGGAGGAGGCGAACGCTCGCGAGGCGACGCTCGCGAGCCGAGTCGCCGAGGCGAAGCGTCGAACGCTCTGGATCGGGGATTTGGCGTATTGGATGGACGAACAGTACGTGCTGTACGCGTTTTCGAGCGTGTACAAGACGGTGAATCACGTCAAGCTCATTCGGAATCGACAGACGGGCTTGCACGAGGGGTACGGATTCGTGGAGTTTGCGACGCGGGAGGACGCGGACTTCGCGTTGAAGACGTTTCCCGGGCACGCGATGCCGGGGACGATGCACGCTTACGTGTTGAATTGGGCGCAAGCGAAAACACCGAGATCGTCTGAAGATGGGGGATCGGCGCCATCGACGCCGAAGAAGCTTGCGAACGAGGGGAGCTCGAGAACCGTCTTGGCGCCCGTGAGCGAATCGGGATCGGACGTGAGCGAGATGGAGGGCGCTCACGACGGCGACGACGCTCAAGAGGGCGCAGAATTCAGCGTTTTTGTCGGTGATCTCGGACCAGATGTCACCGATGCAATGCTGACTGAACTATTTAAGGAAAAGTGCTCCACCGCGCACAACGCCCGCGTCGTCGTCGACTTGAAAACGCTCCGGAGCAAAGGTTATGGATTCATCGATTTCACGACCGAAAAAGATTACAACATCGCGATGAACGAAGTCGCAGGAGCACGATGTGGGATGTTTGATCGCGCGATTCGCGTTTGCAACGCGATCGAACGCAAACCAGATCCTGGGTTGACGGGTGGCTCGCGGGAGTATCACGATTTTGAAGATCTCGATCCGACGAACACGACAATTTTTGTGGGTAACTGGGACGCCAACGTCTCTGAAGACGAACTCCGAGACGTGTTCGAAGCGTTCGGTGAGGTGGCGTACGTGAAAGTCACCCCAAAGAAAGGATGTGGCTTCGTTCACTTCTTCTCGCGCCACGAGGCGGAACGAGCGCTGTCGGCGATTCACGGCACGAAAATCGGCGGCAAAACCGTCCGACTCAGCTGGGGTCGTCACAACGCTACGAAATGTGCGATATCTTCGCTCTATTCCAGCGCCCACTTCTCTCAGTACTACGTCGCAGATGCCGCTGGCGCGTTGTATGTCCCGACGTCGGCGCCGATGCCGATGGCGTCCATGGGCGCCATGATTCCAGGCATGCGGTTTCCGATGACGTCCGCGGCGTCGGTTTACTCCATGTACGGCGGTGCCCACGTCATGCCACCGCCGCCACCGATGTCCCTCTCGACATCGCCGATCCCTCCGAGATTTTAGACGCGAGAGGCGGCTTGTAAAAAATATTACGTTACAAAATAATCACGGCACCTGCGCCGCGACCCAAACCGTGGTGGCGAGCACGGCGAAGACGACCAATCCCAAAAACGGCGCGTACGCCAAATCGCCGACGAGCTCCGACTCCGCGTCCACGTACCCAGCCTCGACGTATTTACCCTTGACGTCCACGCTCTCCCCGAAAAATCCACCCTTCGTGCCTCCGACTTTGCGTCGCAGCGCCCCGTACTCCTCCGTGGACATCTTATCTCCCTTTTGCATGCTCTTCGCGCGCGCCAGCAATCCACGATCGGCGGAGATGTCTTCTTGGAAATCCAGCGCGCGCGTCACGCTGAAGATCGCCGCGCTCAGCCCCCCCTTCTCCTTCGCTTCGAATTCCGCCTTTCTCCGCGCGCGCTGCTTGCGAATGCGCGCGTAAGACTCGCTCATCGACTCTTGCGCGTTGTACTCGAAGTCGCGCACCTGCTGCTGCTTCGGCGGCGCCGGCGACGACGTTCGCTCGGCGCCGAAGCCGAAGCGGGACTTCTTCGCGGGCGTCGGCGGCGGCGGCGGCGATGATTTCTTGGCGCCAAAGCTAAAGCGCGACTTCTTGGGCGCTTGCGGCGGCGGCGGCGGCGGTGCCTTCTTCTTGAACAGCGCGTTGACGCCGGTGGACGCTTTACGAGCGCGCGCGCGCGGGCGCTGGAGCGCGGACGCGCCGTTCGCGGCGAACATGGCGTCGGCGAGTGGCGACGAGGCGTGACGTCATTTCGGAGTTTTGGATAAAACGCGCGCGGACGACGGGATCGGGCGCGGTCGAGAACGCGCGCGCGGCGAAAACGCCGGGACAAAGCGAACGCACGATTAGGAGTTACAAATTAAGGCGAGAGCGCGCGGTGAAAGCGGACGACGACGGAGGACTCGTCGCGGCCGGATCGCGAGCGAGCGCTCGCGACGTGCGAGGCGGTTTTCTCGTCGGCGTACCCGAGTTGAGACGCGTACGAACCGTCTTCCTCGACGACGATGGAGAACCAAATACCCACGGGAAGTTGCGTCGCGTTGGTGGGAAGGGTGAAATCGGCGTCGACGCGCGCGACGACGTCGGCGGCGTCTCGCGGATACTCGGCGAATTTCGCCACCGCGCTGTTGCCGCCGCACGACGACGCCAACGAGCCGCCGTCGCAAAACGGTTCATCCATCGCTTCTCGCCACACGCGCACCGCACCACACCCGTCCGCGCGATGCTTCATGCGCACGCGAATCGGCGGATCGAGCGCGTCGTTCACGACGCAGTGCTGTACGATTTCTACGCCTTTTTGGTCCTCGTAACACGCGCTGTACCCGCCGCGCGCGCCCGCCTCCACGGCCACGCGCTCGATCGCGATCGCGTCGCGCTCGAAGCTCTCCACCGTCGACGCGTCGGCCTCGCATCCGACCACCGGAACGAACCGGGCGTCTTTGCAGTACAACTCCGTCCCGCTCGCGGCGTCCCGAACCGTCGTCGAGCACTGGCTCTGCCAATCCTTTATGTCCATCCCCCACTCGCGGAACGCGTCCGGAACCATCGACGACGGCAGACTCGAGGGTTCACCGCTGATCGGATCGAAGCTCGCGCAGTGCCCGATCCATTCGCCGCTGATTTCGCGCGCGAACGCGTCGACTTCGGCGGTGGTGGTGGTCGCGCGCGCGCGCGTCCGGTGGCGTCGGCGCGCGATGGCGCGCGCGGGCGCGCGCGCGGGCGCGCGGGAGATGGCGCGGGACATCGTTCGTCGGAGTCGCGCGGTCGAAGGTGGGCGCGCGTCGGCGCGGCGGCGTGTGAAGCGTTCTATCCATAGAGTTACAGAGCTACGACTTTGTCGGAGTCGCGACGGATTTGATGTTGGCGTACACGGATCCCGACGTGAGCGACCGGTGCGCGCCCTCGGCGCGTCTAGCGAGCCTGTTTTCGCCCGCGGCTTCGCATCGCTGACGAAGATCTTCGGCGAAGGCGGCGATGGCGGTGACTTCTTCGGCGTCGTCGTGCGTCGCGCTCGCGGCGACGACGGCGCAGAAACGAATCGCGCCGCGAATCGCGAGGGCGTGCCCGAGTCGACCGACGCGCTTGTCGGCGTCGTCAATGAGGTGGAGAAAGGCAGTGCGCAACACGGAGCGTCGCGGCAGTTTTGAGATGGCCTCGGCGAAGATGAGTTCAATTCGCTTTTGAGCGAACGGGCTCTCGGGGAACTCGCGAAGCGCGGCGAGCCAGAGTTCGCCGGCGAACATTTCGTCGTACACACGCTTCCAAGGATCGGGTGAGTCCGGTGGCGCTAAGGCCGACACGAGGTTTAATGCCGGTGCAGATGCGGTAAACGTGGCGATGAGCGTGGCGGTGAGACCTTCGCACACTTCGTCCCGCGATATTCCCCAGCCTTCCTCCGCCTCCTTTGCCTTTGTCGTCTTCGAGAGCGCGTTTTGGGGCGCCGCGAGAAGAAGCTTGACGTACGCTCTCGCGAGCTGGGCCAACATCGACGCGAGCTGCTCTCCAGGTCTAGAGTCGGGAATCGGCTTTTCAACGTGCGTCGAAGGCTTCTTACGACTCGTTTGCACGCGAATAAATTTGGCGTCTTGTTCGAGAACTTTTCTGGTGCACTCGATGACACTTTTTATGCCGCGAGAGAGCGCTAACGCGTCCGCCTTACGATCAGCGAGCAGCTTTAAAGATGAACACTCGGCAAGTAAGGTGCCTGCGGGCCACTTTGACGCCGAAGAAAGCGCGGCTGCGATCGCCGAAGCGGCGACGCTCGCGTACTCGGCTTCACGCGAGGATGACTTCTGAGTGTCTGTCTCTTCAGTCGCCGGTGCGCTCATGGCCTCTTTCGCCGCGCCGAGCGCTGACTTCAACAACCTTCGTGCGTCGCTCGCCACGCGCGCATGAAGCTCGAAAGGTAAATTTCGTCGCACCCGATCCGCCGCCGCGAACGCCGCCGCGTCAGCGGCGACGCCGCACGCTGCTCTCGTCGCGGCGCTTGATCCCCCAGTCGCGGCTGCTCCGCCTCGGCTCGTGTTGGCACCTGAAAGTGCCGCAACCGCGGCGGCGGCGCGTGCACCGGCGTCGTCGGCGGCGGTGCTTGCTACAGAAGATATGACATCTCTCGTCACCGACATTGCAGATCGCTCGACTGCACGCTCAAACTCTGGTGTCCAAGCTTCTTCGATGACAGAACTCGCATGGGAAACGAACGACGTTCCGTTCCGTTTCGCCGACTCGGCATACTTCATCGCTGCCTGCGTCGCCGCTGCACTCACAACCTCTTGCGCGCTCTCTACCGCGCTTGCGGTGATCGCCGCGGTGGCGTCATCGACAGCAGCGAGCGTTGCGGCGTCCACGGCAAAGTCGACGAGACGGCGCAGACCTGGAACGTTCTGCAAGAAAGCACGCTGCAGTGCATGTTTAATTTCAGTCGAGGAAGATTTCAAATCCATCGACGGCATTGTTGCGAGTGCACTCTCCGCGTTTGGCGAAGTCACGCCAAAGGTTGGCGAAAGCGTGTTTTTGGCTTCAAAGACGCCGCCAAAGTCTTGTGCTTGCGTCGACTTGCTCACAGAAGTTGGTTCTACGCGCTGTGGCTGCGCTTGCATTCGACGAGGCACATTCGTCGGTTGCGATGGCGTCTGCATCAAAGAACGAGGTGCTTCCTTTGTGAGTTGTTCTTTCTCTTCGACGAGCGCTTGCGCGATGGCACCTCGTTGTTTCAAAGTTCGCACCGCACGGTCGACGCTTGGGCACACAGTTTCGACGTAGCGACGATCTACGCCTACACGACTCAAGTCTGGCGCAGTTTGTGTTTCGATCCTCGAGTCCGACTCGGAGGGCGAATCTGGTACTTCTTGAGAATTCGCCGTGGCGCTAGCGTTCGCCGAAGCCGATGGAACCCATTCCCTGCCCCAATTGTCAATCGCTAAAGGATCTTCGTACGATTGCATAATCTCCTTGCTCGTCGTAGGCAACGCATCCATCACCGCGAGCGGCGGTGGCGGTAGACCCATCACGTTGTTGGAGGTCCAAGTCGAGGCTTGCACTGTCGTAATCGGCGCATTCACCGACAAACCATTTGCTAAAATGGATCGCAAACACATGCGCGATGAATTGAACTCGCCTTTTACAGCGAACGGATCTAAGCTTGGTGATGCCGCGATTGCACGCAAATACGCCAGTGCTTCGGCGTAGTGCGCGATATCGAGCGAATCTGCGTCCCACATCAGGAAGCGCAAAAACGCGAGCACCCACGGCGCGCTCACGACGAGCTCTCCACGTCTTCCGGCTCGCCGAAGCGTCGACGTCAAATCAATACCTTGCAGTGCCATATTATTTGACGCCACACGCGCAGAAGTCGCGCCTGAAGCGAATCCAAAAGTGAGTAAACCCAAGAAAGAGCCCATCGCGTGTGCAGCCAACATGCGTTCCGTTTGCCCAGCGTTCGATGAACTCGCCGGAGACTGCGCGGCGTCTTCACTCGGGTGCGCATTCGGGTCAAGAACATGTAACGCTGCGACAAGCGAGCGTTGAAGTGCGACGCAAAACTTGTGCGAATCCGTCGTTTCGATGAATCGCACGAAGGGCTGTTGCGCAGGCGGGAACAAGCACACAAATGACGGCCACGTGTGCGTCACTTCAGCGCCAAACCCGTTGGTCTGCGTCACTCCGTTCGTGGATTTTTCTCCACCTCCTCGACCAAGAGTACGTCCACGTCCTCCTCGGCCACCTCTACCATCGACTCGCGCGCCCGCGCCGCTCCTACCTCCTTGCGGCGCTTGCGTCGCCGCGTTACTTCCTACTATGCGCTCGTGTAGGCGTGATAAGCGCGCCGGCGTGATGCTGTTTCCAAGCTCTTCGTCTACTTCGCCTACCGCACTGCTTTGTGACAGACGGGCGACGAATAAATCGGCAAGCCACCGCATATTTGCCGGATGCGTGTTCGCGATGAGCGTTCGAGCGCGGCTTGCGATGGACGCATCTTGACCTAAACCCACCGATCGGCTCGCCGACGCGCGTAAGAGCGCATAGAACGCATCTCGAGTGCGTTCACGGTTGTGTTCTATCGCCTGATTTTCCGTCAGTGGAATCGCACGACCTGGTCTGGCGTTTGCGCGACCCCGTCGCTCGTCCGCCTTGGCCAAAGCGTCGAGCAAGTCGAATCCATACAGCTTGCTTCCCACGCGACCGTCTACTTGATACGCCCGCTCGCACTCGCCCGAAGCGACACGCACGGCACCCAACTCACGGACTATTTCCCTATGTAACGCACTAGCGTGCGAAGCTAAAACGTTGGACTCGGCGAGCGCTTCGAGCGCGCCTTCGCCGAGCGCGCACGCGAGCGCCGGCACGAGCGAAAGCACTTTTGAAGCGTACGCATGCGCCTCGCGTCCAGTACGCATGACGAGCTTTGCACTACCCTCGATCGTTTCGACGACCAAGTCTGAGGGCGCGCCCAAGAGCGCACACAACCACGCGAGCTCCGGAGACTGATCGAGCGGAAATCCCGCGCGCAGCGCCGCCGCGTGCAGCGTCGCCAACATCGCCAAGGGCGTCGGCAACTCTATCGGCTCCATCGGTCTCGGCTCGTTCACATACAATCGTTCCAGCGTCAGCGCCGTCGCAGTCGCCGCCGCGCGTTTCATCATGGACGACGGCGACGCGGATAAACTACTCGGCTTGCTCGCCGGCGTCGCCGCGCCCGACGCCGTAAACGACGACGACAAATCCCCATCCACTGGTCTCGAAACCATCGTCGGCGCGATTCGTCGCGCACCTCCCATCGGCGACGCACAGTGCGTCACTTGCGCGTGAAATCCGTTCCCCACGGGCGGTCTCGCTCCGTTCGTCCCGTTCGTCTCCACCGGCGTCGGCGCCACTCGCCTCGGCTTTCCGTCCCCGCTCGCCGTGCCGTCCAACGCCATCGCCAGGTTCCTTCGCGCCCCCGACGCGAGCGACGGAAATTCACTTTCATCCGCGATCGACAACCGGCTCGTCGTCTTACCGCCGTGCCGCATCGCGTCCGCGGACTCGGCTGAGTCGTCGCCGCGCGCGCCGTCGAGCGTCGTCGCCGCCGCCGTTCCCGCGTTCGCGCGCGTCGTCGTCCGCGCCGTCGCGCGCTCGAGCGCCTTGACGCGATGCGTGACGTTTGCGGCGACCGAGCGCGCGCACTCGAGGACGCGCAGGGCGAGCGCGGCGCGCGCGCGACGGTCGATCGTCGACAGAATCCGTTGCCGCTCGAGGATTTCAATCATCGTTCGGTAATCCGCCTCGCTCGTGCTCGCGTCGGCGTCGTTCGGCGGCGCGCACGCGCGCGCGACGGTCGAGGCGTCCATAGACTCCATCGCGACCGCGCGGCGCGCGACGAGGTGTGCGGGCGGCGCGCTCTGGTGGGTTCGCGTGAATCGGGCGGCGGCGCGCGACGTCGTAGAAGGCGCGACGTCGAAGATTCGCGCGTGCTCGCGGTGTTTGGGACATCTAGTGGAATTGGGACATCTAATGGTGTTAATCGCTAAGACGGTGGCGTCAGGGCAGCGCGACGCGCAGACCGACGGGGCAGTGGTCGCTGCCGAGCACGTCGGGCAGCGCGTACGCGTCGACGATGGAGTCCGCCAGGCGCCGACTCGCGAGAATGTAATCGAGACGCCAACCGCGATTTTTTTCGCGCGCGCCGGCGCGATAGCTCCAATACGTAAACGCACGCGCGTCGGGTCGATGCGCGCGAAATGTGTCGACCAAATCGCACTCTTCGAGCAGCCGCGTCATCGCCGCGCGTTCCTCGGGCGTAAATCCCGCGGATTTGCTGTTTTCGGCGTGCCTACCCCACAAATCGATTTCTTCGTGCGCGACGTTCAAGTCACCGCAATAAATCACCGCTTTACCTCGCGATTCCAACGCGCGCACGTGCTCGCGAATCGCGCGTTCCCACACCTCCACGCGCTCGGGCAAACGCTTTAAATCCGCGCCCGAGTTCGGCACGTACGCGTTGACGACGAAACACGAATCCAACTCCGCCGTCAGCACGCGTCCCTCGTCGTCAAACCCGCCAGCGCTCAACCGCGTCGCCTCGACGCGTTTCATCTTCGCCCAATCGCCGTCTCGGATGAACATCGCCGTGCCCGAATACCCCTTGCGCGCGGTGGACGTCGCGTACTCGCGCGTCCCGTACTCGCGCAAAAACTTCGGCGCCTCTCCCTCGCCGTCCACCGCGCCGCGTCCATCCGCGCCGAGTTTCGTCTCTTGCAGCACCAGCACGTCGGCGTCGGTGCGTCGCGCGAGCTCATCGAGCGCGCGCGGCGCCTTTTTGAGCAACGACCGCAGCCCGTTGACGTTCCACGAGACGACGGACAGCGTCGTCGCGGGCGACGACGAGGACGCGGCGCGCGGCGCGCGCGCCTTCGCGCGTCTTCGCGCGTCGCGCGCGAGCGCCGCGAGCGCCGGTCGCGCGACGCGCGCGGCCATCGCTCGGCGCGCGTCGACGTGACGATTCGGCGGCGACGATTCGGCCCTCGCGTCGTCGCGCGGCGCGCGAAGCCGCGCGCGCGCGAAGAGCGCGACGACGCGAAGACAAAAAATACGCAGCGTTCGACGTCACGAGGCGGCTCGCGCCGCCCCGTCGTCGCGGACGCGGTCCCGCGACCGCGCGCGTCGCGTCGTCGCGCTGGAACTCGACCGCGCGTGCCGCGTTCGCCGCGCGCGACCGACCGGTGACGCCGCGCGCGATTCGGCGGCTCGACGAGACGAACGCCGCGGGGCGTTCGGCGTCCGCGCGCGCGCCGTGCGCGCGCCGACGCGGTCGAGCGACCGAGACGCGCGGCGAAACGTGTCGTCGTCACGGGTGACGATTCGGGTCGGACGCGCGCGCGCGCGAGGGCGACGGTCGCGACGCGCGAGCGATCGTCGGCGTCGCGCGACGTCCCGAACGGCGCACCGCGTCGTGCGACGACGTTCGATCGTCGCGATCGTTCGTCGCGCCGCGGGAACTCGGGATCGGGACGCGCGCGCGTCCGCGCGACGATTCGTCTCGCGCGTCCGTCGTCTCGCGCGCGTTCGCGACGCGGTTCGAGCGCGGTTCGAGCGCGCGACGATCGCGACGCCCCGTCGACGATTTCAATGCGCGATCGTTCGCGCACCTCGGCCCTCGCGACTGTGTTCGGTGAGTCGGTCGCGTCGCGCGCGCGTCGTCTCGACGCGCGGCGCGCGCGGCGCTCGCTTCGCCTCGCGTCGCGCGACGCCCCGGACGCGACGCGGCGACGTCGGACGTTTGTCCGCGGAGCGCCGCCCGGCGCGCGCTCCGCGCGCGATTCGACGGCGGTAAACGTCCCGCGAAACCCGCTCGCTGTCGTGGTCGAACCGACTTCGCGCCTCCGTCGTCGCCCGCGGTCGCCCGCGGGCGTGTATTAGGGTTTAGGGATCCAGCACCGTCGCGGCACCGGCCGGTCGCCGCCGCGTCCGTGGGTCGCGCGTCGCGATCGCGCGCGCGTATTGCGCGCGCGAACAGCGCCATCATCGGCGCATCGCGCGCGAACGCGCGCGCGCGCGACGCGACCGCGAGGGCGGTCGAGACGCGTGGTAAACAGTGTCGAGGAAATTCCCCTCGCGCGACGCGCGCGCGACGACGGATTTCGTGTTACGGGTTCGCGGTCGCGCGGCGCGCGCGCGACCGCGCGCGCGCGCGCGACGCGCGCGATCGCGACGGCGTCGATCGACGGCGCGCGCGATCGCGACGACGCGGACGTCGACGCGCGCGCGCGCGCCCCGTCCGCGATCCGGGCACCGTCGATTCAAAATCGCGCCCGCCGTCGCGTTCGACCGACGCCTCGACGCGACGCGACGCGCGAACGACGCGCGAGCGCGCGAAAACGACGCACGCGAGCGATGGTTTAACGATCGAAACGCCGCGCGCGGCTCGAGTCTCACAATCCGACGCGATCGGTGTCGCCCATCAGCGGCGTGGGGTCGCGACCCAAAATCTCCCCCGTCGCGCCCGCCCACTCAGTCGTCCCGAGCGAGTACCCCCAATCGCTCTGCGTCTCGATCTCCACGTCCCCGACCGGTCGCGCCATGCACAGCAACACCATCCCCGCCTCGATCTCGTCCTCGCCGAGCGTGAACTCGAGGTCGGCGATGTCGCTCTGATCGACGTCGCCCGACGCGACGCGCGCCACGCACGCGCCGCAGATGCCTCCGCGGCACGTGAACGGAATCTCGATCCCCGCCTCGAGGCCGGCGTCGAGGATGTACTGATTCGATCCGCACTCGACGTCGACGCGCGAGCCGCCGGCGCCGAGGAAGGTGACCGTCACGACGTCGCCGCGGTCGTCCAAGTCCTCGGCGAGGCGGCGCTTCGACAGGTCGATGGCGTCGCGCGCCGTCTTATCCTTTTTTTGTCCGAAGAACGCGCGCGTCGCCGTCGCGCGTCGCGGCGCGCGTCGAGCGCGTCGTCCGTCGTCGCGTCGCGGTCGCGCGAGCGCGCGCGCGACGCGCGCGACGCGCATGGCGTCGCGAAGTGCCGTCGAGCGGGACGCCTTATCCGCACTCGACGACCGACGCGCGAGGGCGCGACGCGCGCGCCATGCTCGACGGCGTCGTCGCGGCGTGGGACGACGTCGTGCGCGCGACGTCGGTCGCGATCGCGATGCCGCGCGGATCGACGCGGTTTCTGCTCGCGCTCGCGCTCGCGCCGGCGATCGGGCTCGGGTTCCCGGCGCTCGATCGCGCGCTTCGCGTCGCGGGCGTCGAGCGCGACGACGCGCGCGCGCGCGCGAGGTCGGCGTACGCGCTGGTGACGGGGACGATGCTGAGCGCGGCGGCGTTCGGGCGCGCGACGGTGGTGTGCGCGCACTTCGGGGCGTGCGCGTACGCGACGATGCTGGCGACGCGGCGGCGGTGCGGATACGTCGTCTTCGCGGGGTCGTTCGCGTATCTGATGCGGTATCACTTCGTCGCGGACACGGCGACGGCGTGGAAGAGCGGTGAGGTGGACATCAGCGGGCTGTTGATGGTGCTGGTGCTGAAGGTGACGGCGTGCGCGTTGAATTATCAAGACGCGGCGACGACGAAGGCGAGCGAGATGAGCGAGTTTCAAAATCGACGGCATCTGAAGCGGTTGCCGAGCGCGCTGGATTACGCGAGCTGGTTGATGTTTCCGTGCACGCTCGTGAGCGGGCCGGCGATCGAGTTTAGGGATTACTCGGATTGGTTGCGCGATCGAGGGGTGTACGCGCGAGGGACGCCGAATCGCGTCGCGCCGGCGACGCGCAAGCTTCTCGGCGCGATCGCGTGCTTGGGGATCTACCAGGCGGTCGCGATGAGGTATACGATAGAAAATACGTACTTGAACCCGAGCTGGGCGCAGTACTCGCTCGCCGAGCGCATTTGGCACGTGTACGTGTACGGTCAAGGTAATCGCGCCAAGTATTACTTCGTGTGGATGATGGCGGATTTCGCCGCCACCGTCTCGGGACTTGGCTTTAGCGGGTACGACGCCATGGGTAAGGCGCGTTGGGACACGGCAGCAAATATATACCCGATCGGCGTGGAGAAGTCGGTGACGTTGAACGCCATTCCGTTGTCGTGGAACGTGAAAACTGGATTGTGGTTGCGCCACTACGTGTACGATCGGGTGACGCCCAAGGGTAAGAAGCCCGGTTTGTTGCAGATTTTGATCACGCAAATCGTCTCGGGCGTGTGGCACGGACTGCACGCCGGTTATTGGCTGTTCTTCGTCTCCTCCGCGTTCGCCGTCAACGCCGGTCGTTTGATGTACCGATGGAAGCAAACGCGCGTGCCGGAGAAGTATCGCGTCCTCGTCGACGTCCCTCTCTGGGCGTTTACGCACGTCGCGCTCAACTACATGTGCGCCGCTTTCATCTTGGTCGATTTGAAGCAATGCATACAATCGTGGTCATCGATGCACTACTTCGGCCACGTCGGCATCGCCGTCTTGCTCGTCTTCGGCGCCGTCTTCGCGCCGAGGCGCTCGTCCAAGCCCAAATCGGCGTAATCGACGCGCCGCGCGCTTAGCACTCCGCGCATCGCGCGCATCGCGCGACTTTTAAGGAATCAATCTCACCCGAACGATCGAAGCGTCTCGCGTCTCCGTCTCGCGTCTCCGTCTCGCGTCTCGCGTCTCGCGCGTCCCGTCCCGTCCCCGCGCCCTCACACTCCGCCGCGTCCATCATGAGCGCGCCTCCGCGCACGTTCTTCGCCCGCGTCGGCGCGCTCAAGCTCAAGGAGCTCCCCGAGTTCGTCGTGAAGACCGCGCGCGAGTACGACTACGCCGGCCGCGCGGCGACGTTCGCGAGGGAGTACAACGCAAAGTACATTCAAACCGGATCCGCGGCGCCGCTCTGGCACTTCATGGGCGGCGTCTTCGGCGTCGCCTACGTCACGGTGTGGCCCACGGAGTACAGGCACATGATGGCCGAGCGTCGGGGCGGACATCACTAGCGGACGAGCGATAGCGGCGACGAAGACGGCGATCTCGCGAGGGCGAGGATAAAGCGGCGCGGCTCGGGCGACGCGCGCAGACGCGAGACGCGAGACGCGACGAGGTCGACGAGACGAGACGACGTGTAAAAACAAAACAAAGAATTCATGAATTTATCGCGCGGTTCAGCGCCGCGTCGACGGCGCGATCGAACGCGGCGTTGGTCCAGTCGACGCGCGCGTCGTCGAAGTGGTCGTCGAAGTCGCGCGCCGCCAACGCGTCCGGGTCCGCGTCGTCCAGCGTCCGTCGCACGAGCTCGCGCACGACGCCTAAATCTTCATCGCGCACCACCGCGCGCGTCGTCGACGACCGTCTCCACGCGCCGTCGTCGTCGCGTTCGACGACGCCGAACGTCGTCGCGTCGCCGCCCTCGCGCGTCTCGCGCGCCGTCCCCAACCGCACCAATCCCGCCGCGTCCAGCGTCACCTCGAACGCATTCGCGCGCCTTCCGTTTCCGCCGTTCTCGCCGCGCGCGCGCTTCAGCGCGCGTTCGATCGCGTCCAGCCTCGCCTCGCTCGTCGCGCTCGTCGTCGCGTCCTCGTCGTCGCCTCGTCGCGCGCGCGCGCGATACGTCCCGACGACGACGCGTCCGCGCGTCGCCGCGCACCGCGCCGTCTGTTCCAGCGCGATCTCCTCGTACGCCGTCGCGGCGCAGTCGCCGTGGAACAGCGGTTGCGCGTCGACGACCGCGCGCGCGTCGTCGTCCATCGCGCGCGCGTCGACGAGCAGCGCGCCCGCGCACTCGCGCGTCGGGTGCGCGAGCGCGTGCGAGACCGCCTTGGCGATCGCGCGCGGGCGCATCGCGACGTCGCGCATCGCGAGACGCGTCACAGTGCGGCGCGGCGCGAATCGGATGCGAATTACATTAAAATTAAAACGATGACGGTCGACGACGCGATCGCGGCGTCGCGCGCGACGGACGCGAGCCGCGTCGACGAGATCACCGACCTGTTCGTCGCCGCCGGGTGCCACCGCGCGCGCTTCGCGTCGCTCGCGCCGTTCGACCGCGTGCTCGGCGCGCTCGCGTGGGCGGTGCGCGCGGCGGACGGCGCGCTGGACGACGTCGACGCCGACGCGCTGTACGCGACGATGGGCGAGCGATTGCGCGCGTGCGAGGCGATCGAGCGCGCGCTGCGGGACATGGGCGCGCCGGGCGCGCTCAGGGCGCACCAGATCGGGGGACTGGACGCGGACGCGCTGCTGCCGACGGCGCGGTGGTTGATAACGCGGGTGTTGGAGACGCGCGAGCGGCGAAAACGGGACGCGAGAGCGCGGGCGATGTATGCGTACAAACGAACGTGCGGACGGGAGGCGCTGGGGACGGCGCGGACGCGCGAGCGGGCGGCGAGAGCGAGACGCGCGCTGCGCGAAGAGTACGGCGCGAGACGGCGGTACAAGCGCGCGGCGGGGAAGGAACCGCCGCGAGAGAACGCGTCGCGGTGGGCGAAATCGGTGATGATGGAGTACGGGCATAAACTCGCGGGGTTGGAGGCGTTCGCGAGCGCGGCGACGGCGGTGTTGGCGGCGACTCGATGGAGGCGGAGGACGCGGGCGGGTAAGGCGGCGGGAGCGACGCGGGCGAGCGAGGCGGGAGAGGGCGGGCGAGAGGGCGCGGCGTCGTTGGTGAGCAAGGTGAGCGCGCTCGTCGTCGCGCCGGGAGCGGGGGGGGACGAGGACGACGAGGAGGAGGACGAGGCGGCGGTGAGCGAATTGAACGCGTTGCGGGATTTGGAATCCGAACTCGCCGTCGCGGACGGCGAGGATACGCTTTCGAGCGCCGTCGCGCGCGCGATTTTAGGCGCGCGCGGTGGCGAGGAAATTTTAGCGGCGGCGGAGAAGTTCGGGGGGGAGATCGCGATCGGTGGGACGGTGGGGAAGATGCTCGCGGTGGAGCGGAAAATCGCCGCCATGGAGCGCAAGCTCGCGGCGGAGACCGCGGCGGCGAGCGAGGCGCGTCAACGCGCCGAAGCCGCGCAAGCCGAGGTCGTCGCCGCGCTGGAAGAGTTAGAAAAGGTGACGGCGTACAACGACAAGTGCGAGACGGAGACTAAAAGTCTCATGGAATCCGTCGCCGATCCCGGGCAACGCGCATCCGTCGAGCGCGTCATGGCGCTGATAAAGAGAGCGTCGAGCACCAAGGCGGACGAAAAAGAGTTCAAAGCCGAGTGTAAAAAGCGCATGCTCGAGCTTAAAGACGAAATCGAACGCGGCGGCGAGCACACGCTCACCGAGGAAGAGCGCGCGCAGATTGAAGAAGTGGACGCGACGCACCGCCGCGAACGGGAAAAATTTGAAGGCGAACGCGCGATGCTAAACAAACGCTCGCGCGCGGTGGCGCTCCTGCGGCGCAAGCTCGAGGACATCCCAACGCGTCCGGAGTTGATTCAATACGAACGTCGCTTCGAAGAGCTCTACGACACCGTGCAGGCCAAGCTCAAGGAAACGCGCAAGTACTTTGCCGCGTACAACGTCCTCGCCGACACGAAAAAGTATCTTCGAAAAGAAATCTCCCTCCTGAACTCCGTCCAGCAGCAAGTCGCGCCGGCGTTGGAGACTTTATCCGGGAAATCGTCCCTCGTCACCGCCCTGGCCGCGATTCAGGACGGCGTCACGGCGAACATCAAGCTCGTCGACGCCAAGCTCAAATCCGAGCGCGACGCCGAGGCCGAATGTCGCGCGCGTCACGACGACGCCGTCCGTCTTCAGCGTCAATACGTCGCCCTCGTCAAGGAGCTTCGCGACGCCGTCGCTCGCGAGCGCGAGCTCAGCGCCGCGCTCGCGCCGTCTTCGTGACTTTGTATTCGTATTCGCGTCTCGCGTTCCGCCCGACCCCGCACTTATCGCCTCGCCGCGACATGTCGCCGTCCTCCATCGCGCCGTCCGCGCCGCGCGCCGCGCTCGCGCGTCCCCGCGCGCGTAAAGAGTCTCGCGCGTCCGCGCGCGCGTCCCGCGCGCGCGTCCGCGCGTCGAGCGACGACCGAGACTCGATCGAAGCCCTCGAGGCGAGACTGAAACCGAAGCGCGCGAACGCGAAAACGACGGCGGACGCGCGCGACGCGCGCGCGCGAGGCGCGAATCCCGCGTTCGGGTACCTGGACACCGCGGCGAAGAAGAATCGCGTGCGCGCGGGAGCGAACGGGCAGTACGCGATGTGGGAGGCGGACCCGGCGGCGTGGGAAGAGACGCCCGCGGGCGAACGCGCGTGGACGGTGTGGACGGGAGAGAAAGGATGGATGTACTGGATGAATCAAGCGTCGCTGTACGGCGCGGGAGGATTGGCATTTTTTTGGGTGGTGTTTAGGTTCATCGGACCGGCGATCGGGTTGTACACGTTGAATTGAGGGACGCGAGGGACGCGGGTGGGACGCGCGAGGGACGCGGTTTCGTCGACGCGAGGTCGCGCGTTTATACATTTTACATTTCGTACTTTTAGCAATACAAACAAATGAATACATGGCAGCATACAGAAGAATCGAACAATCGGTGAGCGAATGAATGAATGTTTCGTTTTTGCGCGCGCGGTCGTTGCCGAAGCGACGCTCGATTCGTCGCGCGTTACGCCCAAACCACGATGGCGCCGTCGAGAAGGGTGCCGACGACGCCGCCGGGCGCCGCCACGGGGGAACCGAAATCGTCGTCGCCGCGCTCGTGCACTCGGTTGTGGACCTTGAGTTCGGCGGGCGTCACTGTCATGACGCGATGTGGATCCCACACCAGGGCGACGTCGGCGGATTTGGCGAGTTTGCTCTGTGAGAACATCTTCCCGTTCCGCGCGATCGTCTGCAAAGCGCGCTCGTAGGAGCTGGCGTCATACAACGCGTGGACTTTGGCAAACTTTTGAAACAAGTGTCTGAACTCTGGTCTCGAGCGCCACGTTCGCAGATAATCCGAGAGAGCGATGGTGAGCAACCCGCGAACGCGGCTCTGTTCTACGCAAATCGACAATCGCGCGTCGCACGTCATCACCATCGTTGCGAGCTCGTTCGCCACGCCGGCGTCATTCGCGTCTCGCGCGCGAACGTATACGTCGCTCATTAACCTCTCATCCGCCGCCTGCGAGACGTCGCTCACTTCCACGATGTCGACGCCGGCGCGCGTCAACCGTTCGCGCAATCGCGGCGCGGAGAGCGTCGTCTTATTCGCGTACGCGCGAACCACGCACTTCTTCGCGAACGATTTCGACGCTTCGACTATTCTCGCCGCCCAAAGCGCCTGCGAGTGAAAGCGCGCGTCAGTAATTCGTTCGCGCGCGTCGGCTCGAAGAAATTCGTCGCGCCGAGCGCGTCGCGCCGAGCGCGTCAAAGATGGAATGTCGCGACCTCATGAACTCATTCACCCACGGAAAAGGACGAGCGAGCTTCTGATGATCGACGTCGATGTTGCCCGGCCGTTTAACTCGCGGTTCATTCGGTTCGGAACGTGGAGCTGGTAAGCCGGGCGCGCGCGCGACGAGCCAAACGAAACGCGTCGACGAACCGCGCGCGAGGCGTCGACGCACCTCCACGCCGCACGGCGGTCGCATGTTATCTAAATCCCAGTAGCACACGAGCTCCTCGCGGCGGTTTTCGCGCGCGGTCGAGCGCGACACCGCGCGGACGGCGCCGCCGCCGACGCGCTTTCGACGCGCTCGCGCGCCGCGCGCGGTGTCGCGCGGCGCGAGCGCGCGCGAGGAGACGCGCATGCGCGATGCGCGCGCGCGAGAGGCGGCGCCGCGCGGCGATCGGCGCGCGCCGCGCGAGCGCGGCGACGCGGCGCGAGGCGCGAAGTGCGGCGACTCGCGGCGGCGAAGGAAAAAGTCGAGTCGGACCCGTCGCGCGATGCGAGGCATCGATTACACCGTCTATAAATCAAGTCAATTCGCTCGGTTTCTCCCACTGGGACACACCGGTGAGGGCGTTGTAGTAGTAGACGTTGCCCTTGCCGTCGTCGAGCGCGCGCCACGGGTTGGCGGCGGCGACGGGGGCGACGGCGGCGTACTGCTGCCCGTAGTGCTGCGCGTACATTTGCGCGTACATCGCTTGTTGCTGCGCGTACGCCGCGGGATTGGCGTAGGCGGCGGCTTGCGCTTGAGGCGCGCCCCAACCGGCGGCTTGCGCGCCGTATCCTTGACCGCCGTATCCTTGACCGCCGAATCCTTGACCGCCTCGAGCGATTTCGTTAAACACCGCCGTCGAGCCGCCGTCGATGATTTCTTGAACCACCTGCGCGCCAGCTTCCACGCACGCCTCGGAACCGGCGAGGATGACCTGACACGGCTGACGGGTCTGATCGATTTGCATGCGCGCGCCGGTGGCTGTTTGTATCCCGCGAATCGTCTCGCCGCCGCGCCCGATGAGTTTCCCCACCGATTCCTTCGGGCACTCGATCGACCGCGTGATCTGTCCCGGGGTGACCAACAACCCGCCTCCCACGCCCGTGCCCAGGAGCAAATTCTCCACCAACTCGCTCGCGACGTCCACGCACGCCGCCGCGCCCGCGATCGTAATCTTCCTCGGTTCGCCCTCGCCGACGTTTTGATCGATCGCGACGTGCGCTCCCGACGACGCTTGCAGCCCCTTGATCGTCTCCCCACCCCGACCGATTATTCTCCCCACCATGCTCTGCGGACAATCGATCGTCCGCGTGACGAGCGCGTTCGCCGCCTCCTCCGCGCGTCTTCGCGCCGCCTCCGCCGCCGCCGCCGCCGCCGCCTCCGCCGCCGTCGGTCCCGCGCGCGCCGCGTTTTTCGCCGCCGTCACCGCGGGGTCTTCCCCGATCACCGAGTCCTCCGCCTCGTCGTCGCGTCGCGTCGTCCGCGCCTCGTCGTCGTCGTCGTCGTCGTCGTCGTCGTCGTCGTCGTCGTCGTCGTCGTCGTCGTCGCGTCGTCTCGCCTCCCGCCCCTCCCGCGCGTCCGCGCGTCGCCGTTTCCGCGTCCGCGCGTCCGCGACCTCGCCGTCGTCGTCGCCGTCGTCGTCGCGCGCGTCGTCGCGCGCGCGCGCGTCGCGCGTCGTCGTCGCGCCGTCGCGCGCCGAATCCGAATCTTCGCGCGTCGGCGCCGTTTCCGCGTCCGTCACCGCGTCGCCCGCGCCCTGCGTCGCGCCGTACGCGTCGTCGTCGTCGTCGTCGTCGCGTCGCGTCGATTCGCGGCGCTCGCGCATCGCGCGCGGCGCGAAATCGCGCGTCGCGCGCGTCGTCGGTCGCGCGCGCGACATCACATCGCGACGCGCCGGCGCGTCCGCACGCGTCGAATCGCGCCCGCGGCGCGCGGCGATGCTCGCGAGGGACGTCCTCGCGCTGTGCGTCGCCGCGCTCGCGTGCTTCGTCGCCGCGCGCGCGCGGGAGGGCGTGACGTTCGCGCCGAGCGCGCGATTCGACGACGGATTCGGCGCGCGCCGAGGCGCGAAGCGCGACGAATGGCCGAGCGCGATCGCGGGCGTCGCGCCGGCGATGTCGCGGACGCACGCGTACGTCGCGGGCGCGCGGCGTCGCGAGGGCGTGACGCGCGAGGCGCGGGAGGACGCGCTCGGGCGAAGACGTATGGGTAAACAGTACGGAGGGGTGGTTGGTCGGACGCGGTCGACGCGCGCGACGGCGAGTCTGGCGCGCGACGACGACGACGACGACGACGACGACGACGACGACGCGTACGGCGCGATCGTCATCGAGCGCGGGATCGTCGGACGGGGGCGAGAGAAGCGCGGGATCGTCGTGGCGGCGACGCGAGACGCGCGCGCGGTGGCGTTCGACGACGGGCTGCGCGAGCTGTGGCGCGCGGAGACGGCGCCGACGGGACGATGGCGAGCGACGGAGGCGTCGATCGTCGTGACGAACGAGGGCGCGGAGGTAGGGGACGATGGGCTGGTCGTCGTGGGCGTGCGGCGCGAGAGACGGGCGAGACGCGGGTTGAGCGACGAGGCGCTGCGGCGGATGACGATGGAGACGCGACGGGGACGAACGCGGGGATTCGGGGGGGTCGACGCGGTGGATGAGGTCGAGCGCGACGTTCTCGAGGACGAGGAGGGCGGAGAGTTTGAATATTACGCGTTCGACGCTCGCACGGGCGCGAGGCGTTGGACGGAGACGAGCGGCGAGGACGAACACCGTCGGCGCGCGCGCGCGAGGCTGAGCCTGAGAAACTTGGATGACGACGAGATCGACGGCGCCGTGGAGCGCGCGTGTCGAGATTTTAGAGAGAGCATCGTGCAGGATGGGCTACCGCATCTGTGGCGGCACCCGGTGGATACGAAGATGCGTTTGGCGCACTTTAGACGACACAAATCTCGCGCAAACGCGATGGCGCGCGACAAGGCGAGCGCGGGCAAACGCAAACGCGGCGCGGCGGCGGCGAAAGCCGTGCCGTCGAACGCGGTGACGCGCGCGTTCGGACGCGCGTTGGACGCGCTGAAAGGCGAGTCGAAACGTAGACTCGACGACGACGACGCGCATCCGCCGCACGCGTCGACGCACGCGCGGCGCGTGAGAAAACGAGAACCACCGAACGTCGTCGTCTCACATCACGCCGAGGGCATCGACGTGTTGCACTTGTACTCGGGCGTCAAGGTGTGCGAAATGAAATTGAAGAGTCCGGGATTGCACGTCGATCTCGACGGCGACGGCGTCGTCGACCACGTCGAGGCGCACGGCCGAAACTTACGCAGCGCCGAGGACATTCCGCACTGTTGGGCGACCGTGACGTCGGGAGTGCCCGACGAGGGACGCACGCTCAGTGCGAGTATTTGCAGAGGCGGGAGCGGCTTGGCCGGTCATCGCGCCGCGCAAGCCGCGGGGCGAGACATTCGCGCCGTCGAAGTCGTTTCGCCGATTTCGCTTCGCAGGTTACCGGAAACATCGAGCGAGCTCGCGAAACCGCTCGATCGCATGGGAAGAGACGCGATTTTTCTCAACAGTCGCGGTGAGATGACGTGTTACAACGCGCGAGACGGTGAGCAAAAGCGTTGGCAAATTCGCACCACCGCGGATTGGACGCCGAGCGACGACGGCGTCAAACCGTCGCTGACGTCGTTCCCCATACGCGTCGATGGATACTTGGACCTCGCCATCGCCACCGGCGCGAGTTCGATGGTCATCGTCAACTCCAAGGGCTACCGCGCGACGGCACCGATCGAGCTCCCCTCACCTCCCGCGGCTCCGCTCGTCGCTCGAGACGTCGACGGCGACGGTTTCACCGACCTCGTCCTCCACACGAAATCCGGCGTCTACGTCTGGATCCAGACCCCCCGCGCCGGGAATTTACCCTTCACCTTCCTCATCGGCGCCCTCGCCGCGTCCGCCTCCCTCGCCCTCGTCCTCCGGCTTCGCGACGCTCCCGACGCCGTCGCTCGTCGCGACGCTTCCTTCGTCGTCCGCGCGCGCGCCTCCTCCCGACCGTCCTCCTCCTCCGGCGACGACGACGTCCCCTCCGACGCCGATGATTAATCGATCGATATCGACCCCGCGTCGTCGCGCTTCGCGTTCGCGTCACCCGATCTCGCGCGTCGAGCGTCGCTTGAGCTCGCGCGCGCGCTTCTTCGCGCTCAGCCTCTTCCTCGGCCTCGGCGTCAGCCCCGCGCGCTCGGCGCGCGCGAACAGCGCGACGCACGCGGCGAGGCACGTCACCGTGACCGCGACGCAGACGACGACGATCGTCATCGCGGGATTGTCGCTCATGACGGTCGGACCGACGCGGCGCGGAGTGACGACAGAATCCGACGCCCGCGCGAGCGACGCGCGCGCGAGCGACGCGCGACGCGCGAGCGAACGCGGACGCGCGACGCGCGCGACGCGACGCGACGCGGGACGCGGGCGCGACGCGACGGGGCGCGACGGGACGGGATCGCCGACGGTCGAGCGATTCGCGTCGCGATGAGCAAATCGACGACGCAGTTCGCGCAGCCGCACAATCTGCTGAAACCGGGCGCGCGATTGGGCGCGGACGGACGGTTCACGGTGGCGTCGGCGCCGAAGCTGGGACGAGGACAGTTCGCGGAGGTGTACGCGGCGAACGACGCGACGCGGGACGGCGCGCGCGTCGCGGTCAAGGTGGAGAGCGAACACAGGACGAGCGCGCGAGAGGCGCGGGTGATGCGAGCGATGGCGGGGAAGGAACACTTCGCGGAGTTACTGCTGGAATCGTCGCACGAGGGGAAGCCGTTCCTGGCGATGGAGCTGGTGGGGGAGAATTTGGCGGATTTGCGAAGTCGCGCGCGGGGCGGACGGTTCGGGCCGAGGACGACGTGCGCGATCGCGATCGCGATGCTGGACGCGCTGGAGAGCATGCACGGCGCGGGATACGTGCACAGAGATATTAAACCAGGGAACGTGTGCGTGGGGAACGGTAAAGAGGGGATGAAGCGGTTGTATTTGATCGATTTCGGTTTGGCGCGCAAGTTCACCGACGACGACGGAAACGTGTTGCCGGAGCGGGACGACGCGACGTTTCGAGGGACGACGACGTACGCGAGCGTGTACGCGCACGAAAACAAGGAACAGAGCGCGCGTGACGACTTGTTTAGCGCTTTGTACGTCTTGGTCGAAGCACACGAGGGTGTTTTGCCCTGGAAGGCGGGCGAAGAAAAGATGAGCAAGCAAAACGTCGAGCGCGAAAAGAAGAAATGCGTGAAGAATCCGGCGTTGTTGTGCCCGAAACACGGGTGCCCGACAGCCATAGAAACTTTCGCACGCGCGATCGCGACGTTGGAGTATGGGCAAACCCCAGATTACGCCGCGCTGCGGGCGCCGTTTGAAGACGTCGTGCGCAACGCCGGCGACACGCCTTTGGACTGGGAAGCGGGCGCGGCGCCGCCGCCGTCGCCGCAAACGACCAAGGGAGCGCCACCACCGCCACCGGTGACGACGTACGCCGCCGTCGCGGCGGCGAATGCTGATGCAAAAATTACGGGTCATAAGCGAGAGCGAGACCAAGCGCCGCCGCCGTTGCCGCCCGGTCAGTTGGTTCGCGCCGCGCGTTTTGAGCCGAGCAGTTTACCGCCGCACATCGCGGACACCGTGCGGAATATTTGTTTCAAGTTTTCGGCCGAAGAAGCTCTCGCGATCGCCTCCGGTGCTGCAGCTTTCGTGCTAGAGAATGCGCTCGAAGGCGCCGAAAAGTATCCGCTACCGCTCGTCGAGCGAAACTTCGTCGAGCTTCGAGAAATCATATTCGAAGGCATCGGCGAAATTCATCGAAGCGATATGTGGAGGGATGGTAATTACAAACTGAGCCAGCCGAGTAAGTTTCGCCAAGGCGGCGGGCGCGGCGACGGCGGGCGCGGCGGCAGGGGCGGGCGCGGCGACGGCGGGCGCGCGGGCAGAGGAGGGCGTGGCGACGGCGAGCGGCGGTTCGGCGGCGAGCGTCATCACCGCGATGGGGATAAAGGGGACAAAGGAGCCAACGACCCGCAGGAAAATAGAAGCAAGCAGCAACGACGCTCGAATTGATAATCATCACCGAACCTTTCACCACCGAACCGAAGCCGGGTTGGCCTCACAATTAGCAGCGCCATGCGCGGCGTCGCGCGCCCACCGGCGCCCACGCGAGCGGGGCTTCGTTGCCGCGCGCGTGCGCCGGGAACGCGCGCGCACCGTCGTATCGTTTCCATCCCTGCTCGCGCGTCGTCCCAGGGCGACGACGATCTGCCGACAGATATGTGGAAGACGAAACCCGCGTGGTGCCAGCCGTACTCAATCGTGGCCACTGGCGTGCTCGCCACCGCGACGCCAGTGAACGTGCTCCACCTCGACGAGCGCGTCGCCGGCTGGTTCGGAACGCTATCCACCACCGTCGTCGGCGCCGCCGTCCTGGCGTGGTGGTTCCTGTTCTTGTACGTCGTTCCTCGCGAGTACGAGCGGAGCGTCGAGGCGTTTCGCGAGGACCGACGGCGACGAGGTGGTGGTGACGCGCCGTAGCGCGACGACGAAGCGAGGCGCGAACGCGTCGTTAGCGATTTAGAAGCGCGCGCGGGCGCGCGCGCGAGTAGCTCAAGACAATAGAATACCATTACACCGACGAACGCGTCTCCGCGTTCGTCGTTAGCTCAACGCTTTCCCCGCGCTCGCCGCCGCCGCTTCATCTTAATTCGACGACAGCACGAACGCGATGAACTCATCGTAATCAACCTCTCCGTCTCCCGTGGTATCCGCCAACCGAATCGCGTCCTCGATCTCTTGCTCCGTCAGTTTCTCCCCGATGACCTTCATCACGCTCTTCAGCTCATCCGCGCTAATCGTCCCGCTCTGATCCTTATCGAACACCGTGAACACGTCCCTGAGCTCCCTCTCCGGATCACCCTCGTTCATCTTCCGCAGCATCATCGTCAAAAACTCTGGAAAATCGATCGCCCCGTCCCCGTCCGCGTCGATCTCCCGCACCATCGCCTCCAGCTGCGCCCTCGTCGGTTTCTGCCCGAGCGACTTCATCACCTCCCCGAGCTCCTCCGCCGTGATCGTCCCGCCGCCGTCGACGTCGAATATATCGAACGCCTCCTTGAACTCCTGCACCTGCGCGCGCGTGAGGTACGGCCACGCGCTCGCGAGCTCCTCGTCCGTGAGGTGTTTCCGCGACATGCCCGCGCGCGATCGAACGCGCCGTTTTCAGCGCGTCGCGTCGTTTTCAGCGCGTCGCGCGCGCGCGCGCGCGTTGAGCGCGGCGTCGCGCGTCGCGACGCGGCGTGTCGCGTCGAGCGGCGCTTCGCGCGGCGTTCTGACGCGCGCGATTCGCGAATGCGAATGCGGTTTCGATTCGATTCGATTCGATTCGTCGGCACAGCGACGCGCGCGCGCGACGCGCGGCGCGCGACGCGCCGGGATTCGATGAACTTTCAGTTCACGGACGCGTTCGTGTCGCGCGCGCGCGCGGCGCGCGAGGCGCGCGCGCGGAAGGCGGACGACAGCGCGCGCGCGAGCTCGACGAGCGACGACGACGACGGCGACGGCGACGCGCGCGACGCGCGCGACGGCGCGCGCGCGCGCGACGACGACGACGACGACGCGCGCGACGGCGACGACGACGCGGGAGGCGCGGTGACGCGACGCGTCGCGAGGACGCTCGAGCGATGGCGCGCGAACGACGCGTCGCTGTTGATGTTCCGGCGCGACGGCGCGACGCGACGGTTCTGCGCGCGCGCGATCGAGGCGCGCGCGTTTCACGCCGTCGTCGCGATGTGCGTCGTGGGCTCGAGCGCGATCGTCGCGGTGGTGAAACCGGCGAGGGATGGCGCGGCGGAGGCGACGTGGGCGACGGCGGCGAATTACGTCGTCGCGGGGGTGTTCGCGGCGGAGGCGCTGGTGAAGAGCGTGGCGCTGGGATTCGCGCTGGGCGAGGGGGCGTACTTGACGACGAATTGGCATCGGTTCGATTTCACGCTCGTCGTGCTGTCGTTGATATTGATGCCGATCGGAGGCTCGCAGGTGGTGACGGTGCGACTGTTGCGGTCGTTGTACGCGTTCAAGTTGTTCGCGAAGTACCGCAGCGCGAGGTTGGCGATGAAAACGATCGCTCGAGCGCTGCCGTTATTGGGGGACGTGCTGTTGTTTTTGCTGTGGTTTTTAATATTCTTCGCGGTGAGCGGCGTGACGATGTTCGGCGGTCGGATGACGGGACGGTGGTACGGGACGCCGCCGGATCAAGCGACGAACGCGAGCTACGTGTTTCCCGTGGGGACGGGGAGTGAGACGTGTGCGAACTTGGTCGGCGCGTGGATGGGCGCTCTCGCGTTGGGCGCCGAAGGAACGTACCCAAATGAGTACGACAGCACGTGCAACTACAAGGAATGGAACACAAACAGAAGCGCGACGGAGTGGTGCTGTGATTCGGGCATCGAGCCGTATGACGGATTTCTGAGCTTTGCGAACGCTGGGAGAAGTTCAATTGTCGCGTTAAATGGAATGACCATCGACGGTTGGAATGAGTTGCTCAATCCCACGGCGTACGCGGTTGGCTATCCCGCGGCGTTTCTTTGGTTCATCGTCGTCGTTCTGATGGGTGGGTTTTTTATGATGGAACTCTTTACATCCGTCATTTGCGCGACGTTGACGCAAATGGGTATTCGCGACGAAGACGAAGCGCCCGAAGACTCGAGCCAGGCGAAGACAGAGAAAGTACTAGAAAGCTTGGACGACGAGACGGCGCTCAGTCGCGGCGAAAGCGATGGACGCGGAAACAACTTTCACAAGAATGGTGAGCGTTTTTTTCGTCTCTTTGTGTCTGATGCAACGCGTCAAATGTGCTGGAAAATCGCTGAAGACCGACGTTTTGATGCCAGCATCACGGTGGTTATTATATTTAATACAATTTTGATGATGTCGCAGCATCACGCGGCGTCGTCGGGATTCGTCAAGGCTTCTGAAATTTTAGAATATGTTTTCCTCGGATGTTTTGCTGTAGAAATGGCGATTAAACACATCGGATACGGCTTTAGAGGATACTGGAGCTCAAAGCAAAACGTTGTCGATGGGTTGATCGTGTTTACCGGTGTCATCAGTACGGCGGTGACGAGTCAAGGCGTGAGCGCGTCATTCATTCGTCTCTTGCGAATAGGAAGGGCGCTGCGAACGTTTCGCGTCATCAGAAACAACAGAGAATTTAGGAAGATCATTTCAAGCGCGTATCTCGGTTTCCAAGACATGTGGCCGTTTTTGATCGTTTGGCTATTATTTCAAGTCATATTTGCCATTTACGGATTTCAACTCTTCACCGGGTTAGGAGCGCTCGACGACGAGCGCTTGACGTTTAGGAACTTTTTGCGCAGCGCGTTGACGCTGTTTGTTGTCGCCACGGGAGAGGACTCGTTTGTTGTCGCGTGGAATACTATGGTAGCGTCCGGTAACGACGTCGTCGTTCTGTACACCATCGCGTGGATTTTTTTATCCACCGTCATCTTGTCGCTCGTGCTCGGGATTTTAATCGACTCGTGTTCGCTCGTCGACATCGAGGAAGAGCAACGCGCGCAAGACGAGCTTGAAGATGGCAGACTGAGGTCTGCCATCGAACGTGCGGGTGATATCGTGCTAGATCCGAATCGGAAAGCGAAACGGGTACTGCAAAACATGACATTCGCGGCGAACGCATTCAGGAGTACGTTGCGAAAACATGCGCGCAGCAAGCGCGGCGACTCGATAAAAGACAGAGGTGATACGAGCTTCAAGTTTAATCTTTTGGATGCGGCCAGGAAACAAGAATGTGCCGAACAAGCAATACAATCGCAAGCGAAAAAGAGTTTAAAGACGGCCGATGGCAGTACGCCTACGGCGATTTCATCCCTACTCGCAGCATTAAAGCCTCCGGATCACGGTGGCAAGCTCGCGCAGGTCAAGAAGGACCGCTTGAGAAAGCAAACAGTCGAAGATGTTGCTGCGTGCAGGATATTTCTAGATTCGATCGGATTCAAGTTGAAGACACCGGCGCAAGTACTGACCATAAGCGAGCACGCTCTTAAGGAGGCTCAACTTCGCCTGACGCCAAAGTTTGTGGAGTATCAAGACTATCAAGACAAAGCGTCCGGGGTGACTAGCTCTATCAAAAGTTCTATTAGGCACAGTATGGCGAAGAGATTTGCGGCGCAAAACAATCGTTTAAGCATCGAGGATAAGAGTAAGGAAGACGAGCATGTCGTCTTTGACGCGCACGGTCCTTGGGCGGCGACAATCACGAGATCCATCTCCTCACGCGTGAAGAAACAGTCGTCAGAGATACCGGGCGTGATCGTCACAAAAGATGGCGACTTTATACCGCTGTACGACGATACGATTCCCGTCGAGAGATACAAATACTTGGTGCACAAAATTGTTTCACACAACCTCTTTGAGAACGCCATTCTATGCATGATCATCGCTGGTAGCGTGTTACTCGCGACAGAAACAAAGACTTGGCCAGTGGCGGGATCTCATACTGCAAAAGTGTACACCGCGGTTGATATTACTTTTACGACTTTATTTGGCGCAGAGATGGTATTAAAGTTATTCGCCTACGGGTTGTACGAGCGACCGACTGCGTATCTGAAGAATTCCTTCAACATTCTCGATGGCGTCGTCGTCTTTACATCAATCATTTCGCTCACCGCGGCAGACGATGGCAGCGGAAGCGTGCGAGCACTTCGACTTTTGCGAATCATGCGCCCGCTTCGATCCATTCGTCGTTTCCCTGGTCTCCGCCTTGTCGTTAACACTGTACTTTCCGCGATCCCAGCCGTAAGTTACGTGTGCTTCATCGGTTTAGTTTCCATGTCAATTTTCGCACTTCTTGGTATGGAGCTCTTTATGGGTAAGTTTTGGTCGTGTCGAGTGGTGAATGATGCGAGTAGCTACACTACACAAGCAACGTGCGAGGCAGCGGGAGGAAAGTGGCGAAATGCAAAGTTCAACTTTGATAACTTTGGCGCTGCACTTTTATCGACGTTTCTACTGCACGCCGGCGATGACTGGCAAGAAATCATGTGGGTCGCCATGGATACCACAGGCGTCGGGACCGGCTTGAAAACAGATAACAACCAAGCCGCCGCTCTTTATTTTGTATTGACGGTCGCCATCGGGAATTTCTTTTGGTTGAATTTATTAGTCACGGCGCTCGTGGACAACTTTAACAAGATGGCTTCGCAAGACAAGCTTACGTTTGTCACCCCAGCGCAGCGGCGCTGGCAGCAGGCTATACTACGTGCAAGCACGCAAGATTCAGAGGCATGGCGCAGAATCGTACCGCCGCCAGGCAAAAGCCTTTGGTCGCGAGCTCGTCTACTTGCGCATCATATCTCAAAGCCGAAAAAGTTTGCGTACTTCATCCTCGTGGTAGTGTGCGCAAATTTAATCGAGCTCTTGACACAAACGGCGAATATGAGCAGTTCAGCAGAATATGCTCACTTCTGCATGTCTATCGCGTTCACTGCGGTGTACTCTTTGGAAATGATGCTTTTGCTCATGGCGCAAGGTCGGACGCGTTACTTTAGGAATTATTGGAATTGGCTGGACGCCTTCGTCGTCGTAGTTTCCATCGTACAGGCGATCGGACAAAGTCTAAACGCAGGCGGTGTCATGAATTACCTACAATTGGTGAGATTGTTGAGATTACTGAAACTGGTAAAGGCACATTCTGGGCTGCGGTCGCTCTTCAACACGTTCATAATGAGTCTTCCGGGTGTCGGAAACGTCGCCGCGCTATCGTCCCTCGCGATCTTTTCGTACGCCATCATGGGTGTTTCACTTTTCGGCGATGAAACCGGCCCTTTCGAAGGCGGCGTGCTATCGAAGTACTCGAACTTTCAACGATTCACCACAGCTTGCTCATCTCTCATCGGGGTGTACACGGGTGGCTGGGTTGGCACGTTCGGCGAGGTGTACCAAACAGAGGCGTGCTTGCGCACAGAAGCACCGTTCATGTTGGAATCCAGCATCGACTGCTCGTATAACGCTGCTGCGGTCCCATACTTTATATCATTTGTCATCATCTCTATATTTTTGCTCGGAAATTTATTTGTGGCGATCATTCTCGAAAGATTCTCAGTATCAGCGGACGACGAGGGACTGTACGACACCGAGGAGGTGGTGGAAATTATCAAGCACACGATTCAGCTTCGACGACTCGCAATCAGAATTAAAAAGAAAGTCGTGCGGTCGCGCGAACCTGGTGGCGCGTTATATGACGCATCAACCAAAGCGCGTAGCGTGATTGAGAGATTCACCCACAGCGCTCAGGAAGAACGTGCCGTCGTAAAGGGTCACCGAGGCTGGAGCGTCGCTCGCGATCACGTCGCGACGCTCGCCGCATTCGAGACGAATGGAGAGCAGGGTAACGTCGTGCCCGGACGGAACCAGTCCATCTTAGATCTCGCACCAGAGACGGATGTGACAGCAGAACGGGAAGTGCGACCGGAACCGGAACCCGAACTAGAACTGGAACCACCGGAACCTCTACGCGGCGCCGCATTTTTTGGTGAGAACAGGTTTGAGTCGCGGCGTGCTTACGCATCTTCCACGGATGCTGACTCGGATGACGATCATTACGCGTTTGAGATGAAAGACCCATCTAGTGGACGCCAACCAGGGCTGAATACACCGAATGATGGACTGAGTGAACGTGAACCGAGCGAACTGGCGTATTCCATGGGTGAATCGTACGACGCCGAAGAGAGCGCGTCAGATGAGGACAGATTCGCTCAGTCATCATTTTCTCCCGAGTCGTATAGATTTAATGCCTCAGGAGAAGAAGCGACGCGGGTGCATTATGCAAGGCATAGCGATTATCTCTACGATTTTCGGGACGCGGACGATTCGCCTGAGCGCCGGCGAAAGGCGTCTTCGTTGCTCGGAAGCGAAACGAGCGATGACGGCGCGACGGGGGGGCAGACGAGCGACGCGGTGTCCGACGGAGAGTTCGCAAAGCTATCTTTTAGACTATAGATTTACAATATTAAGACTCAATGCGCCACACAGCCGTAACGTTTTGCCGTTGATCGTGCGTGCGTTTTCAAGGTGCGTGTTTCGGCGACTCGTTTGTCAGTGTTACACTGACGCGCGTTCACGTCGTCGCACTCTTTTTCAATTGTTCCGGAACGACACGACCGTTTTCATCGGTCCAATCTGTGTCGTACATGTGCTGATCGTGACGCTCACCGATGACAAGCCAGCTGATGAGTGCCGTCGAAGTGGGGTTTTGACACTCAATGGTGAGGACGTTGCCCACGACAGAACCTCGGACGGGGTCCCAGTCGCTTTCATTTGACGTGAACGACTGCACGTCGCGATTGAGTGCTTCAAATGTCCCTGTCGTCATGTTTGATGCGGCATCGATGTCTATCATCGCCCTACCGTTCTGCAAACGAACCTTGCCTCTGTAGATGAGATCCGCCCGTGGTCCCTCGATGAAGGAGTGATACAAATTATGCGTGTCTTTCATTTCAGGAAGTGGATGATCGATCTTGAAAGAGCCACTTCCCTTGCTCAGTGCGCCAGACACGTGCGCCGCTCCATTGACTTCGAGAGCGTAGGAGGGATTCGT
>Ga0255765_1000820_pt1 | contig 41041 bp, 36 predicted proteins | sample 041ome_8_FD_179965 | JGI IMG/M metagenome (GOLD analysis project Ga0255765, IMG submission 179965) | Coastal salt marsh microbial communities from the Groves Creek Marsh, Skidaway Island, Georgia - 041407BS metaG (version 2) | ecosystem: Environmental > Aquatic > Marine > Intertidal zone > Salt...
CAATCATGGATTTGGTGGCATTCATTTTAACATTCGCCACATCTTTGAAAACCTTGCGAACAGCATTGACTTCTGCGACGTCTCCAACCAAGGTGGACGTTGCGTGTGCGTTGATATAATTGATATCGTTCACAGTTATGCCTGCATCCTTGATGGAGAGCTCAATACACGTAGAAACTCCGAGCCCATCTGCCCGTGGATCCGTCATATGGTGTGCATCACACGTAATAGCCCCACCGAGGTACTCCGCGTGAATACGGGCTCCACGTTTTTGTGCACTTTCCAGGCTCTCCATTACCAACACTCCGGCTCCCTCACCCATGACAAAGCCATCTCTAGACTTGTCCCATGGGCGAGAAGCTCCTTGAGGGTCGTCATTATTCTGACTGAGTGCACGGCACGCAACAAAACCACCAAGTCCGACGGGAATGATGGGAGCTTCTGAGCCACCTGCAATCATGATGTCAGCATCGCCGTTTCGGATGTGATTAGCTGCTGCGTGAAAAGCGTAATTTGCTGTCGCGCACGCCGTAGAAATCGAATAGTTAGGGCCCATAAATCCTTTTTCAATAGCAAGCATTGCCCCACCCATATTGGTGATGGCATAAGGAATAAAAAACGGGGTGATTTTCTTTGGGCCCTTTTCCACGAGGGCCTTGACACCGTCTTGGAACACAGTCAGACCTCCCATGCCGCTCCCGACCAAGACTCCAACGCGCTGCTTATCAAGTTGTTCGCAATGAGCGGCATCAAGACCTGCGTCTTCGAGCGCCTTGTTGCCGGACACGAGCGCGTAGCGAAGGCAGTCATCGAGTCGGCGGTCATTTTTCTTATCGATATAGCCTTCACTGTCGAAGTTACGAATTTGAGCGGCGAATTTCGTCGGAAAGTCGCTGGTGTCAAATCGATCGATCGGTGCGACACCACTGGTACCAGCTAAGAGCTTATCATAGAATTTGTTGTAATCGTTACCGAAAACTGAGCATAACCCCATCCCAGTAACCACAATCCGTTTCTTAGGATCAGTTTCACGCGCCATGGCAATCACAGCGCAGCGAGATTTTGCTCGTCGCACACCATGATTTGGCTTAGAAGTTAAATTATCGCGGTTCACGCACTTACTAGTCAAGGACATAATCGGATTTGTGCTCGTGATATTCATGACTGTAGTTTTTACTGACGTGTTGATTGAGGTCCCCTAAAACGTCGAAGGTAACATGTTAGTTCGCTTTATAGACACTTTCGCACCCTTTGAAGCAACAAACGCGGTGCATGTGCACGCGAAGCAGTACGCAAGATGTTTGGCGCGCGCAACACACAGTCTCTCTTTTTCTTTTGGTTCGAGCAGATAAGGCAACGTTGATATAAAGTCCGCGTCGAGCTTGGGGCATCTGGCTGCGCATACAAATCTATAGCGCGTCGCGGACATCGAGAAATTACCTGAATTTGATTCGGATCTCCCACGAAGATGAACGTCAAGCTTCACGCGCTGCGATTCTGCGGTCTCCCGTCACGCGAGAGGGTTCTTGGCCGACCGGGCAAACTCATTTTCCATTTTATTTGTTTCCAATCCGGTGAACTCTATCATTTTTTCACGTATTTATCCAAAACATTTGTTATAAAATGCTAATGATAAAAATCCTAGGAAATCAGTAGCTAATGCGAACGCGTAGAAAGCTCATGCGGGCGCAAATTGCAATTTACATTGTTTATGTTTCATTTTAGCGCGGTAGTTCTAGAACTAGCGGTATACAATTCCAACAGTGCTAACATACACATTTAAAAATACGCGAAATGAAAATATAACATTGAGTAGAGATAATAACAACATATCCTATTTTAACCTATAGTATGCATTCGTCGACACTTTTCTCGAGCTCGAAAAAGGACGCACGCGCAAATTCCAGTTTCCACAAGGGCACGCTGCATGCTGGGCAAGCCAACCTAAGTCGCAAGTTTCCTCAACGCCGGGGCACGGGTTCCACATGCATCGTTGAGCGCTTTTCATACGCCGCAGTAAGGTACAACGCGTTTATTTTCCAAACGGTTAAAGTATAACTTTCAACTGCTCGTTCGCAACGTCACCAGACGCGCTCTTCTGAACCCGGGAAAACGTTCACATGTCCTCAGACCCGGCTCGTGCTAGCGGTATATATTGCGATGAGAACCCTATCGCAGGCTTAGTTGCATCGAATGTGAAGAGTAAAAACGAGATGCGCGACATCCAAGGCACTTTCGTGAATCGCAGCTGCGACTGGACCAAGACAGAAAGTAAACTGTTGAAAAGTGAATTTCACACTTTCCAAGGAAAACAAGGAGTTTCGTTTTTTCACTCCTGCGTTCGTGTCGCGGCTATGTTACCGAATAAGCTTGTGAGCGACGTCGCACAGCGCGTTCTTTGGCTACGTAAAAATGTATCGCGACATGTCACCGATGGGTATGCTGCTCCCAACAATATCACCAGTGCCAATCAACTTTTTTTCGAGTTAAACTCAACTGGAGAAAACGCAACACAAGTTCATACGAATACACATGTACAGAAGCTTCTAGACGCGAATACTCAATTTTTGCGGTTACTCGAGGGCAACTTGGCTGGTAAGATCGGTGAACGGCAGGTTATACTACAAAAAGTATTTAACAACTTATTGGCCGTAGACGATACCTTGCAAGTGGGACCTTCTGCATTCGTGAACATGCCGCGAATCCCAGTTAGGTTGAATACTAGTCTAGCAAGAAGTACCATTTTCGTCCAAAACTGAACTACTAGTACTGTAGGTATGCACAAACAACACATTTTCAGCGCGTCATGCGAAATTCGTAGTCATTAGTACGGGTAATGTAGCGAACCCATGGTAGAGCCCTGTAACCTTCTTTTGCCATCACTTTTAAATACTTGACTTGTAATCCACTCGCTGCATGGTATGGTATCTCAAAATTAACCCGGACTGGGATATTACTCACTTTTGAAGAAGTGGTGGATGCTCTTGTCGACGGAAGAGCTAGTTTACACTTCAATTTGAACCGCCTATTACCTTTGACATTTCGAAGTGACCATAAAAGCACATCTTTTTCAGGAACGTATACAACAGTCCCAACGTTACACTGTATTTCGGGTGAAGTCACGTCGCTTTGGACAGGTATCTCAACTTGAATACTGGTAGCTGTTGTGTGATCCTTGAAACAAGTTGATAGGTGCACCGTATAGTTAACTGTGCTTTGATTCACTAGAAAGGTTGTCGCATCAATGTGGACAAGTGCTTTCGTGCATCCTGATACGCGATACGTCATTAAGTCAAAACCTCCGTCCGGTGGTGTGAAGTATACAACTTTTCTGGATTCATATGTGTTCAGGTCGACACACGCGTGAAACTTGACGTCTTCTAGTCCAGAACCTGACAAGTTTTCGATCCGAGTCGGTATGGCGCGCTCGTTTAGGCTAAGTTCACATAGCGGCATACCTGAAAGCTGCGAGCGAACACGTACTGTTCCAATGATTGAAGAGTGCGTTTCATTGCCAGTCGCATCCACAGCCAGACTACAGCACTCTATGACATCTAAGAATATTTCATTCTTCTTGTATAATATACCTTCTGCTCTCCATGAAACGGAGTTCGTGACTGCCAGTGGAGGCTGAAGTATTTGAAAACAGTGAGCGTTTATCTTTATGAACTCTTTTAGTATCCCAGGTTCGGTGATTTGTGGATAGCCGTTATCAACAACCTCATCAAGAAGTTCATAGATGAGGACGAAGTTATCTCGAATGGACTCCTCAACAAAAGTACTGAAATATGTTGTGAAAAGGGCAATCAACTTGTGTAAAAACACAAATATCACAGCGATATCTGTCGCTCTTTTGGCGACACAAGCTATGTAAATGTCCCGATGGCAAACGAAATACAGTGCGAACTGGGAATCGTCTATGGAAACGACTGGTGAATTTATTCCCGATTCTATATGCCGTTTGAAGGTATTTAGAAGTTCTCGTAGGCAGGACGACGATGTTTCTCCACGCCAGTCTCTCGAGAGAAGTATTTGACAGCTTGAGTTCAATATATAAATAGAGGAAATCGCACGAGTATCGCTGCTATTTTTGACGTTCATGTGTTTCCTTTCAAGGTACGCTCATCTACCATACTTGACGGGTCGTGGCAATTGCAAAGAGAAAGTTTCTACGTTTATCACGTGCGAGCGGTCAGAATCCGGGCTTGTGATATGAGGCTAGGTCGAGTAGGCTGCTCCCGGCCGACTTTGTATTTTTACTTTGCAAGAAAGGAATATTTCCTAAAACCAGTATTATGTGTACCAGCACGCATATCATTTGACTTGCTAATCACGCGTAGATGCATGAGGTAAACGCATGTTTAACATACATAAAGGAAAACATGTCATTGTATTGAAAAATATGTTTCGCAATGCTGCCTCATCAAAAATAGTGACTGTACGGTGTTTTCAACGGAAGGCGCGCCCACAGGAGTACGCCGATAGTTGAGCACACGAACGAACGCATAAACGGGTGAAGAAGATGGTCTGACATGCCTTTTATGCAAATGCACACTATTAAAGAGTCTTCCACGATTACGACGGTCAGATTTTCGCACAACGGTCTAAGGTGAGTTGCTTCATGGATCCATTAAATGAACTTTGCTTAAACCGTTGAAATAGGTTGTTTACAGCAACTCTGGACGGCGGCTGCAAGGTGTGGTGTGTGGAAACGTATGAGTTGGTGCAGATTTTTAGGGGACACACAAAAGCTGTTGCGGACTGTCATTGGTCAAACTGTGGGAATTATATTCTTACTGCTTCTGATGATAACATGGCACTACTTTGGGATGTAAAAAGCGGCAACTGTGTACAAACTTTCAAGGGACATACTGCCGCGGTTTTGAGTTGCTCTATGAACACTCCAAGTGACAATTTGATTGCCAGCGGCTCAAGCGATGAAACTGTACGTTTATGGAGTTCTTCATCAGGTGCGTGCATAGCGATTATCCCAGTACACTCTGATCCAGTCACTTGTGTCAGTTTCAGTCATGACGGGACACTTTTACTAACTGCAAGTTATGACGGACACTGCCGCCTATGGGATGTCGCTACATGTTCTTGCATGAAAACATTTGGAAGAGTAGACGGAGAAGTGATACATGCCGACTTTTTACCCAATAATGCCCAAGTTGTGCTTGCTACATCTGACGGCAACGTGGTTTTGCACGAATTTTCTCAGATTTTGAGCAGCCAAGTTTCACCACACTATGATCTCATTCTCGTCAAGATGGCTTCAACTTCAACGGGAAACTCGCTGATTATGGTTCAACTGGATGCCAATAGCAAAGAGATAGCTGTATCAACTTCAACTTTTCAAGGTCTTGAACACGCTGTGCATTGCATTGCGACAAAAGTCCGCATACCGTACGATGATTCTTTTCAGCAAAAATTATGTAAAATTTTGTGTGCGTGTAACGGCAAACTGCTTGCAGTATGCACAGATGATGCTTGTCAACTCAAGTTCACTGTTTCTAGGTGAAAACTGGTGTGTATTAACAGATATTGATAGCTTAACAAAATTTCAGAAGTTGGGGTAATTACATCAACTATTGCACGCGTAAGCAACAAAGAAATACCTCGCGATTAATTTTCCACCTTCCTTTTCTTATTTTCTTTCTTTTCTTTCTTTTCTTTCTTTTCCTTTTTGTCCTTTGTAGTTTCTTGAGACGTCTCAACGTTTGTATGTTGAACTTGCCGTTTAACAAGCGTATCACGTGTAATACCTTTCTTTTTCATCTGTGCATTAGGGCCTAAGCCCCATCGTCGTGGGTATGTGTCACGCTCCATCACGACACGCTTCACTTTGGCAACACTACCATGATCACAAGTTGCCATTACAGCAGTTGTCATTTCAGCAACGCCGATCGCAATTGCTTCTCCTTTCGTTGTCATTAGGACGCACTCATCACCGACTTCAATACCCGCATCATATCTGAGTAAGCCTGGGATCATGAGTTTTGCACCATAGCAAACAGCATTCACAGCTGAGTCCTTGACAACAAGGCGCTTGTAACTTGTAAGTAAAACCTCAAGTGGCATAATAACTCGTCGTAGATAGGCCTCATCTTTCAGATTGTCGTGCATCCACATTGCGTCTAGAACATCATGCATCGTTGAAAGATTTCTAGACTCAGAGCAGATTCCAGAGCGGACGCGTCTAAGCTCTTGCATATGACCTCCAACTCCTAGAAGTAGACCGAGGTGCACGCATAAGGTACGAACGTACGTGCCCGCTTCACATGATATCCAAAAGACAACTAAGTTCCTCCCCTCATCAAACTCGTAAAGCTTACTGTCGTAAATAGTTCGGATACGTAATTGGCGCTTAACAGCAGAGATTAAAGGCGGTCGTTGAAATAGCGCACCAGTAAGAGTTTCAATACCACACTCCACGGCTTTCTTGCCACCTGCAGGCGCAGCGTGCAATCGACACACACACACATACTCTTTGCCGGCACCTTGCTGCGATTTAACGAGACGCGTTGCTCGATCTATGCAGACTATGAGTGAACCTGTCACTTTTGGATCCAATGTACCACTGTGGCCAGTCTTTTCAACTCGTAAAATACGTTTCAGCCAAGCAACTACCTCATGCGAAGAGGGGTTTGCTGGTTTGTCCAAATTTATGATCCCATACCTCAAATAGTCACTGAGGGATCTCTTCATGGGTGAACTACCGCAAGGGATTGGAGTATAATGACCAGTGCGTACCTAAAAGAAAACCTACATCATCTGCACGTGCACTCAGAACAGCAAGCTCTTACCATTAACTTGTCATAATTCTTCAACAAAAGCGGCCACTTAGCTGTGTCTAACGACTGAACAAGCTGCTGAGGCTCAATCTTGAGATCCTAGATACATTAAATGAATGATTGACGATTGCGGGAATCAGCACAAACATCGCACCTGATTAGTTGCCATATTGCACAAGAGTTTGCGTTCAAGAAAGTGAGCGCCGCCGCGGAATCTGACTGGGCCGTCCTTCCAAACATTTTATGATCTCTTATATTAAACACTTTCACGTGTATGCACATATAAAACTGAGCAAATTATTATCACATCGCGCTACAATCTACCGGTACTGTCTCCAAAATAAGGTAATTTCGACCTGTTCATCTCCCTCAGGCAGAATATTAAAAATAATCTGACTAGTCCAGCCCGATAAAAATGAAGCGAAACATGACAATTTTCCAGGTGTCGTAGAATTCGAGTCAAACCCCTTAACCACTCGGGCACGTCCGCCGCAATCCGATAAACCGCGGACGGCAGGATTCGAACCTGCGCAGGCAGTGCCTATTTGATGTCACGATTAAATACTACTTTTTCAGCTGACACGCGTGCGAGCTTTATATTTATCTCTACGACTACTAAGAGTTAGTAACGGGAGAACTCGAGTCACTCACGATGCGGGGACCGAAGGGTGCTCGGCTCGTAACAAGGTCGCGTTATTAGCATAGCATAGCAAAATCAGCACATGTCTTCAACCGCTGAAGAGAGAGGAGTTATACGGGTCTTCGTCGGCGGGCTCGCACCAGATGTTCAGGTTCACGAACTCAGCGCGAAACTTGAGTCTTTTGGTAGAGTTCGTGAGGTTGAGATGTTGTTTGAAAAGTCTGATGTAGATGATAATAATAGTAGAGCCTGTCGAGGGTTCGCATTTGTAAATTTAGAAGCGCTCGAGAGTGATGTGGAACGCTGTATTTCTACGTTGAATCACTGTAAGTGGAAGGGACGACAAATGACCGTTGCTTTTGCTAAACCGAGCTTCAAAGAAAGGGTGCTGGTGGAAAACACCGACTGATGCACGACAGTCATTCATCGACTATGAGACGTTTACTAATCACCACTTAGAGCTAATGGATTGCTTAAGTGATCACGGAGCGTGACGTGGTTGGAAAGAGTTTCATACAAGACTAACCACAGCACTTTGATTTTGTCAAAGTGCTATCATCGGTTGAAGAGAGTTGAATGTTTCGCTTAGCATCGACAAAATTTCCCCCAGAGAGTGTTTGCACCTGAAAATATACTACGTGAATATGAAAACAATTTGCAAGTTCGAGCAAAATACTTTTGAAACAATATCGTACACTTTGTGAAGCGAATCAACAAAAGCCTGCTCGACGTTCGTCGAATCTAACGCAGACGTCTCGATGAAAAGTAACCCTACTCGGTAACACAAATTTAATAATATTCCAGCATCTTCGAATACAGTTTCGTACCTTGTCCAATAGCGAAATCTTTCGCGATCTTCTCGGAAGTGGTCCTTAAGTGCTCGAGATCGCATTTATTTCCGACAAGCATGATCACGATATTTGCGTCCGCATGATCTCGAAGCTCACTGAGCCATTTCTCTATATTCTGAAAGGTATCTACAGCAGTGCGGCGTCAAATGACATAGATTGCCAAAAGTTCCGGACCTACCAGTGGCTGTGATATCATAGACCAGTAGTGCTCCAACAGCTCCTCGATAATATGCGCTAGTTATCGCTCGATAGCGCTCTTGCCCAGCAGTATCCCATATTTGAGCTTTGACTACCTTCCCTTGTAACTGAAGAACGAAAATCATACTTTTTCGAAATCAAACCGCATAGACACGAGTCTAAAGCTTACCTCTACAGTTCGAGTCGCGAATTCTACACCGATGGTTGACTTGGACTCGAGACAAAACTCGTTACGAGTGAAGCGGGAAAGCAAATTCGATTTGCCTACGCCAGAGTCCCCAACTAACACAATCTTGAATAAATAATCGTAACTAGAAGGAAAGTGAGCTATGCAAGGAGTATTGAGTCAAAGTGCGTACTCGTCCGTATCCGCCGTCATGATCAACGTGGACTTACAGTTGAAAACTCACGCACGATTGGTTTAGCGGTTACAGTTCTCGGCTGACGAAGGTTCACCGTCCCAACTGGAACCAAGATTCAAAATACCTTGTACACCATTTACCACATGTCATATAGGTCGAAATTACTAAAACAGGTCGATTAATGTTAACAGCATTTAACACCGCAATCGGCCACGTAAATGAACTCCAAACGACTTGAAATTTTGCACACGCGCATAAAGTTTGCGTTTGCACGCGTCATAAAAATTTCGCGTGATTTCGTCGTCGGAGTTGTCGTCGTCTATTTGCGTGGCAGAAATGACTGGAAAAACAGTTCTTAACCTTACAAGAGATTACCCGTAGGCGCGCGCGCTAATACAAAGAATACAATGATGATAACAATACTAATACTATAACATGTCATCTCGTATAGCTGTCGTTGGATATCTTTCGATCTCGTCGACACGCATTACGCTGATGTGGCCGAAATTGACACAAAATGAGCCTTACGTGTTCGCTTTCTCAGCGACGGGAACGCCAGGTAATTGGTCCATCCCTTCATCTGCAAGGTTATTCGTGATGTCTTTTTCCAACAGTTTGCCTGCAATCACGAGTACCAATTCGTCCTTCGAATGATTTTGCGGTGCGCGGCGGCCAAAAATTGCAAGATGGATTTGCAATAGGACGGATTTGGTGAGCTCATTCAAATCGTCTTCTGATGCGAGTTCTGCTTTTTTTTCTTCGAAAACTTCCAAAGCCGTCTCATATTTAGTGTCAAACTTCTTTTTCTTCGTCTCTCGGTTCGTTTGAGCAACTTCTTGTTTGCGTGCAATGTTTTCTTTGCCAAGGCGGACACGCTCGATCGCGACATCACTCGTCAAGCCGCCCTTTATGTCATAAACATCGCCTGCTCGGTCAATTGCTGCGGTATCTCGAACAAATTCATGTGCAGCATTGTATAATTGTTCAAACTGATCTACCGTTTTCAGATAAATGTCGAGTAACTTGGGGATATCCGGCTCGTCACGTTGCGCCTCGGCGAGAAACGCTTCTCGCGTGGATTCAGTTGCGCGCCTTGCATGGCGCGCGCGAGAAGCTTTCGCGACGTCTCTGTCACTTTTGCGATCATCACTGGTGTTGTATCGTTGACGGTAATGCAAAGTTCGCGTTCGTGGCAACCTTTGGACGTCCACGCTTGCGCAGTCTCTAAGGTCCAAAATTTCGCAAAATTTCAGAACATCACGATATTTTGCAAAATTCACTTCAATTTTGAAACGGTGTGCGACCACGGAGGTTTTACAATCGTCGCAATATTCAATATTCCGAACTAGACATATTCTGGATCCGAAAGCATCAACGAGTCAGAAAACGGTAATAACAAATTTACAATCCTAAGCATCAGGCCTTGAATATACGGTTACCGTATATTGTTAAAATATTCCAAATCTCCCAAGTCAGAGCATTTCGGCACAATACCAAAAAGTCAAGTGAGGTTGGATCCGCTGGAACTGTCTTGGCTAACTGCATACCGCCTGCAGTCTTTACCGCAGTTAACATATTTGACGTTGTTTTGGCATCAACGTCACTCGCCGATAGCGCTCGCCTGGTTCGGATCAACTTGAAGAACCCGGATAACGCCTCTGTACTCACAAAGGGCGCGAACAGACTCTGGATAAGGCACACGAGCGAGATGGCAACGAACTTTCTCACTAAATCCACCGCTGGACAAAACATGCGCATTAAATTAGGCTCTAGTTTGACGTCAAGCAGAAGCATAATCTTAAAGGTATTATTTTGAGCCCGCGCCGCGTCAGTCTTTGTCACACAAGGCACAGGCAACCCAGGTCACTTTTAAGACCGCAGACGCGCGACAGGCGCAGCACATCGAGTCAGTGCGCACCAGACAAATAGACGAGCAGCTATCGTTAGAATACTTGGTGCTTCTTGATGACGGTTCAAAAGTATGGTGAGTCTGAGTATCATTCGAAGTGAAAGATTCCACTATTTCCCAAGGCTTGCTACACCAAATGTTGCAGAAGATTTGAGGAAGAGATTTGCAGCCGAATGGTGGACAGCATGCCGAGAGGTATCTATTTGGATCACTTACTGGAATCAACCACTCTGAATCCCTCGATTTAGGCTGATACAGAGAAACTGCAGCAACTTTTGACTTCTAGTACTGAGACGTTGGTAAACTCAAGAGATGCAAAACAAAGAAGGTATGTTTCAACGCGCATCTTTTTCGCATGTCGTATGTGTTCTGATTAAATCTCATAAACACAGTGCCATCCACTTTCTTGCTGGAATAGGCGATGTGAAAGTTTTGCCAAAATTATTGTTTGAGGGGACAAATGTCAACGCTCAGGTAAATTCAACTTATTTTATCATGGTTGCTTACTCAGGAGAGGTTTAGGACGACGATGGATATACTGCTTTGCATCTCGCTGCCGGCTACATGCAACTCGAGTCTTTAAATGTTCTTCTAAATGCTGGAGCCGACGCTGAAATAGAAGATAATACTGGACGCTCGGTGAAATTCATGTAAAAATGTTCGTATTGCCGTGCTTGAATGTACATTTAAATAGGCACAAGGATTGGTGAGCGCTCTGTTAAACAACACACCGGTCACGACAACTATGTATTCCCGGCGAGTTGCGCTGGAAGCGATGCTAGAGGCAATAGAAGGACACATATATGAGGATGTTGTCCCCGCTAAGCTCGTAAAAAGCCGCACAAGTAATGGGCAAACAGAGTATTTAGTACAATGGATAGACGGTACGAGAAGTACAAATCCGCCAAAAAAAAATTCTGGTGCTGAGATTTTCGTAGGTTATAATGACATGTGGATATCTGAACGCGACATAGCAGATGATATCATCATTTCTTTTCAAGACAACGTAGAACAAGTGCAGGGGTGGGAAATATCCAGTGAGTTAAATGGGAACAACGAGAAAAGGCTCATCAAGGTGAGTACTAATCATATTCATATTAATTCGAAAACTGACAACATGTTAAGTGGAGCGACTCTGACATATTAACTTGGATATGAACGAACCACGATGTGCACGCTTCATAAGAAAACGCAAGTATTCACTTGATGAGTAGAAAGAATTCTCGATTGAACATGGACATGTATCTAGAGCTTATGCTATCTCGTTGTAAAGGAAATAAGGAGTGAATGAGTCGCATTCAGGCGAAACCCCTGCAATCCTCTGAGCGCATACAAAGCGCTGACATGTGCATCGAACTCGATGAGCCCCGTTCTCGGTTTGTTTTCACTCAGCGTAGCACAAGTGAAACCCGGGAACTGTTGAAACAATAGTTGGAGCATTTGCGGCGTAGTTGCATCTGTGAAATAAATATGAGTCAAGTTTCTACGACGCACTAGGACATGGTGGCGAACTATTGAACCTCTTACCTGGTAAACCTTGAACCAAGAGAAAATTGCTCGAAATTTCATTCTGTTCACCGGAATCCTCCAGTCGCGTTGAGAATGTGTTCCTTCTTGAAGCATACTCTCTTTCTTGATTTTCTACTTTTCTTTTTAAACGTACACCTGGATCGCGCTTCTCGTAGCTCCCTTCCCGTTTGCAGATGACATCCGAAGTCGCCCTAGCGAAACAAATACTCTAGATGCGCGGTCAGTTAATCTATAAATGTATATGTACATCAATGAGAGCGCCGTACCATCGGCTTATTATAAAATACAAAGCCTTGCAGAGCAACCAGTGCCCTTTCTGCATCTGCAGCACTATCAAATACAATCCAAGCCTGGCCACGAAGTTTGTAAGTCTTGGCTGCAACGATGTCAACAATTTTTCCAAACGTGGAAAACACTGAATACAATGCCGTGTAAAGCTCTATACGAAACGAGTCAGTGAGAGTAAAGTTGTACGCAAAGACGGTCTCAAATTTTCAAATTCAACTTAATTAAAAATGGACAGTCCGACACCTACCTTTACTCGAAACTTTCTCGTTTAAATTGTTAACATACAATGTATGAACATTCGCACGAGTTGACTCCATGCGATCAATTACGCAGTTCCGTCTCGCGCCGCTTCCCGTACTTCGCACACGCTGTCGACAGTAGTTCTTCGACTACTCCGGTGGCGATTATCACGAGATGATGAGATGCTTTTTGCCTCGCGGTCTAACTATAACCCCCCCGTCCCCACCTCAGCATTTACGCGTTTTCCACCTACATCTATTTAATTGAAGCTATACGTGTAGTCATTTTTTACGCCACAAGGTAAATATAAATATATCATATCTATATTAATATTCAATATTGAATCAATATAGTAATATATATATGTCGGTTATCACGCATCTTGGACACTTGAGTGACAGGTTATAGTCACGCATTATACACTGTTGTTACTATGCATGCATAATTGGTATCATGGAACGAAAAACTTCCGCCGCCGCTCTACCTCTTTCGTTTCTGCACGAAAACGCGAAACGTGCGAGCCAAACGCAAGGTATACAGAGGGGTAATACTGATGCAGTTGCAGTAAAACTCAAGTTGCAATGTTACCCCTTCGCATCACTGGTACAATTAATGCACCGCGTTCGACGGACGCAGTTGTGTTTACAAACAAAAAAATATTTTACCCCGCTGGGGGCACACTCTCTTGCTTTGATGCGCGCACGTCAACACACACTACAGTGCTGTCAACGTCGTCTAGTACCTACAAGTCTATAGATATATACGAAAAAGCGAACGTCTTCGCCGCAATAGATACCGAGCAAAACCTACTAGTTTACAATTTTTCTGGGCAACTACTGTGCAGAAAAAAGTTTGCGCCCACGGCATTACTTGTGAGGTTTATTGACAGAGATGGCGGAAATGCTATACCCAACATCCTAGTTTTATTTAAAAACGAATTTATGATATGGAGATTAAACGGATATCTGCCGGGCGCGTCACTTTCAGTTGTGTTCAAAAGTAAGCTACAAGACGGCCTTGTCATCAAAAGTATTGCCAAACATGTTACACAAAGAGGGGATTTCGTTCTTGGTGACGCTCTTATGTGCCGAATATATTTTGTTTCAACTTGCGGTGAGTATAACAGTGTTATACTTGACGGCCACAAGTCAAATGTTGTCGCTGTATCGTTTCGTGAAACAGATGAGAGCAGAATTATTAGTGTTTCGTGTACAGGATATGTGATTGAGTGGAGTGTTAAAGACGATTGCGAAAATAGGGTAATCTGCAAGTTACAACTAGCTAATATATCCAAAATTTCATGTGCCAGCTTTAACAAATCTGGATCTCAACTCGCTATTTTATCCATGGGAAAAGTTCACATCTATTCAACTAAGGGCTTTACAATATTGGATAGTCACATTGTAGGAGAGAACATAAAGAGAATTGAGTTCGATGAGACCGGCGAATATCTGGCGCTTATCGGCGATAGACGTCTAGCGGTCATTGACTCGCTCAAACAAAGTGTCTTGCTTAACATGGAGACTGATACCAGTTCAGCTAATTGTGCAGCGCTGAGTGACGACGGAAGTGTTTTAGTAACTGGAGCCGAAACTGGACAAGTTAAAATATGGGATGTACGGTCTTTTACGTGCACCGCTACATTTAATGATCACACACGCCCGGTTTCGTGCGTTGAGTTTTTATCATCCCAAAAAGGGCTCATATCCGCGAGTCACGATGGCACAATTCGGGCATACGATGTACTCCGATATAGAAATTTTCGGATTTTCACCGCTGTATTCGAAAACCGATTCAACTCCGTCGCAGTCGACGACAGCGGCGAATTAGTTTGCGCAAGTGCGACAGATTCTTGCCAGATATTGCTCTGGTCATTCAAAACAGGCCACCTGCTAGAAACGCTCGCTGGCCACGGTGCATATATTTCGGACCTTTACTTTTGCACTGATTCGCTGATTGTGTCAGGGTCTTGGGATAAGACGGTGCGTTTATGGGATGTGGAAAAAAGTAATAATGCCGCCCACGTTCTCCAACACGAAGCGGATGTACTCGCCGTTTCAGTTCGCGATGATAAAAAGCAAATAGCTGTTTCGGTGATGGGACAAAAATTGTTCTTCTGGGCAGTTGACGTGCAACAGCTTTCAGGAACGATTGAATACGGTCGAGATTTGAAAGTGGGTAAAAGAAGTTTAAGGAATATCGATGATAATTTCGTATCAATCAAGTACAATGACTCGGGATCTTTACTTTTTGGAAGCACTCTGACTGGAACTGTGTGCGTATATGACTGTCAGGGACTTGCACTACTCACTCGTCTCGATCTTCCAACGTGTGTATGCTCTCAGGCTGTAAGCACTTGCAGTAGAAAACTTGCATACAGTAAACTTGCGGACATTTGGAGTGTGACTAGTGATAGTGGTGTCCACATTTTCAAAAGCGATTCACATACTGAAAAGTGCGTTTCAGAAAGTCTTGATGAGGAGACACAGCTATCAAACGTTCTATCTGCCTTACGCCAACAGAACTACGAAGAAGCTTTAAAACAAGCTTTTGATCTGGGACACAATCTCAGCATTCCTAGAGCAGTGCTGCACAGTATTCCTAGTAATCAGAACTTGTTGCGTCTGCGTGGAATTTCTGGCCCTCAGCTTTGTCGGCATTTACTTCAGCTTTGCGTTGACCTTGTTGCAAATTCATCGCACCTCGAACACGTTCTCGAAATCATCCTAAATGTGCTCAACACTTTTATTCCTAATAGTACTTTGGACTTGTTACTTCTGAAAAAAATTCTTCAATCGTTGGGGAAGACACAAATGAACCTTGGTTATACGGCTCAAAACAATCTGAGCACTGTAACGTTCATATGCTCAGTGTAAGGACAACTAAGCGCACCATAAATGCGTATTGTAATAGAATGAACGATTGAGATATTATCTTGTCGTCTCATTAGAGACCTGTTTTGCTGGAACTAAACACCCCCGAGTGCTTGCATCTTTAATTAAGTTCTTCCAAAAAGGGACCTTCGATACTGCCGCACTGTTACAAACAACCCATAACGAAAATCGTGCTCTGGTAAGTGCGACATTCAGCCGTCGTGTATCTGCTAAAAATCCGATATCGACCATAGACGTTCTTACACATGATAATATGATGATATCACTCTCTTGTCCCTGAAATGCGTCCACTGTGCTAACATCGACAAAAGTAGAAATTCCATTTTCCTGCAACTTGCCTTGCAAAAGCCGACACTGCGCCTTGTATGCACTCAGTACGACTATTTTACGTTTTTCGTTACATAGATTCAGTTTTAAGTATCGCAGAATCAATCGTATGATGAATGAAACCTCTGTCTGATTGTAACAGGAAAAGTTTGAAGAACGTTGCTCCATCCCATGCTTGATATCAAATACTGCATAAGGCTTGAATGGCCAATATCTGTGATGAATAGACTGTCTATTAGTTTCGACTACCGCGGCATCAACAAGCCTGTCGCCATAAAATGCAGCAGAAGGGTATGCTCTGATTTCGGAATGCATTCTGAATTGAACTGAAAGAAAGTTTACTTGGATTCCAGCAAAAACAAGACGCTCGAATAACGATCGGTCAAAATGTGCATCTTTTGCTACTTTTGACTTGACTGTGGCTGGAAGCTGGAGTGGATCCCCCACTAGCACGCAGTGAGTTTGATTGTATGACAATGGTATCAGCGTTGTGAGTTCATTCGCTTGGCAAGCCTCATCTACTATAATGGTTTTAAACGGCTTAGATGCTGAGAATGCACGCCGTGCGTTGACTGATGAGAGTGTGCAGCACACTATTTCCGCTTCATCTATGAATGACATTGTGATGTCATCAATAATTCTTTGACGGCGACGCCAGTCAAGTGTCCCTGAAATACTTTTCGCGTGCAGGCCCCGTAGCCTCTCCAGACGAGCAAGGTCACCTAACGCGCGATCACGTACTTCGTACAAATCAAAAATAGCTGAATTGTGAGAGTTAGATTTGAGCATATCTTTGATTCTTTCTTCCGTTGCTGCAACTGTTTGGTATTGGCGCGAGTACCAAGCACTCCATTCTGCTGTTGACATGTTCATAAGAGCCTGGACACGGGGCTCAACAGAGAACATCTTTGCAGTCGCAGTTAAGCAGGCATCGCCAGAGGATAAACGGATAATATCTGGCACATAATGAGAACCATCCATTTGGGAAAATCCAGATTCCACTAATCGCTGTATAATGTTATCGACTCCCGCATTGCTAGGGGCGCATATTAAAATTCTTGGTTTCGGTTCATGTACCTCTAGCATCCCCTGGTTGCTACGTTTTCTCTTCTGAGACGCATCCCGTTCAAGTTGTATTATTTCATCTAGCCCTTGAAAGTATTGCTGGAAGTAGAGTAGGTGAAGAACATTTGTTAAGGTAACCTGAGGAGAAATTAATTTCCCAATACTCAATGAATGAAACAAACGCACGATGACTTTAGTTTTTCCTGTTCCTGGGGGTCCCTGAATAAGAGTGAAATAGTTCGAAAGCTCGGTACGCGCTTTATTTTTAAAAGGTTGACAAAATATGGAAGATAAACAGCATGTGAGTGCACCAAACTGTGGTGGATTCAATGTCTCTTTGAGCGTCACAAGAAGTTTAGTGCCTGCAAGACCTACGCGGGTGAGCACCTCGCTCGACGACACAACAATTTTGCAATTGATAGGTAAAATTAGTTGCTTGCGAAAATTCTAGAATCTGTTAAAACAGAAGCCGAAAAGGTCATGTATAAGTTACTCTCACCTTTGACGCAGCCATGAGAGTAGAGAGTGCATCTCTACAGCGCAAATGAGATGATAGTCGACATGTAGGGATGATCCAAAGCGTAGTGCTCGTGACCAGCCGATCGACGTCGTCCGTGTATCTTGAAGGAATTTCAGAAGCCACTTGCGTTGAGCTCACAAAACGGACTTCAAACTTGGTACAGCAGGGATGAATGTGTGTAACGATTGCGGTTAAATGAGAATGATTGATAGCTGAGTATGATGCACTTGCGACTTTACTCCGGCTCAACACAACCAATGTGCCTTCGAACAGTGAGAGGGGCGAACCCGCGACAAGTTCTAAAAGCCTGCCGTGGTTTTCAGTCCAAGTCCGTTGCACACGGACATTGTACTGATTATCATCAACTATAAAGCGACAGCGGTAATGATTTGTAAATCTATTCAGCATAATGTACTCACCGACGGAAGATGCATAAGTAGATATCAGGTCACTCCTAGCTTCCTCTAACAACAGCTGGTAGAATTTCACGATGTACTGTTCAATGCTCTCAAAGCAAACGGGGAGCTCTTCATGATTCTCTGCGCTCCGAGTGAACAAAACTTGACTCTCAAATGATTTGAGCAGCAGAGGCATTTGCGTAGATTCGACTGCTTGGAACATCTGTGTCGTTTAATCCCCTTCAAAGCTTTAAGGCAAGTGAGGGTAAGAAAGCTTGTCAACGCCGTCCGAACGTAGCGACGCGCAATACTAAGCGTTTAAATATGCTGAAATATAACATATTTTCGGTTTCGAAGCCGCGCGATGTTAGACTCGGAAAATATCCGTCGCAGTGTCTCGTAACGCATATTAAATGCGCGTCAGAAGTGGCGTGTAGCGATTGAAGCTACACCCGGCGTATTCACTGAGCCATAGTCAAAGTCGCGAACTGAACCTGTTGACGTTGAGTACGATACTTTTAGTGACAGAATCGACACATTCGATGAATCCGACAGGTTTCAAGGAACAGAAACTTTCTTACAAAGTATGTCAAAATCAAGACGGCCACTAGGCAAGTACTGGAGGCAGCGTTACGACTTGTTCTTAGACTGGGAGAATGGTATGATACTGGATAATGAAGCTTGGTATTCAACAACTCCAAGAGCAATTGCCGAGCATCAGGCGAAAGCGTGTTTCGCGCAAGTGGGCCGTGAAAACATAGTCAAAGAGCGAGTTGTTCTAGATGCATTTTGTGGTGTTGGTGGCAATTCAATCGCCTTCGCCAAGGCTGGATACAAAGTAATTGGGTGTGATATTGATAGTGAAAAGTTGAAGATGGTAAGTCAAGTGTTTTTACATACATCATTAAGACGACTTGAATTCATATCCGATCACTCTGTAGGCAACAGAAAATGCTCAGTCTGCTGGAGTCCTAGAAATCGATTTTGTTTGCTGCAACTTCATTGACATCTTGAGTACAACTCGTGTTGACATCATATTTTTATCACCTCCTTGGGGAGGACCAAATTACACCACCTCAGATTTATTTACGTTATCAGAGTCACAAATTGGTAGCATAAGTTCAACTGAGTTGATCAACAGAGCACTATCTATGTCACGCAATGTAGTATGCTTTCTTCCTCGAAATACAGATTACGTAGATTTATTAAATTACACTACACAATCATTCAAGGTAGGTTTGTATGTTTCTTGGAGAATTTGATAACAATCATACATGAAACCAGGTTGAACTACACGCTTATCGCGACTGCACGAAGGCCGTGACACTTTACTTCGGCAATCAAATTTAGGTACTGGTTGCTTGGTCTGGCGTAGTATCGAACAAAATTTCGACTCCAAACATGCTTTCAAGCTCAGTTTTTAAACGCGCGTGTAGGTTATGCCCATCGCGTGTGTTAGTCCAGCAACCTGCGTGCAAGTTATAACGCAGTGGTCCACTCACTGGAGAGGCTAGCCAGAGTTGCTTATTTGGTCCCTGCTTATTGATTACGAATACCCCTTTCAATCCGCAATCAATAGTCAAAACTCCCGATTCAAAAGACAAATCAACATCAAAACCGTGCTTATCCGCCCAATCATCTACACAGCAGCTGACGTAATTCAATGCGGCGCTAGACTGTAAGTCAAAATCGCAGTCGCTGAGTGTTGCGAACACTCTGTGTTGCGCGAACATCCTGAGCCTTTCGTGCAAGATATTTTCATAATTCAGACGGCCAAATTTCAACGTACAAAAGTGCGATCGTCTTAAAGCAGCACTGCAGCTGATAGACGAAGACAGTGCTGCCCGTACGCTGCCCGCTCTCTTGAGTAGAGCGCTCGCAATACACCTCATAATGGGCTCTCAACAATACAAGCACACATCGCACAGAAGTTCAGCTTGTGAAATTCTCAACCGCACAGCTCGAACTTAAACGGTGACAAACGTCACTTGTAACAAGAAGTGCGAAGTACACAGCTAGAGCAACGTCCAACTGAAGTAGAGCGTCAAACATCGTTTCTGTCTGACTCGTCGAAACAAGCTGTTTCAGGTAATTTTCTTTTTCAGGGCGAACAGGTCGAAATTAGAATAGACCCATTGCACTAAGGTTTTCCTATCATTTTACGTATTTAAGTTGACCAATCATGACTCGTCGATCTCGGAGGGACTCCTCTGAAGGTGCGATATATAAATCTTTCCGTTTGGGGCGACCTCGAATTTCGCTAAATTTTGGCGCAAAGGGTAATAGGTGAAACATGTAACTATATACGCAAAAGTTGAAGGTTCCTTAGTGCAATGGGTCTATTGCAATGGTAAATTAAATATTGACTGGGTGCCATGCGAACTCGGTTGTCATCTGCTATAGTATTAGGGGCTAGCAGCTAGCAGCTGCTACGAGGATTCGCGCGAGGCGAGAAGATCGTATATTACGCACATTTAGCTGATAAATGAAACTGGTCTCTTGATTAACACGCCATTCGGACTGTTGAATCAGTCAGGCCTAAAAACCTCGACGGGGGATCGAGCGCAGCACCGCCGAAGTCTACGCACTCCCGACGCGCACCGCGTACACAACGTTTATCTCGAACGTAATTCGTGTGTAGGCCTATCGTCTTTGAACACGCCTTGTCTCAAATTCTAAGTCAAAAAATGGTGAGTCAAGTGGCGTAACGCTCACGCGCCCGACGGCTTAATAAAATTTCGGTAGCACGCGTTCGTTCGTCTCAGGCCGACATCATTTCAAAAGACTAACCGATGCTCGCTTGATTTGATTCAATAGGACGAAATCAAACTGTAAGTATTTCGATTCAGATGTGCTTAAAAGCGCACCAGCGCTATCGGCTACACGGTTCAAAATACTCAAAGCCCTAATCTGACTTGGTTTTTTTTCACAGAGCTATCGTCATGAAAGTTATCGGCCGCACAGGCTCTCGTGGACAGGTAAACTACGCTCTCATCCTATTCACAGTTCGCAGAAATTATTCATGTATCCAGGTCACCCAAGTTAGAGTGAAGTTCTTGGACGACCAGAACCGACAGATCATGAGAAACGTGAAGGGACCTGTGAGAGAAGGTAAACATGAACTGAACGTTATTTTTTCGATGACTAATCTAATTCAAGGCGATATTCTCACGTTGATGGAATCAGAGCGTGAAGCGAGACGTTTGCGGTAAGAAAAGGAAGATTGGATAGCGCTGAGATGTGGCAAGGTGAACACGTACGCTGTCGAGTCTCGAGCGGCAGACTTGCGTTACAGAGACATGTTTGATCTCTAGGTAGCTTATTACCAGCTTAGGTCGTTGTAATCGAGTTCTGTTCATATCCAATATGAAGTCTAATCTTTCACAAACACGATGTCGTCATCAACGATCCGAGATCTAACCCACCACATCTCAAAGTATCAACTACCTGAATAGTTCGTTGACAAACTTCTTGAAATTTTTTAGCTTCAGATGTTGTACATATGGTAAAGCTTGATCCAATGACGCCAGCTCGACCGGCTCGACCAGCTCTATGCAAATGCGTCTTGTGATGAATAGGGCAGTCATAGGAAATAACTGCTGAAACACTATCAATATGCAGGCCACGCGTTGCTGCATCTGAAGCTATCAAAATACCAGTTTTTGATTTCTGGAAGTTCCGGAGTACACAGGCTCTTCGACTCTGAGATAGTCGACTGCTAAATTCATAGACAATCACGTCACTTTCTTTGCTAAGTGCACATGATAAAGTTTCGGCGCGCGTAGAAGATGCACAAAATACTAAAACTTTTTTAGTTGAGAAGCAGTTTAAAATCGAAAGTAGTTTTGTAAATTTCTCTGAGAAATCACTAAGGACGAGAAATTCTGATAAAGTACTTGGCAATGAATGTGGAAGGCTATGATCATGAACATTTATTAGTTCAGGCGCATACACATGCAGTCTTCGGAGTTCGTCCATGACCAAAGTTGCAGAACACAATAAAATTTGGAGCTTAGGTTGCTTTCTCTGCCCAAACAGTACAAGACGCTGCTTGAAAGGAGTTTGTTTGTTTAACTGATTTAGCAGTTGCGACCAATTTTGATATACCTGTTGAAGCATTCTGTCAGACTCATCCACCACAGCAAATTTCAGCACTTGAAGCGAGAAGAAACACTGTAGTGAAGCTAGTGCACCCGGCGCAGATACCAATATCTGCGAAACTTTCTGCTTAAAACCAAAACGTCTAGAAAATGCAAACCCAGTTACAGCTGTTCGCGCTTTTCTCCCCCTCCGCAGTAAAGTAAATGAATCACGCCACTGTTGTTGGTTGCTTAGGCCGTGCTGCATCAAACTAATTTTTACACTCACTGCTCTGCAGAACGAATCTGCCACCGCGCACACCTGTACCGCCAGCTCCGAACTAGGTACCAGTACGATCACTGCAGGAGAATCCGCAATCAAACGTTTTGATAGTATGTGTAAAAGTGGCAGTATGTATGCCAAAGTTTTCCCACTGCCTGTTGGAGCTGTTATACACACATCCCGTTCAAACCCGTGCAAAGAATATGCGCGCTTTAAAACACATGCTTGCACCTTAAAGAGTGAGTTTGATCCACGTGTAGCGAGAGCTCGTGCGAGTCTAAGTTCAAGTGTGTGGTGACCTACTCTCCTACCGAACACCCCTGTCACACTGGGCGCCCCTTCTTCTGTTTCAAGGCGTTCGCTGCAGTTTAACATGCGATTTATGCTATAATAAAGTAAAAGATCTGGCTTAAGTCCGACGCTACCAAGCCTCAGTAGCCCTCTGACCGGATTCCGTTAATTAACGTGGCTGTTCCAAAACAGTTGTAGCCGCCAGTGAAACCATCCAGCCGTCCACAGCAGAGAATTTTACACCCGAGCATATATCTGCAATACTGTCAACTAAGTATACAACACTGTCAACTTCAGTTGACTGTCTGAGTGCGTTGTACACGTTTTAATAAATACAAACGTTGTTGGATATGTCACGTTCGGATTAGTATACGGACGAATTGTGTGGTTCGCATTACAAGGTGTTCTTGTGTGTAACGTATGCGTTTTCTACACATGGTGTTACCATTTATGTCTATAGAGTATATACTTATGTATAATTATAGTATAATGCGATATTCATATTATAGGAGTAGAAGGCCCAATGCGTATCTGTATTGTCTAACAGACGTCGCTAATATAAGTTTTTATTTCTACTAGTACTAATAATCCATATGGTGGGTATATATTTTTTGTACCCAGTTGGTTTATAAATATACTTTCTAGAAATCGCTTGAATATTGCCGGTAGCCGATTTGCAGGTCGAAGTTAAAGTTGTTCGAAAAGAGCTAAACTCGACTGGCCTCTCTGGGCTGATGGGCAAGGTGCTGCTGTCGACTTGCACGGCCATCGTAACGACAGCCGTCGATGATGCACTCGCAAAGGGAGGACGAGGATGCGGACCAACCACGTTCAACCGCTGCAGTTCGGAAAGATAACGTTCTCTTAACAGATGTCTTTGACGTAAGGGCGTCACGACTCGAGCAACTAGATTTTACGTGGGTATGTAGTCAAAATTATTCAAGGCCAGACGCCCTCGAACACGCAAATGACGCTGATCATAAGTACGGCACTGATCCGGCTGATGCGCCGTCTCTAAATGCTCTGCTAGAGTACGCTGACGAAGATATTCTGAGTGCATTCAAAATCAGCGCTGAAACGTGGTTCAGAAAGCAAACTCGTCTGGGTACAAAAATTAACTATTATCAACAAAAATGTGACTTAATTGCACAAAATTTGGAAGGTTATTCTCGGACATTTTGCGCAGTCTTAAACTCAATTCATTCGACACATAGCACTAGTGAGGATTTTGACGAAGCGCGTTGTACTATCGGTACTTTCAAGTTGGAAGCGCACAGGTTTATAGATTTACTTCTTAGTCGCAACTGTAGTCATGGTTTGGATTCAGAACTATTACTGGCGGAAAAACATGTTACTTCGTTCAAGCACTTGGTTGAACTCATAGGTTTTCGATTTGCACGCTGTTCAAATACGCCAATATCCAGAACAGTGAGCCAGCTAGTATATGCTTCGTTATTGAGAGTCATAGTTACGGGACACTTCGATTTGAATTCGTTATACCCGTATCTAAATCCAAGTGACTCGTGCTGCCATGCACAGATGCGACAATCTGAATCCTTGAAGGATATGAGCACTTCACATTTACTCGAACAGAAAATGGCGTTGCTAAACAACATGAAAGACTATGTTGAGCAGCTACAATTACGAAGTTCACTGGAACGTCTCATGAAGATAGGTTTTGATGTCTGTAGACACTCTTGTATGCGCGCGCTAAGTATCTCGGCTCTCAAAATGAATCTTGATAAAGAACACAAACGCGAACGCGTACATTTTATGCTTCAGCATGTATTCATATTGGGCCCATATATATGCCACGACACTGTCACAACGACTCGCGTGCTTTCATATTTTAATCTTGCCACGATTGCCGGTCAATTGAAGCCAGAAACTATGGAAACTGTATTGGCGACATGTGTTATGCCAGGTCTATGTCTAATCAAACCGAACCCCATGCTGTACCAATCGCTTTGGAAGGTTCTCAGTGGAATGTCATTTGTGAAGCGTACAAAAATATATAAGCACGCATCAGAGATTGTATCAAAGCGTAATGCCCATCTTGCTAACGCGCAACAGGCGGCTGATCGCTCTGTCCAACGTATGCTAAGACGCCTGTCGAAGCAGAACGTGAAAGAACTTGGTCGAAAGCTCGGGAAAATTTCAGCGAGATTTCCCTTCACCACAATAAGTATAGTTTTACAACAAATCCAAGTGTATCCTAATATGATCGACTCAATCGTAGATGCGTGCAAATATTGGAGTTCCATCACTTTCGACATATTAGTGTATAAGATTATATTAAGATTTTCAGAGGGAGCGAGAAAACTAAAAGATGACGGACAGCATGTATCTCTATGGTTCTCTGCGCTCAGTGCATTTTGTGGCTCACTTTACAAAAAGTATCAGAATATCGAACTCAGTGCTTTGTTAGCGTACATCTTGAACACCCTGCAAGATGGTCAGAGTTTGGATCTAATAATTCTGAAAGATCTCATGACAAAGTTAACCGGTACTGAAATTTTAAAAGACATGAGTTTCGCACAGATTATGTCCCCAGCTTTTGGAAAGGCACTCAATGACAAACATCAATCGATGGACGAAAAAGAACGTGTAAAGGGAAGGGTGAGGTTGCGTCGAGCTCTAGAAACAAACAACGATTCTACAAATATCACAACGCCGATGCTTCATGTACTTGTAAATCTTCGGCAGAAGATGGTCTTTGAAATGGAAAGCTCGCAGCTCAAATTCATCAGCCAACTTTACGATGAGTGCCATGCAGTATTTCTGCAGTATGTTTTGTTCTTACAGCAGGCGTACAGCGCGTCCGAGTACGATGAATTATTTCCAGATGTAAGAGAACTGTTGTGTGATTATAAGTTTGAACCAGCTGTTGTCTTCCATATTTACCGGCCGATTCTAAAGCGCATTGAGCATTCCCGCTTAGTGAGCGGAAGTAGTGATGCACAACGCTGGCATGACATTACTTGTGACGTAGAGAAAAGCCTTCCAGCGAGACTATGGCGCATTATATCCCCTGAATTTTACATGATATTCTGGACACTGAGCATAGATGATATTTATGTCCCAATTGAGATATACGAGACAGAAATTAAAAAAACACAACAACAGCTTAATCTTGTCAATTCGAGTGCGCATTTCGGTGGTATGACACCAAAGATCGAGGAACTGAAGAATAGAATGAAGGAACTGTCTGCTGAGTTAAGTAGTCTGCATACAACCGTCAAAACAAACCTGAGTCGTTTTGCCGCTTCTAGACATAAATGGATGAATGGTGGCACAGTACCATTGACTGCTTGCGATATTGTGCAGAGTTGCATATTTCCCAGGATCAGAATATCACGCACGGATGCTATATATGCAGGAAAGTTTATCAAATTCATACACGATGTCGAGACACCAAGGTTCAGTGTTTTGCAGTATCATGATAGGTTATTTAGTGACGTTGCACATGTTATGTATCTGTCCAGTGAGACAGAAAGTAAATGTTTGGGCACGTTCATGTTGGACACGCTACAACAACTCTCACGTTGGAAGTGTAGCGAAATATATGAAAAAGAATGCTGGTGCCTCGGTGAATTCAATAGCTCTCTCAATTCAGCTAGTTGTCAGGCAAATTTCGCGGACTTCATTAAGATTTCATACAAGTGGGAACATAGACTGGTTAAAGGCATTCTCAATAAGCTACGCAGCAACGACTATATGGAGATATATAATACGCTCAACCTATTGATTCTTGTGGTGAGCGAAATTCCAAAAAGTCATCACTTGGGCGTACACGTGTACAAGCAAGTGAAGAGAATCCAAGCTGGCGAGACACGTGGAGATATAAGAACAGTTGCTGTGCGGTACTTATCGCTATTGAACACTGAAAGTCAAAGATGGAACCGAACTGAACTCAAGAAAACTATACGTGCGGGAAATTCATAGGTCGTACAGTGCAAGTCTTACAGAGGATCGAAATAAATAAGCATCTTTTGGCGAAAGTTCCAACTTCGTATGTAGTAAATATTGAGCCCGTTCATACGGTTTGGTTATACACATATCTATTCTTGTCGCGTCGCCAAGCGCGCCGTCAATGCCCGCAAGCGCAGAAAAGCCGTCGATCGCAAAGTACGAAGATGTAAATGTTGTATTTATCTATGAGACACAGTGCATAAGTTATCGCGCCCTGCGTCGTAAGTTATCTTGCGTCCGTCGTCTTTCAGTGCCGCGAGATTCCCAATCCTCGTATTTCGTAAACTCGTAAACAAACAAGGGTGGTCACTCATAAACACGATGTGGGAATGATGTGAACCAAGTCAATATTCAACGATTTATAGAAGTATCAGAGTCATCGTTTAGGTTTTACTACCGAAGCCATCGTGGATTTTCTGACACGAGCGTTTCTCCGACGGGCAGGCCGTGCGTTTTTTTTCTCGCGCGACACGTTCTGCACTTCATCAAAACACGCCATGGAAGGAGTATGGGCAATACGGAGCGTATCCAGATTCTTTCAGCCACATATTATTTGGGAGGTAGGCGCGCCGAGATATTCGGGCTTCATTAGGTATCGTACCTTGCAAAGGTCGGTCACCGTGCACTTCGGACCCCTGGATAATGTGATACGTCTAAGCATACTCGCGAAGAATATGTGCAAACCGTTCCTGTTCACAGTTGAGTCACAGATGTGTTGCTGATACCACTTTGCTGATTATTCGTAAGGTCTATGCGTTGATCTATTTGTGCACCGTTAGTTCGATGGGCATGAGTGCTTTTACATACCATGGAAGCGTTACACAACGAAGAGGTGAACTTAACAAGCCAGTAGCCAGTGTTCAGTTTCTTACAAATGATATTGTTCGAATTCTACAGGCTCTGAAGTTTTGCATCGATTGAAATCGTATTCAAATAGTATTCGAGCTCATACTGTTAGATCCCTGGTACGAATATGCTCTTCAAATGCACACCTACTGATGATTGAGAACACAAGACAAAGAGCGGTGAAGATGTGAGCTTTTCAAGGTCTTTCGCGATTTATCAAAACAAGGTACGTTTTGATAATGTTACCTTGTCATTATTGGAAAAACGTCTGAGTACGCGAATTAGAAGCTTTTTGCGCGCATTTTGTCGCTTCGAACCTGTCCGGAACGTCGAGATCGAAAGTTGTTTCTAGTGTGGAGACGACTGTGAGATTTCACGAGTACATATTTTCGACAGTGAAGCATAAAGTATCAATATTTTATATCTTGTATAATCAAGAGATAGTTTTCAGTTGCGCAGATAAGAATTTCCTGGCATCTGACATACGAAGGATTACCATGCGACCTTTGTGTAGCTGTGCATATCGTGAATGCCACCTTCTCGTTGTGCTGCTCCAGTTCTCACTTCCATAGTAAGCTCACCAGTTGCTAGCAAATCGTGCACCTTCGATAAACTGTTTGCACCGAGATCTTGAAAGCCCTGCTTAACACCATGTGCAAGGTAAGGAATCATGGTTTTCACCGAGCCTTTATCTCGCACTGTACCAGAAACGCCCTGAGCAACCTTGAGATGACCGGACTCACTCAAGTAACGTGAATCGCTTCCTTTCTTCATCGCATCTAAGCTTCCCATACCTCGATACTTTTTCACACGCACGCCATCTTGAAAAAAGTACTGTCCTGGCGCTTCTGTGCTTCCAGAAAACATAGAGCCACACATTGCAACGCTCGCGCCAAGAGAGAGTGCTTTTACAACATGACCGCTGTTCTGTATACCTCCATCTGCAAGTATTGGTACACCGAAATCTTTCGCTATTTGTCCAACCTTATAAACAGCAGTTGCCTGACCACGACCAACGGCACAGACCTCTTGAGTTGTGCAAATACTCCCAGACCCCATCCCAACTCGAAGGCCGTCTGCTCCCGCTTCAAGAAGACGTCTCGCTTGGTTCTGAGTGACAACATTACCAGCAATCACATCAACTTTAGGCAAATTATGCTTTAAAAACTTGATCATTTCTAACTGATATATAGAATCACCTTGCGACGAGTCAAGAATCAATGCATCGACACCTACCAAAGCAAGAGCCTCCGCACGCAAACGGTCAGCATCCCGCGTGCCAATGGCTGCGCCGCACAGAATGCGGCCCTCTGTGTCCAAGGACGGTAATCCAGAAGGAGGTCTATTCAATTGATCTTTATAACTTGAACGAGTGAGTAATGCGACCAAGTTTCCTTGTTGATCGACTATCGGAAGTTTACCATGCTTACTTTCCAAAAGAAGCCTTTCGTTCTCCTGCAAAGACTTGGTAGATGAACCTAAGACTAAGTCACTCACTGGCGTCATGATATCAGCAAGTGGTGTTGAACGATCACGTACGAGTTCTACATCCCGCGTGGTTACGAGTCCAAGCAAAGTTGAACCGCACAAACCATCTTCAGACACGCATGCAGATGAAAACCCCCTGTTAGTTTTCAAAGTGTCCAGCTCGGAAATGCTCGAATCCGCGCGTAGAACAGCAGGTTGGGCAATGTATCCAGGTGTGTGGGCTTTCACTTTTCGCGCGTTCTGGACTTGCTCATCCAGCTTTAGGAAGTTTACATTTAGTATCTGACACTGAAAAGATAGATATCTGTCAACTCACCGTCATGTTGTAGTGAAGAAAGCCCATGCCTCCAACTTCAGCCATCGCAATGGCCATTTCACACTCAGTCACTGCGCATGATGGTTATTATTAGGAACGACTGAAAGAATACGAGCATCATACCGGTATCCATCGGAGAGCTCACAAGAGGCATGCGAAGTTGAATATTTCTACTCACACGCGTAGACAGATCAACCTAGTTCTATACGTTAGAAGCCATCGAGTAGCTGAGAGATATCTACACACCTGATCAGCGGAGAAGTCGATGAATCCAGGATGGAAGATCACGTCATCGTACGTATAACAGAAACCTACGAAAACGACTAAGAGGGACACACTTGAAAGTTGCACCCGCGAAATCATTCATACCTTGATTGAAGAGGGTGGCGCCAGCAAAACCGTCGGAGGATGCCATGAATCGATTATTCAAATGTAAGCCGAACAAGATATGGTCGTCCGAAGAGCTTCGCCGTACAGTGATCCACCAGAGTGCGAGTGATCTAAAAGTAGTACGCCGCCGTTTTACGGACCGTGATACGTTCAACGCATTAACGTATTAACGACAGTATACGAGGATGGTAGCCGAGTTCGGACTGGCTCCCTTAGGCACCTACGTTGTTAGCATAAAAATGTGTCATAATGCAGCTACTAGATAATAAACACATGCACCATCCGGGAGTCGAACCCGGGTCTCGAGCTTGGAAGGCTCATATCCTAACCGTTGGACTAATGGTGCTCCGGGGTGATCAGTATTTTGGTCGATATATTTGCTCACACGAACGCACATCGTAGGTGTAAAAGATTCCGAGGCACTATGAACTACACACAGTGCGAATGATATACAATAGTTTCTTGTTCGTGATATATTACATCGTTAGTAGCATTAATGATTATAGAGACACTGGTATCTACAAGGTTATGACTACGCGCTTCTTACGAAGGGACATGATGTACCGCGTGCACTGCTCTCAAACATTGGTACTCACAGCGTACTGCGCAGACTCACAAGCCTCATATTCGTCAGAAAGTGCCTCAACTGTAGCGCGACAGTCGGCAAACTCATCCATAGAGTTCTTTAAGAAAACAAAACAAGTTAAACAAGACGCCACAGAACTTTTTCATTTGACTTACCGAAAACAAGTCGAAACGCTCATACTGGTCGAGAAAAGCTTTTCGCCTCATTAATTTATCATATTGTGCCAAACAGCGGCTGAACCAGTGTCGTATACTATGGAAACGGCTTTTGATTCGACTGGAGTGAGAAAAATGGTCGTGGTACCTTGTGTTGTTCGCAAGCATGGCACCTTGCAACACTTCTGGCTTTGAAACATACGGTGAATGTTTCGAAACAGCCACCTGCTACATTTCAGCGGACAAATAATATTTGAAGAACAAATTTTACCTGATAATTAGCTGGTGCCCAATCAATGAAATTCGCAAGCTCTCTTTCACGTATCCTTTGTAAACTCTTGTGAACCTAAAAAAAGTCAAATGAAATCAATAACGTATCGATCTGAGCTACCTGTGCTGGATGAACACTTCCTTGAATAATGTTCAGGATCGACATAAATTTACTCTTCACTTGCCATCAGTTCACTTGCCAATACATGACATTTAAAAGGACAAACCTGACCCGTAAATGTGCCAGAATATGTAGAAGCCATAACATTTTTTGCATGTAGTAGTCGACGCATCACATCCAAGGCAGAAGAACTCCTCACACTATTTCGGTCATCATGTTTTGGTGAAAGCTTCATGAAAAGGACGGCTTACCCAGTCATTGAGAGTGATGAGGTATTAAGCGGCGTGAGGCCAGCCATAAGAAAGTGGCAGCTAGGCACCGGGATCAAAGACTACAAAAATATCAGCTCTTGAGAAGGGGCCACAAACCATAGATGTGTGACTTACTGAAATAAGGCCAACAAGGTCATTATTCATGTATCCTGGATATCTGAGTGTTGAAGTACTTGTTGCCATGACTTTTGAAACTAGAGAATTTGTATGGGAAAAAGTTGGCGAAGACACGCTCATATGATCCATAGCAATACGATTTAAGGCTGCGTTGTCTAATACCACTACACAGTCGGCATTGGTCGTCAACCGTTTAAGTGTTAAGAGAGAATTGTACGGCTGTACGACGACATCTGTACACGTGTTTACTTGGGAAAGCATAGTGTGAAATCTTTCATCGCACCGCTTGATTCGTTCTGGTTTGGGAAAACACTGTATGTTTGAAGTAACTTTTTACCATATCGATCGCTGAGTGCCTGCACAGTTATGCAACGTGAATTAGAATCGGCAGCGTAGACACGAATGTTTAGTTACCTCCAACATGTATGAACCCATTCCGGAGCCAGTACCCCCTGCTATAGAGTGACAGATGACAAAACCTTCAAGACTGTCGCTGCCGTCGGCTTCACGATCAACCATTTCCAATAACTCTTCCTGCAGTTTGCCTCAGAAAACTTCAAGTCCGAACTAAAACCAGGCATTTACCTCAACATTCTTCGTCTGTGTGTAACCATTCGCCCAATTGTTCCCTGCGCCTCCACCATGATTTGACACGTAGAAATTTTCGTAATTGTATAACGAGCGTTGAGAAGAGGTTTGAATCGAATTTATCACGCGCGGTTCAAGATCCAGCAGCTGAAAAGAATACACACGTCAACGAAGCAAGAAGAAGTCAAATGTTTACTAACCAGCGCTCGTGGTACATAGTGTTCGTCGTCCGTTTGATAGAAGAAAACATCCTTGCGATCTGGAAATTCGATTGCTGAAAACCGACCTTCATAACTACCATCTCCGCGTATACCGTGTTCCAGGCACAACTAAAAACATTTCACAACACGAAACTGCTTTGTGAATCCCGAAGTCTCACCTGATTCCAGAACTCGGCACCGATCTGGTTCCCACACTGCCCAATCTGTATTGTAATAATTTCTCTGTGTGAAAAATAAATTTACAGCCCTCGCTGTTCTATCCTAAACTCTACCTGGGCATGGCAACAAATCAATTCCAACCGCGAGGTTTGAAAGCTACGGACTTGAGAGTCCAACCGGTTGTATTTGCGGACAACTCAACCCGTAGCGAACGTGTGTGTGAATTTGTTCTCTATGATTTCCAGTCCAACGAAGTACGGGCGTTGGGAGTCGAGGAGCCGACTCTTCAAACGAACCTGTTGTAACGAGTCGTTACTAACGACCTTCGTGTTGCCTTCGTGAAACAATCGTGTAGGTTATATTTTATCTACCGGTACTACAGTAGGTACGATGCATTTTAATTGAAATATAATGCACATTATACACGATACGATTTGCTCTACAATAAATAAAACACACGAGCTATGGATCTCTGCCTGTGTTGGCGGTATGCATATGCACGAATGGTATGCATATGCATATGCACGTGCATATGCAGGATGCACGCCCCTCACACGTGCATATGGCCATAGAAAAACGACTTTTATGTGGGGCATGATTTTTAGAAATACATTGATAGTCTAATGATTACGTAAATGCGAGACGAAATGACTGGTCATTTTAAGGTACGCGACGAGGATTCAGAAATACGGGTTTACCAGGCGCATGTTTACACGATCGGTGCGCAAAACACTCGTATTTAACACCATATGCACGGTATGTAGTACTCAAACGTCATATTAGATAAGCTTATTATATGTTAAGTATGGTATGCACGCGTATGCAGGCCCGGCCTGCATATGCAGGATGCACGCCCCTAGTATGCTGTTTCCGCCAACGCAGATCTCTGCTCGCCTAACATGTGATAAACGGAAAGATTTATATTACACAGCTTCAGAGGAGTCTTGAGCTTGTACGCCTCGACACTGAAACTGTCCACGTTTAGGCTTGGGCTGTCGTCTTCATACACGCGCATTTGCCGCACCGACGCCAATGTACCAGGCAGCATTTCAGTTGAGCCCGCGAAACATCTGCAAGCAAGAAACGGAAGCAAGGCGACGGACATATCGCCGAAGTAATAGAACTCAAGCGATTACGGCAGTTATGGACGTCATGCCAAAGGTGCGGACACGCGAAAAATACTAGCTGCGGGACTAAAGTCACTGAATAGGCCCACAACGTCGCCATAGCTGATATTGGTGGGACAAACGCTCGATTTCAGGTACTTAAAGGCAGTCCCTTGGCACACTTCACATGAATAAATACATCAGGCGTGGGTAGTGGGAACGGAACGGGGCGATGAACTTGCATACGAAAAAGTACGGTACTTGATATAGCATTGATAGTTCTTCATATCTTCGCTACCAGACATACAATACATGCGATTTTCACACGTTTGAGCAGTGCTTCACTCTTTTCTGTGAGGTATGTGCTATCATGATATTTAGAACATATTCTGTGAAACTTAAATAGGAATGCTCTTTGGACCATTTTGATGCATCCTGCTTGGCAGTTGCCGGTCCCGTCAAAGATAATATCTGCAAGGTAAACAAATTGAAGCTTAAGAACCATCACGCGCGTTATATTTTGTGCCCAATAGATGACTAATCTTGACTGGGTCATAGACGGCAGAGCTATTTCCAAGGGATATAATATCGCAGATGTCGCTGTTATAAATGATTTTGTAGCTATTGGATACGGCATCGCGAGTATTGAGCCTTCCGAAAGAATATCTATCAATAATATCGTGCCAGAGTAAGTCCTACTTGAGTTTTGTGTTGTGAGACGTTGAAATTTCTGTTAGGGCCCGCGGGCCAATAGCTATAATCGGTCCAGGGACAGGACTAGGGGTAATTAAGTTTCAAATGACATGACCTTTCATCTGAAATACGTACAGGAGGCGTTTATGCTATGGGATCACCGAGCGAACGCATACGTTGTCATACCAACGGAGGTTCGATAATCGGGCACAATACAAAAAGAGCTGATTTCTTTGTAGGGCTCTCATGCTCCACTGGCTCCAAAGAACGCGAAACAGTTACAGGTACCTTACGCACCTCTACTTTCGTAACGTTCGCTCAAGTACTCTTCTTGAGTAGCTCATCCAACATATGTGGGACAAAAGCAACGTATGTTGATATACACCCGTACTCGTCGACGAAAATTATATAACTCAACCCGTGTTCACAGACATGTGAGATAGAGCAAGTATGCAGCGGTCCTGGATTACGAAACATCTACGAATTCGTTTGCACCAGTCGGAAAGTTGAAGTGAGAGACATACAACCTTCAGAGGTAAGAGTTCAACAGTACATTGTAGGCAGAACTTTTAACAGAACGATTTTGAATTGTGAAAGATAACTGAACGAGCTTTAGCGAACTCATGTGAATTATGCCTTGAAACGGTTATGCTGTTCCTGGAAATTTTGGTAAAGCTGTTAATCTTTAAATCGTTTATGTCATTACAACGGATTCATTCTCAGGGTTCTGAATGTTCAAATATGGGGCTCAGAGTCCTAGCCACTGGCGGTGTTTATGTAGCAGGAGGGATTCCACCCAAAATACTGCCACTTCTACTCGGCAGTTCGGCGCTCATAGAGTCATTCAATTCGCACAATTCAAACATCAAAAGTCTTGTGGATACTTTCCCGTTAATTGTGGTACAACATCCGAACTTAGGCCTGTCAGGTGCCAAGGTATTTACAGCACTCCACGCCCGCTTGCTCTTTCTAACTTGACTCTCGCTAGGCAAAGGCGATGCGTCAGCTTGGTATTTGAAACAGTCTTATATTGCAAATATACATACAGGTTTCTTGGATTAGCGGCTGGTTGGTGTCTAATCATATACATCCAAAGTAAATAAATTTTGCAAGTTTCTAAATGATAGACTTTGTAAAGAAGGAACAACGATATCCGCATTTGATAATTCCCAAGATCGAGCTGTTTTAGTGAGAATTACACTCTTCATGCCTAATTCACAAGCCGCTTCAATAGCCAAATGATTGTCGCTAAATACTATACATTTTATTGGAAGTTGGCCTAAAACCTGGGCCATGAGCAAATAGAGCTCAGTATCTGGAAGTCCATACGTGAACGAATCACGACCAAAAATATATGAAGACTCATGGCCATCGCGAAAGTCTCCTTCGAGAAGCTCACATATATTTAATACTTTCAGTGCACATGCAAGCTCTTCGCTTGAGAGTTGCGAAGAGTATATTGCGTAGCGAATATTTGATTTTTTGAGTTGGGAGAGAAAAGACAAAGTCGTTTCAATGCACGAAGTAGAAGGAAATGTTTTCTGAAGGTAAATCTGACACTTCCGTGTTGCTAATATTGTGACACGGGTTGCATCGTTAGTCCAGTTAAACACTTGAGAGATTACGTACTCAGGTTTTCGACGAAAGGCACATTGAATCTGATAGTCTAAAGGACGTTTGAGATTGTTTTCACAGGCAAGCTGATTCCAAACATCTCGTTCAATATTCAAAGTTGTGGGCAATATGACAGCTTCAAACTCTAAAATAATTCCAAAGCTTCGCGTTCCGAGGTCTTCCAGTCTTCGAAGCGGATTGTTCCCAGCGCTAGTGTAGTTATTTGAGTAGTAAGCCAGGGTTGCCCTACACCTTTTTCTTCTGTCGTATACTAGAACGGACGTTTTCCGGAAGCATGGTAGACGTTGCATTCCGCGAGCGTGAAAATATTTCGCCGCTTCTAACTTCTGCTCGGCGAAAGTGCCCCTGTTCATTACTCATCCATACTCAGCTCCACTTAGACGAAAAGAAGTGCAACGTTGCACAGACGTTAACGAATCAGTCACGTCGAAGGCCCACCCGAGTTTTTCTGATTGCCTGCGTAAGGCCAACGGGGAGATAGACGAACCTAATATTTTTTCAAATCGAGTGAAAAGCTAATTTTTTGACGAGATTAGGCCAACGGGGAGATAGACGAACCTAATATTTTTTCAAATCGAGTGAAAAGCTAATTTTTTGACGAGATTAGGCCTACTGGGAGATAGAATGACCTATTTTGCGCGCAAAATCGCGACGACGCCGAAAATGAGCCCATTTTCCCGATTTCGCGACCTATTTCTTTCTAGTCACTCTAAAATTGAGTCAAATTCTAACTAGCATCGTAAACCACGTTGAGCCAATTGTTCTACAAAACGTTTCGCCTCCACCTCAGACATGCCATATGGAACAAACTGTTTACTGGGGAAGTGCTTGTGCTCAACGTCAAACTTGAATGCATCGAGAGCACTTGTAATTTTCTCGCCAAGCTCCGCATAACGTTTACAAAATTTCGGAGTTACACTCGCATGATGTGGATGTTGTGTTAAACCGAGAAGGTCGTGATAAACTAGAACTTGTCCACTTGTGCAAATGCCTGCACCGATTCCTATAGTTGGTATACTAACTGAGTCCGTAATAGCCTGAGCGACAAGCTCCGGCACGCATTCGACCACGATTGCAAAGCAGCCGAACTCCTCCAGTTTGACCGCACTCTCGACCAATTTTAGAGCACAACTAGCAGTTTTACCTTGAGATTTGAATCCGCCCAGTACGTTTACAGATTGTGGCGTTAAGCCTATGTGTCCCATAACTGGAACACCCGCCGACACAATTGCATCAATAGCTCGGAGCCTATCTTCAGTTGCACCTTCAAGTTTCACCGCATCCACACCACCCTCTTTTACATACCTAACTGCTGATGCAATAGCAAGTTTGTCACTCTCCTCATAGCTACCAAAAGGTAAATCTCCAACTATCATCGCTCGTTGGGTCCCACGCTTGACGGCTTTGGCATGGGATATCATTTCCTCGAGAGTTATTGGTAAAGTTGTTGAATGGCCGTGCACTACCATTGCGGCCGAATCACCTACTAGAACTATATCTATTCCAGAATCGTCCACCTTGTCCAAGATCAGAAAAGGGATATGATCTCCTAAGGTTCAAGTTCATTTACCTGTTTGGCGCTAGGGAAGTCATAGGCAGTGACCGCAGTGATTGGTACAGCTTTCTCGTATTTAGCTTTGAGTGACGCAACGGTGAACTTTTCCACTGCACCGAACGCAATAGTTGATTGGTTTACAGTATAATGAACGCAGAACCTGTCCATAAGAACACGTAGGCGGTTGGCGGAAAATAACCCACGCATCGTGCCTAACGCTACGTGCAGCGGGCGGTGCAAGTTGCACGTGTGGATATGCTACCTGTTACGCACGTGCGCCATTTTTTAGCCCGTGTGCGCACGATTTTTTACGGCGAACCTTGATATGGGGTGTTTCGTAGTTGATACGGCGTGTGTGTGCAATAAATATACTACCAATCCATTTTAATTTCGATTTTGGCACATCATCCAGCACATATGGCTGTTGGGTAACACTTACACGACGCGAACCCGGAAGGTCCTTATTAACTAGTATGTAGTTTAAATACGAGAAAAGAACTTGACGTCGCACTAACACTGGGGCCTGGGAAATTCAGCGTTGTCTAGCGTGATGCGCTCGTTTGGCTTCACTAGCGTAGCGTCAAATAAACAATCCATCATTTAAGGAACACTGGCTAAACTCTACCGTCCGGATACACATTCACAATACACCAAATTATTTTACCACCACTCAGGCACCGGTTGAATGATCTAAAAACCAAGAACAACTAACGTTACCTCAAGAGTCACTTGTTTGGCCCCTAGACCCGAAGTGACTCACTAGACGAAAATGCTTCAGCAAATTCTAATATTCACGCGAAATGGTTTGGCTCTTGTAAACTCCGCATTTTCGGAAAGTCTTAATACCAGGGAGCTGGTTGACCATATTTTAAGTCAGTCACGTTTCAACAACGGAACTAGTTTTACAAGAGACTCGTTACATCTTCAAAATAGAGTGTTCTGGCGTGAATGCGCAAAGGAGAGTATTATTTTCGCTGTTGTGGCCGAAAACGCGTCAGAAGATATTAATTCTCAACGCACTCTCAATACAGTGATTGAAGTGTTTTTAGAACAGTATGAAGTTGACAAAAGTGATTACTCAGTTTTCAACAGGGATATTGTGCCCATTTTGAACAAAAATCACGATTCGCCGCGGCTTAAAATGCAGACTTCCGAGGGTGAAACGGCTGTTGCTGGAATTCGCGGAAGTGAGCCTCGGGTGGTCACGATTCCTTCCAAACAGCCGGTCACCACAGTTACCACGGAGGCTGCTCACGCTCTTGGTCAGAACCTTGGGAATACAAAATCACTCTCGCCGGCTAGTTGGTTACAGAATGTATTGAATATTAGTCAAAAGTGTATTGACAAAGACAGCTTGAAGCCATTCGCACTATCTTTGAAGCATAAGCTTATTCAGAAAAATGTCACTTCTGAAATCTCTGATATCTTAGTTGATAAAGTGTTGAAAGATTTGGTTGGCCGAAATATTGGGAATCTTGAATCGATTGAAAGAGTTGCGAGCGACTCGTTTGAACAAGCAATTTTAGACGTGTTTAGTACCCCTCCTGAGGTGGACATTTTAAGTGACATACAGTGCGCGCGTGATACCTTGCGTCCATATGTCATCGCTTTAGTGGGTGTGAATGGGGTTGGTAAGAGTACAAGCTTATCGAAGCTCGTTCATTGGTTCAAGCAACAACACGTTTCAGTTTTAGTTGCCGCGTGTGATACATTCCGCGCTGGCGCTGTTGAGCAACTCAGAACCCACTGCCGGAGACTTGAGTGCGCTTTGTACGAACGTGGATACGAGAAAGATCCAGCAGCAGTTGCTCAGCAAGCTATTCAGCAGGCAAAACGTCAAGGAATTCATGTTGTTTTGATAGACACTGCAGGCCGAATGCAAGATAATGAGCCACTTATGTGCGCACTTGCTAAGCTAGTTGACGTGAACGCTCCCGATCTGACTCTTTTCGTCGGTGAAGCCCTCGTAGGTAACGATGGTGTGAGTCAGATTTTACAATTCGAACGTAGACTCCAAGATCTTCTACGAAATCGATCGAGAGTAATCAGTGGTATATTTTTGTCCAAATTCGATACCATTGATGATAAGGTGGGCACAGCGTTGTCCTTGGTTTACTCATCTTCAATACCAATCATTTTTGTTGGCACTGGTCAAAGCTATGGAGATATATGTAAATTTCAAGCAGAGTCTATCGCGAGATTATTGCTCCGTTGATCGAAACTTGTACACTCTTGTAAAAATGGAAAGACCTAGTTCTAACCAGATTATGAATTAAAAGGAAACAAAGATGGTAGCTTGGTATTCGATAGTGCACGTTCTGGGTGTATGCCAAGTCCATCAGTTCTCCAGCACCTGCGGTAGACTTCTATGAGTTTTTCAGTACATACTTGAAACGTAAACGCACCTTATCTATAAGCCCATATTTTACCGCCTCAGATGGGTCGAAGTACAGTGGTCTATTCATGTCCTTCTCAATTGTCTGAGTGTCCTTGTTAGTACTCTTGGCAAGAATTTCCAACTATTCTTGCAATGTCAGTATCTGATTCGACATTTAATATAAATGTTTTACCATTTGTTTCTTCGTGTTTCTCATTTCTTGTCGCTGAATTTCTAGTTCGGAGGCCTAAGAAAAACCACACTGTTTGTTTGTGTTCAAGTACGAGACTAGCATAAATTTTCACCTGTCCTCGGAAAGCACTGAGAGGTTGCTTGAGCATGATACTGGCGGAAGGTAAAGCGGCTCGATTGCCCTACGCAAACATGAGTACTATCTGCCATGGAATATGCATAAGTTTTTACCTTGTGACCCGCTGCCAGCAGCATAGCAGCTTCTCCCCAAGCTGTACCCACCGCAACTGTGTGAACAGGGGGAGACACATATTGGATGGTGTCATAAATAGCAAATGCCTCAGTGTCATAGCCGTATTTTTGGCCGTCCTAACCGGATTTAACATTTGCTTGCACACAATAATTTGTTTAGGGCTCTTACCTTTGAAGATCCGGTGGAATTTATGTACATGTGAATGGGTTTGTTTCTATCTTCATACTGAAGGTATAGCAGCTCAGCAAGAATCAGTTCTGTCACGGACGGCACTAATGTCATGCCCTATATAAATGTCGTCAATAAACATCTTCCGAATTGAACATATCTTCTTACCAAGTACACTATGCGTTCCTTAAAAATGAAAGAGGGCAGATCAGGAGGAGATTGTGTTGAGGCGTCTCCTTGGAGGCTGGGAATGACCTAAATACAAAACATAAAATGGATTGTACGCCAAACATTTAGTGCACATACTGCTCTGATCACTTGCGTGCGTTGTTTACTACGGCAATTTCTATGCCTTTGGCTCGTTGACTTGAAATTGCTCGAAGAAAGCAAGGCGGAGCGTCTTGCGTGCAGTGTAAACATGACTAAGAAACAAGTTGAGCGTGGCGTAACTTCCACCTACGCCTAAACCACGTGATTTGATTGGTTACCTTACAATGCTGTATGTACTGTGACGTGAGTTGTGAGCCCTTGGTGGCTGCTCTTTGAACAAGGTCGCGCCCCGTGACTACGTAGCTCGAGGACGCGTAACCCTTTTAGAATACCTGAATTCTTGGGGATCTCGTGTTTACGGGGCAAAGTGCGAATGATATATTCATAGTGTTAAATACCTTATATTGGGTGAAATTACTAGTATGCACACTTTGTAATCACTTTTCAGATATCACGACGCATCGCGAATTATCAACATTTAAAAGCATAGAAGTTAGCGAGAAGTTTTTGTAAGCCCATCTGCCGATTTTTAGCGCGATCGCTTGCGTTCTCGCGCGTCGACGGCGAATTGAAAATTGAGTTTGTAGGCAGTTGTGATTCGCTCGCAACACCACTTTGGGCG
>Ga0255765_1000829_pt1 | contig 40654 bp, 43 predicted proteins | sample 041ome_8_FD_179965 | JGI IMG/M metagenome (GOLD analysis project Ga0255765, IMG submission 179965) | Coastal salt marsh microbial communities from the Groves Creek Marsh, Skidaway Island, Georgia - 041407BS metaG (version 2) | ecosystem: Environmental > Aquatic > Marine > Intertidal zone > Salt...
TAGCGCCACCTGGCGGAAGTGGTAGAGGGGCTGGCAAGCCGCCCGGAGGAGGATGATTTGGCATCGGAAGAGGGCTGTCTACGGCCTTGCTTTTCTTCCCTCGCCGCAGACCCATGACCCTCACCTCGTCCTAAGGGGGAAGAAACCACCCTTGAACCTTACCTCAAAATGCAATCGTTGGAGAAGGTCTGATGCCCGGCAGGCACCAACTCAAACGAACTCAGCCCATCCCTTCAGAATGAGGAAGGTTGCACCGGATTCATGGATGGAAAATCGCTTACCTTTTTTGCTCTCTAACCGGTGTTCGCCAAATTGTGCAACAGCATCATCGACCGTCCACTCCATTTCATGTGCGTCGTCCATGCCGAGGACAAAAGCCTCCATCAGTGGATTGTAGGGGCGACCTCCATCCGGGTCAAGCCTTGCGAGCGGGAATTCACTCACTCGCATGCCTGATTTGCCGTGAAGGGAAGTCGGCCAACGAATCTGACGGCGGACATCGATGGTGACCACCTCGTCGGTTTCTCCTGCGTTGCCGAGGACGACCGAAGCGTCCGCCTTCAAGAGGTTCAGGAACAAGCCTTGGTAGTTCCCGAGAACATCAAATCGACCGTCTTTGAGGCGTTGTATTCGGCCATCGTGGTCGGTCAATTCTGCGAGACGTTTGATGGCGGAAGCTGAGCGTTGCGAGGTGATACCCTCCCGGTCTTGGAGGGCTTGAAGCGCAGATTCAAGGCGTGTCAACTGACCATGTCCATCTTCTGTACCCCGGTGAATATGGCGCAATTTGACGATCATATCGTCCATGCCGCTTCGAATGCGTTCCGTCCAGCCTCGGGCGTCAGTATCGTGGTACCTCGCCAATCCACCTTGCACATCCACACCTTCGCCGCGAATGTGCGACACCAGTTCCCTGCGGGCTTCCGAGTCCAAGTGAAACAGGCGAGGATCTCGGTAGTGCAGATGGAATCCTCGATGCCCAGAAAAGGTCACTTGGAGGTGCTCTTCATGAAATCCAAATTCAGGTTCTAAGAAATCGTTCCAAAGCGTCCATGCCTGTTCTTGAATCACCTGAAGCATTCCAGGAAAATCTTTGTCCGTCACGCCGGGAAGGTGGTCTCCGTCCAAATCAAAAATCAAATCAGCACCCTGCCAGAGTTTGTCCGCCATTTTCAACTCGTGAGGACGCCGCCAGTATGCCGTTGAATAGAAGCACGAGTGCATGGCCCTTTCGGAGAGGAAGCGTTGAACCTGCTCTACATCGGAAAACGACTTGTGTCGAAGAGGTGGAGCACCACCAAAAGGAATGAACATCCATTCGCGTGTTCGGATGCGAGGCGGAGACCACAGTGGAGCATGCCGGTAATATTGGCCAAACCGGTGCGCAACCTTTGCCCATCCACTCAAAGTCGTCGTCCCCGACCGGAACTGAGGGTTGAGGGTTCTTGAAGGCGACCGTTCTATTCGTGCTTCATCCAGAAGCGTTCGTCGGCTTGAGCGACTTCGGTGGCCGTGTCGGCACCGGTGGCTTCAACATAGTGCTCCCAACACATGTAGTATTTGTCGACGACCATAGCGTTGCCGAACGTCAACCTCACACCGCAGTTGTGGCAGCGTGGGCCAAGTTCGCCGTTTGGGGCTTGGGCAAGTTGAATGTGGTCGTGAGGCATGAGTATCCTTCCTAATTTGGGGTGTGCATCCTAGTCTTTGAACTTGAGGTCGCTCACCATTCAGTTTGAGCAAATTCTGCACGTTGCACCCACGCCAGCAGGTCGAGAGCCACAACGCACGATTCTGCGACCTCGGGGAGTGGGTCGTTGGAGAATCGTTCGAGGATGGGAATCACCGACCGGTCACCGATGGCCCCCATCGCTTCAGCCGCTTCATGGCGCACCATGACGTGCTCGTTTTCGTCTTCGAGACGTTGTATTAACGTTGGAAGGGCAACAGGGTTTTGCATCTGTCCGAGGACATAGGCGATCTCATGGCGAAGCAGCGCACTGGTGCTGGCAAACCCCCTGCAGAGAGCGAGGCAGGCTTCATCGCTGCTTTGGTTTCGGAGAGCAAAGACAGCGCGCATACGTTGGAACATCGGTTCTTGTTCATCGCACAAGGTTCCTGTCCAAGAAAGCAGTTCGCCGTTTTGTTCAGGGGGGGCTGGGTCAACGGACCCGTATTGACTTACTTGGGGGCGAGGGTTGTCACCGTCCATGTGCAGACCTCACGCGCCGATAAAGACCATCGAGTCTGTGTCAAAATCGTCCCGGATGAGGCCGATCTCTTGACCTTCTTTGATGAAGCGTTGGATGGATTTTCGGCCTTCATCCCGGTAATCGATTGTTCGGTCATTCACATACATACTGACGAAGGCCTGATTCGTTTCATCATCAATACCCCTTCCCCAGGCTTTAGCAAACTCAAGCGCTTCTCCAGGGGAGTGGAGGGCGTATTCAATGCTCATCTTGGTGTATTTTGTGATGTCCTCCATGACGCTTTCACCCAAATCTCGGCGTACCACGTTTCCACCCAGAGGCATCGGCCAGTTCTCTGTTCGGCCGTTCCACCACTTGCCAAGGTCGACCAAAACATCCAAGTCGTGGTCAACATAGGTGAGTTGGCCTTCGTGAATAATCAGCCCGCTGACGTATGTGCCGTCAAGGATTCGGGGGATGATCTCGTCAAAGGGCACGACGGCCACGGATACATCTCCCCAAGCTAACCGAAGACCAAGATAGGCACTGGTTTTCAAACCCGGGACGGCGATAACGCCCGCCCTGGCCTCGGCCTCGGTCACGCCTTGCTTGCAAACCACCATGGGGCCGTAGCCCTCGCCCATCGATGCCCCGCAGTTCATTAAGGCGTAATGTTCAGCGATGTCGGGATAAGCATGAATGGAAACTGCTGAAACTTCGAGATCTTGATTCATCGCCCGTTGATTCAACGTCTCAATATCTTGCAATTCGTGAACGAAAGTGTACCCGGGCGTGGGGAACGCTCCCGTGGTCATGGCATGAAACATAAAGGCGTCATCCGGATCTGGGCTGTGGCCTATTCGTACGATTTTGTTCCCGTCCGAATCAAGAGGAAGTTCAACCACCATGCTTCGGCCAAACGCGGCCCCTTCAAGAACCAACCGTTGGAAAATCGAAACAAGGGAGGTCAAATCAATGCAAATTCAGGGGGTGCCCCCATCCCGCAGGCTTCGGAAAGGAACCGAAACAAGCCTTCCAAATGGTGGTCATCAAGGCGATTAAACACCTCTCCGTAATATTGGTCGAGGCGTTCGTAAGCGAGACCGGATTTTTTCATTGATCCAACGATAACCTCCTCCCTTCGTTGACCCCCAGACTCAAATGCAGCCAAATTCTCAACCAAGGCCGAGTGAGCCTCCTTAAGAGCCTCGACGGGCGTGTCCCTCCGTGCGACGAAGACACCGAAGATCATCGGTAGCCCCTCCAGTTCCATCCAAGCCTTGCCGAGGTCCAGTTGGACCATTTCCGGAAACTCTCTCGCTGCTTCCAATGCTCGGTCTCCGATCAAGAGAGCACCGTCAGCAAGCGACATCATCGCATCGTAATCGGGTCCTGTATCAACGTAGTTCATGCCCATTCCACGCTTTGAGACAAGGTGCTTCAAAAGGGCAACTGATGTTGCGGAGTCAGAGGGCAGGGCTATGGTTTTCATCGCATCGAGTGGAATAGCACCAAACAGAAGGACGCTTCCAACCTCACCTTGGCTCCCGATGCCAATGTCAGGCAACAAAAGAAGTTCATCCGCATGTTTCGCATAATCAGCAGCTGGAATCGGCGCAAGAATGCAATCTTTTCGCAAGACATGGCCGGTCAGCCAAGATGGGGGGGCAGCGAGAACGTTCCATTGGCGGGACAACCCGTAAAAGAGAGGATCGCAGTTGATGAATGCCACCCGTCCGATGGTCGATAGCCATGTAGGGTGCTTCATCGGACGACCTCATTGTACCATCCGAAGCCGGCGATGGGTTGGTTCTGGATCCGTATAAGGCGTGAACGTTGAGTAAACGGTGTTTCGCTGCACGGGTTCGCAACCAGCATTGCGGATGAGTCGTGCAAGACGGGAACGGTCATGATCGAGAGGTGCTGTTGAACCGGCAAGGTGCATAATCGACTCTTTTTGGACGGTTCCGTCAATGTCATCTGCGCCGTATTGAAGGGCGAGTTCGGCCACATGATCCCCGATGTTCATCCGGTAGGCCTTGATGTGGGGGATGTTGTTAAGGAGAAGACGAGAGACAGCAATGGTACGCAAGATTTCGGTTCCGGTTGCGAGTTGGGCTTCTGGAAGGCGGGTGTGGTCAGGCAAAAAAGGGTAGGGGACGAAGCATTGGAACCCAAATGTCTGTGATTGAAGTTCACGAAGAGAGATCATATGTTGGATACGCTGGTCAAGTGTTTCAACGGTTCCAAAAAGCATCGTGCAATTGGACGGCAACCCAATTTCATGAGCCTCTCTATGGATACGAAGGTATTCCTCGGAACTCTCCTTTCCATTGCAGATGACCGCTCTCACGTCATCATCGAGGATTTCTGCACCGCCCCCAGGCAACGAGGAAAGGCCTGCGTGCTTCAACCGTTGGAGAACCGTTTTGGTTGTGATTTGAGAACGTTCAGCAAGATGTTTGATCTCAACTGCAGTCAGGGCTTTGATGGACACGTGGGGATGTGCAGATTGAGTTTTTCGAAACATCGTTTCGTAGTGGGAAACATCCCAATCTGGATGAAGTCCTCCCACGGAATGGACTTCATCCACAGCGTGCGCATATGTCCCAAGGTCCTCTACATACTCGTCAACGGTCATGGCGTAAGCATCCTTGGCTTTTGGTCCTCGACGAAAGGCGCAAAAGCGGCAGGCAAGAACACAGATGTTGGTTTGATTGATGTGGACGTTTGAGTTGAAAAAGGTCTGTCGTCCAAATCTCGCTGTACGAACCGCATCTGCGAGCGCACCAATTTCTGGAAGGTTCGGATGGTGATAAAGTGTCAAACCGTCCTCGTGGGAAAGCGGCATATTATCTTTTAATTTATTGACAATGGCCTGCAATTCACCAGACCAGCGCCCATGCCCCTCCAAGAAATCGTTGAGCCGTGCCAACCAGTCTGGGGATTCCCCAGCGAGCGGTTGAGGCATCTCCAAGGCTTGCATGGTCCCCTCACCATGCCGGTGTTCATGAAGATGTGCTTCCCACCGTCAGGGTGCCCGAACCGAAAAGAACTTTGATTTCACGAGTAATTTCCTGAACTCCTCGATGATGAAAACACCGGAAGCAACGAGGACCACGACAGTCCAATCGTTTGAGGAAAGGGTGGTTGTTGAGAGCAAATTGCCCACCTGTATACCAACTAGCGGGATCGATGCATCGGCCAGCTGGACGAAGAAGAGCAACAACCCACCGGAGATCAACAAGGCGAGGTTGATGGCTCGATTGGAAAACAGCCCCAACTCGAAAACGGATTGATCGTTTGAGCGACAATTCAGCACATTGAACAATTGGAAGACGATGAACACCGAGAAGGTCATGGTTTGGGCATGAGCGAAATGGCCGTCAGCGTAAACCTGCCATTTGTTCAACTCCTCAACATCTCCAGCGTTACAGGCTACGACGTCAAAGGCCGTGGTTGTTGTTTCCGTTGGCAGCAATTCGCATTCAGCTAAGCCTCCACCTGCGAGATAAAAGATAGCGAGTGTGCCCGTGACCATGACGATTCCGAGGTAGAAAATCAATGAAATATCTTTTCCGTTCGGTAAACCTTCGTCTACCGGCCTCGGAGGTTGATTCATGACGTTACCGTGTTTCTTTTCAACGCCCAATGCCACCGCAGGCGGACCGTCCATCAAGATGTTGATCACAAGAATCTGTGTTGCCGTTAACGGTATGGATTCAGGGCCGAAGAGCACGGTGGCGAGGACTAAGAGTAAGACGGCAGCCACGTTGGTGGACACCTGATAGCGAACAAAATTCCGAATGTTCTGGTAGATTTTTCGACCTTCTTCCACGGCATGGACAATGTTTGCAAAGTTATCATCCTGCAGCACCATGTCGGCCGCATCCTTTGCAACGTCCGTTCCGGATATGCCCATGGCTACACCAATGTTTGCCCCTGAAAGCGCAGGTGCGTCGTTCACGCCGTCACCGGTCATGGCCACGATTTCACCTTGGGCCTGAAGCGACGAAACAATGCGCATTTTTTGGTCGGGAGTGACGCGGGCGTAAATAGAAACGTCGGCTGAAACGTTGACCAATTCTTCGTCCGACATCTCAGAGAGGCTTTGACCGTCAAGTGTACCGAGCGTGCCCGATTTGATGTCCAACTCTCTGCCGATGGCTGCGGCCGTCATTTGTTGGTCGCCGGTGATCATTTTCACTTTGATTCCTGCGCGTTGACAGGTTGCAATGGCGTCTTTCACTTCAGGGCGAGGCGGGTCCATGATGCCAATCAGTCCGAGGAAGGCCAAGTTCGATTCAATCGTTTTCACATCGTTCGTGTCCTCATCTTTACCAAAAGGACGGGCGAACAAACCGATAACACGCATGGCCTTCCCACCCATGGTTTCGTTCATATCCCGAATTGAGGCGTGGTCGTCTTCCGTTAACGGCACCACTTCGTTGTGCACGATTTTCGAGGTCATCAAATCAGCATAGCCTTCTACGCTGCCTTTGGAAAACACCCATCGGTTCCCTTGGTATTCGTGAAGAACGCTCATGCGTTTGCGAGTTGAATCAAAAAAGAATTCATTGACCCTCGGGTGCCGATGAGCAAATTTCTTGACGTCTCCGTTGATTTTCCATCCGGCAACAGCGCAGGCTGAATCCGTAGGATCACCAATGGCCTGCCAGAGTCCATCCTTTTTTGCGATGGTTGAATTGTGACAGAGAGACAAACATGCGCTCAGCAGACGAAAACCCATGTCGGACTGATGGGCTTGAAGGTCGTCATCGGAAAGTTCTATGCCGTGGCGTACTAAATTCCCATCGGGCTTGAATCCCTCCCCGGAAACGCCAAAGTCTTCGTCGAGGGTGAAGATTTGACGAACCGTCATCTGGTTTTTTGTCAACGTCCCCGTTTTATCAGAGCAGATAACGGTGGTTGACCCGAGCGTTTCGACCGCCTTCATACGACGGATGATGGCTTTATGACGAGCCATGTTTCGCATTCCAAGAGACAAGGTGATGACCAAAATAATGGGGAGGCCTTCGGGTACAATGGCAACGAAGATGGCAATGGCGACAATGAATTGCTGGACTGCGACCTCCTTGAGATCGACACCGGGTCGACCGTAGGATACGATCAGGTTTAGACTCACCAACAAAACGGCGACGACGAGGGCAATGAAACCCAAAAAACGACCGAGACTTTCGAGTTTCAATTCCAGCGGTGTTTTCGGCGTCGTGCTTTCGGCAAGATTTTGTGCAATTTTTCCGAGTTCAGTGTTCATTCCAGTGCCAATCACCAAACCCAAACCACGACCCGACGACACGGTGGTGCCCATGTACGCCATGTTGGTCCGCTCTGCGAGCACGGTTCCTGCAGGCAATGCGCCAACTGTCTTACGAACCGTGAGGGATTCACCGGTCAGTGCTGATTCGTCAATTTTACACTGCAACGAACGAATCATGCGGACATCAGCTGGAACTTTGAGGCCTTGTTCCAAACAAACGATGTCCCCTGGAACCAACTCAGGAGTTGGAATTTCGCTTTCAAAAGTTCCGCGGATGACCACACATGTCGAGACGGACATCTGTTTCAAGGAGTCCATCGCCTGCTCGGCTTGACCTTCCTGCCAGAAACCAAAAAAAGCATTGGCCGTGAGCACAATAAAAATGAAAATCGCATCACCAGGCTGATCGGGATGGATGGCGAGTGCCACCAAAGCAGCACCAATAAGGAGGTAATTTAAGGGGTCGTTGTACTGAGAAATGAACCGTAAAAATGCTGGTGTTTTCTCAGGTTCTGCGAGTTTGTTGAACCCGTAACGTTTCGTTCGAGTTTGAACTTCCTCCATTGAGATACCCTCGATGGAACTATCTTGTCGGGCGATGCTGTCTTCCGGGGAAAGAGTGTGCCACTCCATGTTCATAAACGCTCACCTGCGGCCATGGCATGCACCAAAACCACTCCCTGCTCACACGGCCCCTCTATTATATGGCAGGATGGGGCACCCACCAAAGACTCTATAATTTCATTAGACCTTCATCGCAGGCTATACCTACCTCTTTGACATGGCCCGAGCATGAGCGGTGCGCAAGAGCCCTACATCCCTGCGGATGAATCACCGCTCGAACTGACGGGCCGGGTCATTGGCGTGGGAATCGTCCTTGGCGTGTTGATGACAGCGGCAAACGCCTACCTCGGACTCTATGCGGGCATGACCGTTTCAGCCAGCATTCCCGCAGCAGTCATGTCGATGATCATTCTCCGGTCGATGTTCAAAGACGTCTCCATCCTTGAAAACAACGCCGTTCAAACCATGGCTTCTGCAGGAGAATCGCTGGCAGCAGGGGTGATTTTCACGGTTCCCGCCTTGCTGGTCATGAACCTCTGGACGAGCATCCAATGGATGGAGACGCTGATCATTGCAACCCTTGGAGGATTGCTCGGAACCATGTTCACCATTGCACTTCGTCGTCTTTTCATCGTTGAAGAAGCGTTGCCATATCCGGAAGGCGTGGCTTGCAGAGAGGTCTTGGTTGCCGGGGAAGAAGGGGGCGAAGGGGCACTCGCCATTCTCTATGCACTGGCCATTGGTGGCGTTTACGGCTTGATGGTAAAGGGGTTTGAAGTAACACACCACACCGTGGAAGGAGCCTTCTCGTTTGTTTCAACTCGACTTTATGCGGGCATGGACCTTTCCATCGCCCTTCTCTCGGTGGGCTACATCGTCGGGATTCGAATCGCATCGTTCATCTTCTTTGGGGGCGTGCTTGGTTTTGGCCTTCTCGTCCCCATGTACGGCCTCATCTACGGGTGGCCTGCAACCGATTCTCTCGTCGATGGATTTTACAGCATTTGGTCTACCCAAATTCGGTATGTCGGCGTTGGAGCGATGGTTGTCGGGGGCGTCTATACCCTCTGGTCAATGAGGAAGACCATCATCACCGGCCTCTCAAAGGCCTTCGTGAAGAGTGAAGAAAACGAGGCTGCACTCCCTCGAACCGAACAAGATATTTCAATGAACATCGTGTTCATGGCCTGTGCAGCATTGGTCGGCCTCACGTTCTTCTTTTACTGGTGGGCAACCGAATCCTTTGTCCTCGCTCTAGCGGGCGCATTGTTTTTGGCATTTCTCGCCTTCTTTTTCGCAGCCGTTGCGGGGTACATTGCTGGAGTTGTTGGCTCATCCAATTCGCCCGTTTCGGGGATGACCATTGCAACGCTCCTGTTCACGGTCGGCTTGGTCTACATCGTCGGCGATGTGATGTTAGGGATGGCTCGCCAAGACCTCATGTACGCCACCTTGCTCATCGCTGCTATCGTGGCCTCAAGTGCTGCTATCGCTGGCGATGTCATGCAGGACTTGAAAACCGGTCACATGCTTGGGGCGACCCCAAAACGACAGCAAACTGCCGAAATCATCGGCGTCCTCACCGGTGCCGTGGTCATCGGCCCCGTCTTGTCGCTGCTCCACGATGCTTTTCGAATTTCACAAACAGCTTGCCAGATGAACCCGCTCCCTGGCGACCCCACCTGTTCCAAGGCCCTTTTTGCACCGCAGGCTGAATTGATTGGTGCCATCGTCCAGGGCGCTTTTGGAGGCGACCTCAACATTCAGATGGTCGTTCTCGGTGCTGCAATCGCTGTGGCCCTGATTCGGCTTAACATGCCGGTGATGAGCGTCGCCATTGGAATCTACCTCCCGCTTGGCCTCTCCGTACCTATCATGGCGGGTGGTATCATCTCTCACGTCCTGTTGAGGAGCGCTCATCTTCGGGTTGACGGTGTATTGAGAGCCGAACCCTCACCCCGTGCCGTTGAAGCCGCGAAGGAAGTGGAGAACAGGGGCGTGCTCATCGGGGCCGGTTTCATTGCTGGAGAGTCGATCATGGGGGTCCTCATCGCCGTTTTGATCGTCGCAAAAATCGACCTCCCCGAAATTTTTGGCATCGTGACCCTCAACAACGTCTTCTCGCTTGTATTCTTTGCATGGTTTGTTGCCGTGTTTATCTGGCTCGCATCGAGGGCGTTGCCCAAAGGCGGCACGCTCGCAGGCGATGCCGTGATGGTGACGGCCGACGCTGTACGAAACCTCATCGATGCTTTGCAGCCAAAACGTCGCTGATGCATCCCGAACCATGAGCGGCCGCAGGCACAACCATCAAAGGCCATCCATGAAGCCGTTGGGGCAAGTGGTCCCATGACAAGTCCAGATGAATTAAGAGAACTCGCCCGGCGTTGTCGCGTCCACATCGTGAACATGGTTCATCGGGCACAAGCGGGCCACCCTGGCGGTTCACTTTCTGAAATCGATTTGCTCGTTGCACTCTACAAAACGACCCTCCGCGTTCGCCCATCGGAACCTCGTTGGGAAGAGCGCGACCGGTTCATCCTCTCAAAGGGGCATGCTTCGCCTGGAATGTATGCAATCCTCGCAGAAATGGGATTCATCTCAGAGGAGGATTTGACATCTTATCGGGTCCTCGGAGGTATCTGCCAGGGTCACGTCGACATGAAATGGTGCCCAGGCGTTGATTTCTCAGCAGGTTCGCTCGGAATGGGTCTCTCCTTCGGCTTGGGGGCTGCCATCGCCGGACGTCTTGAGGAAAGTGAACGCCAAGTCTACGTCATGCTCGGTGACGGGGAACTTCAGGAAGGAAGCGTTTGGGAGGCGGCCATGGCGGCAGCACACCATGAACTCGGCAACCTTAACGTCATTTTGGACCGGAACCGAATACAAAACGACGACTTCTGTGAAGCCCAAATGCGCATGTTTGACATTCCAGCGAAATGGAAGGCGTTTGGATGGAACGTGAAAGAAATTGACGGCCACAATATGGAAGAGATCGTGGATGGAATGCAATTCCTGTCGACAACGAACAGCGGCCCTTCGATTTTGATTGCCCACACCGTGAAAGGCCACGGTGTCTCGTTCATGGCGGACAACCCCGCCTTCCACGGTGCAGCTCCAAACGACGAACAGTATGCATTGGCCATGCAAGAACTTGGTGAGGTGGGCGCATGACCAAGATGGCAGCAACGCGTGACGGGTACGGCGAGGCGCTTCTCGAACTGGCCAATAACCCCAAAGTTGTCGTTCTTGAAGCCGATCTCGGGAAATCCACAAAATCGCTTCACTTTCGAAAGGCACACCCGGAGAGGACCGTTTCCTGTGGCATTGGCGAACAGAACATGTTGCTGATCGGTGCAGGACTTGCAGCCTCAGGATACATTCCCTTTGCGAGCACTTTTGCAATTTTTACCGAACGTGCCTTTGAACAAATGAGAAACGGTGTTGCTCGACCAAACCTTGCTGTCCACGTTTGCGGGAGCCACGGAGGGACGCACACGGGAACGGACGGATCATCGGCGCAATCCATCGAAGATCTGGCGATTTACCGCACTCTTCCCAACGTTATCGTGATGCATCCAAGCGATGTTGTTTCCACCAAGCAACTGACGATTCAACTCGCAGACAAGGCTTCGCCATCGTACATGAGGACAGCACGCAACAAAACACCCGTTCTGTACGAAGGTCGGGAAAACGAAATCGAAATCGGAAAGGGAATCGTGCTCAAAGAAGGAAGCGATGTTGCCATCGTTGCTTGCGGTGTGATGGTCTCTGAAGCCCTCAAGGCCGCTGAAAGCCTTCAAGCAGAAGGCATCCAAGCGAGCGTTGTCGACATGCACACCCTCAAGCCACTGGACGGCCCCCTTATCGACAACCTTGTCTTAACGTGCGGTGCCTTGGTGACGGCAGAGGACCACAACGTCATCGGAGGCCTTGGAGGAGCGGTTGCAGAGCACCTCACCGCTAACACGTATGCTCCACTTGAGCGCGTCGGCGTCAAGGACCGATTCGGTGAGTCAGGACAATCCGATGAAATGCTCGAAGTCATGGAAATTTCAGCACCTTTTATCGCAGCAGCTGCCAAGCGGGCCATCGCTCGAAAGGCCTAATCCGTGATGGTCGACCACAGGGGAGAGTTCATAGAATCCCTTGGAGGAACAGGTATCATGGAGTTCTTCCTTGATACTGCAGATGTGGATGAAATTCGAGAAATCGCCGCCTGGGGAATCCTCGATGGTGTGACGACCAACCCCTCGCTGATCAAAAAATCAGGCCGCGACTTCAAAGAGGTCGTCCGAGAAATTGCCGGGATTTGTTCAGGCCCGATATCCGCTGAGGTGACGGCCATGGACACTGAGGGAATGGTTCTGCAGGGTAGGGCATTGAAGGACGAATTGCCTCCAAATGTGATCATCAAAATCCCCTGTACACCCGAAGGGCTTGCTGCAACGAAAATTCTCTCCGAAGACGGCATTGATACAAACGTGACCCTCATTTTCTCAGCCGCTCAAGCCCTCATGGCTGCGAAAGCCGGTGCGACCTATGTTTCACCCTTTATTGGACGAATCGATGATACAGGACACGACGGTATGGAACTCATTGCAGAGATCATGAACACGTGGGCAAACTACGACCTCAACACCAAGGTGCTCGCAGCCTCAATCCGCCACCCCACGCATGTCCTGCAATGCATCCAACTCGGTGCGCATACGGCCACGATGCCTGCGAAGACCTTCCGACAACTCATGAGCCACCCCCTCACCGACAAGGGTCTTGAGGGCTTTATGCGTGACTGGGCTGAAGTCGAGAGAGCCGGCAACGCTTGAACACAAGCCCTGCATACAGGATTCCAACGGTTTGCCGAGCCCACTTGGATGCACAGAGAGGGAGCCACGCCTGTTCCGCATGACAAATCGACCGAAAAATCAGAGAATTCCAAGCGGTGTGCCTCAAGCACTCCTCTCAAGAAAATGGTCTCATGAACAGATCCTTGGTTTCGATGGACGATGTTACCATCTTGGGCATGACTCAAGGAATCAGCGTGAAGCGAGCGTCAGGTTTTTCCACATCTCTTCGGGAACTTCCATGGCGAGGCGGAGACCGCCCATGGCGCCCAAGCGAACAGGATCGTCGACAACGTGAACGTTGACGTCGCCCATGTCAGAGAGACGGCGCTCAATGAGGGCACCGAGGCCCTTGATGGAAGAACCGCCACCGGCGAGAACCATGTTCTTGCGGAACTCATCGTGGTATTCAGGGTTTGAACCTGCAATGAGTTTCTTGACGTTCTCTACAATGGGGTCAACGATGGATTCACAAGCACGCTGCATGCAGTCTGTGATGTCGAGGGTCATGGCCTTTCCTTCAATGGAAAAGTCCACGAGAACAGGCTCATCGGGAGTTGCCGTCGATACGAACGAGTAGGCTTCCTTCCAGCGTCGAGCCATGTCCTTGGTGATTTGTGCGCCGTTGTACTTGGATTGGATTTCTTTGATGAGTTGGTTGTCGACGTAGTCACCGGCATGACCGGTGTGCATTTGGTCACCGGGTCCTGGAATGGTCCCGTAGACGCGGCAAAGGTCAGTCGTTCCAGCACCGATGTCAATGACCAGCGTATGGGTGATCATGTCAAGGGCGTAAGCGACGGCAAACGGTTCGGAGATGATCATAGCGGAGTTAACAGAACCCGCTGCTGCGTCAAAGATGGCGGTTTTGTCGACGTGGCTTGCTTCGGCAGGAGCACCGATAACAGCGACCACGCGGTCGTACTCTTCAGGGTCGGAAAGACCAATCAAATGGGTGATGAAGTGAGCAATGAATTCTCGGTCTTCGGGCGTGTCCTTGATGACTCCGAGTTCCAAGGGTCGGAAAAGGTTGAGTGCAAGTCGGTTTTTGAGTGCTTCTTCCCCAAAGAGAACATCGCGCTTCAAGAAATTTCGAGCAATGGGGTCTTTCGGTGTTCCAATCACGGTCAATTCTTCAACTTCGTGGCTGTCAGAAGAAACCATCACTGAGCGGAAGGTTCCCAAGTCAATTCCGATATACAACACATCTTTCGCCATAGGCTCGCCATTTTTTGGGACATCACTTGAGTTTATGAAGAGTCCCCAAAAGAAATTCGGACGCTACGGTCTGGGTGGCAGAATAGAGTTTGTTTCAGGCGACTATAGAACAAGTAACTGCGTTTAATTTAGCACCACGCATCACACGGATGACAGTACCACGCAGCGTGTTCGGGATACAAGTCAGCCATGCTCCCGCAGGAGGTGCATTCTTTGAGGGTGTTTTCCCCGGAAAGTTGCATGACCATCTGAATGTGGTAGGCATCATCGATGTTCAATTGTTGACGCATGGCCCATAGGAGTTGGTCTTCACTTGGTGAAATAATTCCGTCTTCAAGAACCATTTCAACAACGGTCCTGTAATCTTGTATGGTCGAGAAATCACGATGGTCCAAGACGACACCTCCCTTTTCTGCCACGATATCGGTCCCACCAGGGTCATCAACGAAGATCACAAACGATGAGGCATTGAGGTTCTCGTCACGCAATTCAAAAGAGATTCTTACCCCTTCCAATGTCGCATAGACCAGTTTTGATGATCGGTTGATGACGTTCGTGATGGACCGGGCGGTCGTCTCGGCGTTTGGTCCACGCTTCCACCCGGTGGGGCTACGTTCGTTGTAAGCGTAAAACTCCGTACCCATCCCTGGGTACTCCAATCGGATTTCTTCGCCACCGTCAAAACCGTTGGAAACGATGGTGATGGCGGCGACTTCCGTGGAGACGATGTTGTCGTCGTCGTCAAAGCTGATCATGAGCGGTTTTCGTTCTTCTGAAGCTGCGTTGTAATGGCCTTGCATACCGCTCATCCATTTCTCTTCCAAGCGCTTGAGCGATTGTTCCTGCTCACCGGAGAGGTTCTTTTTCACACCGAGAACGTTGGCAAGCTCCCCCGTAGTCATCTCTTGTTTGAATTGTTCAATAAGCTCCGCATCCCGTTGGTAGGTTGGCGGTGCTGGTCGCTTTTTTGGTTCGACATAATTGGGATCTGCCCACTCATGCCCACATGAGCCGCATTGCAAATACCCTGCCATCGTTGAATCCTGTGCGTTTCCACCGCAACGGGGGCAATCTCCGCCTTCGGAATAGCTGAGGTTGTCTTTGGCCTCTTCACGCCCTTTGCGCATACCGCCAAAACCCGCCATGCAACTGCGGTGAACTTTGCTTTCTATGAATCCTTTGTCATGCCGACATGGGACGGGCTTTCAAACCGTACCGGATGAAACCCTCTTGCGCGTAAATCCGGCGAACCACCAATTCCATCGGCGCATCCATGGACAATTCGGGTTCCTCGTCGTCAACGATCAAAAACACCCCGTTTGGCCCGTCGGTGAGTTCGAGTAAAACGGTACTTACGCCTCCAAGCAAGGGGGCCCGAAGTGAAAATTCTGATGGTGAGCCTGCTGCCGAGAGGGTGGTCCACGACAGCACATGTCCGTTGGGCGTTAATTTGTGGACGCCGTTTCCGTTCACGGGCCCATGGGCTGAATAGCGTGGTGGCCATACCGGACCGTTGGCCCCTATTTGTCCCGAAAGCGACAGCCTCGGGCTGGCTGCTTCAACGTATTGTGCTTGAGACACGTAAGCACCTTGACTCACATGAAGGGTGTTCAGTTCCATCTCCCAAGCAGTGAGGATGGCCTCGTTGAAAGGTCGGTCCACCTCAACAGCAATGTCCATGACAGAAATTTCAACATCCGCACCTGGCCGTGCAAGCACGATGATGGCTTCCTCGCTCAACAGCAAATCCCATTCGGGACCGGCCTCCGATTCTTCGTCCCAAACATGGACGTTACAAGCCGTCGAAACAGTGTCTGCATCAATCCCATCGGGCACAGCAACCGACGCAATAGCATCATGTTGGAGCCGATGGAGAATAGCCGCAACCGAGAGGGTCGTGGCGTCGCTGTCCGCACCAAAGACGCGTTCCTCGCCCAAAACAAAGGGGGATTGAACGACCGTGTAGTTGGTGCAATGGTCCACGAGATAGCCCATCCAAACCTCCTCAGTCATGTTCGGTCCCTCCCAAAAACATGAACGGCACACGTAGCGCCCGAACCGCCGACGTTGTGTGTTAAGCCGACTTCAGCATCCTTCACTTGCCGTTGAGACTCCACTTGACCTCGCAGTTGCTTGAACACCTCAACCACCTGACCGGTCCCGGTTGCCCCGAGCGGATGGCCTTTGGATTTGAGCCCTCCACTTGCGTTCACCGCAACGCTTCCCTGATTGATGACACCCTGGCCCTCCCGTGCAAAGCGACCGCCATGACCTCGTTCAGCAAAACCAAGGTCTTCGGTAGCCAACACTTCAGCGATGGTAAAGCAGTCATGAACCTCGGCAATATCGATGTCCCGAGGCTTCAGATTCGCCATTTCGTAGGCCTTTCTTCCCGCTGTTTGGGTCGCTTTGAGTTGCGTAATGGATGGGCGGTCATGGAGTGCAAGGTGGTCGGAAGCGGCGCCTGAGCCCCGAACCCAAACGGGTGTGTCCGTCATCCGCTTCGCAACATGGTCCGCAGCCAAAACAACGCACGAGGCCCCGTCCGATGTGGGGCAACAATCGTAGAGGGTGAGCGGGTCAGCAACCATGAAGCCAGAGGCGGCTTTTTCGAACGAGACCTCCTTTTGAATATGAGCGAGCGGGTTCAGTGAGCCGTGAAGGTGGTTTTTGACGCTAACATGGACCAAATCATCATGGCTTGCGTCAAATTCATGGAAATAACGTCGAGCCATGAGAGCGTAAGTCCCCGGAAACGTGAGCCCAGCCAGCCGCTCCCATTCCGTATCGCCAGAGACACCGAGCCAATATCTACGGCGCTCAGGTGTTAAATCGTTCATTTTTTCAATGCCTCCTGCAACAACGATATCGGCTTGACCGCTTTTGATCGCCATCCACGCATCTCGAAATGCAAAACCAGAAGAGGCGCAGGCATTCTCAACCCTTCGAACGGGGACACCCTCCATGTCGGAGTGTTCGGTCAAGAGGGCTGCGGTGTTTCCGAGTTGAGCACCTCCAAAAGCTAAACTGCCGATGTACGCTTCATCAACCGACTTTACATCAAAGTCGCCGTCAATGCTCGAAAAGGCACTTCGGGCGGCTTCCGCCCACATCCCCTTTAAGCCAAGGGCGTGGTTACCGTAACGGGTTTGCCCTGCGCCGACAACGGCCACATCCACCATGACCCATGCAACCAACGCCAGCATTTCATACCCACGGCGAAGAAGACCTCTCTCGTGAGGTTCATCGGGTTTTTATCCCGCAGGGTTCTTGAACAGGCCTCACCCGCATGGACATTATGCTACGCCAATGCCGAAGCCATGGACATTTTTCAGGAACCAACTGTGCTGTTTGCAACGATGAAGGAAAATTCATCATGAGCGACCGGGAAGCCAACTCACTTGGTCGCATGTTGGCCTTGGTTTTGCGCCACGCACCGGAGAAATTCAACGTCGAGATGGACATCAACGGTTGGGTGAACTCGCGAGAGCTCTCGGAGGCCATCGGCAATCAACGTCGCCACTACCACTGGTTGCGCGGATGGCACTTCGAAGCGATTGCCAATGCCGATGAGAAAGGACGATACCAAGTTGAAAACGGCATGATTCGTGCAACATACGGCCATTCCATTGAACTGGATCTCGACTTGCCTACGGACGACATTCCCGAAGCCTTGTTCTATCCATGTGAAGCAGACGAAGTGGCGACCATGCTTGAATACGGTATTACCTCAGGTGACCGTAAAAATGTTCACCTCTCCCGTTCAATCCAAAACGCCATGGAAGCCGGGCACGTTCGTATTGACCGTCCAGCCATTCTGGAAGTTGACACCGTTCGTGCCATTGCAGACGGCCACACCATCTATCGCGCCGGAACGACGGTGTTCCTGACCGATGAAGTCCCAGGGGAGTATCTCTACCAAGTCGATCCTGAAGACCCACTGATTCTCGAGGTTATCGAGGAATGGGTTCGAGAAGAAGAGGAGTGATTCGTTCACTTTTCTGCGCCGCAGGCAGGGCAGAACGCCAAATCAGGCTCGAGAACGGCCCGACATGTCCCGCAATGGACGTGACCGGACATCAATGCCTCAACCTTTTTCGGGGCCGGCGCAGGGGTGTTGGTGCCATCGCCCTCGACAAGCCGAACGGGATCCAAACCGTGACGTTGCAATTCCTCGATTCGATTTTTGTAAATGATGGCTTCTTGGAGCGCTGATTCCAACTGCCAGCAACGCTCTTGTCGCTCTTTCCCGTCTGCAATGGTTCGTGCCTCTTCAAGGCAAACTTGCAAATGACGCATGAAAGCGTCAACGGTTGGCTCATCGCTCATGGCTCGTGCTGGACCACGATGCCTCATGAATCCTTGCTCCTCAAAAAAACGGCAGCCTCATGATGCTCCATTCCTTCGCACGGCCATGCGAGACCGTGTCGTCATCAAATGGGGCGGTGGCCTCATCACTGACAAGGCAGCATTGAAGACGCCTCGAATCGATGTTCTTGACCTACTCGCTGAACAACTTGAAAGGTGTTTGGACAACGAAATGGACGTGGTTCTCGTTCATGGAGCGGGTTCATTCGGCCATCTCAAGGCGAAACAATACCGCCTTGCTGAAGGACGAGTAAATGCTCAAGAAATCAAAGGCGAACTGACGCAAGATGAAGCCGTCGAGGAAGTTCGCCAAGACATGCTCGACCTCAACGAGCATGTGATGAACGCACTCACCAAACGTGACATCAGTGCAGTCACGCTTCCACCCCACCAATGGGCGCGAAACACCGGACCACATTTCAACGGTGACCTCTCGTTGTTCCAAGACGCCCCCCCGGGCATCGTGCTTGTGACCTACGGGGATGTTGTTGAGTGCGATGGTGATTCGGAATTTGGCATTCTCTCTGGCGACGACCTCGTCGTCCGCCTCGCCGTTGAATTGCCACGAGTCAAACGCCTCGTCTTCGCAATGGGCGGTGTTGACGGTGTCTTGGCGGAACCCCCTCAACCAGGAAGGGAACAGCATCTCTTGACGACCTTGGAAAGGGAGCAGGTCTTCAGGGGCGACCATGCCTCTGAAATCGATGTCACTGGAGGCATCGGATTGAAGGTTGAACGGGGTTTTCTCGTGCTTGGCCACGGTGTGGAAGTCATCTTGGTCTGTGGTGAGGCGAAACAAAGAGTTGCTGATGCTTGTCTTGGCCATTCGGTCAGGGGGACGAGATTGGTCGCATAAGATGGCAGAGAACTCTTCATGTATCCTCCGCGACCACGTCATGTCGGTGAAACTATGGCGGGATACAACATTGAGGATGTCCCGCATGTTGAATTGTCCGAGGACGACCGCTCATCGCTCTTGAATAAAGATGAGGCACAGGTTACGCTCATGGCTGAAGCCGTCATTCAGGTGGACGAGTGGGACAAGGTCATTGGACCGCTCTCGAAATTAGAAGCGCACCGAGGGGCCGGTTCATTCCACCGTGCGTTTAGTCTTCTGTTGTTCAACTCAAAAGGTGAGATGCTCCTCCAACGCCGGTCGATGGACAAAGTCACCTTCCCAGGCGTATGGGCCAATGCGTGCTGCTCGCACCCGCTCCACGCAGAAGCTGAGCTGGACGAAACCAATGCCATGGGCGTGAAACGGGCCGCCGTTCGAAAATTAGAACAAGAACTGGGCATTGACCCAACCCAAATTTCAGAAGACGACATGACCTTCATGACAAAAATGCGATACGCATCTCGAATGAATGGTGAATGGATCGAACGCGAAATCGACCACATCTTGGTCATGACGGCCGATGTTGAATTGAAACCAAATCCAAACGAGGTTTCCGACATCATGTGGGTAAGCCGGGATGCTCTGGAATCCATGCTCATTGAAGAACGCCCCCCCCAAAACGCCGTAGCACCGTGGTTCCGTTCCATCGCAGCACGCATCATGACCAAAGATTGGTGGAGTCACCACGCCGATCCCTCCAAACTCGCCGAACTGGCCAACGACAACATCCACGACATGGGTGACATCAGCCACATGCTACCGGGCGCAGAAGGGGCTGATTTGCTCACCTCCATCATGGAAGTCAAACCTCTCATTGAAGCGAGGATTGAAACAAGTCTTCGAGCATCACGTCATGAACGGTTGGCTAACGCCATGATGCACCTCGTTGAAGGCGGTGGAAAACGCATGCGAGCCACACTACCTTGGCTCATTGCAAAGGCTGTCGGGGAAACCCATTCTGGCCTCCTTGATATTGGAGCGGCCATCGAAACCGTTCACAATTTCACGCTGGTCCATGACGACATCATGGACGATGACGAAATCCGTCGGGGAAGAAACGCGGTTCACGTGGAATACGGCATGCCGACGGCGATCAACGCTGGCGATGCGATGCTCGCTATCGCTTTTGAACGCCTTGTTCAAGCGGAGAATCTTGAGCCAACCGATGTCGCACCGTTGGTCAACCGCATCGCATGGATGGTTCGTCGAGTGAGCGAAGGCCAACAGTTGGACATCGAATTTGAAGACCGAATCGGCGTTTCGGAAGATGAATACTTGGAGATGATCGAAGGAAAAACCGCTGTCATGTTCCTAATTTGTGCTGAAATCGGGGCCCGCATATCGGGTGCTGATGAGGAAACCGTCCAGTTGATGGCTGATTGGGGCAAGGCTGTCGGACTCTGCTTCCAACTGATGGACGACATCATTGATGTTCTCTCAGATTCAGAAACCTTGGGCAAGCCGGCTGGCTCTGACATAGCCCAAGGAAAGCGCACACTGATGGTCATTCACGCTCTCCGCCAACCTGAAGGCCCAGTAAAAGACCGACTCCTGGCTGTTCTCGGAAAAGGTGATTCAATTGGAGACGCTGCTCTCAGCGATGGTCTGGAGGCGCTCAAAGAATTGGGCTCCGTTACTTACGCTCGAGAAATGGCTGAGGCGTTTCATTCGCAAGCGCACGCTTGCCTTGACCGAATCGATGACGGCCCTGCTTTGGTTGCCCTACGAGAGTTGACCGATTTCCAACTCGCGAGGCTTCATTGAAGGTGCACACCGTCGTTCAAACGAACGGACCCTTCAACAAGAACCCTCGCGTACCAACGTGTTTGTCCACGGGTTTGCTTGTGACTTAATGCTCTGAACATGCCGTTCTCAAACGATGAACCAATTGTTTTGCAAGGCGGTGCGTCGCCCGTGAGTTCCAAAACTACCTCCCCGACGTTTAATCGGCAACCTGCATGCAATGATTCAGGATGCAAACCATCGATGAGCAGATTTTCACCGGTGCTTCCCGCTTCAATGGGGTGACCGTCGGCTTGAAGTTTCTCCATGACCGAAGTGAGGAGGATACACACGGCACGCTCCGGCCCGCCATGGTAGCGCGTGTTCCGTTGTTTATCTCCGAGACAACCGTTTGCCTGAACGATGAGATGATCAACAGGGTATTTGGGCACGCCTCCGTGGGGATTGACGTGAAGGCCAACCACCCTCGCCACCATTTGAGCGACCTCAATCGGCGTAATACGATTCGGGGTTGGGCTCTGGCTTGAGGCCCTTACGCTGCCGGATTTCTCCAACGACCTTGTCGAAGAGTTGGGGTGGAAGAATCTCGAAACCGAGGTTTTCCGTGTTCCAAACGGCCCGACCTTGCGATGCTGCGCGAATGTCGTTTGAGAACCCAAAGGTCTCGGCAATCGGGATCACGCCAACCACGGTGGTGACGTTGCCTTCTGACGGCATGTCTTCAATGATACCTCGACGGGTGGTGACTTCACGCGTGACCTGACCAAGCCAGTCGTTTGGGACAGAAATGAAGGCCTTCTGCATGGGCTCAAGCAAGACGGTGCGTGCACGCATCATGGCCCCCTTGATTCCGTTACGAACCGCTGGGATGGTTTGGGCAGGGCCGCGGTGGATAGCATCTTCATGCAACTTTGCATCAACAAGGCGGACGAACATGCCTTGAACGGGTTCGTCAGCAATGGGGCCTTTGACACAGACTTCATTGAACGCCTCAATGATAAGCTCACGGGTTTCGTGAAGGTTTTGAATACCCTTGGTATCGTTGACGAGGACATTGGTGCCTTTGATTGCGTAAATCTTTCTCATCACATCTTTGTCCATTCCGTATTCGCCGAACTTGTTTCCAACCTCCTTTGAATCGCTGCTCCGAACAGGTCCATCACCGAGGTCACCTGCACGGAGTGCATCCACGACCTCGGTGGGGAGGGCTTCGATTTCAAAGAAAAACCGGTTGTGGCGGTTTGGAGATTTGCCCTCAAACGCATTTCCTCGGTTGGATCCTTGGATACCTTCCCGATACACCACGATGGGCGGACTCACTTTGACCTTGATATTCTGTTCTTCCTCAATGCGGTAAACGGTGATTTCCAAATGGAGTTCACCCATACCTGCGAGCAGCGCTTCGCCCGTTTCTTGGTTGGTGGTCACCTGCAAAGATGCGTCGGCCTTGGCGAGGGAGCGAAGTGCATCAATGAACTTGGGGAGGTCCTTCATGCTCTTGGGCTCAACGGCCACGGTCACGACCGGGTCGGAATAGTGGCGGATGGCTTCAAAGGGCGTGAAGTCCTTGTTTTTGGACAGCGTCACACCCGCAGCTGCTGACCGGATACCGGTGACGGCAGCGATGTTTCCAGCAACGACTTTAGGGACGGTAATTCGGTCCCCACCGACCATCATGGCGACCTGCTGAACACGCTCGGATTTGGCGGCACCAATGGCGTACACCGATTCGCCTTGGTTTATGGAACCGGAGTACACGCGACCGACAGCGACTTCCCCAGCGTGCGGGTCCATCCAAATCTTGGTGACCATCATAGCGAGTTCGGCATTGGGGTCGCAATTGAGCATGGCTTGCCCTATTTCGGAATCCAGGTCCCCGGTCCAGATGTTGGGAATACGGTACTTTTGAGCCTCGATGGGTCCGGGGAGTTTGGTCACGGCCATGTCGAGAAGAACCTCGTGTACGGGGGCCTTCTTGGCGAGGGACTTTTGATCCTCGTTGTTGCAGTACTCGAAAATTTCCTTGAAAGAAATCCCTGACTTGGCCATGTAAGGGACAGTAATCCCCCAGTTGTGGTAAGCAGAACCGAATGCTACCGTTCCGTCTTGAACAGAGACCTGCCAGTCCTTCTTTTTGTTTTCGGGGGCAAATTGCTTGATGAGTTTGTTGACCTTTTTGATGGTCTCGGTGAACCGGGCCATCATGTCGTCGGGCGTCACCTGCAACTCGTTGATGAGGCGGTCGACCTTGTTGATGAACAAAACAGGCTTCACTTTCTCTTTCAAGGCTTGGCGAACAACCGTCTCTGTCTGCGGCATGGGTCCTTCAACGGCGCATGCGAGGATGAAACATCCATCTACAGCCCGCATGGCACGCGTCACGTCACCGCCAAAGTCAACGTGACCTGGCGTATCGATGAGGTTGATGAGATAGTCCGCACCTTCGACGGAGTGGACCATCGAAGCCGAGGCAGCATTGATCGTGATTCCACGAGCGGATTCCTGTTCGTCAAAATCGAGCACGCGGGCAGCACCTGCAAGATCGTTGGACATCATGCCTGCGCCTGCGATGAGGTTGTCCGAGAGCGTGGTCTTTCCGTGGTCAATGTGAGCGGCGATACACAAGTTCCTGATTTGAGGAAGGACATGCATGACTTCTGTGGCCTTCTTGATGTTGTCTTCTTTACGTCCCATGGATACCACCCGGTTCGGTTGTCCCTGCCCACCTGAACCGGGTTCTTAAGTGCCGCGTTGGAGACCTCCCGGAACGGCATCGCTGAGGCCGAAACGGTACAACCCAAACACGGCTCTCAATCCGTGAAGGCTTGAGCCAAGAAGGCGTGAGACGGAAGCACCACGAGTGACCCCTGTCAAGGCGAGGCTTTGTCCGGGAAACAAAGGAGGCCGAGGTTGGAAGCAACGGCTCAATGGATTGAGAACTTGCCTCAACAACACGCATGCAAGAGCGTGGCGCAAAGACCCCGGTGCTTCAACGAGCCGAGGCAGCGATGCGCTCAAGTTCTTCTTTCTTGCTTACGGCGTAGGAAGTCACATCACCATCGCTGGCTTTCGTGAGCTCGTTGATGATGCAACTCTGCAAGGTGCGCTTGGACTTGTGCGTCCCCTGTTGGGCGCCCTTGGCCAAATTGGCGAGGGCGACATCGAGGCGGCGAGAAGGTGAGGAGTCAACGGCCTTTGGCTGGGAGACGGCACCGAACTTGATCCGGGTGATCTCTTCCATGGGGGCAGCCGAACAGATGGCGTCAACAAAGACTTGGAGGGGGTTGTTCCCAGAGCGTTCAGCGATGTGGTCCAAGGCGCCCTCAAAAGCCTTCATAGCGCCCATTTTTTTGCCGGTGTAGGCACCGGTTCGCATGAGTTTGTTGATGTAGCGCTCAACGACGGAGAGCTTGGATTTTCCAAACCAGGCATTGGCGTGTCGACCACCGGTATGAGGGACACCGACCGTTGTCAAGTTGATGTAGGGAGCGAGCCCGGGGTCCCGGCACGTGACTTCGGAAGCATCCCACTTTCCGAAAACCTTGGTGCCGATTCCAGCGATGGGTTTGACTTCAACAACTGTGGATTCTTCCTCGCTCATCATCAACACCTCAACGGACAGGTTTCTCCTTGCGCCCTCGGACCATCTCATCAAGCGAGACGCCGTTGACTTGAATGACTTTGTAGCGAACTCCGGGGATGTCACCGTATGACCGGCCCATGCGCCCACCGATACCTTCCACCATGACTTCATCGTGCTCATCGATGAAGTTGATGGCTCCGTCGCCGGGAGCAAAGGCGGTGAGTTTGTTGCCGTTTTTGATGAGGGAGATTTTCACGGCCTTTCGGATTCCGGAGTTGGGCTGCTTGGCCTCGATGCCGACTTTTTCGACAACGATACCCTTGGCTTGGGTCGACCCCGCAAGAGGGTCATGCTTGGCCCGCGACTTCAACATGCGCTTCTTGTATCGACGGTCTGACCAACGAAACTTTTGTCGGTCCTTGGCCATCTTAGCACCTGCGAAGAGTCCTCTGCCCATCATGTTCACCTCATTGAAGCAAGTTGCCGACTTACCGCCCCTATTTAATCAAATCCCTCACGGCGAGCGGAACCAAGGCGGCGTCATTTGGTTTTGACCCCGTGCCCCTGTTCAAATTTCAGGAACAACTTCAAGCAATGTCCCGGTGTGGAGAAACCATGGCCTTTCGCGACCATCTTGGCGCCGCTGAACACGAGAACGCTCCGGTGAGTCTCGTGCACGGTATGCTCAACCACTCAAAGGCCAGCGGCCACGCCATGACCGTGTTCAACACGATTCAGGAATGCCCCGGTCACCGTGCGGCGGTAAACATGTTGACAAGGGACCGGTTGTGCGCTGCAATCGGGATTGAACCTGAAGCGTACATCGACACCTTGGGCTGGGCCATGAAGCATCCAGGCCAACCGGTGACCGTTGCTCCAAAGGAAGCGCCTTGTTGCGAAGTGCAACCCGACCAAGTCGATTTGCGAACCATCCCGATTCCACACCATTGGCCACAAGACCGAGGGCGATACTCTTCTGCGAGCATCATCATCGCCGAAGACAACGGCATACGAAATGTTTCCTTCCACCGACAATATCTCAGGGATGCAAATCACCTCGTGGTTCGACTCGTCCCCCGGCATCTGCGCACCATGGTGATGAACGCAAGAGCGGAAGGGCGAGAAGTGCACGTCGCCATCGTGAACGCCCCCGACCCCGTTGTTTTGCTCGCAGCTGCAATGTCCTTCAACGAAAACATCGACGAGTTAACCATCGCTGCTGCGTTGCATGAAAAGCTGTACGGCAACCCTCTCCAACTTGTCAAATTGCCAAACGGCGTTCACGCACCCGCCGACGCAGAATACGTGTGGTGGGGGCGAATCACCCTCGAGGACGATGACGAAGGACCGTACGTCGACATCACCGGAACCGTCGACGATATCCGTCAAGAACCGGTGATCGAAATTGATGGGTTATCCCACAGGAAGGAACCCATCTTTCACGCGTTGATTCCCGGAGAGGCTGAACACAAGACGCTGATGGGTCTCCCTCGCGCACCGACCATCAAAGACGCTGTGAACGAGGTGGTGACCTGCACCGATGTGCACATGACCGAGGGCGGTTGTGGTTGGCTTGGTGCGGTTTTGAAAATCAAGAAAGTCAACCCTGACGACGGGATGAAAGCCATCAAGGCAGCTTTCGACGGACACAAGAGCATGAAGATGGTGACTGTGGTCGACGAAGACATCGACATCACGGACCCCGTACGCGTGGAATGGGCCCTGATGACCCGCTGGCAGCCCGACAAGGACACGCTGATTCTCAGCAACCAAAAGGGGAGTTCCTTGGACCCATCAAGGTACGATGACGGCAACACCTCAAAAATAGGGTACGATGCCACCATTGACCACGGTGTGGACCCATCGGGTTTCATGTCCGTTCAATGAGGCGATTTCATGAGCGACAGCCAAGACCTTCTCCAGCATCCGCGAAGGAACCTTGGGAATCGGTACCGCTCAACAGCACAAAAATTTGCAAAACTGGCGAAAGACGACCCTTCACGTTCCAAGGAGAACCTTGCCTGGGCAGAACAGAATGCTCGCCAGGCCCTTCTCCATGATTTTACGGACGAGAGAAATTGGCGTTGTCTTGCCGAATTAAAAGTGCTGAACGGCGACGCCGAGGGCTTGCACACCGTTCTTGAAGATGTCTTCAGCGTCCTCGGCAGAGACCCCGAGCAAGTTGAACAACTCAAGGGCATTGACTTCCTTGCTCACGGGAGAACCTTGCTCGAAGCAACCTTCGCAAACGATGCTCTGGACCCCGAAATGTGGTGGAAACAGGTGTCGGACAACCAACCCCGTTCCACGCTTGACCAGTTCGCAGAGCGTTGTCGAAGGCTTGATTTCCGTGACCAAAGGGCCAACATCGTCTACGGGCGCCGTCTCGAGAGAATCCGCTCTGCAGGACACATCGAGATGTTCATCGACCTTGCACGGCACTTGCTCGCCCACCGGCCGATGAACCATGAGTTGTGGCTTGAACTCGGACGCCTCCACGAACGTCGAGGCGAAGCCGACCATGCGTGGTCATGTTACGACCAAGTTCAACAGTTGCGGCCGCACAGCGAGGAGCGGGATCGCTTCCTTGAGCGCCTGAAGGGAAACATGGACGGTGAGGAAAAGAAAGCATGGTCCGGTCCAACCATCGAACACCGAGAGGCGTTTTTGAAGGGCATGCAAACCCTGACCGACCGAATCTCTTCACCCGAGGAAAAAAGAGCCGACCCTCAAAATCTGACCGAAGAAAACACGGCGCACCCGGACGAAACAAAACTTGCAACCTTGCTTGAAAAAGGAGATGTCCAGGCTGCTTTCTTCCTCGCCAGACGTCTGGTCGCCAGCGGAGAATCGTGGGCTGAAGCGTGGCTTGTACGCATACAATCGGAATGGTAGGTGAGAAGGTGACCGATGTTCGCCCCCGCTTTGTGCTTGCATGGGTGACCGTTGAAGGCGAAGAGCCTACGCCCATGGGAGAAGGGGGTCGTGTTCTCTTCGTTGAACATCCTGAACGAGGTTGGGAAATCCCTGGTGGTCACCTCGAGGAAGGCGAAGCGCCCGACATCGCCCTTTGCAGAGAACTCAAAGAAGAGACCGGTTTGTCTGGAAAATTGGTTTCGTGGAATCGCACGTATTACCCCGAAGGGTGGGTCGGTCATGTCCGTGTTCCTCCAACAACCTCGGACGCTTGGTTCGTGGACGACGAGAAGGTGGCTTCGGTCCGGTGGTGGTCAACCACGCCGTCCGTCATCGCGTGGACAGAACAGGAATTCGAAGACCTCGCTCGTCTTTTCTCATCATGAGGTCAACGAGGTGAGAACTGCAAGGCGTTGACCCCAAACCTTGGTTTCTTCTTCGGTTTCAGCGCATGCTTGCGCCACCGCAGCCAACATCGGGTCGTCCACTTGGGAGGGGTCTTGCATCAAGGCTGCAAACCGTTCCATCCGATCCATGCGATGGGCGAGCGTTAACATCGCTCGAACATCGGGACGTTCAACTCCGCTAAATCCAGTATCCATATGTTCTAAGCACCAATCAAAAACACCGTTGATGTCGTCAGGGTGCACCTCCAACATCGGCCGAACTTCATTGAGGTCGATGGGTTTTGCTTGTTCAACCTGAACGTGCATCGGCTCAGCCTCCCTGTTCTGATGCTCGCATGCAAGGTCAAGGAATAACGCCCCTGCTTCAATCGCCATTTGAATTTGCGACGCGAGGATGGCGTGTTTATGGGCGTTCCAAGCATGTCGACAGGCGTCAAAAGTGTGACCTAAGGCTTGGCGAATTCTGCTGGCACCGAGCCGGGAGATGGCGATTGTTTCGTGAGCATGTCCGCCATTCCTTGAAATGTCCCCATACACCTGAAGCGCCATCAGAGCTTCGCCTTGCGCCATGTGATAGGCCGCTTTGTTCAGCAACGACAAGTCGTGATCTCTGCTCGCTTTTGCAACGGACTTCAAGCGGACTTCAGCCCAGGTCAGGTCGTCCTCTGCACCAGTTGCATCGCCGCGTTCAAATCTCGCAAGGCCACGTTCCATTCTGAGGCGGCCTTCAAGGGCCAAGTCTCGTGTATCCGGTGCGCGAACAACTTGAAGCGCCTCTTCAATCGCCTCTTCAAGATGCGTATCGCCAAGCCACCGGCGACGCACCAAGCCAAGAACTGCACGCTCACCCGCCGTCAGGTGCGGGTCCATGGCGTCAAGAAGTTCCGGTGCATCCATGAAAAGGGCAGCTTCTGCGAGGGTTAACCACGATGGCCAGTTCATATCCTCTTTCCAAGAGAGAAGAACGTCGCTGCCCACCGGGCCTTCTTCCCTCCACTTTGAAACGAAAATCCCCGGTCCAACGGGCGTGTCAATGACGGTCATGGTCCAACCTCCTGCCTCTTCACTCGCGCCACGGCATCAAGGAATGCTGTTTCGGCTGCAATGGGGTCAGCATTGCCTGCCCAACCTGCTGCGCCGTCATGTCCTCCACCCTCGCCACCGATGGATTGAGCAACCCGTTCCATGATGACGCCCATGTGCAAGCCAGCAAGAACACTCGAGCGAGGAGCACGTACGGTAAGACGCGTCTCACCGTGACGATGGCGTGTTACGACCACAGCGTCAGCCCCTAATCCGTTGAGGAGGCTTGCAACCCTCCCCTCCAATGTTCCTGAGGTGGTTCGCAGGACGGTCCAAGGGCCGGCTTCAGTGGCGTCTGCACGTTGCAATCCACGGAGGATGGCTCCCCTATCGCTCGGGCTGGGGGATTGGTCTTCAAGGGATTCAATGAAGACCTGGTAATCGATTTCACCACGCTCAACGAGCAAGGCAGCAGTGCGGAAGGCACCGCTGTCTGCGTGGCGGAACCGACCGGTGTCCGAGACCAAACCGGCCAAGAGGAATTCGCAAACTGGTGGTGTTAATGCTTCAGGAACATGACGTTCGAGGTAACGTGAAACCACCTCGGTAGTTGAACGTACATCCCATTTCAGGGCCAAATCGTTTTCACCGAGTTCCCAAGCATCCGTTGCGTGATGATCGATGATGCAAAGCGGTACATCCGGCATTGGAAAGCCAACCTGTTCGGGCGAGGCAGCGTCAACGACCACAGCGGCTGCAAGTTCGGTTGGCCACGCCGCATGGTTTTGAGCGACTTTACGGAATGGGGCTCGGTGCTGGTCGACAAGTTGCTTTGCTAGCCTTCCGAGGTGAAGCCCACAGGCCATCATGCTGGGGTGACTTGCAGCGAGTGCAACCGCTGAACCGACAGTGTCCATGTCTCCGTTTTTACCGGTGATCACCGCCACGGGTCCGTTTGACACCGCGGACAGAAGCCATTCATGCAGACGCTGAAGGTCATTCACAACGAACGATTCGCCCTTCATTGTCAAGCACCTTGCAGGGACTTTTTCAACTCCTCATAGGTTTGAATCAACTGTTTTTCCCGCTCAGAGAACCGTTCAAGGTGGGTGGTCAACGAAACAAGGGTTTCTTTGAGGTCAGAAATCAACGCTTCTCGGTCGGCTACTTCAATCAAAACACCGCCCAATTGACGGTGCAGAGCGAGACCCTCTGGCTGGGATTGCACCGCTGCAATGGTGCCCTCCAATTCTTGGACTTGGGCACGAACGCTGCTGACTTGCTGACGGGCTGCTTGGACTTCGGCAACCACCAGTTGAAGTTGATCGATGTTTTCCACAGGCTCACCAATCCACAGGGCGAGGTCGTGGTTCAAGAATGCTTTCCGAACACCTTCAGCACGTTATCCGTTGCAATGAGACCACGAAGGCGGGTGTTCCACATCGCTCGCAGGTCCTTGCAGGCGGCTTCTTCAAGGTGAAGAGAAAAAGCGTCTTCATTGAGCCATATAACATCGCAATCGGTGGCGAGGCACGCAGCCAATGCTCGCGTGTCATCGGTTGAGCGTGAGGCGATGGTAAGGTTGAGTTGCCACATGGGCGCCCCGCTCCGAATCACTCTTCTTCGTCGGCAGCCTCTGGAGCGGCCTCTTCTTCACCGACCGGTGGGCGGTTGGCGAGTTCACGCTCGTAGTTCATGGCTGCCTCCTGTGCGATGAAGGCCATATCGGCCGTGGTCGCACCTTCGACAGAGCGACGGAGAATGCGGTTGTTCGCGTCGGATGCACGGGTGAACGGTTCCCAAGCACCACCGGCGAAGGTGTGATCGCACTTCTTGCAGGACCAGATGCCGACGGATTGACGCTCAACCTTGGGGTACTGGCAGACGGGACAGGTGTACTTCCGGGATCGCTTTGCCATGGCGGCACCCGCATTTCGGCGAACGGACACACCGTAGCGTGCTCCAAATCGTGCTGTTGCACCTGCTTTTTGGGTTCGCTTGGCCAATCAATTCCCCTCCTTTTCCGCAACGAGTTTTCGAAGTTCAACACACCGTTGTTGCGCCACCTCAAAGATCTCGGCAAACTCGGCGGGAGTGAACACTCCTTTTAGCCCCTTCTGTAATGAATGGAGATGCCCTTCATCCCCGAGGGTGATGTGAATGCGTTCGTCACCGCCCAACTCTTCTTCCTCAGATGCGTCCAAGACATAACGGCCGCCAACTCGAGTGAACGACGCCATGATCGGCGTGCCGTTCACTTCCAGACGGTGGTCCTCGCCAACGTCAAAGCGTTCAGCAGGGACCATAGCCGTCCGAAGTGCTGCGATGGCAGCAAGTCCGCACGCGTCGAAGATATTGCCCTGGTCGGAGAGAACGTGGATATCGATCATGATGCCCCAAACCTTCTCGCCAGGTACGATACAGAGGCTGTCCATGTTAATGCAGCCTGACTCACGAATGCCACGGTCAACAACACGACCGAGTTCAATCGATTCGGGCGAGGGGGGACCGGGTTCGTACTTGCGACCAGCGACTGGACGGAGTTCAGCACCGCACATCAAGGAGCCTTGAGTGGGACGGTCTGGCCAAGGTGTTCGCAACTCAAATTTGACACCGGCATAGACAACCGTGCCCCCGATAACAACCTTGGCAGAGCCTTCGGCGTTGTACAGGCAATCGACTTCCAAGGAGACCTCGCGGCCGTCCCAGCGACCTCGACCGTCGAGGCGTTTATCCTCGTCAGCAAGGCGAGCGAGTTCTTGGCGAAGCAAAGCAGGAACGAGTTCGGGCATCAAACTTCACCTCCTTCGTATCGGCGACGGAGTGCATCCACCATGATTTCATGAATTTCTTTGGCGGCTTTGAAGTTGTACTCCATGGCCAGATTAAACTCATCGGGGGAGAGGTCACCGTCCATCTGAAGGAAGGCGATTTCGCCCGTGTTTGGAAGGATTCCAACAGGAAGGTCGGCTTGACCGTAGTTGTCTTCAGCCTTGTCAAGGTCAAGCACAACGGTGTCTTCGACCTTTCCGGAAGCCACGCCGACGATGAGATCCCGCATCGGAATGCCAGCGTCAGCAAGAGCGACGGCCGCTGCAGTGATGCCGACGCATCGTGTGCCGGCTTCGGCAGCGAGAATTTCAATCTCAACTCGGATTTTCGAGCGAGGATAGCGCTCGACGAGAACAACCGATTCCAGAGCTTCAGCCGTGACCTTGGAGATTTCTCGAGAGCGGCGGTTGAATCCGGGCCGAATGCGGTCCGAGGTAGAGAAGGGCGCCATGTTGTAACGCACATCAATGACCGCCCGGTCTTGACGCTGAATTTTGCGAGGGTGAGCTTCCATAGGGCCGTAAACCGCAGCGACGGCCACGTTGAGACCGTGCGTCACCATAGCAGAGCCGTCGGCAGCAGGAAGAACTCCTGCTTCGATGCTCACCGGTCGCATTTCGTCAATTTTTCGACCGTCGAGCCGAAGCCCGTCGTCGCGTAGCAGTTGTACATCTCCATATCCACCCATCATGCATCACCTTTCAATTCGTTTTCCAAAGTTGTAAGAAGTTCGTCAATGTCCGCCCGGTGCCCGGATGAAGCGAGTGCGTGGACTGCTTTTCTTGCCCAACGGATGCCTTCGGGGGAACCGTCGATCCAAACACGGCCGTTTTCGCCCACCATAATTCGACAATCGCATGCATCGCGCAACCGTTGAAGGCGCTCATTGTTCTCGCCTCGAATGCGGTCGATGTGCTGAACGGGAAGACGCTCCACGGCGCCTTGATTGAGGCGGCGAAGGCCAACACCCTTCATGGTCAGAACCACGTTGTGGCATTCGTCGACTTCCTGGACGCGGGCCAGGACCACATCGCCGACATCCATGTGTTGGCGAGCGCCCCCGAACTCAACTTTCCAAGGTGCGAGGGACATGGGAAGCAAGCCCTGAAACGACCCGTTGATGTCCATGAACCACAAGTTGTTTCGGACCTCGGCCACCATACCGATGACGAGATCGCCCGAACGTGGCATGTAGGCTGCGTTGATGGGGTCAACCGAAACGGTGGAATTTCGTTCTCGAAGCCAACCCAGTTGGGTGGCGATGAAGGTATCGTTGGCGGCGACAACTCCGCTGCCTGCTCGCTTCCCGGTGGATGGCCCAACGGCCATTCCCGGGGTCACTAGGCGCTGCTCGGCGCCGGATTGACCTTGGGACATTCTTTTCTCTCAAGTTGCGGCGAGCCGCCTACCCATGATAAAGGCCACCCTGTGCATGCCCAAACCGACATTAGAGTTCCTTGACTTCAGCATCTGCGCTTTTTCGCATCACGAGGCCGATGAGTTCACCTTTCATGCCCGCAGGGCACTCGATGACGGATGCCCACGAACCGTCCTCTAACCAGCCTTCTTTTTGCTGGTATGCACGGAGAACTTGGTTCACGCCTCCGTAAGCCGAACCTGGAACTTTGAATGCCAAACGAACCGTTTCAAACGAGAGGGGAATCAGCGGCTTCAACTTCCCTATGGCGTCCTTGACCTGGTCCTCAAGGCGCTTGAACGGATCAACCGAATACCGAGATTCCTCAAGGGCCAATTCAATCCTGGTTTTCGGATGAGGTGATTTTGTTTTAGGATCGACGGCCTGCGTGTGAATGTGGTGGATGATTTTCTGCCGCATGGTTTCAACCATCGCCTTTCGTTGAGCCGTGGTGAGCTGAATGGAGCCCTTGTCAAGAATGATGGTGGTGATGGCCGTGATGTCTTGGGTCTGAAAAACAGATTCAATGGCTTCCTCGGTTGGTCGTTCACCACCACGTGCATCGTGAAAAACCTCGTCCATCGCAAGGAAGTCGTTGATGTCTACGCTGCTGGGGTCGGATTTGAACATCTCGACAAAGACGGGGTCAACCAAGACTTCGTACCGCTTTCCACCTTTCTCGAGACGGGCAAGCACGGCGTCATCAAGGCTGACCATGCACCATCACCTCGGCGATTTGCCTCGGGCGCCCTCCTTGCTCAATCCTCGAGAGGCTTGAGTCGGTCGATTTGCTTGTTGACTTCCTCCCTGTCAAGGACTCGGTAGCCGTTGTTGTCAACGACCGTCACCTCGACAGCATCCCTGTTGAGTTCAGCATCGTTGGCAGAACGCAGGGCCTCGAGTCCAAGTTTCATGGCGGCGTTGAGAGTCATGTTCTCCTTCCAGTTGTCCTCAAAGAACTCGATGACCGTGTTTCGACCACTGCCGATGGCGCCAGCATGGTAGGACTGGTATGCTCCGGAGGGGTCGGTTTCGTACAGATGGATGCCGCTGTCGTCAACACCTCCAATCAAGAGGGCTGTTCCGAAAGGACGGGAGCCACCGTATTGGGTGAACGACTGCTTGAAGTCGCAGATTTTCTTCACCATGACGTCAACGGGAACGGTAGCCCCGTAGGTGATGCGGTTGATTTGAGCCTCAACTCGTGCACGAGCAACAAGTTGGCGTGCGTCTGCCACGAGGCCGGAGGTTGCGATTCCGATGTGGCCGTCGATTTTGAACATCTTTTCGATGGATTCAGGGATGATCAGTCGGCTGATGATGCGTTTATCGCACACCAAAACGACACCGTCTTTGAATTTCAATCCAGCCGTGGTGGTCCCTCGCTTGACGGATTCACGGGCATATTCGACTTGAAAGAGTCGTCCGTCTGGGCTGAAAGTTGTGATTCCGTGATCGTATCCTCGTCCGCTTGGTTGCATGGTCTGACCTCAGGTTCTTGGTTCGGTTGACACTTTAAGAGGATGAGGGTTCAAATGGATGGGTTCTCTTCCCGTGCCACCCCTTTGAAAACCCCGTCTCGTATCAACCCACGCCCACGCATAGTCTCATGAAGCGGCCCTCCCACGTCCAACCATGCGCGTGGCCGTCCTCTCTTCGGGAGGCAAAGATTCGGCCGCTGCATGGTGGTGGGCCATGTGCCAGGGATGGACGGTTGATTCCTTGGTCACCGTTCGAATCACGGGCGATGATTCACCCATGTTCCAAATTCCCGGGACGCGATTGGTGGGTCAGCAAGCCAAACTCGCAGGTGTACAATGGGTTGAAGTCGAGGCAACCGGTAGCACACCCGATGATCTTGAAGCCTTGGCTTGTGCACTCAAGAATCGGGAAATCGATGGTTTTGTGAGCGGTGCTTTGCGCTCGGACTACCAAAAATCTCGCCTCGAGCGGATGGCGGAGCGTTTGGGGATTCGCAGTTGGACACCGCTTTGGCATCAAGACGGTTTTCAACACGTCAACGACATGGTTGCCAACGGTTTTGAGATCATGATCACAAGCGTGTCAGCGGATGGACTGGATGAAACATGGCTCGGGCACGTGCTAACCGAAAATTCCTTTTCCCGACTGAACGACCTTGCAAAAAAACACCGCTTCCACGTGGAAGGTGAAGGTGGCGAATACGAAACATTGGTCCTTGGGGGGCCTCATTTGCCGGGCCGGCTTGAAATCGAATGGTCGGCCTCTTGGGACGGTCGGCGAGGCCATCTGTCGTTTCACTGAACGGCTTCTCGTGCAAGAACGACGCATTCATCGACGATTTCACCTGCGACGCCAACGTGGTTCATCGGGTCAAACATCCGTTCCAATTCCTCTGCAGAGAACGCTGCAGCGATGGCGGGTGTCCGACTGCACACATCGATGAGTTCCTCTTTTTTCTCCACGGCTTCAAACGAGGCTGCTCGAAGGACTTCGTGAGCTTCATCCCGTGGCATTCCATGATCGACCAGTTCAATCATCACCTTTTCTGCCATCACCAAACCGCGTTGTGCGTGAATGTTCACAAGGCAGCGCTCACGGTCAACCCACATGTTGGTCAAGACATCCGCTGTCTTAGCCATCACGTCTTCGCAAAGTGCCGAAGCGTGTGAAAGGGTGAAACGTTCGCTGCTGGAATTGGCGAGGTCGCGTTCGTGCCACAAAAGGGCGTTTTCGTAGGTTGGGATGATGAATGACCTGACGATTCGAGCCAAACCGGACGCGTTTTCGGACTTAATGGGGTTCTTTTTGTGAGCCATTGTCGATGAGCCAACTTGCTTTTTGACATCAAAACCCTCGCCGGCCTCGGACAATTCTGAACGTTGGAGGTTGCGAATCTCCTGGAGGATTTTCTCGCAGGTCGTGGCGACGTTGGCCAACCAAGACACGTACTCCACATAACGGTCCCTACCAACAACTTGTGTGGTTGCCAGCGGCACGCCCAATCCGAGGTGAGTGAGGATCAGGCGTTGAAGTTCTCGAGCGTGTTCACCTTGGGCTGCACCGGTGCCCACCGCTCCCAGAAATTTGCCGACCGCAACACGGGGAGATGCCTCGTCCAGGCGAATCAATTGCCGCCGCAATTCATCAAGCCAAACCGCTGCTTTCAACCCAAACGTGATGGGGACTGCAGCCTGACCGTGGGTTCGCCCAAGCATGACCGTGTCTCGTTCACGTTCAGCTACATCGGCACACACCGTGATCAAGTTGCACAGTTGTTCCCGGAGGAGAACCATGCTGTCCCGCAACTGAAGGCCGACTGCCGTATCCACAATATCGTTGGAAGTTGCTCCGAGGTGGATGCACCACCCTGCATCACCCGCCGCCTCAGCCATGGCTTTGGTGAGGGCCATGATGTCGTGTCGGGTCTCTGCCTCGATTTCGCTAACACGTTCCTTGGTCACATCGTTCGGGTTAGCGATGGCGGCCACGGCGTTGTAGTCAGCCTCCGTTACTCGGCCAAGTTGCCAGTGGGCCCAAATCAACGCCCTTTCAACCTCAAGCTGCCGTTCATGGCGGCCTTGTTCAGACCAAATGTGTTTGAAATCCTGACAACCGTAGCGGTAATCGAGCGGGCAGAAGGCCATGTTTCAAGGCATTCGCCTCGCTAAATCAACCTTGCCTTTCGTAAGATTGAGTGGAAAACACGTCATGCTTCGGCCATAACGGTTTCCTTGACAGGACCCATGACCGCCCTGATAAGGAAGAGAGCGAGAACGGAAGACAAGGTAAAGGAAAGGCCAACCCAAGCCGATGTCTCGTACCACATCACGGCCACACCGATGAGCGACGCATAGGAGACGACCTGACACAGGGCTGAAGCCAAGCCAAGTTTGTGAAGGCGGCCGGAACTCAGTTGTGCTTCATGCTCGAGGATGAAGGTATAGATGAGGAAGTAAATGGCTTGGAAAGGCAAAGCAGCAGCGATGATGGAAAGCGCCACCTCCCGAACAGCGTTGTAATCTCTGGACTGTTCAATCCCTTGGAACAGAAGGATCGCCATGTTCGTACCGAGCAACGCTGCCATGATGGTCCAGCGTTTGTCTTGAGAGGAGGTTCGGCTCTCAACATTCACCGAGCCTTCACTCATGGGTCAACACGGGGACAAAGGGGGTATGATGTTTCCCTTGGCCAAGGGTCGCAAGGTAGGCGATTTAGCCGAGCAGGCGAATCACGGTTCCGGTGATGGCGGCGACGATGAGCAAGAGCACCATCATCGCTACAGGGCCGTACTGGTTTTTGTCGTCCAACGCCGTTCCAAAGAAGCCATCTCGGGAGATGGCCTCAACAAAACTGCCGGCCTCTTCAAACTCCGGCGCAGGTCTTCGAGGAATGCGCTCGCCCTCTCGTACATCACCAGCCATGCACCGTGGAACGTGGCAGAGGTCATAGCCCTTACGAATCATCACATCTCCACAAGCCTCATTCACCGTTGCCCCACGTGGGGACGCATGGAACGGTTTGATTTTGCTCTCAACGAGCGTCGGATCCATCTTGCCGTCGAAGGTAGCACCGGAGGAACCTCGGTGGGACTCCATGCCGCAGCCGATACGATCAACGCTGGAAAGCGTGTTCTCTGGGTTTCGACCGAAATGCCCGACCCCACACGATTTTCCCAACTTTTCGAGCACCTTTCATTGGTTGAAAGCTCACGTTTTCACGCCATGAATTTTGGAGGAAAATTCGAACGAGCCATCGATGCTTTGCTTGAGGCAACAAACTCGTTGCCGAGCGTTGGCCTCGTGGTCCTTGACGATTGGTGTCCATCGAGTGGGCGCATCGAGGCAGTTCACCTCGACCAAATTGAGCGTTTCACTAACGGCGTGCCTGAAGGCATGACGCTCCTCCTCATCTCAAAGGGCAGCATCGATGCAAGCGGCTCAACAACGGACCCCATCGTCGCCCGAGCATCGGAACGCATGGAAAAGATGGGTTTTGAGATCTGGAGACTCTGGCGAGGTGAGCGGCAGCAACACCGGGTACTGCAAACAAGAACGGAAGCGATCTCGCTAACATTGGACGACTCAGGCTTCCATCTCTGAATCATCGTCTTCGCCCAGCAATTTCGCCATCTCGTCAAGGGCGTCATCGTCCGGTTCGTCAAAGAACTGGGGGTTACGGGCACCCCCTTCGAGGGTGTCTTCACCTGCGATTTTCGGGGCGTTGTCCTCCATCATCTTCATGCGATTTTTCATCGCACGTTGACTGATAAACCAAAGCATGACCAAAAGAGAAAGGGCCCCGACAACGAGGCCAACGGTGCGTGTAGTTTCAGGGTCCATGAGAACAATTACGGAATCAAGTCCTTTTCATGCTTTCGTGAGGGAGAACGTTTTCATTGATTTTTTCTCCATTCAAGGGGACGAGCGAGATGGCGGCGACCGTCAACTTCCGGCTCAACCCAACTTTCGTACGGAGGTTTGGATTCAACAGAAACCCAGTCGTCCCCACTGCGGTGCTTGCAGATGGGACAACGAACCCCTTGGCCTGAGCCCATGCTCTTCATACGATGCCCACAAGATGGACAAGGCGGGCGAAGACGGGCCCTTGGAACACTCTCAACCAGTCGCATCTGTTCTGCATGCACACTCCCGTCAGGATGACGAAGCCCTCGAACCTCAATTCTGTCACCCGGCATCAGCCAGCGGGCGAGAGCATTTACGGGCCCGCTTTCTGCAAAAACCCGAATCAATGTATTTTCGGATACGGTCAACATCGCGTGCTTACGAACCGAATCAACCTCAAGTGCGAGGACATCTCCGATGATGCTTCCTTCCAAGTGGTCTCCGCTGGCTTGGTTGGTTTGAAAAACTCGCCAACCCATCGCCTCCTCCGTATCTTCTGCGTTGAGCAAAGTGCGGCATGCACGTTCAGCGGTTGACTCTGAGAGGGCACGGAGGCCAAAGAGAACCGGTGAAACACCCCGGGGAGCAACCAATTGTTTTCCACGACGAGGGTCTCGAGAAAACACGACCTCAGGCCAAGCGTCCAACATCAGGAGGGTTTTCTCATCGACGAAACGAGGGCCATTCGCACCGTTTTTGCGCCACGCAATCGCTTCCCAAGTGAACGTCATTGCAGGCCAAGCCACGGCTGCGGTGGCTCCAATGCAACCGTGACCGCCCCAGCGTCGTAAGGGTTTGGGAAGGTCTTCTTCGGACACCTCTCCCCGTACCGCCGCCCAATAGATCGCCGCATCTGGCGGTCGGGAAAACCAAACCATCCCCGGGCTCGCAGGGGTTTGGACGCGCTCGGAGATCGTTGATTCTTGAACGTCTCCCGTCAGGGGAAAAATGTGATTTTTCCACCAGCGGTCAAGATGGTTGAGGAGGGCGGGCTCGTCGTCTGAACGAATTTCAACCGCTACTGCGGCGTTCCCACGCGTCCGCCTCTGGGCGAACGGCCACAACCTCACCAAGCGGGGCGTACCCAACTCCGCATCTTCGGGAAGTCCGTTCAGCAGGCGATGAAACACTTCCGTGGTGCATCCGCCGTTCAAGGAATCCGTATCGTCAAGCCCTAGCCAACCCATTGCACCACCTCAGGGCTGAAACGAATCACCTTGGTCGTTTTCGTCCAAGACGCGTTGTTCAACTTGGACCAAACCGACATCACGAGAAACACGGAACAACCTCGCTCCGTAACCCCACCCAGCTCCCATGTCCGAGCGACGGTCGCCAACCATGGCATCCAATCCGTGAAACGGTTGCGGCTTGTCCCCCCACCAATCCACAACACCGTATTGTTTGCCTGCATTGTGCAATTCATCGCTTGAAAAGCGGGAACCAGCCCGAAGCAGATGATGGCCCAGGTGCAACATGTTTGGTGATGGTTTGCGACACGAACATTGGTCTTCAAACCGATGTGGGCACGTGATAAAGGCATCAATAAGTGCATTTGAATCCTCGCTCAGAAGCTTCGACTGAAGGGACCGGTGAATCACCTCAAGTTGGGTTGGCCCCCACAGGCCACGCGAAAGAGGGGACTGGTTGGTGACAATGCAAACCAAGTAACCTTGTTGCTTCAACGCCCCTATGCTCGTTGCTGCACCCGGCAATAGCACGACCTCGGTGGCCGTGTTGACATATCCTGGCCGCCCGATGTTCACCACACCGTCCCTATCCAGAAATGCAATGGGAGCTTGTTGACGTTGTTCAAAGGGCACCTCCGTCGTGACGCGAACATACGGCCCCTCCATGACGGTCGGTGGACAAAGACGCCCTTGGGTTTTGTTGAGGAGGAGAGAGGTTCAAAACCATCCAGCCCAAGGGCATGATGTGTTGGTCAGTGAATCCACCTCCGCGTTGCTGGGTGGCCTCGGCATGCTGG
>Ga0255765_1000840_pt1 | contig 40466 bp, 30 predicted proteins | sample 041ome_8_FD_179965 | JGI IMG/M metagenome (GOLD analysis project Ga0255765, IMG submission 179965) | Coastal salt marsh microbial communities from the Groves Creek Marsh, Skidaway Island, Georgia - 041407BS metaG (version 2) | ecosystem: Environmental > Aquatic > Marine > Intertidal zone > Salt...
GGACTCTATGCGGCCACCCAAGGCGACATGTTCGCCGCCCCCTGAAGTTGCGGTGGCTTTTTCGTGGTCCTCGCAAACCCACCACCATGACCCACCCGTGGCGCTTTGACGGCTTCCCCGGAAGGGTGCTGTGGGTGGATTTGACCGCCGGAACCTGCGAGGCGCGGGACATCCCCCACGAGTGGTGCATCGAACACATGGGGGGCAAAGCTCTCGCCACCAAACTCCTCGTCGAGTGGGACACCACGGACTACGAAACCGCAACGGCCAACCAGCATCCGGTGACCGGCCGTATGGACGCTGCATCGCACCCAACCACCCCGCTCCTGTTCATGACCGGTCCTTACCAGGGCACCAAGGTCGGGTCATCAGGGCGCGCCGTGGTCGTCACGCGGTCCCCGCTCACCGAGTGCTATATCGACACCTACATCGGCGGGAACATCGGCCATGACCTGCGAAAAGCGGGCTGGGACGGTCTTTTCATCACCGGAGCGAGCGATGCATGGGTTCGCCTTGAGATCCACGACGACCTCGCCACCCTTCATCCCGCCGACGACCTCGTGGGCATGACCACTTGGGCGGTTGAACAAGCCCTTGATGGGCTTGGTGAGTGCCTCTCTATAGGTCCGGCAGGCGAGAACGGCATTCGTTTGGCTTCCCCCATTACAGCGGGGCGTCGCTCAGCCGGGCGCGGCGGCACCGGTGCCTCCTTTGGCTTCAAACGCCTCAAAGCGGTGACGGTCAAGGTGAGCAAGGAAGCAGCTGCCGGCGTCCGCTACGCCGAGGCGTTCTCACTCGCCGACGCCATCCAGGAACAACGGCAGGAAATGGGCACACGCAGGAAGTTCGGTGACCCGTTCTACGCCTTCGGGACCAGCCGTGGGCCCCTCTATGCAGCGGAAAACGGTCGCATGCCCACGGCAAATTACGCCTCCACAGACGCTCAAATCCCCAACCTGTCCCAACTCAAAGTCGGCGGTGGAGCGGGCGGCCAAACACCGCAAGCCGTGGCCGAGGGAGCGACGGCGGTCGAGGTCGTGTCGAGCATGTCCACGCATGAATTGTCGGGAGAACACTGGCACGCATCGCTGCCCGACGCCAAACAATCGGGATGCTGCGCACCCTGCCCCATTGCGTGCGAGGCGGCTGACCGGCCCACGGTGGACGGCGTCAAAATCCGAGGCCGCCCCGTCCACATGAACCGCGTTGACCGGCCCGAATACGAGACGCTCGCCATGTTGGGCTCCAACCTCGGCATCGGCTCGAGCCTGGACGTGATGGACGGCAACGATGCGTGCAACCGCCTCGGCATCGACACGATTTCCGGCGGTGCGGCCCTCTCTTTGATGTGCGAGGTTGCGCAACGAGGTTGGTTGCCCGAAGCGTGGGCGGACCACTTCCATGCCCCTTTTGCCTTCGGCTCCTTCGCAGAAGGCGACGTCGTGCCGTGGGCCTTTGGCGTTCCCGAACTGCCGCCCTTGGCCTTGCATCTCTTGGCTCACGCCACGCCGGGAGACGGTTCCCTCTTTGGAACGCTGGCCGCCGGCGCCGTGGCGGCGAGCGAACACATCGAGGCCCTCACGGGTCATCCAACGACGCGCCTCACCGCCCACTGCAAAGGCCTGGACTTGCCAGCCTGGGACCCGCGGGGGAAACGCGGAAACGCCATGGCCTACATGACCGCCAACGTCGGCGCTTCCCATATGCGAGCGGGCTACAAAGAGCCGACTGGTCTGCCCGACCGTTCCGCCGTGGATTTGATGGAAGAACTCGTGGAGAGCCAGCACAGCATCGTCATTCGTGATTCGATGATCCTCTGCGCTTTCGCCAAAGGGGCCACGCCCAACGACGTGATGGTGCAGGCATGGACGGCCACCACCGGCGAGGTCTGCACCTGGGAGGACCTGATGGACCGAGCGAGGGTGCAATGGGACCAAGCACGCCGGTGGAACGTCGAGCATTGGGCTCGGCAGGGAAAAACAGCCACCGATGAAGACCTGCTTTCATGGCGGTTGCGCAAGGAACCGATTCCGAGCGGCATCGCCGCGGGCATGGTGTCCTTTGTCGACGACGCTGACGAAAAAGCCTGCATGACGGCATATTATGCGCTTCGTGGGTGGAGCAGCGACGGTCGGCCTTTGGAGGCGTGATGCATGACCGAATCCGCCGCTGCGCCTCCATGGCGAAAGCCCGTGCTCATCGTGCTGGTGCTGTGTTCACCGTGGCTCGTTGTTCAAGGTTGGATTTTCCTCGGTGCACCCACGCCCGAGCACACGGCGATGCCCGAGTGCCCGGAAGGAACGATGAATTGCGCTTCGCTGTCCGCTGAAACGAACGTCCGGATGGAGAACGATCTCTCGGTCCTCATCGAGGCCAACCTGAGCGAGGTGCGAACGGCTTGGGAGGCGTGGTCGGAGGCTCAAGGTTTGCACGAGGTCTACGTGTCCGAAGACGTCGAGGGTGCGTACTTTGCCCATCGCGTGGCGATCACGCCGTTCTGGCGCTTCCCCGATGACGTGGTCGTTGGTTTTGCCTCCCAAGGGGACGGGACGCAAATCTCCCTCTACTCCTCCTCAAGGCTCGGGCAAAGCGATTTGGGGGTCAATCCCGACCGCTTGAGCGACCTGCATACCGCCCTTTTGGGGGCTCAAACCAGCAGCTGAGCGGTCGAGCGGTCCCATCCAAACGGATAGCCTTCCTCATCCACGAAGACGACGTTTACGGCCACCCCCGATTTGTGAAACCCGATGAGTTGGATTTCATGAATGGCGTGACCGGTGGGTGCTCGACCTAAAATGGGAAGGGCGTGACGAGCGAAAAACGAACGCTTGCGAGGTTTGGGTTCAACGTTTGCCGAGAGTTTTCGCCGGGTGCCTTCGACGTCGTCAAACCACGGCAGCGGCCCCTCGGGCGTGAAGCGCAGGCCGAGGATCATGTCGATGCCGGGGGTTTCCTGGGCGGCATCGGCGTCCGCCCCGCTGGGAATCGCAGGGGCGTTCGGGTGGGTGTGAAGCCAGTGCGTGAAGCGACCGGCCCGTGAGCCTCGGTCGGCCGAGAACATGTCGTCGGTCCAATCCTCGGGGAGGTGATGGACGGAGTAAGAATCGCCTCGGTTGACGATGCGTGCCTCTTTCACGACGTAGCCTTGGCCTTGAAACAGACGTTCGTGCACCTCGTCGCCCTCAAAGTACGCCTCGACGTCCTTGCGGTGAGGCTGTTCGGGGTCCACGTCCATCCCAACGAGGATTTCATCGGGCAGGGATTGCAACGCCCACCACACCAAGGATTGGAACACCTCGCCGGGCAGATGCAATTGAGCGAGGTAGCCGTTGCGTTGGCTTCTGGAGTCACGGTTGTAGGCGGTCATCAACTCGACCAGCCACGCCTCCACCATGACCGCTCCATGCATTCGCCCGTCAAAAGTCCCACGCAGGACAATCTTTGAAGAAGTGTCAGCGAAACGCCCCCACATGGCGAAGAAGAAAGGCGGCTTTGGCCGGTTCCTTGGGGCCATCACGGGAACGCCTTACGAGCGCTTGCTCAAGCAGGTCGAGAAGATCTCTGAACAATTCGAGGACGACGAGGAAGAACTCGCCTCCCAACTCGACGCACTGGTCGACACTGTGGGTGATGCGTACGAGGAGGAGACCATCGACGAAGAAGAACACGATTTGGTTATCGAAGCCATTGAAGAGGCCGACCCCGAAGGGCGGGTCTTCGGCAAGGTGGGCACCGAGGAAGACGGTTTCTACGCTGGCGACCTTCCCGATGCACCGGAATTGAACCTTGGAAAACGAGCCAATTTGGACGACTTGATGCGGGCCAAAGGCGATGAATTCACCGGCAGTTTTGGCCGGGATGAGTTTGACGAGTTCAGGGAGCGCATGACCGAGGAATTCTACGAAGAATCCGACAACGCCATCCGACAGGGCGACCACCAAGCCGAAATTCGCACGACGAACCGAGTTTTCGGCGGCGCCGAGACCGATGTGGACGACGCCAAGCGCCGAATCGCCGAAGAGAGCGGTATCGCTGACCCGAATGCGGCCGTTGAGGAAGAAGTCGAAGAGGAAGACTACGACGACGACAGTTACTCCATCGACGAGAACGGCGTCGAATGGTTCGAAGACGAAGACGGCTACTGGTGGTACCGAGAAGAAGGTCAAACCGAGTGGCAGCCCTACGACGAGGACTGAGCGTCCTTCCGGGGGGCCTCCTCCTCAACCGAGGTCCAACAGGGCAAGCGGTGCACCTCGAACTTCACCACGGCAAGGTTGGCTCCAAGCGTGCACATGGCCTCGTTTTTTGACGGGTCGCTGGAGATGGCTGCGATGGTCGTTGGCCTCCTCACGGAAGAAGCCAAGAGCGCTTTGAGCACTTCGCGTCCGGTGACCGGCGGCATGTAATGGTCGAGCAGCAGCACGTCGGGTGCGAAGGCCTCGATGTGCTGGAGAGCATCGCTTGAATTCCATCGCTGCTCGATGACCCACCCTTCGGTGTTCACGCCGCCAGCAACGAGCATGGCTTCGATGTCGTAGTGATCCTCGAACGCCAAGACACGCATGCTGCGGCCTCACGAAGGAATCGGTTGTTGCTCCCACCATGGTGGGGCGAGGAACCATCGCTCATCGTCGGCGGGTCGGTCGATCAGCGGCAAACTGAGGGTGGATTCAGCATCGAAATTCACGTTGAGGCCCACGGCTGCACAGGGGCTCGGCAAGTAATCCTCTCCCGATTCGGTCAGCACGACCTCGATGACCGCCCCTGCCTGGAGGTCGACGTCCATCGGGTTGAACTCCATCAGCATCGTGTAGGAGGAGAAGGGGAGGGCCGTTTGCGCTTCGTAACCGCCGTCTCGGTAGCGGACGTCCATCGTTGCGTGGCCGACTCGCAAACCGTCAGCGTACATCGTTGCGAAGATTTGCCCACCTTGACAGGCCAGGGTGTTGACCGACAAATGCAAGGTCGGCAATCCGGAGATGTGGGCGGGTTGCTCGAGGGCTGGGAGCGTGAACGTTCGCTGATTGTTGGCGTTCACCGTGCCACCAGCACCCTCGGTGCTGTCCAGCGGAACGGGCCACCAGGTCATGTCTTCGGGCGGCCACGTCTCCTCGACGTGCCATTTTCCATCGTGGGTTTGGATCTGCACCATCGGTTCGGGCTCTTCGCCGATGTCCTTCAGGTAGTAGTTGAACCAGCCGTAGAGTTCCACCGCCCAATCCATGCGGCTCATGTTGGGGTAGGCTTCAGCGCCGTACCCGCTCGTCATCTCGCTGTGACGGTCCGGCTGGTCGGGGTAATTGTGCGCCCACTGGCCGGCGATGGCGCGAGCGTTGATGCCCGCATCCCGCATCAGCTGGTACGTGGGGAAGGCGTGGTAGGGGTCAACGTTCCAATCTTGAAGGCCCCAAACGAGGTAGACGCTTCCTTGGTAATTGGCGAGCACGTCGGGCAGGTGGCGGCGCTCGTCCCAGTAGTCGTTCCATTCCGCTCCCCCGACCTCAGCACCCGCCCAGGTCGTGAGGGGGTTGAGCGGTCCGATGATATCGTCGCTGCACATGCGCATGTCATCGGTGCCCGGATCGAAGGTGGAGCCTTCGTACAGCGCATCGTACACCATGGCGCGGCTTTCGGACGACCCGTTTCGATAGAACATCTCCTGCACCCCGATGGACCCCGATATCGGTACGATGGTCTTCAGGTAAGGCGACGGTTGTTGGGCGGCTTCCCAATTGGTCGTACCGGCGTAGGATTTGCCCATGAGGCCGACGTTGCCGTTGGACCAGTCTTGCTCGCCCAACCAGTCGACAACGGCTTGGATACCGGTTTGCTCGCCCAAGCCCTTCACGTCTTGACAGTGGGTTGATTCTCCGGTGCCGAAGGTGGACGCTTGGGCCAGGGCGTAGCCGTGCGGTACGAAGGTGTCGTAGACCCACTTGCCCACGCCGCCGTCGGGAACGGTGTTGGGGGCGGAATCGGCTCCGGCGATCCCCTCACCCCCAAAGTCGTAGTAGGGGTGGATGGTCATGATGACAGGGACCTTCGTGCCCTCGGGAACATCGGGCAGCCAAAGAGCGACGTGCATCAGGGCCGGTCCGGGGAAGCCCGCATCCTGCTCGCTGGGCGGGAGGTCAACCTCGACGAAATGCTCCTCATAGGGCAGGACTTCGTAGGTGCCGTTCTCGGGAAGTTGAGCTCGCATCGTGTCCATGGGCAGGTCCATGGTGTGACGTAATTGCAGCGGCGTGTTCCACCAATCGCCGGCGAACGCGGCCTTTTCGTCGCTGGCGTTCGTGGCTGATGGCCCCACGGTCATGGCCAGCAACAGGAACACGATGGCGACGGCGACGGTGGCTCCAGCGGAGAAATTCAATTGTCGCTGGGCATGGCCTTCGGAGGTCGTGAGTTCACCCTCGGAAGGGGACGCTGCCTCGGCCATGAATTCAAGCATCCTTCTCTCCGTCATGAGGCTGACGCTTCATTGGGTTGCTTTTCGAGCCTGGATGAAGGAACGAACGCAGAGTGCGGTGTAGGCGGAACCCGTCATGAAGAGCATCAGCATGGAACCGCTCGCATAGTCAAGACCATCGCCCATGACCATGAAGAAACGCGTGCCGCCGAGGGCACAAAGCAGACCGAAGGTCACGGCGATGTGCATCCACAACTTCCGTTTCTCAGGCTTTGACTTCGCCATCCATCCCGAGATTGCGAGCGGCGCACCGAGGAAACTTGGGAAGTACGAGGTCACGGATTCCGAGGAGGAGGCGAGCGAGACAACGATTCCCCACACCACGAGGAAGAGTCCGTAGCCAAGCGTCATGTCGGGCAAGAAGGTCGATTCTTCGTCCATGGAGACCGCTTTTCATTCTCCCTTTTGGTGTTGATGTTTCGCTGCCCTTCTCGCCGTTGATTTCATGGGGGTGTGGTGGCTGCCCAAGCCATGGCTCGCAACCATCGAAGGGCGCTGCTCTTGGTGTCGGTCTTGCTTCTTCCACTCGTTGCCGCTGTTTCGGTCACGGCGGAAGACGAACCGTCGGGTTGGCGCTCGGTAGGCCTTGACCCCGAAGCCTGGACGGACCGTCCCGAGGCTGAGGATTCGCCGATGATGGCGTCCTACACCGGCAACGCCGTGATCGAGATGAACGTCTCCTACGTTGAGGCGCACCTTTCCGCTCGGACTGAAGGCACGGTCATCATCGAATTGTTCGAGCAGTGGGCGCCCATCACGACGACGAACATGATCCAACACGTCGAATCGGGGTTGTACGACGGCATTTTCTTCCATCGTGTCATCGATGACTTCGTCACCCAATCCGGTGATCCCACCTGTCGAGAAATCGGTGTTTACCCCGCAACCAGCCCGCAGTGCGGCAGCGGCGGGACCGGTGAAACCATCCCTTTGGAGCATGACGAAAACCTCTCCCATGTGGACGGCGCTATCGGCATGGCTCGCAGCGCCGACCCCGATTCAGCCGATTCGCAATGGTACATCGCCGAGACCGAAGCGCACGGGCTTGATCCCGAGAATCGCGACGATGAGGGCTATGCCACGTTCGGTATCGTCCGCGACGGGATGACTCACATTCGAGCCATTGCGCTGACCCCAACCACCGACGATTTGACCGGGCTTGAGGAAATTCAGAACCCCGCATCTTCCGCAGGCCGCCCCGTCTATCAGGCCCAGATTCTGTCGATGCGCATGATCGGGGTGGCGGACCCTGACGGCAGCATTCGCAACCCCGTGGTCGATACACAAAGCGAATCCACCTTCCTTCAAGACATGGTGGTCGTCGTGGGGTTGCCGTTGTTGATCGTGCTGGCCGGGGGCGGGGTTGTGTACGTGCTCTACACGGCTCGAGATGAGGGTGACCAGCCGGACCCAACGGACGCCAGCGCCGGGGTGGTTGAAGCGGAATTGGTGATGGACGCTGAAATGGTCGAGGACATCAAGGCGCCAACGGACGAACCCTGACGTCCAACACGACATGGCGCACCCGTGGAGCGAACCATTTGACCTTCTCAAGGTGCTCAGCGCTCACGGCGGCGTGACGGCCTTGGCTTTTGGCAAGTTGCTGAAATCGCTCTACGGTGCGTGCTTTCCATGCATCGATGTGCTCTTCCTCCACGTTCATGTGGACGTGAAGGACCCCGCCCGTTGGTTTCAGGGCCGCCATGCAGGCCGCCCATGCAGGCTCAGAGGACGGCAGCAGGCCAAGGTGGCAGCGGTCAGCCATCCCTTGCAGGGCCGGTAGCGTCAGCGCGTTGTCCCCTTCGTGCACCGTGAGGCGGTCGGCCACACCGTTGAGTTGAGCAGCTTCTTTCAAGCCTGCAACGGAATCGGGATTGATTTCGCAAGCATGAACGAGGGCTGCGCCGCTGTGAACGAGCATGGGCAGCGTGTAGTAGCCCACGCCTGCATACGCATCAATCACGGTCTCTCCCTGCATGTTGAGGGTCCCGATGCGCCGTCGTTCGGTCACGTTGCCCGAAGAGAACATCACCTTGGATGCATCAAAAGCATAGGTGATGCCGTGGTCGAGAAAGCGAACTTCGGGCGATCCAACAAGCATCTCCACCTGCGATGAACGAAACGTATCGTCTGCAATTGGATGCTGGATGCCCAGAGCGGTGACCTGGAGGGCCGAGGCCATCGCCGTCCAAAGCGCTCGGATGTTTGGATGGCTTCGCACTTCAGTCCACGCAGCGTTGCTGGAAAGGTGAGCGGGGAGCAAGGCCAATTCCCCAAGGCGTTCCCATTTTTTCGGAATGACATCGGCGAGGTAATGTGGCGCTAAACCGTATGCTGAAAGCCAGTCATTCACCGCTTTCTGGAGTTTCCCATGGGGGTCGACGGGGTCACGTACTGCGGCGGCTTGGACGAGCAACCGAACCGGTACGCCAAGCAGGTGGATCAGACGGTCCTCATCGGCCGCGTCGGTCAACGGGAAGGCGACCTCGTCGTCCTCGAAGGTGAGGGGTTCAATGCGAGGGTCCAACCAGGCTTCCTTCTTGAGCGAACGATGAACACGACCCCCGTCTGTCCGACGGACAACGGCGTACCTCACCGTATCCGGAGGGGTCTCCATGGGGAGGGGACGAGGGGAACTCCTTTCAAGTTCCCGACCCCAGCACAACACAATGACGAATCCGCCCCGGGCCTCCACCCTCGCACGTCGTATGTCGTTGACCCTCGTTGCGATCTTCACCCTTCAGTTGCTGGCGCCCATCGTTAGCGCCACGGGGATGCAGGCCTGCAGCAACACCGGTGGCACCTGCGACACCTACGACCACGCCGATGACATGACACCCGAACGCCAAGATTGGGTGGAAGGCAATTACGTGTTTGACTTCGTCTCGACCTCGAGCATCGATTTGCAACTCACGTGGGCCGTTCGTGAGTTTGATCGGGATTCGCTCGGCCTCGGATCAGGCACCATCGTCGGGGATGCACTCGAACAGACCGACGGACTCGACGCCAACGACGGTGCCCCTGCGGACTTGATCCGTCATTCGTTCAACCAGGAAACCGCTGGCCCTGGTTCGCCAACGGTTGGGCAGAAACTGAAATCCGAAGTGAACGATGCTATTGAGTCTGCACTCGAATCCGGATTCGGCACCGTCACGAGCCTCTCCACCGATTACACGAACACCTTCGTGGTCGGTGACGAAGCACCGGTGGACTGCTCAACCGATGACACGACCGATGCCTTGGCTGAAGGAGCGAGCGTCGACAACGTGTTTGAGCCGCCGTTGTGCTTCACGGCCACGGCTTCCGTGCAGTTGGCTGCGAGCAATTTCAACCTCGTTGCCGGCGGTGATTTGGATCTCGAGCGCACGTATCGGGGCCTGTTGACGATGGGAGCAGAAATCAACACTTCCTTTGAGTTGACCGCCCAACCCGGCCACAAAGCCAGTTTCACCATCAACCCGTCCACGTATTCCACGGTCCTCGCCGTCGATGCAAGCGGGAGCCTCTCGGCTCAGCCCGGCGTGCCCGGTTCCATGTCAGCCTCATGGTCCATGGACCATCTCAACGCCGCGGAGTCCGCCACCGACCTACAGCAAACGGTTGACCTCCGAATGGGCCATCGTAACACATCCGCAACCCCCACGGTGTGGATTGAGGACGGTACGAAGGCGCTTGACGTGCACCTTGTTTTGGATTTGAGCGATGAATACGCAGCCACCGTGAGCTTCGCAGCAGGTTTGCACTACCTCGATGCTGAAACCTTGAATGAGTGGGGCATCAACATGTTTGACGTCGCTTCAATGGCGACGATTCCGGTCATCACTTCTGACGGGATTCGGTTGGCCTACCACAACGGCATCGTTGATCTGACGCAATTCACCGACCAGTTCCCCGTTGGTGACATCGTTTCGGGATTGGGCGACACGGTGGCGGGCGTGGGTGATATCACGATGAGCGACCTCGAATGGGTTGGCTCCACCAGCGGCACAGGCATTTTCCAGACGGCAGGCGGCCTGAATTACACGCACAGCACGGGCTGCACTGAGCCGGTCGGCGCAGGGCAGGTCTTGTACTACTGCCTTGAAGGGAGCGACGCCATGGGTGCGACCTACCCCATCTACTTGCAGACCTCCAGCGAACCGTTTTCGATGAACCTCATCGATATTCTCCAAGCCTACAACACCAATGCGATGATCGATGATTTCCTCGATGGCGTGCAGAGCAGCGATTTAGAACGCTTGATGAACTCCGGTATTTCTTTGGAAACCGTCCTGGATTCCAGTTACCTCGACACCATTATCCCCGACAACCTTCCACCCTCTGAACTCACCGTTGAAATCATCTTGCCCAACTGGGTCACAACGATTGACGGAACTTCGAAAATCGTCCTCGAAAAAACGGTTGAGGGGACCCAAGCCACCGATATTTCCTTCACTGGAAACGACCCCTACAACTGGGAACACGAAATCTTGGACGAGGAAGGCAACGTCATTTGCTTTGCGAACCAAAGTTCCTGCGTACGCTCCGAGGTTGACTTCGACCTCTCGGCCATCAACTTCAACGAATGGAGCGCTTCGGTCTCGTTCACCCTCGCTTTGGACGCTGAATTCAGCGTCTATCGCATCGGCATACCCACCGAACAACTCCCCGACCAAGGCGACACCAAAGTCTCGATGGAAGCGATTCCTTCCGATTTGATTCGCTTGATCATCGACCTCTCCAGCCGTATGGAAGAACCGCTGACCTCCGGTGAAATCGAACTTTGTGACCCCACAGAGTTCGACATGCAGATTTGCGACGAACCGGTCGAACTTACGGCAACCCGCCAGGGCTTGAAGGACTTCACCGAACTCATCGGCACCTCCCTCACCGACCTTCTGCACCAGGCCGGTACGCTGGCAGAAGAAGACGGTTCAGTCACGGACATGGACCTCTCTGCCTTTGAAATCCGGACGTCTATTTCCGGTATAGATGCCCCCGATGCGACGGTGAGCGACGATGAGCCCATCACCCTCTCGGTGTCCATCCCCGAGGTCACGTTCACCATCGGGACGGGACTTGGATGGTTTGAATTGGCCGAAACCGAACCGAACGACATCAGGCTAAGCGTCATCACGAGCACCATCCAATCCGTGTTCAATCGGCCTCTGAAAATGGCAACAGACACCTTCACGACCGGCTTGCAATCCTCCATTGTGAGCGGGAGCGGCGTGATGTACCCGCCTCAAGAACAAGAGACGATTCGCGTCGAAACCGGGACCGTCAACACGACGATTCTCGAAGACAACGGCTTGGCGTATACCGGTCCCGTCTCGTTCACCCTTCCACGCGGCATACAAATCGTGGACGCCACCTCCTCCTCGGGCAACCTCATTTTGAGCGAGGAGGGTGGTCGCCAAGTCATCACCTACGTGGTGCCGCCCGGTGAGTTTTCTGACGAGATCTCCTACCGCATTGAAGTGGGTTGGATTTACTTCTTGATTCAGTTCTGGGTCTACCCAACCATCGTTCTCATTCTCTTGGTGCTCTTCATTCGTCGCCGCCGCCGCAAGAAGAAGAAAAAGAAGGCTGCCTTGGCGAACCGAGAATCCAGCATCAACAAGGCGCAGCTTGGTGACAGCGAGTTTGCCGACTTGGCCGGTTTCTCAAGCCCCGCCTTGCGTCACGGCGAGAGCATTGAGGACATGGCGTTCATCGATGAACTCTCGCGTTAGTGGAGCGCTGCATGGATGCGGCTGGCGAGGGCCGGCCCAATACCAGGAACCGTGGTGAGTTCGCTTTCCGATGCGTGCTCGATGCCTTTTCGCCCTCCGAAGTGGCGAAGCAGCGTTTGCAATTTCTTCGCACCCAAACCATCCACCTCTTCCAAGGGGTCAGCCAGACGTGAGCGGCTGCGGCGACGGCGGTGGAAGCTGTTGACGAAACGGTGGGCTTCGTCGCGAGCGTGCACCAGCACCCGTCCGGTGCGGTCGAGCACGAGAGGCTCCATCTTGGTTCGAAAAATCGTCTCTTCTCGCTTGGCGAGGGCAGCCAACGGAAATCGGTCTTGCCAGCCGTGCTCCTCGAGTGCTTGCCGAATGGTGGCCAGGTGGGTCTCGCCACCGTCGATGAGCAGCAAATCCGGCCATTCATCCTGCCGCTTCGCCCATCGCACGACGACCTCTTTCATCATGCGGAGGTCGTCCATGGCCTCGCCTTTGACGACGTATTTCCTGTATTCGTCCTTTGCAGGCCGTCCGTTGCGCATCACCACGCTGGCGCCCACCCGTTCATCACCCAACAATTGGGCCATGTCAAAGCAGACGATGTGGTCCAGTGAGGCCATGCCCAGAGCCTTGGCGCCGTCGTCGGCCGCTCGTTGTTCAAGCGAACCGCTCGATTTGTTGACCATGCGATGAAGTTGTATGGAGGCGTTTTGGCGAGCCAGCGTTGCGAGGTTCTCAAGGTCTCCACGCTGCGGCGTTCGCACCTCGACCGCCGACCCCCTCCGCTCGTCAAGCCAGGATTGCAGGCCATCAAACAGTGGTACGGGAGAGAGCAGCAAGCGAGGCGGCGTACGGTGAGCGTAGTGTTCGGCGATGAACATTGAGACGGTTTCGCCGATGTCCCCACGGTGAATCGCTGGCCACGCTTCTTGGCCCTGCACCATCCCGTCATCGGCGTGCAAAACCACCAGAGCGGCGAGGTCTCCCTCGGCCTCAAAGCCGATGGCGTCGCAATCTCGGTACACCTTGCTCGACACGACGTGTTGGCTTGTCGTGGCACGAACGGCGCGAATCATGTCGCGATGCTGAGCAGCCGTTTCGAAGGCCTCAGCCTCCGAGGCCGCCTCCATGCTCGCCACCAGTTCCTCAAGCAGCGGGGCGGCGTCGCCGTTGAGCACGCGTCGCACCGCCTTCACCCGGTCGTCGTAGCCGTCGCCGTTGATGCAGGGGCCTGCACACAAACCGATGTGCATCGAAAGGCACCCTTGGGGGAGCAGTTCCTTGCAGTCCCGAATGCCGAATTGCCGGCGGAGCAATTGCATGACCTGCTTGGCGGCGCCGGCGTTTGGAAACGGCCCCCATTGCTCGCTCGATTTTGGAGGGTGACGGGTGTACATGATACGCGGGTAATCCTCGTTGGTCATCGCCAAATACGGAAAGGACTTGCCGTCCTTCAACATCGAGTTGAACCGTGGCATGTGTTCGCGAATCAGTTGGCGTTCCAAGACCAAAGCGGCTTGGGGCGTTTGCGTAACGATGCATTCGATGTCATCGGCTCGCTCCACCAATTCAGGAATCATCACGCGGTCGGGATTGGCGGCGAAATAGGAGCGTATCCGCTCATTCAGCCGGGTGGCTTTTCCAACGTACAACACCCTTCCTTGTGCCGTTTTGAACAGGTAGACCCCCGGTTCGCTCGGCAAATCGGCCGAAGCGAGGTCAACGGGCATGCAGAGCCGACGAAGGCCGTCGGTCAAAAGGGCAACCCACGTGCAAACGAGGAAGCAGGCGTGGGGATGATTGATGAAGGAGGCACCCGACCTTCTCCACGGGTCCTCATGCTCAGCCGTTCGCAGGAAAAGTTGCTGAGGTATCTTGGGACCTTTCCAATCGGCCTTGAGGAGGCGTGGGACGTCCCTCGAGACCTTTCGCTTCCCGGCTTGGCCGATGCGATGGGCGTGGTGCGGTCAGGGTTGAACCAACCGCTCAATGCCCTCCTCGAGATGGCGTTCATTTCGGTTCGTGTCGCCCATGTCATCGGCGGTGGCAGTCGACGTCGTCAGGTCTACCATGTCTCCAAGGCGGGTCGAGCTTGGCTTGAAGCGAACCCTGAACTCACCAAGGCCGAGGATGGCCTCCCATCGGATTCCTTGGCTGAGACCCCTTTCTTGGTGGGGCGATCCACCACCCTCAAGGAACTTCATGACCGGCTTGAAAAGGAACGAAAACTGGTTGTTGGCGGCTTATCCGGTGTTGGCAAGACGGCTTTGTTGGATGCATACGCCGAGGGCCTTCTCGCCGCCAAGCGGGGGGTTCGGCGAGCGAAGGTCGACGAATTTACGGATGCCCGGACCCTCTTTGGTTCGTGGTACGAGGGCGAAGGTCCCGCACCAAGCGTAACGGCCTCAATGGCGGAGCGCATGGCCGAAGAGGACGCCAGCACCGTGTTCATCGTCGACGACATGGACCGGTTGGCTCCCCGTCATCAGGAAGGGGTGTTGGAACTTCTTCAATCGCTGCTCGAAGCCGGATGCACCGCTTTGCTCGCTGGACGTCTCCCTTTGTTTGAGGGGTTGACTTGGCCGGTGCTTCGTCTCGGGACGCTGGATCCGAACATCGCCTCCGATTTGCTTGGGGAACATTTGGAGGCTTCACAACGGCTCCGTATTGCCCGCGCTCTTGGAGGTCACCCGATGGCCTTGCAGCTGTACCGAGAAGGAGACCCGCTTCCCGAAGCCGGCGCTGACGTGCAAGCCTTTGTTGAACAAACGATGTTGAATGCGCTTGCTGAGAAGGAACGCTTCAGCCTCGACCTGATGGTGCTTTATCCAAGGCCGCTTTCACCAGAAGACGCCCCTGGTGGCGATGAGACGGATGCTCTGGATGACCGAGCGCTCCTGAGATGGTCTGGAGATTCCGGGAGGGTTGAGGTTCAACACCTTGTCCGAAACGTTCGCAGAGCGATGTTGGACGATGCCGATCTCCATCGTCTCCACGCCCTTTCGCTCGCCCACTGGGAAGAGCGCTTGGATCGCCCACAGGGCGCTCTTCTCCGCCTCTACCACGCCATGGCCTTGGAAAAGGATGAACTCGATGCGTGGATCGAGGGTGATTTCGACCGCCTTGTCGCCGCCGATGCCGCCGCTCTTGCCGTGCTGTTTGACCGGGCAACCCAACAGCACCCACAAAACGAGCGGCTGCATTACTGGGCGGGGCGCGTTGCGGTCCAGCGAAACGAGGTTGAACGGGCCCGTACCCACCTCGAAGCGGTTCGAGACGAGGCCCTTTACGATGATTTGGCCCATGCGATGGCTTTGCTTGAGGGCAACGAGACGGCTGTCCAACGTTTGCTGGAACGGCAACTTGAGCGCGCGGCCTCGGTTGAGCGAACCCGTTTGGTGCTCCGCACCGCCGTCCAACGACTCGACGACCGCTTGTTCGACGAACCCTCAAGCATTGATGTTCAATCAATTCGCGCCTTGCTGAATGACGTTGAACTTCCCGATGCAGGCCCGATTCGTGCGACCGTGACCGTGAGCATGAGCATGATTCGTCACGCACTTGCCCTCCACGATGGCGATGCGGAAAGGGCCTCGGCGCTTGCCGAGCAGTTGGCCGGTCTGAGTCAGGAAGGCGACCCCCTCGTCCAGCAGATGAACCTTAGGACAAAACTGCATCAACGAACATCTTCAGGCGAAGGTGTTGCGATGTTGCGCAACGAAACCATGACGGTGATGGAGATGCAACCATCTCCCTTGCATGCAGCGGCGGTTGGGTTGACGTTCGGGGAATATCTTGCCGCGGACGCCTTGGATGAAGCCGCAACTTTCCTTGCGAACCTACCATCACCGGACCGCCTTGAAGGTGCAGGCGCTCCCTCCATGCGGTATGCGGCACGATGGTGGTACCTCGCAGGGCGCACCGGCTATCGGCCTGCAGCCATGGCGTTGCGAGAAGCTGCTCGTTGCTTTCGACAAGCCGGCTGTTTGCGTGCAGCAAAAGCCGCAACCCTTCGCCTTCATCGTGTGCTCTGATCAAAGTTCGGCGCCGATGAGCGTCTTGGTTTCTTGGATGCCCGGAAGTTGTCGAATCTCTTCAACGATGCAGCGGGTCAATTCGTATTCTTCGTCGGCTTGAACCCGAGCGATGAGGTCATATTGGCCAAAGAGCATCCAGTGATTGGTCACGAGGTCAATGTTCTCAAGCGCAGATCGAACGGATCCCTCTTGGCCGGGTTTGGTGGTCATCAAAACAAATCCTATCGCCATTTTCATCCCTCCACCGCAATCAGCGTTTGCGTCTCTTTGACACCTTCGATTTGCCGAAACGTTCCCATCAACAACCCTGAGAGCTCCTTTGAGTTTGGGGAACTGATTCGGACCAGAAGGTCAAATTCGCCGTAAAGGGCGTGAACTTCAGCAACCCCTTCATGGCTGGAGAGGGCGAGATACACCTCGCGTTCATGCGTTGGCTCTGTCTTGAACAACACGAAGGCTTCGGGCATCAACCTCACCATATGAAATCGGGATTTAGGGCTTCCTGCCTTCATGGAAGGCCGTCCCACGGGAGGGAACCTTTGAAGAGGGATTGCAACAGGTGCCTTTTGATGGAGCGAACGGCATCATCATGTTGGCTCGTTTTCCTCGCACTGGCCTTGTTGATTGGCCCGGTGGGTTTGCCGGTGGTCTCGCCAGAAGCCACGCCCTCCACCCTGGATTCATCAAGCGAGGTCGTCAGTGCCGCTGGCCGGGCGCAGACCACGTGGTCGGGGACCCAATCCCTCTCCGGAACATACACCATCGGCGTGGCCGACGAGGTCATCGTTCAACCGTGCACGGTCATCCAGTTGCCCGCAGGCGAACGGATTATCGTCGACGGGCGCCTTACCGTGCTGGGAACCTCGGCGTGTCCTGTGATCTTGCAGGCAAGCGGCCTGAACGACCATGAGGGGGTTCAGTTCAACAGCACCTCGTTGGGCCGCGGTTCGTTGATTCAAAATTTAACGATTGAAGACGCCATTTACGGCATCACGATTTATGGCTCAAATCCTGTCATTGAAAATTTGACCGTCGTCAACCCCGACCGCGTGGCGATTGATTTGTTCAGTTCCGCCTCGCCACGAATCACCGACCTCTTCGTTGACCAAGCGGGTCGAAACGTCCCCTTCCAGGGCGATTGGCGGTACGGCCTGGGCCTTTCGGTCGGAGCAGGCTCCACCCCCGTCGTGAAGCGGGCTGTTTTCTCTGACGTGCTGACTCGAGCGGTGAACATATGGGGCGGGTCAGGCGGCCTCCTTGACGGCATCACCGTTGACAATTGCAGCGGCTCCTCATGGGTCACCGCTGCGGGCATTTGGGTTGAAGACAGCCAACCTTTGCTCACCAACCTCAGCATCGACCGTTCCGATACCGGGATGGTGATTCGCCACATTGACGACGGCGGCTACACCCACGGCGTGGTTCGCAACGCCGTGATCAGCAATTCGATGTATCGTGGCGTGTATGTGGACAAGAACAACCACACCAATTACACGAATTACGAAACGGCAGATTTCACGAATTTAACGGTCCTCGGCACGGGAGGTCAGGATGCAAAAACCCCGAACATCGGCTATGCAGCTATTGAAGTCAACGCAACCGGTGCATGGTTCGAGGACACGTTGGTTGAGGACTCAACCACCGTCGGCGTTCGATTGTACTTCGTTGACAGTTCGACGACCTTCCGAAATTTAACGGTCCGCGATTCGGGCGATCCAGGGCAAGGTCCTCACGAAGCGGGGGTGGCTGTACGCTCTTCCTTTTTCGCGCCGAGGTTCGAAGGGCTTGAAGTGAGCGGGTCGGTCGGCCCCGGAGTCTACTCGTCTTCGGGTGGAGCCATGCAAGGATTTGACTGGAACCTCCACAACAACACCGACCACGGCTTGTATGTCAACAGCGCCACCGTCCATGTGAACGGGATGGAACTGACCGATAACGGACAGTCGGGAGCTCAGGTTTGGGACGCTCGTAACGTGGTGTTCGAGAACCTCACCGCACGAGACAACGGTGGAGATGCCGTCTCAAATCCGCTTGAGCGAAACCAAGCCGGTCTGTATTATGAAGACGCCAACGACATCGAATCGGCTTCGGGGGACGTACGTTGCACCAATTGCTCGGTCTCGGGGTCCACCGGAGCCGGTCTCCTCGCCGTCAATTCCGTGGACCTCTGGCTTGAGGGTCTCACGTTGTTTGACAACAACCCTGGTCTGCCCGCCTTACACGTCGACAACAGCGACCAACTGCCTGCCGGGTCCTCGGGGAGCGTCTCGATTTCCAACGCCGTCGTGTCTGCTGAGAGCCCTGCATTGCCCGCCGTCCGTCTTGACCGCGTGGCAGCCAACATCGACGGCTTTTCCATGCCTGGAAACCACTCCGGCCTCGAGTGGGACGGCAGCAACAACGGCAATTTCCCTTCCTCGTTGTCCAACGCCACCTTGGCCGGAACAGCCTGTGCAACGTTCACCAACCATCCTGGCTTGAGCGGGAGCGACAACCTCCTTTCCTCCGGTTGCACCGGTTCCGTGAACTTGCAAAACAGCGCAGTGAACTGGTCAAGTCTGACCGACCAAGACGGCTCCACGGCGCAGCCTCACATCGTGCAATTGGATGCGACTTCTTCGCTCCATCTCCATCGTCCGATCAACGTCAGCCTCTCCTCGGCCGTGCTAACAAGCGGAGCGGTCATCGACGTCGCATGGGACCTCAAGGTCTGGGTGGTGAACAATTACTCAAACGGCGTACCAAACGCAAACGTGAACGTCACGTTTTCGGATTTCGAACCCTCGGTTCAGCTCGGAACAAACGACTTGGGCTATGTGAACCTCCCCAATTTCATCGGTCAACGCTGGACCTCCTCGGGAGCCAGCGGGTTCAACAGCGTCACGGTTTCTTGCGGGTACGACAGCACGGCCAACAGCACTTCAGCGACGCTTGACCAAGACCTCATCGTCCCTTGTTTGCTTCCGCTCTCGAACCAAGCCCCGTTCCTCCGCTGGACTTCGCCGGAGGACGGCTCGGTCTTCTCATCTCAGGGTGAGGTGGAGTTCAATGCCACCGATTCTTGGGATTTGGACAACGACGTGTTGACCTTTTCATGGACGAGCACCTTGGACGGTAACCTCGTAGCGAACTGTACGGGGAGTTGGAGCTTCCCCGACGGCCCCAACAACGGTGCTGCCTTCGTCGCCAACGGCAACGACGCCTACGGATGCACGTTGAACGACGGTGTGCATGTCATCACTCTCGAGATTTGCGACACGGTCAACCATTGTGTTTCGCAAAGCCGGACCATCGAACTGGTGAACCTCGCTCCCGTCTTGACCGTCAGTTTCGAACCTGCTCTCAACCCGTGGAGCGAACTCGTCATACCCCAAACCGGGACCGTGATCGTGAACACCACGGGCACCTTTGACCCCGAGGGCGATGACTTTGCTTGCCTCATTTCTTTCAGTGCCGACCAGGGTGTTGGCTGGGGCAACCAATGGGAATGCCCTGAAGAGCTCACGTACACCTTTGACTACACCACAGAGGACCCCCCAGCCTCCGCTACGTTGACGGTCATCGCTTTTGATGCCGTGGGCAACAACGCCAGTTTTTCGGTGCCCGTGACACTCTTCAACGAGATTCCAGACCCCGTCTTTACCGTAGCTCGCGACAGCAACTTCAGCGAGGCCATGGTGCTGCTCAACGGCACTGGGGTCGTTGATCCGGAGGGGGATGTGCTGACTGTCACCTACACCTCCTCCATCGATGGCGTGCTTTCCGTCGGGCCTTCCAGTTGGGAGGGTTACCTCTCTCGTGGCGTGCACACCATCACCATGGAGGTCACCGATGACCGAGCGGAACACGTAAACCAATCAAAATCAACCAGCGTTTTGTTGACGGTTGAGAATTCGGTTCCCATGGCGGTCATCGATTCCCCGGGTTCGCAAACCTTCGAGAGTTCTGAACTCATTTGGTTTTCGGCCAACGGCTCAGGGGATTTTGATGCAGCATGTGATTCCTTCCCCGTTGATGGAAGTTGGGTGTGTGCACCGTTCGAACCCGCCGCAGGCACGGAGTATTTGGTGGTGACTTGGACGAGCGATGTTGACGGCCGGCTGACGCCAGAAGGCCAAGATTGGCTGTACTTTGAAGGTCGACTGACCGCTGGTACACACACCATCACGTTGAGCATTGACGACGGTATTCACGAACCCGTTCTTGCCTTGCAGACGGTCAATGTGGTGCCTTCTGCCCCCGTCCTTGGATTGGTATCGCCTGAATCCTCCTCCATCCATCCCTCCTCGGCCAATTTGATCTTTGATGCCTCGCAAAGCGTCGATTATGACGGGGACCTGTTCACCGTCACCCTCCGGTCATCGCTCAAAACCGAGCCCTTGCTCATGGACGTTGACCCGATGCAGGGGCACGGCTTCACGCTCAACGCAGGGGAGCACGTGATGACCGTCACGCTGACCGATGAGGGCGGCATGACTCGGGACGAGAGCTTTACCTTGACCGTGACCGAATCTGCGCCCGTGCTGGTGCTGACCTCTCCCGTCAATCGCCAATCCTTTGAGGCAGGTTCGTCCTTGCTGCTCGACGAAGCATCGTACGATGCCGACAACGATTTGACCGTCAGGGAATGGCGTTGGTGGTCACCCGAAAAGAGCAATCCAGAGGTGCTTTCAACCGCATCCAAGGAGGAGATTTCGGACTTGCCCCCAGGCGAGTACCATCTTTCCTTGTACGTTGAAGACGCTCGGGGGAATTGGGTTGAAGAGCACGTCAACATCACGCTGCAGAGCAGTTTGCCTGAACTTGACCGGGATTCGTTGTCGCTCAGCAGCATGACCTTCACGGCGAACGAATTGTCATTCCTGACCGTAAGCATTGCACTCAGCGACCCAGATGGAACCACCCAAGACGTTCGCGTGAACATCACGCTCAACATCCAACAGTGGGAGGTGAACCTCTCTGATGCAGATGGCGACGGCGTTTGGGAAGGTGTGGTCGAATGGCGACCTGAAACCACCGGACGCCCACTGCTCAAGGTCATCGCTCGAGACGGTGTTGGGGAAAGCGCAAACATCGATGTTGTCTCAAGAAACCTCGTCGTTGAAGAGCCCGAACAGGACGGGCGTGTCGTCGTGTTCGCAGGGGCAGCGGTTGGCTTGCTCATCGTGGCCTTCCTCGTTGGTTTCTTGGTTCAACGGCGTCGCCGTTCGGCCGAGGAGCTTGATTTGCTGACCTCGTGGGACGCTTTCAGAGCCCCAGCACCTAGGGAACCGACAGGGAAAAACATCCCCTCGCTTGAGCAGGACGTCATGGACGGTACCGATGAAGTGCAGGCGGCGCTCGAGGACCTGTTGTGACCTTCCCAGAGATGCATCACCGGATGTTCAACATCGGAGTTGGTTTTGACCGCATTTGCTCACGAGGTGTGGGCAAAACGACGAGAGCGTTTGAGGGTGCGCCGGGATCGACGGTTCAACCTTGCTCGGGAAGGTCGCCGTTCAAGGAATCTGGGTTTGAAGGCAAGGCACCCCAAGGTGTCCGGGTGCGGTGCAATCCAAACCGTCGCAAAAACAGGAAGCGGAGGTTTTTCCACCCGTCGCCCCATGTATGGATTTCGGCATCGCCGACTCGCGGGCGGTAGGGCACGGAGATTTCGATGGCCTTCTTCTTCCCGAGGTGCCGGCGGGCGAGAATTTTCATTTCTTCACTCAGTGGCATACCGTCGTTGGTGGGGCGCATCTTTTCGTTTTCAAAGATGGATTTGCGGAACACCCACATCCCGGTTTGGGAGTCCTTGATGCCGTACCAGAACAACATCCGTGCCGTGAAGGAAAGCACCCAGTTGCCAAACCCGTGAAGCCCCGACATGGAACCGTCTTCTGCGAGAGTGAGTCGGTCGCACGTGATAAAATCGAGGTCGTCGTCGAGCAAGCGCTTGACGAGTTCCGGGACGAGTTCAGCGGGGTACGTGCAGTCGGCGTCCATCGTGACGATGATGTCGTTTCGGGCAACATCGAAGCCCGTTCGGTAAGCCCTGCCGTAACCTTTGCGTGGTTCAAGATGGACCCGGATGTCTTTCTCCAAGGCGATTTCACGCGTTTTGTCGCTGGAATTCCCATCGACGATCATGATCTCCAGGTCCTTGCACCACCCTCGAGGGATGGCGTCGATGGTTGGACTCAACGCCTCTTCCTCGTTGCGCGTGGGTAAAATGACCGTGACCGACACGGGGAGAACATCGCCCATGAACGGACCAGCCGTGCATCGTGTTTCAAAGGTTTGGCTTGATGCAAGGCCTCGTCAAGCCTTCGTTTTCAATGACCTTCAAATGCCGAAGCGGCTTCGTCATCACGATGCACATCGCCATGGTGTCCGGTGAATATCCGCCTCGTTGGGGTGGAATCGGCTCGGTCGTGTATCACCTCGCCGGTCACCTGGCTTCGCGCGGTCACGACGTGACCGTCATCACCCGCACGCACAAGCAAGCGACGCCTCAACAACCCGGCGTGAGCGTGCTCCATGTTCCGTGGCTCAAGGCACCGATGATGTTCACGCGGTCGTACGGCAAGCATGCCTTGGTCGAACTGCGTCGCTTGCATCAGGTGAAACCTGTGGATGTGGTGCACACCTTGCTGCCTTTGGTCAGTTGGACCCGCAAAGAGTACCGATGGGTCGAGGAACATGTGGCGCCGGTCGTCTCCGCTCTCAACGGCAGTTGGATCGGGGAGAGAGAAGGCATGAAGCGGGCGGCTCGGCACAAAGAAGCGGCGACGTGGAAGAACCCGAACGACCTCGCCATCTTACTGACGGGCGGTTATTACGCCCGTTACGAACAAGCCGGCATCGAAGGTTCAACGGCGTGCGTCGCGATATCGGCCTCCACCAAAGCCGAGTTCGAACATTGGTACCGCCCGCCAGAAGATTGGTGGTGCGAGACGGTGCTCTACGGCGTGGATCACAAGGTGTTCCGTCCGATGGACCACGACCACGAAGAAGAACAACTTGCATACGAAGAACTTCGTAACTCCTACGATGCTGCCGATGAGGCAGCCTTGAGCGGCGACGCCTCAACCGAAACCCCGCTGCTCTTGGCGGTCGGCCGCTTGGTCGCAAGAAAAGGCCACCGAACCCTCTTGCGAGCGATGCCCAGCGTCCTCAAACAGCACCCCGGGGCCCGTCTGGTCATCGTCGGGCGCGGGCACATGCGTCGAACCTTGATGCGCCAAGCCAAGCGTCTGGGCATCGCCCACGCCGTTCACATTCAACCGGGAATGAGTTTTGACCGACTTGCTCTGCACTTCCGGGCTGCCGATGTGGTCGTCTATCCGTCCTATTACGAGGGTCAGGGTCTCATCCCGCTGGAGGCGTTGGCGAGCGGCACCCCCGTTGTGACCGTCAATCAGCCACCGTTGACGGAAATGATCGACGAAGACGTTGGCGAACTCTTCACGTGCGGTGACCACGAAGACCTTGCACGTGCGGTGAACCGATGCCTCGACCAACCCGAGGAGCGAACCCAACAGATGGTTCGTGGACGGCAGCGGGTCTTGGACCACTACACCTACGAGCACAACGCCGAAGCCTACGAAGCCATCTACGAGAGCATGCTTTCGTGAGCAGACAGGCTCATCGGAAGGTCATTATTTGACAAGCCTCTCGGGTGGCTCATGAAAGTCAATGCCTGGCTGCTTTCGTTGTTGGTGGTCACCATGTCCCTCTCCGGGTGCATCGGTGAGGAAGAAACGGTGGCCCCGCCCGTGGTGGAGGACGACGACGACCGGCGCATGTTTGTCACGGACAAAACCGGGCAACTTCTCGACATGGACATCGAACCCATGACCTTCCAGTTCAGCGATGTTGGGGAGACCGGCAAGGAACCGAGCATCGGCATCACCTCCAGCGGTTGCATCTTCTTCATCGCCATGGAGAAGGTCATGCGGTCGTGCGATTACGGTGCGTCGTGGGAGGAGAGCCAAGACCCCGTGGCCTGTTCGCCGACGACCAGCGACCCTTACGGATGGGTGGACCCCATCACCGATCGTGTCTTCGGTGTCCAAATGATCGGTCTTGAAACCTCCTGGATTTGCTGGAGCGACGATGATGGCGAAACTTGGATGGGCAACCCGCACGATTCGGGAACCACGCCCATCAACGACCACATCAAACTGGCGAGCGGGCCTTGGACGGACAGCGGCTACGGAGCATTGGGTCAATTCACGAGCAACTTTTACGAAACCGCCGTGTATTATTGCTACAACAAATTGGCCGGTATTTTCTGCTTCACGAGTGTTGATGGCGGTGCCACTTTCGAACTCGGCGGCCAAATCATCGGTCTCGCCACCACCGACGGCGGTTTGCACGGGGCCATTTCAACCGCTCCTGACGGGACCGTTTACGTGACACCACGTGTCGCCACCCCCACGGTCATCGTCTCAAAGGACAACGGCTTTTCGTGGTTTGAGCGGACCATGGGCGAGGACACGGGCACGCCCAACCCGAGAAAGAATTCTGAGGTGTCGGCTGATTCGGATTCCAACGCTTACCACGTATGGACGGGGGGCGACGAGGGCGTCTACATGTCACGTTCCTTTGATTCCGGCGAAACCTGGGACCAAGAAAGCATCCGCATTTCTCCCGTGAACGTGATTTCTTCGGTGTTCCCACAAACCGATGCTGGCGACGCCGGGCGCATTGCCATCACCTACCTTGGCAGCGAAAACGACGAGATGCTCAACCAATCCGACATCGACGGGAACCCTTGGAACGGCAACGCTCACTACGCACCGAACAACGCTACCTACCATCTCTATATTACGTACAGCCTCAATGCGCTCGACGAGAACCCCATTTTCCACACCTACCGGGTCACCGATGATCCCGTGCAAGTCGGCTCGATTTGTTTGAACTCAGGGGATTGTCGGGACATTGGAGGGTCGAACCGCAACCTCTTGGATTTCAACGACCTTCACATCGACCGAGAGGGGCGCGTGTACGTCGCTTTTGCTGACGGCTGCACCGGTGAGTGCGCCACCAACGAAAACGCCACGGCTCAGGATTCGAGAGACGGCCGCGGCTCGGTGTACTACCTGGCGAGCGGCCCCAGTCTCTACGAAGATTTTGGAACCTTGATTCCACTGCTTGACGACTGAGCACGAGACCATTCGGGCCTGTTTTTCCACGCCTCAGGCGAAATAGCGAGCTCGAAGTTTTCGGAGGCTCAAGCGAACGCCAAACATCAATTTGCGCCAGCTTGAGAGGCGGACGGGCTGGCTGAAGACATCGCCCGACCGACGGACAATCTCGTTGAGGATGGATGAATACGCATCTGCCATGATTTCCGGTTGAACCCGCGCACGGGCATCGAGGTAACCAAACAGGTGGCTCGCTGAGGCTTGGTGTCGCTTGATGACATCAAGATACTCCACCATAAATCCACGCCATGCCAAGGATTGAGCCACGTTCTCCTGATTCAACATATCAAGGGTGATGTTGTGCGAGGCAAGTACCTCTTCGGGCAAGTAGATGCGTCCACGTTCCATGTCTTCGTTGATGTCACGAAGCACATTGATCAGTTGCATTTGGATGCCGAGGTCAATGGCGTGAAGTCGGGCAGCACGGTCTTCGTATCCGTAGATTTCAATCAGGATGAGGCCAACGGCGGAGGCCACCTTGTAGCAGTACGAACGAAGCTCGTCCCAGGTTTGGTTTTGCACCGGGTAGAGGTCGTCTTCCATGCCCTCGATAACCGTTTCAAAGTCGTTAAGTTTGATTGGGTACCGAGAGACAACGTCCTGAAGCGCGATGAAAATAGGGTGGTCGTTGGCGGTGATGCTTTGTTCGTAGACCTGATTGAGTTTCATCCGAATTTCGGTGAGCGCCATGAGTCGCTGTCGATGTTCAAGTGCTGGAAGCACAGGCTTTTTTCCGGCGTGGATTTCTTCAACGGTGGCTTGGCGCGCATCCGTCGCCACCTCGAGTTGCGGCGATTGAGTGACGTTGGGTTCTTCGTCACCGTCCACGATGTCGTCGACCCATCGGCACAGCGCATACACGGCGTGAACGGCCTTTCGCTTCTCAACTTGAAGGGCACTGAACGACGAATAGAAGGTGGTTGAGGCTTCTCTGCAGACGGCTTCGCAATAGTCGTACGCATTGTTGAGAAGCAGGGTTTTCACAATCTCACCTCAGGCTGATGTCGGTGTTCCGCTTGAAGGCTCTTTTGAGGTTTTGTTGACCGCCGCACGGCCTTGCTTCGATCGCTTTCGACTCTCGAACCATGTGTCAACGCCGTTCCAATCCGGGATGATACCGAGACTGTCCAGCAACAATTTGCTGCTGATACGGGCGGACTCGTAGATCACGGGAAGCCCACTACCGGGGTGGGTGCCGCCGCCAACGAGGTAGAGGTTGTTGATTTCGTCAAACTGATTCTTCGGTCGGCGCCAGAGCATTTGGTCAAGACCGTGAGCCAGGTTAAACACGGCTCCCCGGTAACAGTGGTCACCCCAATCTTCGGGGGTGATGACCATCTCCGTCACGATGTGGTCTTTGAGGTTCTCAAAGCCGAGTTTGGTCTCGATTTGTTCCAAAATGCGGTCACGGTAGGCGTCTTTTTCTTTTGACCAGTCAATGTTTTCATGAACGTGTGACACAGGAACGAGGGCGTAAACGGTTGAACACCCTTCCGGGGCGAGGCTCGGGTCGGTCACGGAGGCGTTTTGGACGTACACTGACGGGTCGTCCCACGTGATGCGATGGTGTTTCTCGATGTCTTCGAGGTTGTCTTCGTAGGTGGCGGAAGCGTAGATTTGGTGATGAGGGAGATCGTCGTACGTTCGGTCAACACCAAGGTAGAGCATGAAGGTGGAGCACGAGTATTTCTTGCCGTCCAGTTTCTTGTTGGACCACTTCTTGCGCACCTTGTCGGGGAAAAGTTGGGTCATGCCGTTGGCAAAATCAGCGTTCATGACCACGCGGTCGGCCATGAACTCGCCTTTTTCTGTTCGAACGCCGGTGATGGTCTTCCCGTCCATGATGACGGATTCCACGGCTTCGTTCATTCGGAACGTGACGCCGAGGTCCTTGGCGATGGCGGCCATGCGCTCGCTGACGCTGCCCAATCCACCGAGCGGATGGAAGATGCCGTACTCGTATTCAAGGAAGGCCAACATCGTAAACAAGCTGGGGCAATTGAACGGCGACATTCCCAAATATTTCGTTTGAAACGACATGGCCAGCATCAACCGGTCGTCGTCAAAGAGTTTCATCAAATCTCGAGCAACGGAGCGTTGCGGCCGGAGGACCCCAGCCACTCGCATGGCTCGCTTGGAGAGCAGGTCAGACGGTCCGTACCAGGGCTCTTGGAGGCACGCCTTTGATTTCTGAAGTTTCATCCGGTTGTCCTTCACGTAGCGTTGGAATGCAGCAGCGTTTCGGTCGCCGGACAACGCTCGGATGCGTTCGGTCATCACGTCGAGGTCGCTGGTGCAGTCAAGTTCCCCGCCTTGGCCGAAGATGAGTCGGTAGTTCAACTCCAATTTGTGGAGGTTGAGTTCTTCGTGGGCGTCCATTCCGATGGCCTTGAAGATGTCCTCAATCACCTCAGGATAATGAAAAAAGGTTGGGCCGAGGTCAAATTTGAACCCATCACGGTTGAAGACCTTGTTTCGGCCCCCAACGGCCGATGAGCGTTCGAATACGGTGACACTGACGCCAGATTTCGCAAGGAGCAGGGCGGACGCAAGTCCTCCGGGACCTGCTCCGATAATAGCGACGGTAGGCATAGCGGCGGGGGACATAGTACTCCAACCCCGGATTCACCATATAAAGGCGGGTTTTAGTTCGCAAAAATTTGAGAAAAAAATAACACTTCAAGCGTTGGATTTGATGATGGCGTGAGGGTCGATGAGAGCCGAGAATTCGTCCAAATACGGACCCATGGAACTGATCAGGTCAACATTCGGATACCCTTTCAGCACCATACCGTCCATGTACATCAGCGAGCGGATGATGGGAAAGGCCTCTTCGCCGAATGCGCACCCAGCCAAAACGGCTGCCTTCACGGTCTTCATCATCTGCTCGGTCAACGAGACTTCGCTGACCGAGGTGCCTACAAAACCGTCGTACAACTCGCCCATGGAACGGTAATATGTCTCAAGGGTGATGCCGGTTGGACGGACAGCTGCCATGGTCAGCATCGCATCAAACGAATTTCGAAGTTCACCTTTGGCGAGAAAATAAAAGAAGCCAAACAAGGCGTTTCGTACGTGTTCCGGAGCGTGACAAATGGCACCAGTGTCGATGAAAAAGAAGTCACCGTTCTCGCTCATCATGGCGTTGCCGGGGTGCAAATCTCCGTGAAAGGTTCCCAGGCCAAACATGAATGCACCGTGAATTCGAAACAATTCAAGCATGTCCTCCCACGCCATTGTCCCGCCTTCGAGGTGGTCTTCGAGCGTCGGAGAGGTGATTTCCTCCATGACCAGCACGCGCTGGTTGGAAAGGTCCTCCCACATCTTGGGGAAGTTCAACTTCGGCATTGGAAAGTGTTTCTCAACTTCAGCAGCTTTCGCCAGAAGGTCGTTGCGACCGAGGATTTCGTTGGTGAGGTTGAGCTCTCGCAACGTGTAGTCTTCAATATGTGCGAGCAGCCCGATGGGGTTGCCGACTTTTCGGAGTCGGGGGTTGAAGAACAAACCCAAGCGAATCCATCGTTTCATTCGCCGGACATCACGACGAAACGAGGCTTCAAAATCAGCTTTGATGATCTTCACGACCACCTTCGTCCCGTCCTTTAACACCGCCCGATGGATCTGTCCGATGCTGGCGGCAGCGAAGGGTCGGGGCTCGATGTGGTGGAAGTGGTCGTTGAATCCGGGCGGTGCGAATTTTTGGAGGAGCGCTTGGGAATCCTCTTCAGGGATGGTCGCTGCCCGACTGTACAAACGCTGGAGTTCAATGCACCTTTGCGGTTCGATCAAATCCGGACGGAGGGCGAAGATTTGGCCAAGTTTGACCGCAAGCAACCCCATCGATTGGATGGCTTCAATATCAACCGGTTTTTTCCCTCGGAGTTGCCGGAAAAACCGGATGAAAGTGAGGAGTTTCATGACTCAACAACCTCAATCGCTCAATTCAATGGTGTTCAATTCATGACGGTGAATCAAGTAACGCCACAAATCGTCTTTGGCTCCGGATCCGTTGACGCGCTGGATGACCACATTGGCGTCCTTTGCAAATCGAGTTGAGAGCGCTCCTTCGATGATACCGTCGTCCATCTGCCACATGGGGAGCGCATCGGGGTCTTCGACCGGAGGATGGTTCAAGCCGACGACCACGTGAAATTGCGGGTCAACATCGTATTGGAGCAAGCCCAATCCAGCGTGTTCCCACCAATCCATCATCTCGTCCAAAAACTCGATATCATTTTCTATAGAACGGAGGGAGAAGGCGATTTCTTGACCCACTCGGTTGCCGATTTGGCGCAACATTCTCCCGATGTCAATACCGAGCACCTTGAGGTTGGACAACTTTCCCTCGGTCAGACGCATCCGCGCATCGTTGACTTCGTTGCCGGCTGCGAAGAACGCCTCGGGGTCAAACGGCGTGTCTTCCTCGGGCAGTTCACCGTCAAAACCGAGGGCAACGGAGACGTTCTTGAGAAAGGAACCTTCGCCGATGGTCAATCGAAGCGGGTCGTTGATCTGGTTTTCGGTGAATCGGGCGCGAGCCGTGGCCAGCGAGACGGCGCCTTCCCAAATGGCGTCAATGAGGTGGAGGTGGGCTTGCGAAAAGGGCCCAGATTCGATGATAAGGGCTGCATCTTCTTTGCCTCGTCCCACGGGGTTGTCTTCGATGTTGAGGTATTGAATGACTTCGGATTGGTCTTGGACGAAGCCGAGAGAGTCCAATTCGTCGGAGTGGCGGACTTCGATACTCGCATTGAGCTGGTCAAAGAAGCGCAATGTCCGGCCGTCCAAGTGGGTGATGACCTGAACGACCACGCCGCGAACGGCGGCGGTGTTCACCGCTTCCAGCGCCTCTGGATTTCGGCAGAGGTGAAGAATTCCAAATTGGCCGAGAAGGAGGATGAGTCGCTCTTCTGCATCGTTGGCCATTTTTTGGAGGCGATTGTAGATGTGGCTGCGCTCTTTGAGGACAGCGAATCGGGGGTCGTCAATGTCGCGTCGTTGTTTCTCGTAGGAAGCATCGGTTTCCGTTATCCCCTTTGACAGGTCCTCAAAACCTTCAACCAACCGGTCGAGTTGTTGTTTTCGGGATTGGATGATGTGTTCCATGGCTTCGTTGATGCGAAGGCTCGAGAAGAGCATCGGTCGGTCCGCTGTGGCGGTCACGATGCCCATTTCCTGAAGCCGGGAAAGGCTGTTGTACGCATCAAGCCTGGTGGTGTTCAATTCCTTTGCGAGTTCGGAGGCTTTCATCTTCGGCCTTGACCCGAGGATCATGATGGAGCGGACTTCCCGCTCGTTCAGGCCCGCTTCGAGGAGGAGTTCATCCCACATTCATTCGTCCCCCGTGACACTGGAAATGTCGGCAAGAATTTTCGCAACGTGACGGCGAGGCCGAAACAACCAGTCGTAGATGTAGTGGATGGTGTCGTCAGGGCCGATGAGGAAGGACGATTTTGCCGGGAATTGGCCGACGTGAAGCGGGACGTTGAATCGCTTACCAACTTCTCGTTCAGGGTCGGCGAGCAGGGGGAACGGGAGGTCGCCCAATTCGGCTTTGAACGAGGCAAGGCCTTCCACCGATCCGGGGCCGATGCCAACGATTGAGCATCCTGCAGATGCGAACAGGTCGTGCTGTTCCTTGAACGTTAAGCACCCGCGTTTGCACGTAGGAGAATTGTGTCTCGAGTAGAAGAAGACGATGCGCCACGTCCCGTTCAGCGACGCGCTGTCAAACGAAGTACCCTGTTCGTCTTCTAAAATGAAGTGAGGTGCTTTTTGGCCTGCGAGCGTTGTTTTCATCTTGTCGGCCTCAGGAGGGGAGAATGTGGCCCATTCGGGACGCTTTCGTTGAGAGGTAGGAACGGTTGTGGGCGCATTGGCCCACGATAATGGGGACTCGGTTGACAACGTTGATGCCGTTGTCAAGGAGCTGTTGGCGTTTGTCTGGGTTGTTGGTCACCAGTTCGAGGTCGGTGACGCCCATAGAATACAACATCTCGGCGGCGAAGTCGTAGCGGCGGGCATCGGCAGGCAGGCCGAGAGCGAGGTTGGCGTCCAGCGTGTCGTAACCTTCGTCTTGGAGCGCGTAGGCTTGCATTTTGGCGTAGAGGCCGATGCCCCGTCCTTCTTGCCTGAGGTAAACGATGGCCCCGTGCCCTGCCTCCTGGACAGCCTTCATGGAGGCTTCGAGTTGAGGCCCGCAGTCGCAGCGTTGCGAACCGAAGGCGTCACCGGTCAGACACTCGGAGTGGATGCGAACCAGCGGAGTACCTTGGGAGAGGTCGCCAACAAAGAGAACGCAGTGCTCTTTGTCGGAGGAGGGATCTCGAAAAGCACGGATGCGGAACTCGCCGAGTTTTGTGGGGAGCACGGCCTCGGCATCCGGTTGTGGTGTGGGTGAAGGTGAAGGTTGTGGGCTCCCGAGCATGTTAGAAAATCCTCTCGGTTTGTATATAAAACATCGTCTTTTTCCTCCAGTGGACCGAAACCGCCTTTCATATATGGCGTCGAAGAAATAACCGACGATGCCCCAACTGCTTTGCGACCTTGGCGTGGCTGCTCGTGTGGTCCGAGGCGGCAAGATTCTCCTGGTCCAAGAGGCCACAGGTCGCCATCAAGGGCGGTGGGGTTTGCCCAAAGGTCACGTTGAGGCGGATGAAAGTCCAGAAACTGCAGCCATACGAGAACTTTTTGAAGAAACGGGGCTGAACGGCACCGTCATCGGGCTGGCTGGTGTTCGCACAGCGTTGCGGACCAACGGGCCCGCCGTCTTCTTGTGCTACGAAGTCGATGGTCACGAGGGCAGCGTCAACGCCGAAAGCAACGAAATTTCATCGGTATCGTGGTTCACGCTTTCCGAACTCACGACGCTTGATTGGGTCTCAGAAACCATGCATCAGCTCGCCATCGACGGACTCACGCACCAAGCAGTTATCCTCCATCAAAAGGGGCTCACGCCTCGCAGTGGGCCCTACGCCGTCTATCGTTCCGGCGTCTCAAGGACAAGGGTGATTCGGTGATGATTCCCTCCACTCGTCTCCAGATCCACGGAGAACCAAACCAACAAGGCGACGTGGTCGTTTACTGGATGACCGCTGCCCGGCGTCCACACTGGAACCACGCTCTTGACCACGCTCTTCATCTTGCACGAGACCACAACCTTCCGCTCGTTGTCATCGAATGCCTCGCTCTTCAGCACCGGTGGGCGAACGACCGTATTTCCACCTTCGTTCTTCAGGGGATGATCGACAACCGCGACAGTTTTTCAGACTCGGGCGTGACCTATGTCCCGTACGTGGAAACCAAACGCAAGGAAGCCGCCGGACTGCTTCGGGGCTGGCTCCATCGAGCCCGAGCATGCGTGATTGACGACTACCCGACGTATTACCCAAAACATGTTCTCAACACGGCCATCGAGGTTAAACCGTGTGAAGTCCACGTGGTGGATTCCAACGGATTCATGGCCATGCGTGCTCAAGGGCGGGATTTCTCCACGGCTTACTCCCTCCGCCGCCACCTTCACAAAACCATTCGAGAACACATGCACGAGTTTCCCGAGGCCAAGCCCTTGCGCAGCACCGCCGATTTACCCACGCTTCACGAAGGAGTCGTTGAGGCCGTGTTCAACTCAACCAACACGCCACCGACACCTTACGAGTTCCTTTGGCGTGTTGCTGAGGGTGGCGATGTCGGTCGGCAAGCCCTCTCCACGCTGAGCATCGACCACGACGTTAAACCCGTTGTCGGCAAGCGCGGCGGTCACCTTGAGGGGCGACGCCGCTGGAAGGAGTTCTTTTCCAGCCGACTGCTCGCTTACCACGAGATGCGAAACCACCCCCAAGAACGGGGCGCCAGCGGCTTATCGCCTTGGTTGCATTTCGGCCACATCAGCGTCCATGCGATTCTTCACGACCTCTTCACCCACCACCAATGGGACGTGAGTTTGGTGAACCCACCGAACGACGGCCGCCGGAACGGCTGGTGGGGTCTTTCCGAACCGGTCGAAGCCTTCCTTGACCAGATCATCACCTGGAGGGACATCGGCTTCATCCACTGTGCGATGACCGAGGATCACACGGAGTACGAATCTCTGCCTCAGTGGGCCAAGACCACACTCGAAGAACACGCCACCGATCAACGGCCTTACCTCTACACGTTCGAGCAGTTGGAAAAGGCCCAAACGCACGATCCACTTTGGAATGCGGCACAAAATCAACTCCGCCAAGAAGGCATCATCCACAATTACTTGCGAATGCTTTGGGGCAAGAAAATCCTCGAATGGTCCCCCTCTCCTCAACTGGCCATGGAATGGATGATCGCTTTGAACGACCGATGGGCGCTGGACGGACGGGACCCGAATTCCTACACGGGCATCGGTTGGGTGCTGGGCAAATTCGACCGAGGTTGGACTGAGCGGGCGGTCTATGGAAAAATCCGCTGCATGACCAGCGCCTCCACCGCTCGGAAATACAAAATCAAGGCCTATGTCGAGAAATACAACGGCGATGTTCGTCAAAGCACGCTGCTCGGTTCAGGTCCCGGGTTCTACTCCACCTACCAGTGAGGGATGATCATGCCTGTTTACCAACACACCGCACAATTTCCAGTCTCTGTTGAGGATTTGTGGGCCTGGTACGACAGCCCGGGGGCGTTTCGTCGAATCATGCCCGAATGGGAAGGAATCCAGCCGGTCGAAGCCGGCGCGTTGATTGACGACGCTCGCACTCGTTTCCGAATCCGGCTCGGTCCGCTTCGCCCCATGTGGGTTGCTCGCCATCACGGGGTGGTCGCCGGTGAAGTGTTCAACGACGTGATGGAGAAAGGACCGTTTGGAGCGTGGGACCACGAACACCGCTTCGTCGGTATCGATGCCTCCAACAGTGAACTTTGCGACACCGTTCACTGGCGTCTCCCCTTTCACCCACTCACCTTTTGGACGGCACCGTTTACGGTTAAGGGGCGTATGAATCAGATGTTTGCCTACCGAACAGACCGGGTGCAAAGCGACCTGCGGCGCATCAAAGGCTTTGCTCATCTGCCTCGGCAAAGGGTCCTTGTGAGCGGTTCGACCGGGCTCATTGGGCTTCAACTCTGTGCATTTTTGGCCGCAGCAGGCCACCGGGTCACCCGTCTGGTCCGCCCCACAACCGTCCTTCCGGACGATGCGAAAAACGATGACGTTGTTGTTTGGGACGATCGCACGGGCGAAATCCTGGAAGGGGATTTGAACGGATTTGACACCGTGATTCACTTGGCGGGAGCGGGCATCGGTGACAAGCGCTGGAACGCCAAACGAAAGGACCTCATCGCGACCAGCCGTGCTGTTCCAACGGACAAACTGGCCCGAATCTTGACCTCCTTGGAGCAACCCCCTGCCGCTTTCCTGTGCGGCTCAGCCATCGGTTTTTACGGCAACCGAGGCGATGAAGAACTCGATGAAACCTCTTCCCCCGGCACCAATTTCCTTGCAGAAACCTGCACGGCATGGGAAGCTGCTGCTCAACCGGCCATCGAAGCCGGTATCCGCACCGTCTTTTTGCGCACCGGCCTCGTGACCACGCCCATGGGTGGAGCACTTCAGAAGCTCCTTCTTCCTGCAAAACTCGGTGCTGGAGGCCCTGCGGGTGGAGGCAAACAATACTACTCCTGGATTTCCCTCGCCGACCAGATTTACGCCATCCACCACCTGATGATGTCGGCGGACTGCCAAGGTGTCTACAATCTCACGGCACCCGAACCGGTGACACAAAAAACCTACGCGAAAGTCCTGGGTCGCGTACTACGCCGACCTGCTTTCGCACCCGCCCCCGGCTTCGCCCTTCGTCTGATGTTGGGTGAGATGGCCCAAGCCTTGGTGTTGGACGGCCAAAGGGTTCTGCCAAATCGCCTGTTGGATAGTGGCTACATCTTCGAACATTCTGACCTCGAAACTTGCCTTCGACAGTGCCTTGGTCGCCAAAAGTGAACGCCCCACGTTTTGAATGAACGCAGGGGAGGTTTTGATAATCCTTTGACCCATCAGCGCTTATGCGTCGCACCGTCTTGGTGGCTCTCCTTGCGGCGCTTTTTTTCAGTCACCTCCCCACGGTGGCAGCTGACAATTCTCCAACCAGTGCGAACGGGTTGACCGACGGCGTCTCCTCGGGAGGGTACGTTGAGGGTACGCCCACGGAATCGGTTGGTTGGCTCTCCATCGGCCTTCTGGCGCTCGTCGTCACGGTTTTGGTCTTCCTTGCTTTCACGGGGAAGCGTCGTGTCGAACCCCTCGATATACCCCATCTCGGTCCTGCTCCTCAGGTGCTTGCGGACGGCCGTCCTGACCCGATGGGCCTTCCCGTCATCACCGACGATCAGGGCGTCATGTGGCGCCAGCACCTGGATGGAAAACTGGATTGGTGGGATGCGGACTGGCAGATTTGGCACGGGTGGGAACAATGACGCCGCTGGAAATAATCGGCCTCGCAGCGGCCTTTTTTGGGGGAGTGATCGGCTTACGGGTCCTCTATGTTTGGCGAACTCGAATCCGTCCGTTGCAGCCATCGCTTGACCTTGAGTGGGCTGCTGATTGCGAGCACTTGACCACCGCTACCATCGACGGCAACGACATCACCTTTCACATGGTGCGTGATTTCACCTGGCGCACCACCCGTGACCGCGACGAGAATTGGGCGCCTGAGGTCAAGGTCAAGTTGGACGAGCTCAAGGACGTCTGGTTCATCGTCGACCATTTTCACGCCCTCAAAGGACTGGCCCACACCTACTTGACGTTCGATTTTGAGGACGGCACGTGCCTCTCTTTCTCGTTCGAGACACGACGAGAAAAAGGCGAGCGATACCACCCATGGGACGGCATGTGGCGAGCTTACGAACTCTACCTGCTCGTGGGCTTTGAACGCGACGTAACAGGACTGCGAACTCATGGTCGGAAAAACAAGGATTACATGTTTCGAGCCATCACGCCGCCAGGGAAGGACAAGGCTTTGTTGCTGGGGTTGATTGGAAAACTGAATCAACTCGCTCAATCACCAGAGTGGTACCACTCCTTGTTGACGACGTGCAACACTTCCATCGTTCGAATCGTGAATCAAGTCACGCCGGGACGCATTCCTTTCATTTGGCGAAATTTCCTTCCCGGGTACACCCCAAAAGCGGCCTACAGGCTGAAATTGATCGAAGATTGGGGTGGATTTGAGCAGACGCTTGAAGCGGCCCGCATCGACGAAAGGGCGCAGGAGTGGGACGGACAAAGCGATTATTCCGCCATGCTCCGCTCTTTTCTTCCTCAGTCGTCAAAGTAGCCGTGTAAAACGAAGAGTTGCCCCGCTTCAAATTCGATTTCGATCGAGGTTTCAGTCGCTCGATTGTGGAGTCCACGGGAACTTGCCCCGAGGGTGGTCCCGTTCAGTTCCCATTCAGCGCCGTGGAGGAAAACACCGCGTGCTTCGCTCAGCGTAAAGATGGAAAAAACCGACCCAAGTTCAATTTCTATAGAGGTCTTCTTGGACGGTTTGATGAACCGGTGAACCTCAAGAGGGCCGAGACATTCCACCTCCATCGGAGCTCGACTGCATTCCAAGAGGTTGGCCCAAGCATGGTGAAGGTCCCCGCCGGTGGCTCCAACCACCACGCATCTTTCGACGTCATTTGCAGCAGCCTGTCTCAGGGCTTTTGCAAGGTCGTTGTCGTTTTGTCCACTGAGTTTCTGAACCTCGCCTCCCTTCTTGATATGGGTTTTCAACTCCTCGGCACCCACGCTGTCCATGTCACCCAAGACGACGTTCACGTCGATCCCCCGTTCATGGGCGAGATTCAAGGCACCGTCGCAAGCGACGACCCAAGTGGCCGAGTTGAGCAAAGGCTGCAACCGGTGGAGAGGGCACCACTCTCCTCCGGCGAGGATGACCCATATGCGCTCGGGCATGCACGGGGGTCGGCGGACCTTCCTTCTCAACTCAACGGTTCGAGTGGTCGATTGGCTGACCCCCTCTGGGGGTCAAGGCCGCGGTGAACAATGATTTTCAAGGACGGAGGATGTGAAGGGGACATGTCGGACGCCACGAATCAACATTCAGATCCAAAAAGCGTCCTTCTCGTCCTTCTCTTCCTCTGCTCTCTCGCAACACCTCTGGCCCCTCCTGCGGCAACGATGGAGGAACTTGCCCCCCATCCGGACGTTCGTCTTAACGCTGCGTTCTCGTTGACCGAGGGCTCAAGTCATGAATTTGCAGGAACGGCCATCAGCGTTGACGGTTTGGACAATGCTGTTGTTCGGGAGGAATCCATGTTCGACTACTGGATTTCAACGGAGCTGAACAACTCGAGCACGGAACATCACGGGACACCCGACATGAAACTGACGCGCACGGACAAGGAACATTACTGCTGGTCGACCGAGCAGGGAGCGGTCCGGACGGCGATTCATCGCCCCAACGGTTATTGGAGCACGAGCCTGGTTGACACCGTCGCTGCCACCAACGCCTCCGCTCTGGTGGACTGTGCCATCGCCGTCACGGAGAATGAACTCCCGCGTGTGCTTTACGCCGACGGCGACGACCTCAAGGTCGGCCGTTTTGCAAGGACGAGCCAAGTCTACTACGAGGGGCCAAAATGGCACACACGAACTATTATTGAGGATATTTCGCCAACGCATATTGAGCTTGAGATCACCCCAACCGGCGTTGAGTGGGGCTTGGTGCGAACCGCCGAGGGGGCCCTTCATCAGGTCAACTTCAGCGGCGCTTACTGGACCACCTCCTTGCTCGACGCTGGGCCAGTCGGTGAAGACTTCGAGTTGGTGTTGGACGCCAACGGCACCGCTCACATCCTCTATAGCCGGTCAACCTTCAACGAAGTGGTGTTGCTCCGTATTGCTGACGGTGAGCACGACGTGAGCATTCTCGAGCGGAACGCAGCCCTCGTGGATGTCCTTGGAATGGACCTCGACGCAAACGCCATCGAACAAATCGCCACCGCCTCCCAAATTGGCTCCACGTTCACCATCAACCTCATTCGTTCACTTGCAGGTCAGGATACCGGGCGTATCGACCCTGTCCCCACCCATCATCGGGAAGGTACGGCAGACGAAGCCGAAGGTAGCATTGCCATGGCCGATTTCAACGACGACGGCTTCGATGACCTCCTCATCAGCACCCCCACGGCCGACATGGTGGGCTTCACCGATAACGGTCGTGTCGAAGTGTACTACGGTTCCTCGGCGGGATTGGAGGCCGTGCCGAGCACCATTCTTGCCGGAAGCGGAAATGGAGAGCATTACGGGAAAGGCGTTGACGTGGGCGACTACAACAACGATGGCATCGCCGACCTTCTCATCGGTGCGCCGGGATGGGATGTCAACGGTTCAACCGACCGAAACGACGGTCGCCTCACGGTGCATTTGGGTTCGCCATCGGGTCTGCCCTCCGCCCCATCATGGACGGTCAACGGGTCCGGAAACGAATCCTTGGGTTCCACCGTGACCACCTTGCATCATGCTTCCGATGCCGACGGGCTTGCAGGCGGGGCTCACGGCTACGCTCTTGAGGTCAGTCAATCGGTCACCCACACCGGGAAGGTCAACGTGTACCAAGGCGGCGAAGCCGAGCTGACGCTGGTGCGAAACGTCACCCAAACCGGTGACGGTTCGATGTTTGGTCGGACACTCGAGGGCTGCGATTTGAACGGGGACGGGCGTGCTGAACTCATCGTCGCCAACACCGGCTCGTATGCATCTCCGCTCTCCTACTCCTCCATCGAATATTTTTACGGCGATGTCGCTGGCTACCAAGGCACGCCCGATCACGTGATTTCCTCGCTGTTCCAAGGTCGATTGTTCGGTCACGGAATCGTATGTGCGGGGGACATCAACGGGGATGGCTTCGACGAACACATCATCACGGAGCCGTTCAACACCACCGATGGCGTCTTCGGCACGGGGGTGTTGTGGTTGTTTAACGGAACATCTTCTGCCTTCCCGAGCGAGGCGGACTGGCAGTACTTCCCGACGTTGGCGAACTCGAAAATCGGTGAAGCGATCGCAGCTGCCGGCGACATCAACGACGACGGTTACGACGATGTGTACATCACCAGCCGGCTTGGTTCAAACGCCGGCCGCATCGAAATCTTCCTTGGTTCGGCCGACGGTTTGCGTTCCGACAAACAATTGCTTGCAGAAGGAAATTCCAGCGAGCAACTGGGCTTCCGTCTAGCGGCCGGCGGGGACCTCAACGGCGACGGGTTGGGCGACATCGTCTATTCGCAACGCACCGATGACCGAGGCAGCGCCTTTGCTCTCGATTACGTGGTGGTGTCGGAACGCGATTGGGAATCGATTTCCTTTGAGCATGCAGGACAACTCAATGCGTTGGAGTTGGCGACGGCAGACCGCGGAGAAACGAGCATCGCCTATACCTTCAACGACACTCAGCGTTCCTACGCTGCGAAATTGGAACACATGATGGACGGTTCACCCGCAGGCCAATGGGTGGACCAAACCGTGGTTCGATCAACCACAAGCAACCTTTCCATCCGCTTTGACGTTCAATCCTCGGGCCTCCCTCTGCTCCTCACCGAAGATGACGATGCCATCCATCTCCACACCACTCGCTCCATGACGGCGGTTGAACAAGCCGTGGCCACCACGGGGACCATGGGTCAATACATTGGCTCGAACGTCAACCAAGACAATGAACAAGTTCTTGCTTACACGTCAGGTTCCGGTCAACAAATCTACGCCAGCGAGCAAACGGCATCCGGCTGGGTCACCGACCTGGTTCGTACAGGGGCCCAGCTCGCCAACGGTATCGAGGTGCTGTTTGACAGCAACGACGTGCCGCACCTCGTCTATCGACATGCCTCGACGGGACAACTCGAACGGGCGACCGGAGGAGGCAGTTGGACGCTGACCTCCTTGGGCTCCGTCGCCGAAGCGGTGTCCACCCAACACCCTGCTGTTATGCTCGCCAACGACACGCTCGCTGTGGCCTTGGTCGCTTCCAACGGCACCGGCACCAACCTTGCTGTTTGGATGCACAACGGCACGACGCTGACCAAACAAATCATCGGCAAC